>Ga0302320_10020643_pt1 | contig 13121 bp, 8 predicted proteins | sample Bog_T0_3_FD_202130 | JGI IMG/M metagenome (GOLD analysis project Ga0302320, IMG submission 202130) | Peat permafrost microbial communities from Stordalen Mire near Abisko, Sweden - Bog_T0_3 | ecosystem: Environmental > Terrestrial > Soil > Wetlands > Peat | place: Sweden: Abisko, Stordalen Mire...
GCCGACCCCACCGCAACCGGAGCCTCCCTCTTCGCCGCGATCCAGGAGCAATTGGGACTACGCCTCGAATCCCGCAAAGGCCCGGTGGACACTCTGGTAGTGGACCACGCCGAAAGGACGCCTATGGCCAACTGACCAGCGGCTTCAGGCGCGGCGCATTCCAGCAGGTATGATTGCGTCGATGCGGACCTCTGCACTCGATACCGAATAGTAGAAAAGGTATCGACCGGCAAGGAAGGCTCGATATCCGCGCATGAGTCCTCGGCGTCGAATCTGGTACATACGAGGGTGGAAGGCAAGCAACTCCATGGAACGGATCGCCTCGCGCCTCACCTGGAAGGGCAGTTCCTCGAAGATCGCAAGAACGCCACCGCCGACCTAACGGCTACAGGCCGTTCCGTCTCTTAACCTCTTCAAGAGTGAATATGTTCCCTTCGCGGAAATCGCGTTCGGATCGCTCCAGTTGCATGACGAGCGAGTCGTGGTGAATGCGCTCCGACTCGTCCAGGTCTTCTTCGGAAATGCGCTTTGCGCGGAATCGGTTCCATCACGGCCTTGCCCCGGTCGCCGCCGTGTAACTGAGCAACGTCGGCGAGGAGTTGGTTGGTTTCCTAGTCAATCTCGATCTGCAGACTGATCATGCCGTCAGTCTACCATTTCCGGCGCTCAATTCCCCGCCGGTTGGCCGCCTGGATTCCACGCCGGCTTGAAGTCGCTGTTGGTGAGCCAGCGCAGCGGCTCGATCATCGATTGTATGAGTTCCGTCATCAGCGGAATGTCGATGTGCTGCAAGTCGTCGTTCGGCTTGTGATAGGTAGGCACTATGCCGCCGGCCGCAGCGGTTTGGGCCACAACGCCCTTCTGCGCGAGCGCGTAGTTGTCCGAGCGCCGGAAGAAATTCTGCTCCGGAAACGGATCGGGACTGAGCCGAGCTCCGTGCTCCTTCAAAGCCGGGCCGAGGTTGGAACGCTCCCAGCCTGTCAGGAACATGGTGCCCGTCGGGACCTTTTCCTGGGCCACGCCGATCATCTCGAACTCGAGGTTGGCGGCGATGTCCTTCAGCGGTACCGGCGGAAACTCGCGGAACCAGCGCGCGCCGAAGCCGCCCATTTCTTCGCTGCCGAAGCAGACGAAAAGCACGCCGCGGCGCGGTGCGGGGCCGGCCGCAAGGGCGCGCGCAATTTCGAGGATTGCGGTAACGCCGGACGCGTCGTCGTTCGCGCCGTTGTAGATTGCATCGCCATTGACCGGAGCGCCAACTCCGAGGTGGTCAAGGTGGGCTGTAATCAGGATTGTGCCGGCGGAGGGATCGGTGCCCGGCAGCAGGGCCATGGCGTTGTAAGTAGACCTTAAGGAGGGTGTCGGATGAACGGTAAAAGAAACGGGCGCGCCGCTGGCGACGTCGCCCAGCAGGCCCGCAGTCTCGGCCTTCAGGTAGATCACCGTGGCAGGCGTCGCAGTTTGCGGGATTCCCTTGATCCGCGGTGCGATGCGTGTTGCGGTGACCGCCGCCAAGCGATCCAGTTGCGCTTTCGTCCCCTGCATCACGATCAGGCCGACGCCGCTATTCCGCAATGGTGTGAGCGCCGCGGGTGCGACGCCATCGGTTGCGCCCTGAAGGAGTACCGTTCCGCCCTTCGTCGCTGTTGCGGTGGCAAGGTCCGAGACTGCGATCGTCTGGATTGACCCGTTCACGCTGGTGCCAGGCGAACTGGAGATGTAGAAGTCGGCGCCTTCATGGAGGACATGATTGCCGAGCGTCAGCTCCGCTTTGCCGTCCAGCTGAACAAACTCCAGTTCCACCGCCTGCACGTAGCCCGGAGTATTGGGCGCGGTCTTCAGGCCGAACGACTCGAACTGCGAGGCGATGTACGTTGCCGCGATCTGCTCGTCGCGAGTAGCGCTGCCGCGGCCCTGAAGCGCGTCGCTCGCGAGGAAGTCCTCGTCGGCCTTCACCCATTCGGGACGTACTTGCCAGGTCTGTGCGGCAAGGTGAGAGCCAGCGGCCGAGCCCACAGCAATGAGGAGCGCACTACAGAGCGCCAGCGTTTTCATGGTCACGATCTTACCGCAATCGGTCGATGCCCTGCCGGAAAATGGCGGGCCGTGTCGGTCTCGCCCCGCGCTGACGGAGCACCGGACGCGTCGCTCGCTTTACCGCAGTTGGTCGACGTCGGCCTGGAGCGTCTCGGGCCGGGTGGGAGAACCGCGAGTTGCTCGCTGTGACTTGCTCTGCCGGAGTACCGGAGTGCGTCGCTCACTTCCCCGCAAACGGTCCAGGTCTGCCCGGTAAACGTCGAGCCGTATCAGCGAACCACTATCTGATCGCCGTATTTGAAGCTGACGGAGCACCGAGTTGCGTCGCTCGCTTTACCGCAAACAATCGACTCCCGGCCGGAAAACCTCGGGCCGGGTCAGCAGGCTCAGCACCAGATTGCCGGGACCTTCGAAGTCGTAGAAGTACCCCGGCTGCACCAGGACGTTGCGCTCCTGAAGCAATCGCTCGGCGTAACCGTCGCCCTCGTTGTGGACCACGATGGCGTACCATCCGGCCTCGACGTTCAGCGCGCGGAGGCCTGATGCTCGCAGGTATTCCAGGTTCTCTCGAAGCCGCGCGAGGATCTGTCGCTGCACCGGTTCGCGCAGCGCGAGCAGCGAAGGCAACGCGCACTGCACGGGCGTTCCCGCGGAGAGGTAAGTGTCGGCGATCATCTCAAGCCGTTGCAGCGCTTCTCGAACCAGGCCTTCAGGGCCCGACGCGATCATCCACGCGAGTTTCATCTGCGGCAGGCCGACCGCTTTGGAGAGCCCATGCAGCGTAAACGTCAGAGCATCCATAGTTCTGCCGAGAGTCAGTGCGCTATCCGGCCGGGGCGCGATGGCATAGTCGCGAAAGACCTCATCCGAGACGATCGCGATGCCGCGCTTCGCGCACAACTCCGCAAGACCGTGCAACTCGTGCCACGCGATGAAATGGCCGGTGGGGTTGTTCGGATTCACCACGACGATTGCGCGGGTGCGATCGTTCAGCGCACGCTCTATGGTGTGGAAGTCGATGCACCACGCGCCGTGATCGTAGAACAGCCCATAGTGCCGGACCGTCACCGATTCCAGCGCGGCGAGGTACTCGAACAAAGGGTAAGAAGGCCGAGGGACCAGAATTTCGTCGCCCGGGTTGCAGAGCAGCTTGAAAAGCCATGCGTAGGCCTCGCTGGTGCTGGCGGTCATCACGACATTGGCGGCGGGAGCGCCATACTCGCGGGCGATGAGGTCGCGGGCAGCGGGCAGGCCGAAGGACTCGGGTTCGTAGAGCGCGGCGCGGGGGTCCGACAGAGCGCTGAGGAAGCCGCCCGGATAGACGATTCCGGCCCGGGTTGGGTTCGATTCGGTGAGGTCGAGCACCGGAGTGCCTTTCCGGCGCTTAGCGTCAAGCAGCAGCGAGAGTGTATTGGCCTGAAGTTCGTGCGGGAGGCGCGAGGAAAACGTCATGCAGCGGCATAGTCCTTATAAAGGTAGATCCAGGCATCGCAGGGTCCGCTCTCGGAGATGGACTGAACCACGGCGCGCGTATAGTCCGGGCCTTCGTAATCGTCGAGGAACAGGAATGCGCCTTCGGGAGAGTGCAGCCGCCAGAGTTCGCCCTCCACGATGCCATCAGGTTCGGGGCGGTAGCCGAGATAAGGCCCGTTCCGGACCAGCGAACCGCGGACCGTCGCGGGGCCCAGCCAGTCGGCCTCGCTGCCGAGCCGCCGCGCGTACGGATTATCCCATCCGCGCCGCAAAGTTCCGTATACGAAAAGGACGTCAGTCACTCTGGCTTATAGTATTGCGTGATGACCGATTGGAAAACTTTGGCGGCCGCGCGCTGCCCCGATTTATCAGCCGAGGCCGTGCAACGCATCGTTCCGGCGCTCGAAAAACTGGAGGCGTCGTTGCGGCCTCTGGTGGAACTGCTGACCCCCGAAGCGGAATCCGCCGTGACCTTCGCCAATGTGGAGGAAAGGATCAAATGACGATCGTCGATACAGTTCGAAAGCGACGCGCGCGTGAGGTCTCAGTCGTGGAGTTGGCGCAGGTATCGCTGCGGACCGTACATAAAGCGGCGTTGCGGCCTCTGGCGGAGCGGCTGACCCCCGAAGCGGAATCCGCCGCGACTTTCGCCAACGTGGAGGAAAGGATCAAATGACCATCGTCGAAGCAGCACGGAAGCTGCGTGCGCGCGAAGTCTCGGCCGTTGAGTTGGCGCAGACCTCGCTGCGGCTCATACATAAGGAGCAGCCGCGCCTGAATGCGTTCATCACCATTACCGAAGAGACCGCGCTCGCGCAGGCCCGCCGGGCGGACCGGGACTTCGCGGATGGAATCGACCGCGGCCCGCTTCAGGGCATCCCCTACGGGCTGAAAGACCTGTTCAATACCAAGGGCATCCGGACGACGGGTGGCACGAAGATTTTCGCCGACAACGTGCCGGACCACCACGCCGCCGTCTACGAAAAGTTGCAGACGGCAGGGGCGGTCCTGATGGGCAAAACGGGCCTGCACGAAATGGCCTACGGGGTGACGAGCAACAACCCTCACTACGGGGCAATCCGTAACCCGCATGACCCTTCGCGAATCCCCGGTGGGTCGAGCGGCGGGTCGGGCGCGGCGGTGGCGGCGGACATGGTCTGTTTCGCCCTGGGCAGCGATACGGGGGGATCGATTCGAATTCCGGCGGCATACTGCGGCTGCGTGGGGTTGAAGCCGACTTACGGTCGTGTGAGCCGCTTTGGGTCTATGCCTTTGGGCGGAAGTCTGGATCATATGGGTCCAATGACGCAGACTTCGCGCGATGCGGCGCTGGTGATGGATGCGATTGCCGGCTATGATGCGCGCGACGACAGTTCTCAGAAGGCGCCGGTTGGGGATTTTTGGGATGACGGTTTCTCTTTGCCGGGGATTCGGATCGGTGTTCCGGAAAACTTTTACAATGAGCGGATCGTGCCCGAAGTGTCGGCGGCGTTCGCGGCGGTGCTGAGCCGCGCTGAGTCCCGCGGGGCAACGCTGGTCCCGATCAATGTGCCCGATCCGGAAGCGATCAATGTGGTGGGCCGGGTAATTCTGCTCGCCGAGGTTTCCGCTCTGATGGAGCGGTATGCGCATCGGCGCGCCGATTTCGGGGCCGATGTTCAGACGCTGATCGACCAGGGCCGACTGCTGGCCGCCACGGACTATGTGAATGCCCAGCGTCTGCGACGTTTGTATCAGCGCGAGTGGGCGAACTTATGGGATACGGTCGACGCGATCTTTACGCCGACGGCGCCGATTGTGGCTCCGCTCATCGGCCAGACGGCGGTCGAGTGGGGTTCCGAGTCGGAAGACGTTCGCCTGGCGACGACGCGCCTGGTGCGCGCCATCAATGTTCTCGGATTGCCGGCCGTTTCGGTTCCGTTGCCGTGTGAGGGAATGCCGATCGGTTTGCAGATTGTGGGTCCTCCCTTCCATGATGGAGCGGTGCTTTCGCTGGCAGGGGCTGTGAGTTAACCGTCAGGCCGTTTTGGCCCTTGGAATGCTGCCATCTCACTTGCGTCTGCGCATTCCGGAGACGGGCGCTCGTATCACCACCGATGGGTAGGGGTTGAGGCGCTTCCGTAGCCGCTTTGTGTTGTTTCGAACGATGAATTCTCGTGAAACGTGGGGTGCCGAGCCTATGGAATTTGGAAGTATTGCGCGCTCCGCGCGAGGGGACATGCGGCTAAGTGACGTATTTTGCGTGCTTTATCAGGTTTTTGTTGGTGTGGTGCGAGACGTGCTTAAGATTTCACTTGCGAGAGGGTTGCCTTTAGTGGCTATTGCCACCTATCGGTGGTGTATGGTACGGTATCGAAGTGAAATGGTGTTTACGACCGTGATGCCATCGTACGTGACGATGAGTCGAAGAGTTCCGCGGGGATTGGGTCCCGCGACGTTGTTTAATCGATTTTCAGGATCTTAAGGAGAACCAAAGTGAAGAGTTTTAGAAATCTCACATTGTGTGCAGCAGTTGTGGCCAGCATGTTTGTCTCGTCCGCAGTGGCGCAATCCCTGCTTTCGGGCGATATTTCCGGTACGGTAACCGATCCCAGCAGCGCGGTTGTCGCGGGAGCGACGGTAAACCTGAAGAGTCTTGACACTGGCTCCACTCAGGGAGCCAGGACGGATGCATCTGGCGTGTATCACTTCAGCCTGCTGAAGCCCGGTCGATATTCGGTGTCGGCGACTCAGACCGGTTTCCAGACATCCGACAAGCAGATATCCGTAAATGTGGGACAGTTGACGACCGCAGATATCCAGCTCACGGTTGGGCAGACGTCGCAGACGATTGAAGTTACAGCCACCTCGGAGTCGGTATTGAGCACATCGCCGAACGGAACGACCTCGTTCACTCCACTCGAAGTAGAACTGTTGCCGAGTGCCGGTGGCGACGTTACAAATATCGCCGAAACGGCGGCGGGCGTTGTGATGAATACGGTGGTCGGTCAGGGTGGCTACGGCAATTTTTCGATGAACGGCCTGCCCGCGACCTCCAATCTCTTCACGGTCAATGGCGAGAACGACATGGACCCGTACTTCAATATCAATAATTCCGGCGCCAGCAATCTCACGCTGGGTGGCAATGAAATTCAGGAGGCGACGGTAATCGCAAGCCCGTACGGTGGCCAGTATGGCCAGCTTTCGGGGGCGCAGGTGATCATGGTGACGAAGTCCGGCAGCAACGCATTTCACGGCAACGCGCAGTATTTTTGGAACGGCCGGGCGATGAATTCGAACGACTGGTTCAATAATTACTACGGCACTCCGAAGCCTTTCTCGAACGCAAATCAGTGGGCCGCCTCGCTGGGCGGGCGCATCCGAAAGGACAAGACCTTCTTCTTCTTCGACGACGAAGGCCTGCGGTTTGTACTCCCGAATGTGGATTCGTTAACCATTCCGACGACCGCATTCGCCAATGCCGTGCTGGCCAACGTGACGAAGCTGCAGCCCAACGAGGCCACGGCGTACAAAACAATGTTGAATCTTTGGGACACGGCACCGGGTGCAGGTGCCGCCCAGGCGATTCCGAACAGCAGTTATTGCAATACGGTTGTTCTGCCGGGCTACAATCCGGCGACGACTCCCTGCGCCGCAAAGTTCCAGGCTACGCCATCGGCGCTGGCAACTGAGTCCGTGATTGCGTTCCGAATCGATCACAAGCTTTCCGACAAGGACAACATGTATTACCGGTATCGTGCGGATAAGGGTACGCAGCCGACGACTCTCGACGCCGTCAATCCGAATTTCGACGCGATCTCGAAGCAGCCGGCCTGGGACAACCAGCTCAGTGAAACCCATATTTTTTCGCCGACGGCTACCAACCAGTTCATCACTTCTTTCAGCCACTATGTCGCCCAGTTCGCCCAAAATCCGGCGCTGGTGGGAAGCACTTTTCCTTACGAAGTAGTAACCTCCGGGGCGGTTCCGTTCTCCACCTTCAACCTTCAGGGAGACTTCCCGCAGGGCCGCAACATCACGCAGTATCAATTCATTGACGACTACACGCTGGTGAAGGGCCGGAACACCTTTAAATTTGGTGAAAATTACCGCCGCTACGACGTGAGCGATCACAACTTCTTCTACAACAACCCCGCCGTTTATTTCGGCTACACTACCAACGGGCTGCAGAACTTCGTGAACGGTCTGGCTTACCAGTACCGCGAATCCAAGAATGTAGCGAGCGACGTTCCCGTTGCTCTCTGGGGCATTGGCATGTATGCGCACGACGATATCAAACTGGCGAGCAACTTCACGGTGACGATCGGCTTCCGATTCGAACACAATTCAAACCCCGTTTGTCAGACCAATTGTTTCTCTAATCTGAAAGGGCCGTTTAACACTCTTGCCAGCGTTACCAGCGCCAATCCGAGTTCCGTTCCCTACAGCGCGGATTTCAACTACGGGCAACACCAGGCGTATCAGGGCGTAGACGCTCTCAATATTCTGCCGAGCGAAGCGTTCAGCTGGTCCCCTTTCAAGAACGGAAAAACTGTCGTTAGCGGCGGTTTCGGAATCTTTTACGACAACGCCCCCGCTGGACTGGTGGACGACTTGCTCTCCAATCCTCCGGCGGCGGTTGCACTCCGTGTGCGGCCGGCGGCGGGCATTCTGCCGTACGATCCGGGTCCGACCGGCGGAGCCGCGATCTTCCAGGCGTCAGCCAACGCTTTCAGCATCACCCAGACCTATGGCCAGATCTCAACGGCGCTCAAAAATCTGGGTGCGATATTCAGCGCGCCGGCGGTCACGGGCATCGTTGGCACCGTCCACTCCCCGAGGGTGGAGCAATGGAACTTCCAGATTCAGCAGCAACTGAGCCAGTCCACGGCGTTGATCGTGAATTTCGTGGGCAACCACAGCGCCAACGTTCCGTACACTAACGCTTTTGGAAACGCCTACGATCTTTACGGGATCTATCCGGGAGTGAAAGGAATTCCGGCCGCTCCGCCGGATTCCAGCTACGCTCAGGTTACCCAGGTGCAGAGCGGCGCCATTGCCAATTACGAAGGATTGCAGATTACCATTCGCAAGCAGTTTTCGCATAGCCTGTCCGGCCACTTCAACTACACCTGGGCACATGCTTTGGACGACGTCTCTAACGGCGGAGTTTTCAGCTACGGAGACTCGCTCCTGGGGCAGCTGGTGCCGAGTGGTTTGCAGTCCGTCAACTACGGTAATGCCGATTACGACATTCGTCATACGGTTACGGCCGATTTTGTGTATACTCCGAAGTTCAAAACCGGAAGCAAGTTCGCGGACGTAATACTGGGCGGATGGCAGATCGGATCCAAGATCATCTATCACAGCGGCATGCCGTTCTCCGTTGTCGATAACAACACCGCCCTGGGCAACTATAGCGGCTCATTGCTGGCCATACCCACGGGCAAGCCGGCCGAAGTCGCGGGCGGCTGCGGTGAAGCTGCCGCGACAACGCCCTGCCTCAACTACAACGCGTTTGTCGACTCGAATGCGGCCACGTTTACGACCTACCCGGGCTTCTCGCCGCAGTCGCGCAATCAATACCGGGCACCCGGGTTTTTCAACGTGGATCTGAATCTGTTCCGCGCATTTCCGATTACGGAGCGAGCCAAGTTCGCGATCGGCATTTCCGCCTATAACTTCCTGAACCATCCGAACTTCGCCGCGCCGGACAGCGGTTTTGGCGATGCGACGTACGGTCAAATCACGGGAATGGTGGGCGCGCCTACCAGCGCGTATGGTAACTTCCTCGGCTTCGACTCGTCGGTTCGCGTGATTCAGCTGAGCGGCAAGATCACCTTCTAGTCGTATCTGCAATTTGCTTTTCGGGCGGCGCGGGCATTGGCCTTCGCCGCCCGATTTGTTTTTTTTGAGGATGTCCGGATGGCGGCGCTCGCGTAAACTGGAGGCATCCCATGCTGAAACGAATCTCCATCGGCATTATGGCGCTCCTGCTGGTCGCATCGGTCGCCCTGGTTTTGTGGGAAGGTTCGTTCAACAACAAGCAATCGTTTCCTTCGCCCGATCCCTCCGAGACCATCGTCCTGTTCGGTCTGTCGATCCTGATTTTCCTGTTGATGCTCGCACTCGGCTTCCTGCTGGTGCGGCTGATGATCAAGCTGTGGATCGCCCGTCAGACCGGCGGCGCAGGATCGCGTCTCGGCACGCGGCTGGTGCTGGGTTCACTGGCGCTCAGCCTGATGCCGGTGTTCTTCATGGTTCTCTTCAATTACTACGTGCTGAACAGGACCCTGGAGAAATGGTTTACGGCGCCAGACACGCATTTGATGGTCGACTTCACGCAGATTGGAGATGCGCTCGATAAACAAGTGGGCGGCCGCGCGCTGGCGGAGGCGCAACTCATCGCTCAGTCTCCTGAGGTGGAGGTCCTGCTGAAGGGTCCTGCCGGGGGGGCTGTAGTCACCGCCGACTGGCTCTCCGCGTTTTGCAGGGAGAACGGTCTGATTGCGGCGCGGATCATGCCCGCGGGTTCCATGACCCCGGCGGCCAGCTACGGCCAGATGCCCGCGACCACGAAGGCAACGGCGATGGCTAAGATCCGGCGCGGCGGCGCCGACATCGGCACGGTGATTGTGGCAGGGGAAATTCCGCGAGTCGCGGGGCAGGACGAGATCGATGCGCACGTCCGGGAGTCGGACATTCTCAGCTACAAACAGAAGAGCGTGCGAACCACGCTGGCAAAGCTGCAGTGGCTGATCGCGCTGTTCGTTTTCTTCGTTGCCAGCTACTTCGCACAGTACCTGGCGCGACAGATCGCCGCTCCGATTACTGAGTTGCTGCAGGCTGCGGGTGAGGTCAGTCGCGGCAATCTGGCGTATCGGGTGCCTCCGGCGGGAATCGACGAGATGGCGGGCCTCGTGAACGGCTTTAACAAGATGACGGCCGATCTTGAGGCCAACCGGGGCGAACTGGAAGCGCGGCGGCGGTTTACCGAAGCCATTCTGGAGAGCATCCCGACGGGCGTGATTTCGGTGGATTCGGGCGGCCTGATTCAACGCGTGAATAAGGCGCTGGTCCAGATGCTGCCGGAAGCCCGCGCCGCGTCACGGCTGGACGACCTCTTCGCACCCGACGACGCAGCGGAGATTCGCTATCTGATGAATCGGGCGCGGCGCACCGGCCAGGCATCGCGCCAGTTCGACGTCTTCACGCAGGCGAAGACGCTGCATCTGGCGATTACGGTCGCGGCTATTGAAGGCGGGAGGAGCGCGGGGTTTGTGGTGGTGATCGAGGACACCAGCGATCTGTTGCGAGCGCAGAAGGTGGCCGCGTGGAGCGAGGTGGCGCGGCGCGTGGCGCACGAGATCCGCAACCCGCTGACTCCGATCACGCTTTCGGCCGAGCGCATCGTCCGGCAGGCCGATCGGGTGGCGCTGCCGCCCGGGGTGGACCGCATGCTGCGAGAATGCGCGGGGACGATCCTGGACGAAACAGCATCGGTAAAGCGGCTGGTGGATGAGTTTTCGCAATTCTCGCGACTGCCGGCGGCGCAACTGGTGTTGTGCGACCTGAACGACGTGGTGGCCAGCGGCGTGGGGGTCTTCGAGGGGCGACTGGAAGGTATTGAACTGACAATCGACCTCGCGAACGGATTGCCGCCGGTTATGGCCGATCCCGAGCAACTGAAGCGAGTGGTGGTGAACCTGATCGACAATGCGGCGGAGGCGATGCAGGATTCACCGGTGAAGATTCTGACGGTGCAGACGCGGCCAGGGCTAGCCGATTCCGCCGAGATCGTATTTGCGGATTCCGGTTGCGGCGTTACGGCCGATGAGAAGGAGAAGTTATTCCTGCCCTACTTTTCGACGAAAGGGCGCGGCACAGGGCTGGGGCTGGCCATCGTGAGTCACATCCTGACGGAGCATGGCTCCAGCATCCGGGTGGAGGATAACAGGCCCAGCGGGGCAAGGTTCACCATTGAGATGCCGGCTGCGGCGGGTGATGCGGTGGGGGAAGATCTCGGGGACCGGGTCGGGCCTTTGCGCGTGTGATGGGGTGCGACGGAGAGTAACTCGGCTATGGCCGCGCGTTCAGACTCAAGATCGGCAGGTTGCCAACCGGTTGCCAACCTGCCCCACGGCTACCACGGAGATGTGGAAACTCCGGCGTCGAGCGCGGTTCTGCAGTTCTCGGGCGTTTCCGTACCGCTCCTTCACAGTCGCGGCTCGGAGTCGTAGCGGCAGGCAACGGCGGTGGCAGGCAGCCGACGGTGGCAGAGGCGGCGGGTACAATGGCGGCGGGTACAGCGGAGGCAAGCGACCGGAGTACGGGTCCTACTAAACTGTGAATGGGCCTATGAAATCGCCACGCATCCTGATTGTCGACGACGAACCCGGCATCCGCCAGTCTCTGAGCGCCGTGCTCGACGACGAGGGCTTTCGCGTCGATTCGGCGAATACGGGTGAGCGCTGTCTCGACGCGCTGGCCGATGTCCTGTATGAAGTCGTGCTGCTCGATATCTGGCTGCCCGGCGCGGACGGGCTGGCGATTCTTGAGCGCATTCAAAAGATGCCGGCGGGGGACAGGCCGGTAGTCGTGATGATTTCCGGCCACGCGACGATTGACACGGCGGTGCGGGCCACGAAATTAGGAGCGTACGATTTTCTCGAGAAACCGCTTTCGATCGAACGGGTCCTGCTGGTCGTAAAGAACGCCATTGAGCATCGCAGGCTGCGGCTTGAGAACGAACAGTTTCGCGAGTCCGCGAGCGGGCATCCCTACATTGTGGGCGACAGCGTTCCGATGAAGGCGCTGCGGCAGCAACTGGGACTCATGGCGGGGACAAACGGACGCGTGCTGATCTACGGAGAGAGCGGGACGGGGAAGGAACTGGTCGCGCACGCGCTGCATGCTCTGAGTCCGCGGGCGGCGAAGCCGTTTGTGGACGTGAACTGCGCGGCGATTCCGGAAGATCTGATCGAGAGCGAACTTTTTGGCCACATGAAGGGGAGCTTTACCGCCGCGCATGAGCGAAAGATCGGCAAGTTTCAGAAGGCTGATGGCGGGACGCTGTTCCTTGACGAAGTGGGCGACATGAGCCTTAAGACCCAGTCGAAGGTGCTCAGGGTGCTCGAAGAGCAGCGGTTCGAGCCGGTGGGCGCCCAGGAATCGGTGCAGGTGGATGTACGGGTAGTGGCGGCGACGAATAAGAATCTGGAGCGCGAGATCGAAGCGGGCAATTTTAGGGAGGCCTTATTTTATCGGCTCAACGTAATCCCGTTCCATGTTCCGCCGCTGCGGGAGCGGAAGGAAGATATTCCGCTGCTGGCGACATATTTTCTGGGCGAGTTTACGCGCGCCTATGGGCGTAAGCCGAAGGAACTCACGCCTGCCGCGCTTGAGTTGCTGCGCACTCATCATTGGCCGGGTAATGTGCGGGAGCTGCGCAATCTGATTGAGCGCATCGTGATTCTGCATCCTCAGAGCAAGGTGGACGCGCGGCACGTGCCTCTTCAGGGCGGGCACGGGGCCGGTGGGGGACTGGCGGCGGCAGGCCACTCGGGGAGAAAGGCGGCAGGCGATCGCGCGCCCGAGCGCTATGGCAGTCTTCAGGACGTGAGGGAAGCCGC
>Ga0302320_10020646_pt1 | contig 13120 bp, 10 predicted proteins | sample Bog_T0_3_FD_202130 | JGI IMG/M metagenome (GOLD analysis project Ga0302320, IMG submission 202130) | Peat permafrost microbial communities from Stordalen Mire near Abisko, Sweden - Bog_T0_3 | ecosystem: Environmental > Terrestrial > Soil > Wetlands > Peat | place: Sweden: Abisko, Stordalen Mire...
GACCAAAACAAAGAGTTCTTGGAATTTGCCACCGCGCTTAACGTTTCGGCTGGTGGCATGCTTGTCGCGCTGCGCCGCGCCATTCCCTCTTTGGCCGACATTTCCCTGGAGATTCCAAGCGCACCGCTAGCCGCCCTCGCCGATTTGCCCACAGCAGCCCGCAACTTGCAGGGTAAGGTGTTGCGCATCGAGCACGGGCACACTTACAGTCTTATCGGTCTAAAGTTCTCGCGCCCCTTGCTTGATTCTCGGCCAAAACTCAAAGCCCAGCCAAGAAAGCACACCGCACTTGTACAAGAAGTCTAGCTCTGGCATTTGACCGCTGTGCTCCCGAAAACTTTGCTGATTACCAGGCGCAGGCTCCCGCACGTCTTTGGTAAGTTGCTTTTCATCAAGTAGATAAGCTAGCCTTACAACACGAATTCCTCCTCCCCTTTTGGGTTCTCGGGAAGCATTCCACTGCGAGGGCGTGCGACTAAGAACCGGTAGAGCCCTATGAACACGGCAAATTCAGTCAGCTCACTCGTTCAACCTTTAGGCGAGATGCCGCCCGAGGCGGTTGTATTCGGGGGCACCGAAGCCATGCGTGCTCTGCGCGAGCGCCTGACAAAAATAGCTGCCGCCAATGTCCCTGTCCTGATCCACGGAGAGAGCGGCACTGGGAAAGACATTATTGCTCGCATGATTCACGCTGCTTCTCCGTGGAAGAGCGGCCCTTGGGTAAAAGTGAATTGCCCCGCTATTCCAGGCACTCTGCTGGAGAGCGAACTTTTCGGCTACGAGAAGGGAGCCTTCACCGGCGCCTTTGGCACCAAGCCCGGCCGTGTCGAAATGGCGCACCGCGGCACTTTGTTTCTGGATGAAATCTCCGAACTCGATATGAGCCTGCAATCGAAACTCCTGCAGCTTCTGCAGGACGGCCAATTCTGCCGCATCGGGGCTCAGGAGGACAAGAAAGTAGAAGTTCGCGTGGTTTGCGCCACCAATCGAAATCTGGAAGAAGAGATCGCCAGCGGTAGTTTCCGCGCCGATCTTTTCTATCGCATCAACGTGGTTAATCTTTACATGCCGCCCCTGCGCGAGCGCGCTTCCGATCTCGCCGGCCTGGTCGCCTATTTCCTCGAATCCTACAATCGCAAGTTCAATTCCCGCGCCAAGCCACTTTCAATCGAGTTGATGAATTCTCTGCGCAAGTATCATTGGCCGGGAAACATCCGCGAGCTGGAAAATCTCATCAAGCGCTACGTCATCCTGGGCAGCGAAGAAACTATCGCCAGCGAACTGCGTCCGCGCCCAATTGATTTCTTCAGCGCCGACATCTCCGTCGACGGACCCATTTCGCTCAAGAAGATCACCAGCCAGGCCGTCCGCGAACTCGAACGCAAGATTATCCTTAAGGTGCTGCAGCATCATCACTGGAATCGTAAGCAGGCGGCCCGCGCACTGAACATCAGCTATCGCGCCCTGCTCTATAAGATTCGCGACGCCGGCCTGCCCTCCAATCGGGCCGCTCGCCGCCCTCGCACTGACGAACCGGCAGATCAACCAGCCGCAGCCGAGATCATAGCCTCCGATTAAGATTCCACTTCAGTCATCGACTCGGCGGCCACACCTTCTGAATAGCCGCCATCTCCTGCCGGGCAGCGCTGGCCCGGTCGCCGGAGGGCTCTTCGGACAAGAAAAGTTTCAGTTCGCTAATGGCATCCCCTAGCCGGTTCAATCTTTCGCAAGCCCGCGCCGCAACGTAATGAACCTGCGCATACGACTCATGCGCCATGGAGTGTACTTTGCGCGCGCTGGCAATCGCATCTTCGTAATGCGCCTCCATGAGCTGCACCTGCGCCAGCAGGACAATTGTGCGTACATCGGTGGGATTGGCCGATGTGGCTTGCTGCAAGTGCCCATCGGCCGCAACAAAGTCGTGCGTCTTCATTTCCATTCGCGCCAAATTCACCAGCGCCGGCGCGAAGCGGCTGTTGGCCGCGATCGCCTTTTGCAAAGCCTCTTTTTCCTTATCCGTATCCCCCAGCCGCGCGTAGACCACTCCCAAATTGTTATAAGCCTGCGCGTATCCAGGATAAAGCGCCACCGCCCGATTCAGCCGCTCAATGGCCTTCTGCCACTGCTCTTTGGCGATGAACTGCGTGGCTTTATCAAACTCCTGGCTCGCATTCTTAGGGATTTTCAGATCACCTGCCGCCACCGCAGAACTACCGCCCGGACCGGCATTGCTTTGCTCGTCCTTACTCGGCCGTACTCGGACGAACACTGATTGCGCTACGCGCCGGGCGTCAACATCAAACACGTCGCTAAGAGTGGATTGAATCCCGTCACCGGTAATTGAAACCTGATAGCTGCCGATGGCGACATTCAAGAACTGAGCGAGTCCGTGGTCGTCCGTATAAGTCTCGCCCACCTGATTTCCGTTTCCGATGAGCGCGACCTTCAGTTGAATGGTGGGCGCACGGTCGTCCGGATACGTCACATAGACATGGATATTGCCGGTCTGAAGCTGCGCCGAAGATTCAAAAAAAGCCCCGAACAACAGTAGCAGAAGCCAGAAAGACTGAAGGCTAGGTAAACCGCGAGGGCGAAGCATGGTGTCCCCTCCCAATGCGCCAACTGAGGCGGGACTTGAACTTCGCCCATGGTACACCGAAACAAAAATCTCCAGAAATAAAAGAGGCGGCCTCGCCAGAGGCCGCCGCTACATCTGTTCCAAAACGGCTAGAACACAAGCTTCGCTTGCAGCTGGATAATCCTGACCGAAGAATCCGCTCCCAGACCCGATCCGTAAATGCTGGTTGGCGTTCCGACAGTCTGAATGATTTGTCCAAACTGACCGCTGTTATCCAGATCCATCACCGGAAAATCAAAGTTGGGATGGTTGAACAGATTAAAGAATCGCGCGCCCACGGAGAAATTCGCGCCTTCCCACCTCGGCAACCCGAATGCTTTTTCGACGGCAAAGTCGGTATCGAAGTAGCCGGGTCCCCGGAACTGGTTGCGACGCTGGTCTCCGTAATTGTTCGTCGGGTCGGAGAAGTTGCTGGGCAGCAAGCACGGCGATGCGGCCGTCCCACTGGTAGTTACTTTTGCCGCAGCACTGCTGCACGAACTGGTGGCAGGCCCAACCACGTTGGCAAAGATATATTGGGCCCCACCCGAGGGTCCAAAATTTGTTGTCTGCAAATTATTGGTGACGGCGGAACTAAATACGGTAAAAGGCAGCCCGCTGTGCCGGAAAATCGTGCCTGAGAAGGTCCAGCCCTTCACCAGCGCATCCGGGCCCCAGTGAGTTAGGTGGCGGAAGCCATCGCTCCACACATAGTTCATGGTGAAGTTCTGGCGGATGTCATAGTCGGCGTTGCCGTAATTGTACTGTTTAAGGTTTGCGGGGTTCTGCGGGAAAATAATGTCCGCATACAACCCCGTAGTATTTAGCCCGAACGGAGACAAGGAGTTGTTGGAAATTTCATCGAGCGCATGGCTCCAGGTATAGTTAGCCTGGAACAGCAAGCCACCGGTAAAGGAGTGGTTGAGCGTTGCCGTTAACCCGTTGTAGTTTGAGTTTGCTATGTTCTGTGCATTCTGCACTACCCCGAAACGCGCATCGGGTATGTTGGTGGGCAGGTTCGCAAACGGCGCAGGGCTATAGGCGTTCAGCGCGCCGTTTGAGATTTCTTCGTGCGTGCCATGGTTTCCTACGTACATCAAGTCCAAGGTTGAGTGCCAGCCTACCGCCTGTTGAACTTCGGCGCTCCACTTGTAGTAAATCGGCACTTTAACGGCAGTGGGAGTGTAGAAGTTGAATGCGGGCACACAGGTCGCGGGGTTAGCCCCTGGAAGAGCGCAACCAGTGTTTCCGCCGGAATAATTCGCCTTGAAACTGGCGTCGGATGCCTGCGACAGTGCATACAAAGTGCTTGAGATCCCGCCATTAGTGCCAGTCTGAGCCGGGGAGATGTAACCACTAAACGAATTGAACCCCGGATCGAGCGGGGCGTTTTGCAGGAAGCTGTCGATCGCGCCGGTGGGCAGCGCATCGGCAAACAACCCGATTCCTCCCCGGACCACCGTCTTTTGTGATCCGCCCGGTGACCAAGCGAAGCCGAGCTTCGGCTCGTACGCGACGGTGGTCACCGAGGGGAAGGCTTGCTTCTGGCCGGTCAGGATGGCGCTGTTCACGGGCGCCGCGCTGTCGCCAAAAGCTCCCGGGGCGAGTCTCTGGAAACAATCAATCTGGCAAACAGGATTGGAGAGATGATCAAAACGCATGCTCAACGTCAGCTTTAAGTCGCGGGTGACCCGAACATCGTCAGCCGCATAAACTCCTAGCTGGTAGAGAGCAATGGGAACCTCGGTCTTCGATGGGAAGTTCTGGATGATGAGATCGCCCTGCCCTCCCACCCCGCCAGTCGCAAAGGCGTCTAGTGAGAACGGCAGCACCAGCGGCGTCACGACGACGAAATTCTGGTCGCTGATATCGTCGCGCCGGAAGTTGACCCCCACCTTGAAGTTGTGCCTTCCGCGCACCCAACTAAAATCATCCACGAATTGATACTGGGTAATGTTTCGGCCTTGGGGAAAGAAATAATTATCTGGATTCAGCGCTGAAAGGCTGCCATCGCCGAGAGCCACAGTTGCCGTACCGGCCGGCTGGCCCGGAACGGGCAAAGCCGCAGCCGCGGCCGTCGGGCTCTGCATGGCGAAGCCCGCGCTATACCATAGCAGCGAAGCCTTAAAATCGTTCACCTTGTCGGAGCCGAAAGTGTGTGTCTCGCCCACCTGAGACTGCCACGCCGGCTGATCGCTAACCGCATTGAAGGCGGAGTCAATTCCGTCTGTGTAAGAGGCTTGGAGTCCGTGCTCGTACTGGACGCGCACGAAAAGCTTGTCGTTGCGCCCTAAATTCATGTCGTACCGGCCCACATACAGCCTGTCATGCGTATGCGCCGAAAGAGCAGCCTGGGCGGTGACGGCGCAAGGGTTGGCCGACCCAAAGGTAATGCCAGCCAAGGCGGTAACGTCGCTGCAGCCTCCGCCAGCAAGCTGTTTCGCGCCCGCCTGGCCAACCCGGTTGTAAAGGCCGAAAAGCGTGTTATAGAAAGGAACTGAGGCCGATAGTCCGGTCGTATTCAGATTAGCGATGACCGCCGACTCGAAAGCCGGGGTGGGCACGTTCAACGACTGCGGCGAAGGAATCGACAGCTGCAAACCTTCAACATCGAAGAAGAAAAACGCCTTATCTTTCTTGATCGGTCCGCCAAACGAACCGGCGAACTGGTTGGCGTTAACAAAGGGACGAGGGTCAACGTCGGATCCCGCTAGCCCATTGGACTGATTTCGGAAATAATTGTTGGCATCCAGAATATCACCATTCCACCAGTAGATTGCGTTTCCGTGAAACGCATTGCTACCCGACTTGGTGACGTAGTTCACGTTGGCTCCCGCCAAGCCGCCATATGCTCCGCTGTAACCGTTGGCCACAACGGTACTCTCGGAGACGTCATTCAACCCCAACGTCAGGTTGGTGGCACCGCTGTTATTAACGTTGAAGTAGGGATCGTTATCGTTGGAGCCATCCAGCGTGAACAGGTTGGAAGTGGCAGGCAGTCCATAAACCTCAAAGTTACCGCCGCCATACGTGGAGCCACCGGCCGTATTCATAACGGCACCAGGCGACGTCAAGGCGACCGCCGACAAGTCGTTGCCCGGATTCGGCAGCAGATCGAGTTGCTTGGAGCTGAAGTTCGCAGTCAGGTTGGCGTCTTCCGTCTCGATTTGAGCCGCCGCGCCGGTCACTTCAATCGTGGTGGACGCTCCCCCCAGGGTTAACTGAAAATTTATCGAAGGGCTTGCACCCAGAGCCACCACCACTTTCTTTTCTGTGGTCTGGAATCCAGGGGCATTGGCGGTCACGCTGTAGTTGCCAGGCTTGAGATAGGAGAAGTGATAGTAACCCGAAGAATTCGTGTTCGAAGAGTTCGTAGAACCCTCATCCAGGCTCTTGAGCACAACGGTTGCGTTCGGCACCACCGCGCCTGAAGGATCGGTGATCGTGCCGGCAAGGTCGCCGGTGGTGATGGTTTGCGCTTGCACCTGAAATGCTCCCGCGAGTGTCGCCAAGCTGAAAAGTATCGCTGCTAGTCTGAGTCGCATATTTTTCTTCCTTCCATCGACAAGTCGGACGTTTCATGTACGATTGCAGCCGGAGTTCCAAATTAGCCAAGTGTGCCATGTCTAAATAAATCAGATACTTGCCAGCCGTACCAACGATAAACAATACAGAATGTGGAAGTCGTGCATCGAGTGTCTACGTATCGTCATAAGTCACCAATGCTGGCGGCGCGGGAGGAATAACACAGCACATTATTTTATTGTTAGTAATGCGCGAATGGATGAGAACGGCGGGCAACGTTTGCTTTTGTCGACGAATCAAAGTTACTAGCGGAGCGTGATGGTTGAGGTAGTTTGGGGAAGGTTAACTTAGGATAAGACATGGTTATGCCCACGCTGATACTTGCTCAAGGTTGTCGAGCTACAATGTCATAACTCACAATACAGTCGCCAGTTTTTTCGTAAAGTCCCGCCGCATTTTCACTCCGCGGTTTCTCCCCACTCCACAGCTCGTTTCTCCCGGCTGCTCTTGTGCGCCAATATTACTGCGCGCATGGTCCGCAGCGCTTGCTCGGGCGTAACTTCGAGAGCCGCCTTCTTCTCGATCGCGTCGCGCACATTCGCGTAGAACCCACGATAATCTCCGCGCTCTGTAGGCACCTTCACGTTGGGCTCGCCCACCAGGCTCAAAGTCCCCCACAAGTCTTCGGCTTCTTTACCCCAATCAGCGCCCCAGTCCGTCCCGTGCGGAAAATTCTCTCCGCGCAAACGAGCCTCCTGCGGATCCATTCCGTACTTCACAAACGATCCCTTGGTGCCGTGAATCAGGAAATGCGGCCCTGGAGCATAAGCGATAATGCGCGCCCTCCCCATCGCCCGTAGGTGAGGATATTCCATACACACATCGAAGGAATCATTCACCTGCGACGTTTCGCGTTCGCAGAATGCGGCCGCTGTGATGGATCGCGGCTCGCCAAACAAAACCAATATCTGATCGAGCACATGCGGTCCCAGGTCGAACAGAACCCCCGCCGCGGGCTGGCTGGCCTTCTCTCGCCAGGCATTCGCTTTTGGCTCGGGACGGAAGCGATCGTAGCGGCACTCATATTCCACAATCTGTCCTAACCGCTCCGAATGCACGATTTTCTTCACCGTGCCGAAGTCTCCGTCCCACCGGCGGTCCTGGTAGACCGTAATCAATCGTCCCAGCTGCGCCGCCAGCCGAACCAATTCTTCGGATTCACGCATGGTCGGCGCCAAGGGCTTGTCCACCACAACGTCCCGCCCAGCCAGCAAACAAGCCCGCGCGAGTTCGAAATGCGAATCATTCGGCGTTGCGATCACGCATAACTCGATTGCTTTATCCGTCAATAACTCGTCCAGCGACCGCGCCACTCGCACGCCAGGATATTTCTCCGAAGCCCGCGTCCCTTTGCGTTCGAGAATGCAGGCCAACTCCATCCCCGGCACGCCGCAGATCACGGGCGCATGGAATGCCTGGCCTGCCATTCCGAACCCAACTAATCCCACTCGCACCATGCCGAACTCCTTTCATCTTCGAGGTCTTTTTGTGGTTCCTACTGCGCTACAGTCAACGATTTACAGTCTTCTGCCGATTTAGCTCTGCACCGGCTCTTTGTATAAATCGTTCAGAGGCTCTACAAACTATCGAATAGAACGTTCGCTGTTGTAGTTGGATCAATTTACTGGAGGCACCAAATGCGATTCGGACCTTTTCTGATGATTTCTCTGTTTCTACTCATCTTATGGGGGAGCGGCTTCTTGATGTTCCACGTAGCCAGTGGATTGATTCACCTTTTGCTTTTGTTCGCCGTCATTTCGCTTGTAGCCCATTTCGTGATGGGGTCGAGGACGGCTTAGCTTTTCCGGGTCGGCCTTGCCGGCTGGAGCTAACCGGCTCCTCAGCTGGCGAGGCTGGATCCTTGTCAGCCTCTTTGATTCGTTCTTGGCCAACCTATTTTTCGATCTCTGATTCGTCGAACGAACTTAAGTCCCGACCATACTTCGGTCACGGCACAAACCTTTACATCCACCAGTCCAGTTCGCAGTCCGATCTCTCGCACAGTATGTTCATCCACATCGGTTGCTAGGCCAGAGCTTTTCTTCGGCCAGCTTACCCACAGCATTCCCGCGGGGGATAACATCTTTTCCAAACGCTGGAACTCCCCAATTAAGTCACCGCGCGACTTCGTGAAAACCATCGCGAAATCGAGTGTCTGCGCCCCCTTGAGGATGCTGCACTCAGCCAGGGCTTCGGATAACTCGCCGCGAACCTCAGCAGGGGCCTTCACTAACTGCACGCGAAGACCAGGCTTGATGCCCAACTTTTTCGGAAGCGGTGTCCCGGAATATCCCGGCATATTCGCTAACCATCTATATAAATGAATTTCAGTGTCAGCACGACCGCGGGACTTTAAACAGTCCTACTGCGCGACCGGTGCGTAGTATCCGCGTCGCGCCCTGACGCGAAAATTCTTCCGGTCGTTGGCCACAATCTCGATGGTGCGGAAGTGCCCGTCGGGCTTGAAGTCCGCCGGCTTGTAGGAGACCGCATACTGGCTGCGCAGCTCATCCTGAATCTCGGCGAAGGCGTTCGATACGTCTCGAATCTGGAAGGGGAAAAAAGCGCGTCCACCGGTGGCGTCCGCCATGCGTTCCAGCACCTTGTCTCCCGCGCCCTTGGTTCCGCTCACGTTGGTGCTGATCGCATAGATGATGGCATCGGCGCGCTGCGCCATTTCGATGGCCTCTTCGCGCGTCACATGGCTCTGGTTATCTTCACCATCACTCAGCAGAATAATTGCGCGCCGCGTCGGTCCAATCTGCCGCGCCTTCAGTAACTTGTCCCGGCAGGCGAAGTAAAGCGCATCGTAAAGCGCGGTCCCGCCTCCCGGACGCAGTTCGCGAACCCCACGCGCCAGCTTTTCCGAGTCATCGGTGAAGTCCTGGGTCACCTCGGGCGTTACATCGAATCCCACCACAAACGCCTGGTCATAACGTTTGCGCACAGTTTGATTGAGAAACTCGATGGCAGATTCCTGCTCGAACTTAAAGCGATCCCGCACCGAACTGCTGGCGTCGATCAGCAGACCCACCTGCAAAGGCAAATTCGTTTCCGCGTGAAAGCTTCGAATCTCGGTTGCCGGCTTGTTGTCATCGACGAAACGAAAATCATTCTGCTGCAAATCGGTAACCCGCCTCCCGTGTTTGTCGGTCACGGTGAAGACCACGTTCACTTCATTGGTGCCGACCCTGATCCTGGGGATTTCTGCATTGTCGCCATTCGGATCGCTGCTCGCATTGGAAGTTTTTGCCGGGACTTGATCGTTTCCGCCTGAGGCTGATGTCGATTGGGACGGGGTCGCCGCGGAAGGCGCCGAAGCTTGAGGAGTCGATTGCGCGACCATTGCCAGGGCAACATCCGGGAGCCGTGTTCCCGCCATTAAAACAACGATCACAGCCAATCGTAAGGATGATCTGACCGGGAGGAGATTTTTAGCAGGGATGCACGCCATTTAGTTTCCCATTATATCTGCAATCGACTCGGATCAGATTCAGTCTGGCCGACTCGCCAAGTCTAGTCCTCCACCTTCCGCAAGAACTCCTGCAGTTCCTGCGGGAGTTCACTCTTCAACGAAATCATTTCCAAAGTCCGGGGATGGCGGAATTCCAACCCCGCCGAGTGTAGAAAATTTCGCGACAAACTGATCGCCGCGGACTTCCCCCGCGCCTGCTTCGGAGCGCCATAGATCGTATCGCCCACCACCGGATGCTGCATTGCCGATAAATGTACCCGAATCTGGTGCGTTCGGCCGGTATCGATTTTTATATCCAGCAGCGTAAACTTCCCAAACTTAGAGTCCACACGCCGCGCAACCGAATAATGTGTCACCGCAGAACGGCCGCCTTCCAATCTTGTCGTCATCCGCATTCGCTGCACCGGGTCACGGCTGATACTCTGCGAAATCGTTCCCGAATTATTTTTCATCCAGCCGTGCACCAGCGTCACATATTTCTTTTTCACTGCACGCGCCGCGAACTGTGCGCTCAGCTTGCGATGGGCTTCGTCGTGCTTGGCGACGACAATCAGGCCGCTAGTCTCCTTGTCCAGACGATGAACGATCCCCGGCCGCAGTTCGCCGGCGACAACCGATAGCCTGCCAAAATGATGCAGCAGCGCATTCACCAGAGTACCGCGATTGCGTGCATCCTCCGTCGCCCCCGCACCGGCATGCACCATCATTCCCGCAGGCTTGTTAATCACCGCGAGATCGTCATCTTCATAAATGATGTCGAGCGGTATGTCCTCCGCCATCGCCTTGAGAGGTGGCCGATGAGTCTCGCCGAGCACTGTGATACGTTCTCCGCCGCGCAGTTTGAGCGAAGCCTTGGCCACCGTCCCGTTTACCAGAACTTTTTCTTCAGTAATAAGCTGTTGCACCCGCGCACGGCTCACGCTGCCGAGTTGACTGGCAAGAAACTGATCCAGACGCTTGCCGACGTGATCGGACGGGGCAGTAATAAGAAGGGGAAAGGCTTCCGGCATCGGCAAGAAGCATACAAGAATTTGCCGATGCCGACTCGGCGAGACATAAGGGTGCCCGAAAAAGATGGGCACTCAGAGAGGCGTTGGCCTACCGGACGGATTGCTCAATAGCAGTTTGCGCCGCCATGCTCTTCGAACCCGGCCTAAGCCACCAGATAATCCCACCGCCAATCACCAGCCCGATGGCGATCAACTGCGTGCCGGTCATCGCCCCGCCAAACACCGAACCGCGCCCGGGATCGTCGCGCAGATATTCCAGGAAGAAACGCGCCACGCCATAGATGAAGAGGAACGCGCCGAAAACTTGTCCGTCAAATTTCCTGCGCTTGAGCAGCCACATGAGGAAGATGAAATTTGCCAACTCCACAGCCGCCTCAAAGAGTTGGGTTGGCTCAAGAGGAACGTTCAAGGGAGTGCCAGTAATTTGATTGGCCAGCGGATTACGAAACACCACGCCCCAGAAGTGGTGCGTTTCTTTTCCATAGCAGCAGCCAGCGGCGAAACAGCCAATCCGTCCGATCGCGTGACCAAGCGCCAGACCGGGAGCGAATGCATCACAGGTGCCCAGCGGCGGCATATGATGCCTTCGCACGTACCACGCGGCTGCCGCGAACGCCGCTAGCAATCCGCCGGAAAAAACTCCGCCCGCCTGCAAGGTGGCGACGCTGAAAACTTCCCCGAGGTGCGTCGAGTAATAACTCCACTCGTTAATAACGTAGAGAAGCTTGGCGCCCACAATGCCGCACAGCACCACCAGAATCCCAAGGTTCCAGGCCTTGTCGCCGTCGATCCCCAGCCGTTCGGAATTCCGCACACTGATCCACAATCCGATCAGCACTCCCATGGAAACCAAGAAGCCGTAGGTCGGCAGGAAAAACCGTCCAAAATGAAATAATTGTGGATACACGGGTTATTTAGATGCAGAAAATGCAGAATTTTGTGCCAAGCTCAGTCTAGCAGGAATAGAAAAGTAAATCCGTAACACCGGTTCGAAAACTCGTTCGAATTCCTGCCTGACTAAAGCGGTGGCCGGCGGAATTCAGATTTCTTCCGGCTCTTCCGGATCAGGTTCCCGCACCGGCGCGCCGGGATTCTCCGGAGAGGGTGGCTCTTGGATCGGAGGTGGGCTGGGCTCTGAAGGCATGCGAAAATTCATATCTTCGTTGGGATGCATAAACGGCTGTGGCAGGATTGCTGTGATCTTGAATGCACTCAAATTGTACGGCAAAGCGGCGTGAGAGCCAAATGCCCGAACGCAAAATTTTCATCAACGTACGCTGAGGAGAACGCATCTTAGGGCTGATCCCGGAACGCAGCTTCGGCCCGGTCCGAGGTTTTGGACTCAACGAAGACGAACAGTGTCAGCGGGATCGGCGGCGGGTATAAGGCGCGGAACTTCTGGTTTTTACTGTTTCCCTGAAGGGAGCCAACGATCTGTTTAGAAGATCTACCTACGCCGATCCACGAGTCCAGCTTTAGTTCGAACGAGGCAAAATCTTGAACGAAAAAGATAATGAGAAAGAGAAGGACAACGGAGTTCAGCGGAACAATCCGAAGTTCGACTGGGTGTCCCAGCGTTTTGCCTGTTCTCTGCCCAGTGTCTTTAAAGAGTTAAAATCTCAGATCGAACAAGACATCAAGACGCGCAACTCGCTGCGCCCGAGTTATGCGCCGTATGAATTTTCGATTGCGGATCATGACGGCGGCTTTAAGGTGTTTCTAAAGGCCAAAGATTTGCAGATGTCGGTCACCATGAGCCTCGCCGATCACGCAATTTTGGTGCGGGACGACAAGGGAATTGAGATGTTCGCCGTGACTCTGAATTTCAGTGACGACGGCGAGTGTGAGTTGAACGTTGACGGGGAAAGACGCGAGTTCTGGCAGGTGCGGCGAATGGCTTTGGAAGACCTTATGTTCCGAGGTTATTAATTAGAAATTAATCAGGCAGACTGACCCGGACAGCAGATTGACCCGGACAATCCTGCCAGCGCCGGAAGTCATGTCTGTGAACTACGCCGGATTGCGCATGTTATAATTTGTGTCTTAGTTCGACTCAGCGCGGAGGATCGTATCGATAAACGTTTTATCCGAACCAATGACCGCATCCGGGCACGCGAAATTCGCGTGATCGGCGATGAAGGGGAACAGATTGGCGTCATGCCTCCCTTCGAGGCGCTCAGGTTAGCTCGCAGCAAAAATCTGGATCTGGTCGAGATTTCACCCACCGCTCAACCTCCCGTTTGCCGCATCATGGACTACGGCAAATATCTGTACCAGCAGGAGAAGAAAGAGCGCGAGGCCAAGAAGCACCAGAAGACGATCACGGTCAAAGAGGTCAAGTTCCGCATCAATGTGGACGACCACGATTACGAGACCAAGAAGAACCACGTGCTGCGCTTCCTGGATGAGGGCGATAAAGTAAAGGCCACCATA
>Ga0302320_10020647_pt1 | contig 13120 bp, 12 predicted proteins | sample Bog_T0_3_FD_202130 | JGI IMG/M metagenome (GOLD analysis project Ga0302320, IMG submission 202130) | Peat permafrost microbial communities from Stordalen Mire near Abisko, Sweden - Bog_T0_3 | ecosystem: Environmental > Terrestrial > Soil > Wetlands > Peat | place: Sweden: Abisko, Stordalen Mire...
AAAGCTTGTCTCCCAGTTGAGCCCTATTCCGGTGTCTACGACGCTAACTCCAGAAGCATTACCTTTGACTCCCACGAGATGCGTCTGGAAAGCTATTACGCTGCCAGCAGGTGCTGTCTGACCGTTGCAGCTAGCGCCACTTCCGCCAGGCAGACAATTATCGGTTGGAGCATCATAAAACATAAGCGTATTAGCGGTTTCAGCGGTATCTAGTGACCAGCCAGTCCCACTCGTAAACATATTGTAATAAACGGGATATAAATTTGCGGACGGCGGATTTTGGTATTTGTAACCGTGCGGCGGAGGATCATTAAAAGGCGTTTGTGGAGGAACCGTACTGCCGACTTCCCAAAACGCGCCAGGGAACGGCGAAGGAAGCGAAGTAACTGTCTGCTGCCAGTTGAAATCAGTAAATCCACATACCTGTTCTGCTTGAGCAAGCGTGTATCCAAAGTTAGGGGTAAAGGTTGCGGTAATCGATGAGCCATTCACAATCGGAATCACCGAACCTTGAATAACATCCGCACATTGCATCTTCCAGGTCGCGGAACTCTGCACCAACTCGAAATTATCTTCGACATAGTATCCATTACTGCATACCCCGAAGAGTGTTGCAAAGCATATCTCATACGAAAGATTCTCAGGCTGACAGCCTCCTCCGTTGGCTTGGCACGGTACATTCTGGGGTGCATAAGTAGGGAAACCCGGAGTATTGGTATTTGGAGTGATCACGTAGGTCGGCAATGGCGGCCAATCAAGGGTAGTCATGTTCGGGAGAGAATAGTAGCCCAGCGGGTCGGAGTAGCACACTATTTCCGTTGGGTTAGTACCGCAAGGCTTGCCCGGAGTATCAAAAGTATAGAACCAGAGCGAATGAAGAGAGTTGACGGTGTAAGTGATTCCGGGCTGGGGAGTAAAGACAATATCGCACTCTCCAGACGGGTTCCCGGTTGCGGGAGCGCTATAGCGATAGTCATATGGATCGCCTGGGCACTCCGTAGAGGTGATTGCCGTTCCGGTTGAGGGAGTCACTGTGCAGCCGGCGGAAAATTTGTAGTAGCCTGCTGCGGCTGGAGACGGCTGGCCAGCGGTTGGATTGATAGCCGTCGTGATGCAATACCAATCTCCTGCGTGCCGTCGAGAGATGGCTTGAATCCGGAGGAAACCCAGATCTGGGCATTCGCGGTTTGTGGAGTAGTCAGGGAAAAGCCTGCGAGAATCAGCAGCGAAAATATGGCAGCACGGAGGAATAGCCTTGAAGTTCCTCCCGAGGAACCCAAGAACTTGCGCATGGGTGCGTTCCTTTCGATCAGATGTCGGTGGCTCGGGCCCAAAAGTGTGAACTATGAAGCGATTGTAACACCTCTTAGCGGAGCCAACATTGATGCCGCCAGCCGCAAAGTTATCTTCTTGGGCGCCTGAATGATCGAGGTGCGGATCTCCAGTTCGATTTAAAATCAAAGGTTCCAGCATTTTCGGCCCCGGTGATGTACCGTTAGTTTTTGGCCTTTTATCGGTGTGCCGGAGTTGCAGAACGGGAGTCGGAGTCGCAGACGGAGCCGCATCCTTCGCCGGGTGGAGCGTCGAACGCATCAGAAACAACAGGAGTCGGGAGTTCAGTTTCTCATGATGGAATTCCATATAGCCCGGAGTGCGCGCGAACGCTACCAATTCGCGGAAACGCTTTTTTCCTACACAGGCAATGTCATTTTTTCGAACGTTGCTGCATGCCGCGAATTTGCTTATCGCATCAATAAAGTTCGCGAGGTGGAGAAGCATCCCGAATTGGCGGTTCACGCCGGGCAACTCTATGCGATGGGTCTGATCGACGAGGCGAGCCATGTTTTGATGGCGCGCTACCGCGAGCAGTTTGACCCGACCGTCATGACCTCCGCTCTCGATTATTTTGCCGGTCAGGTGGGTTCGGATGCTCTCGACAAGATGTTGCTCACTTTCGTCGAGCAGTTCCCGGGGAGTTCGATCATTCGCGGGCTGGAAACACCGCAGCAATGGCTGAATGGCGCGAGCGATGGAACGCCTCACAAGGCCGCCGCGCTTGAGGAATTGTTGTTGCTATGGACGGCAAATCGCAACGAGGCTTTTCGGCCGTTTGAGGAGTTGTTTGAAGAAAAGACGCTGGCGGAGAAGACGGTTTATCGGGAGGTTACGCGTCAGCTTCCCGAGTATTTTGCGACGCGGCCACTGATTCCGCTGCCGGACGCGAAGCCGATGAACCTGCTCGATCTGCTGCGCGCCCCTGCTGTGGGAGCGCCGCGTTCGCTACGCGATCAGCTGTCTATTATTCGCAAGCTGTGGAAGCCTCTGCTCGGCGATACCTTGGAACAATTGCTGGGCATCGCGACCGAGATTTTGCACGAAGAAGAGCTGGCGATCTGGATGCAGTTCAATCCTCCGGACGTGACGGCGCAGAAGCGTAGAGACAGCGGCAAACAGCAGTGGCCATCGATGGTCAGTACGGCCGAGGTGCCTGTGTTTGGCGATCCGGCTTATGAATACGAAAAATTTAGCCCGGATATGGCCTGGATGCCGACGGCCGTGTTGATCGCCAAAAGCACATACGTTTGGCTGGCGCAGATGAGCCGTCAGTATGGACGCAGGATCGCCCGGCTTGATGAGATTCCCGATGAAGAGTTGGCGACGCTGGCGCGGCGTGGAATGAATTCGCTATGGCTGATCGGCATATGGGAACGCAGCCGCGCGTCGAAGACGATCAAGCAACTGTGCGGGAATTCCGACGCGGTGGCTTCGGCTTATTCGCTGTTCGACTACAAGATTGCGGAAGACCTGGGCGGCGAAGCGGCATATATTAATCTGCGTGACCGCGCTTATCGCCATGGAATAAGGCTGGCCAGCGACATGGTGCCCAATCACATGGGCATCGATTCGCCATGGGTTGTCGAGCATCCGGATTGGTTTATTGCGCGTCAGGAACCGCCGTATCCGGCCTATAGCTTTAACGGTCCGGACTTATCGCAGGATGGCCGCGTCGAGATCAAAATTGAGGACCATTACTTCGAGCAGTCGGATGCGGCTGTCGTCTTTCGGCGGCGCGACCGCCAGAGCGGTGAGACGCGCTACATCTATCACGGCAACGACGGCACGAGCTTTCCGTGGAACGATACGGCGCAGCTTGATTATCTGAATGCCGCGGTGCGCGAGCAGGTGATTCAGACCATCCTTCATGTTGCCCGGCTGTTTCCCGTCATTCGTTTCGATGCCGCGATGACCTTGGCCAAGCGGCACTTTCATCGGCTCTGGTTTCCGGGGCCGGGTTCGAGCGGAGCAATTCCTTCGCGTGCCGAGTATGGCATGAGTCAGGCGGATTTTGACCGCGCCATGCCTCATGAGTTCTGGCGCGAGGTCGTGGATCGCGTTGCGGCAGAAGTGCCGGGTACATTGCTGTTGGCCGAGGCATTCTGGCTGATGGAAGGCTACTTCGTGCGCACGCTCGGCATGCATCGCGTCTATAACAGCGCCTTCATGGTCATGCTGCGCGATGAGGATAATGCCAAATATCGCTCGGTCATCAAGAACACACTGGAGTTCGATCCGGACATCATGAAGCGCTACGTAAACTTCATGAGCAATCCCGATGAGCGCACGGCGATTGATCAGTTTGGCAAGGGCGACAAGTGTTTTGGTGTGGCCGCGATGATGTCAACACTGCCGGGATTGCCGATGTTTGGCCACGGACAGATCGAGGGATTCACCGAAAAATATGGCATGGAATACTATCGGCCGCGCTATGAAGAGAGCGCTGATCATTGGTTGGTGGAGCGGCACGAACGCGAAATTGCGCCGCTGCTGCAACGCCGTTGGCTCTTTGCCGAGAGCAGCAACTTTCGGCTCTATGATTTCTTTCACGACAACGGATCGGTCGACGAGAACGTTTTCGCTTATTCGAATCGCAGCGGCAATGAACGCGCGCTGGTGATCTTCAATAATCGCTACGGCGAAACGCACGGGACGATCAACTATTCTGCAGCCTATGCCGACAAAGGTAGCGGGCAACTGCGCCAACAGCAAATTCGCGAGGGTCTTGCGGTTACTGGCGATCCGGCTTTCATTCTCGCGTGGCGCGACTCGTTGACGGGACTCGAATATTTGCGTCGTGCCAATGATTTATCGGAGCGCGGGCTGACACTCGGACTGCATGCCTATCAATGCCACGTTTTGCTCGACTGGCGCGAGCTTCGCGCAACCGCCGAGCACCCCTGGGATCGGCTCTCGGATCATTTGAATGGACGCGGCGTTCCCAACCTTGACGATGCGCTTGTCAATTTGGAATTGCAGCCCACGCATGATGCATTGCGCCAGCTTCTTGAGCCTGATATGGTGCGCCTGTTCGCCGACCTCGCCGAACATCCGAGGACACCGGCGATTGGTGCGAGTAAGGAAAACGAAATTGCCCGGCGCGAATTCTTTGATGCGGCTTGGATACGATGCGAAAACTTTTTGCGACTTGCGCAGAAGACTTACCTTTCGCGCGCTACAGAGACGGCCAAGACGATCGAGCCGGCGAACCCAGCGCTGCTCGGACAAGCTTTCCGTGAGCGTCTGCGCGCAGCGATGCGCATACCGGCTGTCGAGGCACTGTTCCCGGCACCGTGGACTGTGGCAGCGCGCCGGATGCTGCCGAGTCCTAGTCCGCAACTGACGGCGACGGCGATGTGGGGGCCGGTGCTTTGCTGGTGCGCACTGGAGTTGCTAGCCGAATCGATTGATGTCGAGAATACGGCGCAAGTCGCGCTCGATCTTTTTGATCGGCTGCGATTGCGTGAGCCATTTGCCGAGATTTATACAAGACTGGGACTTGAAGGCGAAGAAGCATGGCGGGTTGCTGCTCGTATCAAGGTCGTATTGCTGACCGGGGCAGGCATTGGCCAAACGGAAGAGATTCGACGAGGAGCCGGAGCGGGCAGGGCCGGCAGCCGAAATTCGCACGACGCTTGCGCCGGTTCTATGGCTTGATCCCGATGTACGGTGGCTGACTGGAGTTCATGATGACGCGGGGCACGCATACATCGTTCGCGAACTGTATGAAGAGTTGCTGTGGTGGCTACTCATGCCGTCCTTGCTCAAACTCGCCGGCGAATCCACACCGAACGGCGCAACGGTTGAAGGCATGAGCCGAAGCGTTGTGGATGCGCTGGACACGGCGGAAGCGGCAGGGTACCGCGTCGATCTGCTGATTGGATCTGGACCAGTGGATGACGATCTTGAAACGAAATCGCCGGCGGTTGCCTGCGATGGCGAAGAAGCAGAGTTCACGGAAACAGCGGAGACTAATAAAGCTGTCGATCCTCACGGCCGGGTTGAAGAAAAGACGCTTAACGGTTAAAGCAACCGACGCTGGTTATACAATTTGTTGACTATTAGAAATTCAAACTTCGGCCATCGGTCGGATAGGACAAATCACGCCGTAAATAAAGGAACCCGGAATGATATATTACAAAAAATTGATCATTGCGTAGCACAAGAACAGAACCTCCCTCCCGAAGAATCTGAGTGTCTCTAGCGGATTGTGCAATGTTGCACAGACGATTCTTAACTGAAATAGGAAACTGAGAGACATCGCAACGGCGGAACATGCCAATCGTATCGACCTGAGTTATCGGAGCCCGGACAATCGTTACGAAATTCTGATCTGATTTCAGGTTCTTCCACACGATTGCTCAACTCACCCCTTTGAGTTGAACGGATCGAAACGCAAAGCTCACGTACTCCACTATCTAACTTTGGAGGGCAAATGGTTACTTCAGCCAACCCCGTCTCTGTTCTCAATTCCACTTGCATACCGACTTTTGAGCGTGCCAGCCAAAGATTCCCGCTGCACGGTGGCCAGACCGATACTGTGCGCCGCGCCCAGGAAGGTGACCCGCTTGCTTTCTCCGAACTCTATGCACAACACAAAAAGCGCGTCTTTTCAATTTGCTCGCGGATGGTACATGACCTCGCTCTGGCCGAAGACCTGACGCAAGAGGCATTTTTTCAGATGCACCGCAAGCTTGGCTCGTTTCGCGGCGACTCTGCGTTCAGTACATGGTTACATAGGTTGACGGTAAATATCGTGCTTATGCACCTGCGCAAGCGCGTGCTTCCCGTTGTCTCACTGGACCAACTGATGACGGCTATTCCGGAAGAACGAGCGGGAAGCGAGTTCGGCGGTCGCGATCTCCGGCAAGCCGGTGTCGTCGATCGAATGACAATTGACCGCGCCGTTGCTGGGCTAGCGCCCGGTTATCGAAACTTCTTTCTTCTTCACGATGTCGACGGGTTTCAACATCATGAGATTGCATCGATGGAGGGCTGCACTATTGGGACTTCAAAGTCTCAATTGCACAAGGCGAGACTCGCTCTGCGCGATGCTCTTTCATCTTCTTAAGAGACGCTATCCTTCAGAGATTGAATATCGAAAAAGGATATTTCTCGCCGCGCTCTCGCAGGACTGGCAGAGCAACGTTGCAGACCGTGATCCCTGATTTAGTCTTTGCGGTAAAGTTGCCATGATGCGCGTGACCATGCAGTGCCAGAGCAGGCCTATGGAGATTCAAAGGCCGTTCCAGGCGTGAACTACCGAGAAACGGAAAGATCGGCTCCGGCTCACCAATCACCGTTTCTTTCATGGGGGCGTAATGTGTGATGGCTACCTTGACGCGTGCGTGAAGTTGAGCCAGTCCAAAGTCAAGTTTGACTGCTTCACGCTCTGCTATTTCAACGAAAGTTTTGATACTCTCTTCGCCAAAGGGCATCAATTCGTAAGGCGTGAAGCCGCCGCAAAATCCCTTGGTTCCCGCAAATCCAATTTCCCCAACCTCGAAGCAATGGCCGTCGAGCAAGTGAACGCCGGCCACTCGTAACATTCCCGCGAGTTCATCCTGGTGACCGCTTTCGTGATCGTGATTTCCAAGAACGGCGATGATGGGAATTCGGATTTGTTCCAAAACACTCAAGCTGACAAGCATTTCACCCGGCATTCCGTGGTTGGTAAAATCGCCGGCAATTACCAGTACATCGGCCAGTTCGTTCACTGCGGAAAAATGACGAATGTCTTTAGCTCGATTCTCTTCGGCGAAGTGAACATCAGCTACGGCCGCGATCCTCATTCTGCGCTCCTGAACCAGTCGTTGCCTGGCAATAGGTGTGGATAGCTCGCAGAAAGCTCACGGTATAAGTCGCGTTCTCCCCATTCATTTACATCGATGGCAAACATCTTCGGATCGACAAGTGAGCCGCGGAATGGCTCACCGCTCGTCGATTTTATAACATGCTCCGCGAAGCGCCAAGTCAGGTCAAGCCATAAGGATTCCGGAACCAGTTTTACATGAGCAGGATAAATAAAAGCGAATAGTACCAGCGACCAATAGAGCATTTCCCAGTACGGACCAACCGATTTCAACAGGCGTTCCCAATCAAGTTCACCGCCGCACGACTGCACCATATGGGCAATGTCCGCGCCATCGAAACGCTCCCGGCGCGTCACAAATAGTTTTGAAGCAATCATCTCTTCCACGCCGAGTACCTTGCACGGAATGCCAAGAATTTCATCTTCAATCGCGCGTTCGATCCAACTCGGTTCGACAGCTAACGTCGCGTTGCCGACGCCGGCAATCAGATCGACAAAGTACTCTCCACGCCGAGCTTTTGCCAGCCAGATCGGGTCTTCAATGCAAGTGTTGAAGCCTTCGTCTCGGAGCAATTCGAGAGCAGGCGGCACAGCCTCCGGCACCAAAACGAGATCGAGATCCTTGGTCGTTCTCCAGATTCCAGTATGGCTGTGAAAGGCAAGCCCCCCGCATACCGCGAATGGAATGTCTGCGCGGCGAAGAGTCTGAATGGCGTCTTGATAGCAGGCAAACGCTTCGGCTGCACACGCTGGTTCTGTCGACGAAGTGACTGGTAAATTGGCGTCTTGCTGCGGCATATTCTCGTTCGATGCGTTAACCTCGGCTGTCGTTATCTGTTGCGCAAATGAGGAACGTGCAGTTCTCGCAAGTGAAAATATATTGTGAGGCCAAAACTCCGTTCGCGATTCATCTCTCAATTTCGACCGCTCATCAAAGATTTCAACCCTTCGTCAGAGACCACGCGCGCGTTCGACTGGTTTGATCTACCTTCTGAAAGAAGCAGAACAGAGCTTTGGAGAGCGAATAATTCATGGACGATCTCGTCAATGTCGAATCAGTCAGCCGAAGATTTCCCCTGGACAGCAGTTCGGCTCACCACTCAGCGCACCGCTTTGTTTGCGCCTTGTCGGAAGCCAATCTGCGCGTTTCGGCCGGAGAGTTTCTTGCAATCTCCGGGCCGAGCGGTAGCGGAAAATCGACTCTTCTCAATTTGATCGGCTGCATAGATCAGCCAACGTCCGGTCGCATTCTCATCGATGGTGTGGACGCATCCGAGTTACAGCCCAGCGCTCTGACGACACTTCGCCGCAAAAAGATTGGATTTGTCTTTCAGACATTCAATCTCATTCCTGTTTTTACCGCTGCAGAAAACGTTGAGTACCCTTTGTTGATCCAGGGCGTCCCCCGTGACGAACGCAGGAGGCGCACAGAGGAGGCGCTCGATAGTGTAGGCCTCTCCACTCGCGCCCAACAGCGTCCTGATCTGCTTAGCGGCGGCGAACGTCAACGTATAGCCGTTGCCCGCGCTATCGTTCATCGCCCTGCCTTAGTGTTGGCCGACGAACCGACCGCTAATCTCGATACGCATAACGCCAAGCAGCTAATCGATCTGATGCGCGACCTCAACGTCCGGCTCGGTTTGACCTTCATCTTCTCTACGCATGATGCTCGCTTGCTCGAACACACTCCGCGCATTGTTCGACTGATCGATGGACAGGTAGTTTCCGATACCTGCGCCGAAGGAGTCTGTCATGGGTAAGTTTCTGCTTCTTGCTTTTCGCAATGTGTTTCGTAACCGCCGGCGCACAGTTATGACGCTTATCATGGTTGGCGGAGGGGTCACTGGACTGCTTCTGGTCGGCGGATTTTTTGCTTACATGTACAACGGCATCCGCGAAGGATCAATCAACAATGGACTTGGTCATATACAAATATTCAACGAAGAACATTTCAATCGCGATGAGGTGCGCGTGCTAGATACCGGCATCGACAATTGGCGCCAGGTCGCGGCAATCGTCAAGAGTGGAAAACATATTCACGGCATTGCTCCTCGAATCGAGTTTTATGGAATGCTCTCGAATGGTGTGAAGTCGTCCATCTTCATGGGTAGCGCCGTCGAACCCAATGCCGAAAAGGGACTCGGATTTTCAACCAATATTACTTCGGGCAGGAATCTCGATAGTCAGATGGGAAACACTGTAGAAGCGCTTCTTGGCGCGGGACTAGCCAAATCAATGAATGTGAAACCCGGTGATAGCGTGACTGTCTTGGCTGTTACTTCCGATGGAGCACTTAACGGAATCGATGTACAAGTCGTCGGTATCGTCAATTCCGGAATGAAGGAGTACGACGATCGTTATCTTCGTATTACACTGTCATCTGCGCAGAGGCTATTACAAAGCGACCGTGTTACGAACCTAGTCGTAGGTCTCGACAAAACAGAAAACACCGATAGCGTTTATGACGATCTTGCACCGCGACTGCATGGACAGTCACAGAAGCTGATATTGAAAAAGTGGATCGATCTGGCTACGGCGTATAAACAAATTCGCTCACTCTTCAATACGATTTTCATTTTTATAGGTTTCATTGTTTTCTTCATGGTACTCATGTCGAGCGTCAACACTCTGCTGATGTCGATGCTTGAGCGTACCCGCGAGATAGGAACCATGTTGGCAATGGGGACGCCGCGCGGATGGGTTATTGCATTGTTTATGCTCGAGGCGTCGGTGCTTGGTGGTCTCGGAGCGACTGTTGGTCTAATTGTGGGCAATCTGCTGGCATTTCTGATCGACCACTCCGGCATTCATCTGCCGCCTCCACCAGGCTCAACTGAACCGATGCTTTTCTACGTTCTTCATGTGCCCAGTTTAATGGTTGGCTCGGCATTACTGGTTATTCTCTCGTTGGTACTAGCGTCCATATTGCCGGCGGTCCGCGCATCCCGGCTACGAATCGCGGAGGCTCTTGCTCATGTCTAATATCAATCGCACACTCCAGACTATTCTGCTGTTTCTGGCCGCCACCTTTCTACTTGCATTTTCACTTGTCTGCCACGCCGCGACACCCGACGCAGAAAGCTTGCTGAAACGCTCGGACGTCTATCGCAATGGTTGGGCGTCCTATGTCGTGCGGGTCAAGATTACTCACTATGAATCCGGAAAAGCAGATGAGGAAAAGAGTTATCAGGTATCGCAGAAAGGAACGGATAACAGTTACGTCGAATTCCTGAGTCCTCGCGAAAAGGGGCAGCATCTGCTTATGCTTGGCGACGATATGTGGATCTATTTACCCGACACTAGCCGACCAATCCGTATCACCCCGCTTGAACGGCTTAACGGCGATGCCTCCAATGGCGATGTAGCGCGCACAAATTTTGCCGTTGACTATTCGGCCACCTATCTGCGCACTGAGAAGCTTGGCGCCGATGAATGTTATGTTCTCGACTTAACTGCAAAACGCAGAGGCTCAACTTACCAGCGCATACTCTATTGGCTTCGTGTTCAAGACGCCAGACCAGTTAGGGCGGAGTTCTATCTCACGTCAGGAAAACACATGAAGTCTGCGACATTCGATGAATATGGAATGTTTGCGGACAAGCTTCAACTTCGTCGCTGGACGCTGTATGACGAAGTACGTCATAACTCCAGAAGCGTTCTCGAATACACCAGCATCGCCCCGCGCACCCTGTCCGATAAGCTGTTCTATCAAGGAAGAACCGATCGTTTTTGAATGCTCGACCGGAAGAAAGCTGTCATGATGTATTCCTTGGCTCATAAAAGAAAACGGATTGTTTGTGCAGTGCTTCTCTGCGCTTCGTTTGCAGTCTCGATTCAGTGCTATGGTGCACAAGCAAAATTAAGGTCAGCCTCCGATTATGCAGAGGCGACAGCATCGCTAACAGTCGTAATCACGGGAGTACGAAATGCAAATGGAAAGATACGACTAGCACTCTATCAAGAGTCAAAACTGTCAGCTTTTCGATTGGTCGACATTGACGTCCACTCCCTGACCGCGACAGTTGTCTTTAATCGGTTGTCACAAGGGGTTTATGCGGTCTATGTTTTTCACGATGAAAATATGGACGGAAGGTTGAATGCAAATTTCTTTGGCATTCCCACTGAAGGGTATGGTATGTCAAATAATCCTCGCAAAAGAGCTGGGAAACCAGGATTCGATGAAACGGACTTTCACGTGAATCCACCAGCGACAACGATCGAAATCAAAATGATCTATTGGAAGTGAACGCATAGCGCTCTAGCCACGTTTACTAACGAAAATGCGACTATGACTTTTGCACGCAACATTTCGATATTCCTGATCGCGACAGCGGCGTCCTTTGCGCTTGCGCAGGATGATGCGCAACCAGAATCGCGTCGCGATATTCGTTATTCTCTATCCGTCATTGAAGATGCAACCCAATATGGAAATCGTGGCGTTCCAGAGCCGAAGATTCTTAATCAGCTTCTAGTTGAACCATACTTTGCAATGCACTACAAGCCAGACTGGAGCTTTGCTTCGAGTGTTGTTGGAATTGAGGAGACTTATAGCGATACCGTCTCGAAGATTCGCGTGAAAGAGACATACCTGAGTCTTTCCGCAAGAGATTTCGACTGGATGGCCGGGCGCAAGATCGTTCGCTGGGGCACAGGATATGCGTTCAGTCCAACCGGCGTTCTCGACCCGCCGCGCGATCCCACTAATCCTACCGACCGTCTCAATCTTAATCAGGGACGCGATATGGTGAATCTGAATTATATTCACGGCCCTCATGCGCTTTCGCTTGCGTGGTCTACTGCCGCACTCGCTCCATCCGGATCCGATCTGCGCGACACAACCGCTGTACGATACAACGTCCTGACGCATGGATTCGACACATCGCTGATTGCTGGCGACGATCATGACGGCGATGCCTTTGGCGGTCTCACTATGACGCGCGTTATCGGTCAAGCCTGGGAGTTGCACGTAGAGGCTGCCTGGCGTGAGCATGAAGCACTACTTTCAGGCGCAAAATATATTACCAAGCAAGGGATCTCTTTTATTGGGGAATTCTATACTGCACCCAATATTACTTATTTTCGCAGTTCGTCTTCCGTGTTATCGGAAGGCCGGTTGAACTATGGGTTTTTGTCTATTTCAAAATCGCGACTGCGCGAATTGCCTGAATGGAAACAATGGGATCTTTCCGCCTCGCTCGTTACAAACCTTGATGACAGAAGTACGATTACGATCTTCGACGCTACGCGAAGATTTGGCAAACATACCTCAGGCTATCTGCACATGGAGATACCAGCAGGCAGCCGAACATCGGAGTACGGAATGACTCCATACTCAACAGCCACCTCTGTGGGAATTCGCTTTCAGTTATGATGAACAGAATGAGCACGAATAAAGACAAGGAAGCGGCGAAGCAGGCAACGAGGCTTACCTATTCCTCGATGGCGTTTCGAGTAGGCGGAACTATCCTTGCAATTACGCTGCTGATTGTTGTACTTCTTCATTCGCTCGGCATGCCCGTATCGGAGTTTGGACATCATGTCGTTGCTTCGTTCGTCTATTCAACATTGATTGCTGCGCCGTCGATCTTTTTGCTGGAGTGGATTGTACGACGCTACACGGAACGGTTTCCGCGTTTGGTGATTCTGCTCGAAGCCTCTGTGCTTGTCTGTATGGCGATCCTCGGCTGTTTTGCTGCCGGCCTTGTTTTTCAATGGATCGGCGTGTTTCCGCGTGAGGCATATTGGCGCGAGTTCCGCTCCTCCGCAGAGTTTGCGATATTTATTTCGCTCACGGCCGGTATGAGCATTACAACTTACGAGACGATGCGCTACAAACTTCAGGCCACGACTCTCGAACTGCGTACCCGCCAGGTGGAACAGGAGCGCGCTTATAAACTGTTGGCCGAAGCCCAGCTTTCGTCGCTCGAATCTCGCATTCATCCTCACTTCCTCTTCAATACACTGAACTCGATC
>Ga0302320_10020648_pt1 | contig 13119 bp, 11 predicted proteins | sample Bog_T0_3_FD_202130 | JGI IMG/M metagenome (GOLD analysis project Ga0302320, IMG submission 202130) | Peat permafrost microbial communities from Stordalen Mire near Abisko, Sweden - Bog_T0_3 | ecosystem: Environmental > Terrestrial > Soil > Wetlands > Peat | place: Sweden: Abisko, Stordalen Mire...
TACGGGAGTGCCGGTCGGAAATAATACCATCCAAAACAATGGAAATCTGTTGGAATATAATGCTTCAGTAGCAGATAACATCGCCCGTGTCATCTCCGGCACTGGCGCATTACAGGTCAACAACGGCCAGCTCACGCTTTCGGGGGCCAACACCTATTCCGGCAACACCATCCTCAGCGGCGGCGAGGTGATCGTCGGCGTGGCGGAGAATTTGGGAACTTCCGGCCCGCTCGGCACCAATAACACGATTTCATTCAATGGTGGCGTGCTTGGATTCAGTTTGAACAATAAATACGACTACTCTCCGCGCTTCAGCACGGCGGCTGGCCAGGCGTATTACATTGATAACGGTGGATTTAGTGTGACGCTCACGAACGCGCTCACCAGCAGCGGCGGCACGCTCACCTCCAGCAACTCCGGTACGCTCACGCTTACCGGCGCAAATACTTACGGCGGACTGACCACGGTTAATTCCGGCACACTGGAGATTCAAGGCTCGGCCGGCTCCGGACCAATTACGGTGGCCAACAGCGCGACCCTCGGGGTCACTGAGACCGGCCCGCAAATCACCCCGTCCACGCTGACCGTGGGGACGAGCGCCAGCGCCGGCTTGCAATTCAACAATGTCAGCAGCGCTGTGACTCCGCCGATTGCGGTGACGGGCGCTGTTTCCGTCCCCGCTGGCAGTCCCATTAACATCAACGTCACTGGTGGTACATTCCTCATTGGCCAACACTATCCGCTGCTGTCGTTTAGCGGCACACCCCCGGGAGTTAACCTGCAATCATTGGTCGGCGCCGTGGGCAATCTCTCCACCAACGGCAACACGATCCAACTGAACATCACTTCGCTGGCGTTCGTCTGGAGCGGCTTGAACAACGCTGATTGGGACATTTCCACCCCGAATAACTGGAAGGTCAACGGTGTTGCCCAGACGTTTGCCAACGGCGGCTCGGCCGTGTTTGACGACACGGTCCCTTCAGCCAATACCAATGTGATTCTCAATACTCCGGTTTCGCCGGGGAGCGTCACGGTTAGCAGCAGCGCCAAGACTTACAGCATCACGGCGAGCGGTGCCAACCTCATTGGTGGAACCGGCGGCCTGACCAAGAATGGCAACAGCACCCTCACCCTGTCCGGCGGCGTCAACACTTACAGCGGCGCCACGACGATCAACGGAGGCGTGGTGAGCGTGGGCACGTTGGCCAGCGGCGGCACCGCCAGCGACATCGGCGCGGCGAACAACACCGCGGCAAGCTTGGTGCTCAACGGAGGCACGCTGCAATACACCGGCGCCGGGGCGACCAGCGATCACCTGTTCACTCTTGGTACCGGCGGCGGCACGCTCGACGACGAAGGTGGTACGTTGACGCTGACCAGCTCCGGAGCGATCGCCTTGAGCGGCGCCGCCTCGCACGCGCTTACTTTGACCGGCAGCGACCCGAGCGGCGACACGCTCGCCGCTTTGCTTGCTGATTATGGCGTGGGCAACTCGTCTTCACTAACCAAGGACGGCGCAGGCACGTGGATTTTGACCGCTAACAACTCTTATTCTGGCGGAACAGTGGTTAACAATGGCACGCTCGTCATCGGCACGGGAGGCGCGGGCGGATCCCTCGGCAGCGGCAACATCCTCGACAACAGCAGCCTGGATTTTAATGTTTCCAGCACCATTACCAACGGCACCATCACCGGCACCGGCTCGTTGACCAACGATGGCAGTGGCACGCTCGTGATGCCGGGTAACAACGTCTATTCGGGTGGCACCACCATCAACAACGGAACGGTGCAGGTCGGTATCGGCGGCGTCACGGGCCAGTTGAACGCCAGCGCGCCCGTTACTGACAACGGCACCCTCATCGTCAACAGCACGGGCAACTCGACCCTCAGCGGCATCATCAGCGGCACGGGAAATCTCATTAAGCGCGGTTCCGGCCTGCTGACCCTTCTCGGTGCCAATACCTACACCGGCTGGACATTTGTTGATTCCGGCGCCCAGTTGCAGCTTTGGCAGGGCAACACCGGCGCCAATGTCAGTTCGGCCATCACCAACAATGGCTCCCTCCTCCTGCTTCGCCAGGACAACGGTGTGGCCGTTTATACCGGGCCCATTAGTGGCACGGGAAAACTGCTGGTCGAAGTCAGCAATGGCAACAACGGTGATTCGACGCTTACGGGATCGAACACCTACACCGGTGGCACCTTCATCCTCGGCGGCGGACTCATCCTCGGCGACGACGCCACTCCCGGCGGCGGCTCCATCCTCGGTAACGTTTACCTGACCAATGATACGATTCATGCCACCTTCAGCCCCTTCGTTCCCGCCCTGCTCACCTTCAACCGGCCCGACGACTTTACGTTCCCCGGGAACATCGTCGGACAAGGTTCATTGACCCAGGAAGGCAACGACATACTCACGTTGACCGGCGCGAATGATTATACTAACGGCACCACCATCACCGCCGGCACCTTGCAAGTAGGCAATGGCGGCACCACCGGCTCGGCCGGCAGTTACGCCGCCGGCAACGCGGCCATTGCGGACAACAGCCTGCTCGTGTTCAATCGTTCCGACAGCGTGACAGTCGGCAATGTCATCAATGGAAGCGGTTCCTTGGTGCAAGAAGGCGCCGGCACCCTCACCTTGGCCGGCGGCACCACCTATACGGGTTCCACGACGGTGAGCAACGGCACATTGATTGTGGGCAGTTCGGTCGGCGGCGATCTGGACGCGTACGGTGGCACCTTGCTCGTCGGCGGTGCCGGCTCGGTGACCAACGTGAGCGTGGGCGGAAACATGAACATTGCGGCCGGGGCTGTAGTGGCTACGCTGAACAAATCCTTGTCACCGTCGAATACCGTTTACACGGTGGCCGGAACCCTCATCAGTTCTGGCGGTACTCTGAACCTGGTGAATGCCGGCCCCGCCCTCGTGGTCGGAGACACGTTTACCATCTTTAGCGAAGCCGTCACCGGTTCTGCCCTGACGATTGTTTCGCCGGGCTACACCTTCGCCAACCATCTGGCGGTGGACGGCAGCGTAATGGTCACCGGGATCACCGGCCCGCCGACGCTCAGTTTCACCAAGGTTGGAAACAGCCTGCAATTCTCCTGGACCGGCGGCGCCAAGCTTCAGGCACAGACCAACAGCCTTAGCGGGGGTCTCCGTAACAACTGGGGTGATTATCCGGGCGGCAGCACCAGCCCGATAACCGTGCCGATTACGACGAACGCGTCGGTCTTCTTCCGGCTCGTTACCACGCCCTAATCGCTTTGGGAAATGTGATTAACCCTGGGGCGGCAGGTGTCATCCTGCCGCCCCGAATTAAAATAACATGAAACCTTCAGCGCCGCGAGCCACGGGGGCATCCGCGTTCACTTTGATTGAACTGCTGGTGGTCATCGCCATCATCGCCATTTTGGCGGCCATGCTGTTACCGGCCCTGGCCAAGGCTAAATTCCGCGCCAAGGTCACCAATTGCACTTCAAATTACCGGCAATGGGGTCTGATGGCGGCGATGTATTCGGGTGATTTCAAGGATGTGCTGCCCGGGGCCACCATGGCACCGGACTTTGGTGGCAGTAATCCTTGGGATGTTGGAACAAATTTTGTACCGGTCTGCGCCAACTACGGTCTGACCGTGCCGATGTGGTTTTGTCCGGTGCGAACGGATGAGTCCGCCGCCCAATATGCTGCCGCCCTCAAACTAACTCCCCCGGACCTTTTGGGAAGCGTGAGTGAATTGAACCGGTTTCTTAACGCCTATTTCGGCCTCGGCTTGACTATTTTGAACCATAACCTCTGGGTCCAGCGCGGCCTGCCAACCGGATTGGTTCTTAATCCGGCGGATACTGTTCCCGGAACCGACCCGGCCATTTATGGCTGGCCTAGCAAGACGACTGATGCCGCCGCTGCGCACGTTCCATTCATGAGCGATGCGTGCTTTTCCGGTTACGGCACCACGGCCTCAACCAGCGTGTCCGACATTAACATAACTTTTGCGAATAATTTGACCGTGAATGGCGCCAATCCCAAAAAGTCGTCGGGCCATGCCGCCAGCGGGCAAATTCAGTCGGTGAACATGGTGTTTGCGGACGGCCATGCCGCCAGCCACGGCAAATCACAAATTATATGTGTTTTGCTCAACCCCAGTCAGCCGGCCAATTGGTTTTACTGAATTCTAAGATCTACTGACCGCAAGCCACTACATTTTTTGCCAATGCATGCCATTTTTAGATTCTCCCCGCCGGGCAAGTTTTCGGCCGGCAGACGGCATGCGTTCACCCTTATCGAATTGCTCGTCGTCATCGCCATCATTGCGATTTTGGCGGCGATGTTGTTGCCGGCCTTGGCAGCGGCCAAGTTTCGCGCCAAGGTCATCAACTGCACGTCCAACTACCGGCAATGGGGATTGGCGGTCAACTTATACGCCAACGACGATAAGCAGGGGCATTTTCCCCGTTATGACAACACTGCCCAAAACAACACTTGGGACGTCAGCCCGAACTTGATTACCGGTCTTGGGCCTTACGGTATGACGGTTCCGATGTGGTATTGCCCGGTCAGACCCGCCGAGTTTAATGGCCCGGTTTCGACCACTGCTCCATATCCTGGCGGGGATGATACCTGGTGCCGGTTGCCGGCCGGGCAGGGGCTGGGCCATCCCATGGCCTCGCTCTCCGATTTGATTGCCGCAGTTACCAGGGCTTTTCCCGGCGATAATGGGCTGGCGATTTCTTACCATTCCTATTGGGTTCCGCGCGAAGGCACGCCTGGCGCCAGCAGCCTGATTCCGTCCACCAATCCCAACACCAATCCCTGGCCGGTCAGTCTTACGGACAAGCAGGTGTCTCAACGGCCAATCCTTTCGGACCGCCTGCCCAGCACGAGCCCAAGCCCGGCGTCGCTGGGGGCAGTCGGTCATCCAGTGAACAACGTGATGAGATCCGTGAACCTCTTATATGGTGACGGGCACGTGGAACCACATAAAGCCGCGCAAGTTCAAATGCAGTACTATGGCAACTATTACAATTTTTATTGAACAATCCTGTGGCTGCGGACGTTTTCCTGGCGGCAGCCGCAAGGCGTTTTTTTCTTTATGCAAATGAAATCCCTCCGGCGCCCCGGCGCTTTCACCCTCATCGAACTTTTGGTGGTCATTGCCATCATCGCCATTCTGGCGGCAATGCTGCTCCCGGCGCTGGCTACCGCCAAAGAAAAGGCCAAACGGACGCAATGCCTGGGCAACCTGAGGCAGATCGGCGTGGGCGCCAATATCTATGCCGGCGATTATTCTGACAAAGTCCCGCCCGTGAACAAAGCCGGCATGGGCGCCAGCCCCAATTTTATTACCGATGCGCTGGACGTGAGCATCGTTAATGCAATCAACACCGATCTCAAGCTCCAAACCAATGTCGCTTCCATTTGGGTTTGTCCCAACCGGCTGAACACGCCAGCTCCGGGCTTGCCGTCTTATGATGGGAGCACCCAGATGTATATCGGCTACAGCTACATGGGCGGGATGACGGTTTGGAATTTACCCACGGGCGCCCTTATTCCCGGCCATAGTCCGGTGAAGTTGAGCACTGCCAAACCGAATTGGGCTTTGGCGGCTGATTCCAATATGAAAATTGGCGCCAAGTGGGGGGGCCAGGCTGCCGTTGGCACGCTCTATGCCTTCGAATACGGCAGTATTCCGCCGCACCCCATCAATGGCATTCCGGCCGGTGGAAATGAAGTATTTGCGGATAATTCGGCCAAGTGGTGCCGGTTCAGCGATATGTATGCATTCGATTCCTATGCTGGCGGCGTTGGAAACGTCAATATTTATTGGTATCAGGATCCAGCAGATTTTGATGCCACTCTGATCGCCGATTTGCCCAGTTTGAAGTAAAACGAAACAACCCCGCAGACATACGCTCAGGCTGAATTAGACACGATTCGGCTCTTCGCTGTTTTTGGTGGAATAGAAATCAATGCGTTTTTTCTAAATCACGGAGCGCGGGCCGGCCGCGGCCGCAGCAATGCCGCCAGCCCGGCAGTCGCCAATAATTTAGTGCGGCCTGGCAGTTTCCAGCCTGCTGCGCCCGAGCACGGTCGTGCTCCAACGTGATTTGAAAAACACGACTTAATCTTTGCCTGCTGACCGGGCTTCCGACACCATCCGCGCCATGCTCCAACAACGATGGCTTCGCATCGTGCCGGTCGCGCTGGTCATGTACACCATTTCGTACGTGGACCGGACGAACGTTTCGCTGGCGCTGGACCCGAAGATTTCATCCCTGATGCGCGACCTGGCGATGGATGACCGGATGAAGGGCCAGGCGGCGGGCATTTTTTTTCTCGGCTACGTTTTGCTGCAAATGGCCGGCGGTCACCTCGCCAGCCAATGGAGCGCAAAAAAGCTGGTGAGCCTGTGCCTGATTTTTTGGGGCGTGTGCGCCGTGGCCTGCGGCCTGGCCAAAAGTTTCTATCAATTTGAAGCCGCGCGATTCCTGCTCGGCGTCTCGGAAAGCTGCGTGTTCCCGGCCACGGTGGTTTTGCTGGCGCACTGGTTTCCCAGCGCCGAACGCGCGCGGGCGAACGCGTTCTGGAACCTGTGCCAGCCGCTCGCCGTGGTGGCGTCCGCGCCCGTCACCGGCTGGCTGCTGGGTGCGTACGGCTGGCAGACCATGCTGATTCTGGAGGGCGCGCTGCCATTTGTCTGGCTGCCCATTTGGTGGCTGTTCATTTCCGATCATCCGCGCGATGCGAAATGGATTTCGCCCGAAGAGAAGAACCATTTGGAAGCCACGCTGAACGCCGAGGCGGCCCAATTGGAACCGGCGACGAAAGTTCCGTTTTGGCCGCGGCTGTTGAAACCGACCATCCTCGTGATGATCGTCATCAATTTTCTCCATAACTCGGAGGCGTACGGCTGCATGACTTTTTTTACCGACGGATTGAAGTCGAAGAACTTCAGCCCTGTGCAATATGGATTTCTGTTCGCCGCGCCGTATGCCCTCACGGCAGTCATCATGGTGCTCAACTCCTGGCACTCGGACAAAACCGGCGAACGGCGCGGCCACGTGGCGTTGGTTTATGTCCTGAGCGGCACGAGCCTGGTTTTAAGCGTGTTAACGAGGCAGCATTTCTGGGTGTCCTATGGATTTCTATGTCTGGCCATTCCCGGGCCGTACGCCGCGCTGGCCCCGTTTTGGGCCATCCCCACCGAGACGATGCCGCGCGCGGTGTTCGGTCCCGTCATCGGCCTGGTGAATGCGCTGGGCAACACCGGCGGCTTTGCCGGGCCATGGATTGTCGGCTGGCTTAAGAAGGAATATGGCGGCGTGACGGTGCCGTTCACGGCGCTGGGGATTGGAATGTTGGCGGCCGCGGCGCTGGCGTTTTTGCTGCCGAAGCGGGGACGAATGACGAATGACGAATGACGAATGACGGATGACGGATGGAGGGTCTCGGCGATGGCGATCTAATACGATGCCAGCCCTGATTCACTCTTTGATTTATAAATTCCTACCGCTTATTCCATGGAAACCTGGTCATCTCACACCAAAAAATTTCACGACAGAAATGGCAGCCGCTGGTATTTCATGTTTCATCACCAGTATATCGAAGACCGTGCGCCCGACGAGCAGCCTTACGCCCTGTATTTCCGCAACGATGAGCGCACCGTGTTCGGCGTCCTGCGCTTTGAGCGGTCCAAAGATAATCCATATCCCAGTTTTGCCGCCGTGACGCGCAAGATTATGGACGATGACGCGTTTCGGGAATCGCTGATTGGCGAGGGCAGCAAAAAAGTTTGGAAAGGCAGATAAGCGCCAGCCGCCGGCCCGACCGCCACATTCAACATTCGACGCCCAAAATCGAAGGAAAGTGCGAATTGAAAACCCTTGGGACTTGGATGTTGAATTTTGAGCGTTGAATGTTTTTTTCGAATCCCTCACACAAACTGGCCGGGGCGGTGCCCGGTGTTCCCGGGGCTATCGCGAGTGCTGTAGAAACCACGAGAACAATTCCGGGTTGGCGTACGTCTGCGTCCAACTGTCATGCAGGGCGTCGGGATAGATGGTGAGTTTCACTTCTTTGACACCAAGCTTCTTCATGTAGTCCACCATGCGTTGCGATTCCACGGTCGGAACCGTCGGGTCCTTGCCGCCGTGAAAAGCCCAGATTCCCAGGCTGGTCAGCGCTTCTTTATGATGCCCTTCCGCCAGTAAAGGCGTGATGTAATCGCCCCCGCCGCAGATGGGCGCAATGGCGGCAAACCGTTCTGGATGGCTCAAGCCCAGACTCCACGTGCCATAACCGCCCATGCTCAAGCCGGTAAGATACACGTGATGCAAGTCCACCGGGTAGGTGGCTTCAATCTCATCCAGCAGCGCCAGCAACAGGTCGTTCGACCAGATTTTGCCGTTGGGGCACTGCGGCGAAACGACGATGAATGGAAAATTCGGCGCGGTGGTGTCAATTTTCGGCGGACCATGCTTGGCCACCATCCAGACATTAGCGCCGCGCTCGCCGGCCCCGTGCAGAAACAAAATGAGCGGCCAGCGTTTCGTGGGATCTGCGCCGTAACCGTCCGGCAAAAAAAGCAGGTAGTCGGCGTCTAAAACCTGTTTGCGTTCAACGTGAAATTTCTGGGCAGTCTGGCCGGGTTTCATGGCGATTTGATTTTGGGCTGTGCCGCAGGCAACCAGTGCGAGCAGCAGGGGGAGGAAGGCAATGAATTTTTTCATGGGTCTCAATTCGCCGTGCTCTCACGAGGCACGGCCACAGGGCATTGGGTTACATCATTTTCAATTTCGGCAAATCCTGGGAATCCACGAGGCCAACGGGTTCGTTCTTCGCGTTGACCACAATTAAATCGTCAATGTTCCGCTCGTTGAAAATTTTCAGCGCCTCGACGGCGAGGGCGTCCGAGCGGACGGCAATCGGCTTGCGGGTCATCACGGATTTGAGCGAACGCGTAAGAATGTGTTCATCGGCGGACATGCGGCGGCGAAAATCGCCATCGGTAAATACGCCGACGAGTTTGCCGCGCGTATTGACGATGGCCAGGCTGCCAGACTTGGCGCTGGTCATCACGAGGAGGGCTTCTTTCACAGTCATGTCTTCCCGCGCAACGGCGTTGCGCTCGGCGGTGCGCATGATGTCCGCCACACGTTCGAGCATCGCGCGGCCAATGGCGCCGCTGGGATGATACCGCGCAAAATCGCTTTTCTTGAATCCGCGGGCCTGCAGCACGGCCATCGCCAGCGCATCGCCCATCACGAGCATGGCGGTGGTGCTGGACGTGGGGGCGAGATTAAACGGGCACGCTTCCTTGGGCACGCGCACGTTCAGGACGACGTCGCTATGCAGCGCGAGGGCCGATTTTGGATTGCCCGTGAAACTGATGATTTTAACCAAAAACCGTTTGAGGGGGGGCAGCAATTTCAGCAATTCCTCGGACTCGCCGGAATAACTCAGCGCCAAAATCACATCGCCATCATTGACAATTCCCAAATCCCCGTGCAACGCGTCCACGCTGTTGAGCACCACGGCGGTGGAACCGGTACTGGTGAGGGTGGCAGCGATTTTAGCACCCACATTGCCCGATTTTCCGATGCCCACCACCACCGTCTTGCCGCGCTGGTTCAGGGATTCAACCATAGTTTCGACCGCGGCGTCAAAAGAGGAATCCAGTTGCGCGCGGACGGCTTTGAGCGCGGCGAGTTCAATATCGAAAACATTTCGGGCTTGGGCAATGTGCGTCACAAACGGGAGCTTGCCCGCAATGGAAACGGATTTCAACCGTGAAGAGACCTACCGCACTTCAGCGCTTGCCGTGTACTGCTGGGTGATCCGGGTCAGGCGCTTGTTGTCGGCACGGATGCGGGCGGAGAGCGTGCGGGCGGTGGCCTGTAGAAAGGGCGTGGCCAGCGCGGGCGCTTCGCGGGTGAGCCGCTCAAATGAAAGCGAGGTGATTTTTAGCAGGGTGCTGTCCACGTTGGCCACCACATCCGCCGAGCGGGGACCGTGGTCAAACAAGGCCATGTCACCAAAGAAATCGCCGGGGCCGAAGGTGGCGAGTATGGTCTCGCGGCCGTTGTTGACCGAACGCGCGCGCAATTCACCGCCCAGCACGAGGAACATCGAGTCGCTGGTATCGCCCTGGTTAAACAGCACGGACCATTGGGTGACGTTCTGCATCTCCATGTATTCGGCCAGGTGTGCGAGCTGGTTATCCTTTAGGTCGGCCAGGATCTTGATGCGGCGCAGCGAACCGGGTTTGATGCCGACCCGTTGGCTGGTTTCGGGCACGCTGCTGAATTGCAAAACGAAGTGAGTTTTAAGTTCGGGCAGTTCGGAGGCGCGCATCCAGTTGGCCGCGGCGCGCGAATAGACCCAAGTTTCCGGCACCACGCGCTCGTCCTTGATCCAGTCAATCAGGACAGGCAACTCGACCGGTCCGTACGGTGAATCGTCCACTCCCCAAATAAAATAAATATTACCAATTTCCGGTGCGTCCATAACAGCCTTACAATCGCTATTAACTGTGGCAATTTAGCAGGGAATTGTCAATGCAGGACTGGCAATGGCAGACGGCGGCATAAAGCCAAGCGCGGCAACGACTTCGGCTAATCCACGTTGGGGTACGAGCCGAGAATCTTCACGAAATTGCAATGTTTCCCGAGGTGTTGAATGGCCTTGGCCACCTTCGCATCCTGGTAATGTCCCGCGCAATCAATGAAGAAAAAGTATTCCCACGCCTTGCGCTTGCTGGGGCGGGATTCGATTTTTGTCATGTTGATTTTGAACTTGCGAAAAGCCGCGATGGCCTCATGCAACGCACCGGCCCGGTCGGCCACGCTGAGCATCAGGCTCGTGCGATCGTCACCCGTGGGGGGACTGCACTGGCGGCCGAGCACAATGAAGCGGGTGACGTTGACGGTGTTGTCCTGAATGTCCTGCGCCAGGATTTTCAGGCCGTATTTTTCCGCCGCCAGCACGCCGCCCAGCGCCGCCGAAAATTTTTCCCGCGCTGCCAGTTCCGCCGAACGCGCGTTCGACGACGTTTCCACAATCTCGACGCGCGGCAGGTGCCGGGCCAGCCAGCCCCGGCACTGCGCCAGTGATTGCGGATGCACATACAGCTTCTGGATTTTTGCGAGGGGCGAATTGCTCATCAGGCATTGCTGGATTTGCAGCACGATCTGCGAAACGACTTTCAAATCGCTGTCTGTGAACATGTCCAGCGTATGTGTGACCACGCCCTCGGTGGAGTTCTCCACCGGCACCACGCCGTAATCCGCCATGCGTTTGCTGACCTCCATGAACACATCGCCAATGGTTTTTTGCGCGGAATAATTCAAACTCGCGCCGAACTTCTGGATGGCCGCCTGATGCGTGAACGTGGCCTCGGGCCCGAAATACGCGATGGTCATGGTCTTCTCCAAGGCGAGGGCACTGGACATGATTTCCCGGTAAATGGTCCGAAGCTGCTCGTTGGTGATGGGCCCGGAATTTTGGGCGCATACCCGCTCAAAAACGGCGCGCTCCCGGTGCGGCGCGTAGATCTCCTCGCCGGCGGCCAGCTTGATTTCGCCGATGGCCAGCACGTGCCGGGTGCGCTCGTTGAGCAGCCGGACGATCTGCGCATCCAGCTTGTCAATCGCCTGACGATGTTCGGAAAGGCTCATTCCAATGAAGAATGACGAATGACGAATGAAGAATCAAACCTGTTCACACCGTTTCTTTATAATGCCAAGGATATAATTCTGAAGATCGGCCATTAGATAGTCGGTCCACAGATGCGAATAAAAATTAAACCGGGTGGAAAGCCGCTGACTGCTGCTCAAATGTAAAATCACGTTGTTATCCCCGATCTTTTCAATCCAATAAGTTCCAGTGAGAACGTCAAAGTATTTTCCGCCGATAATTACATGTTCATCAAAGGTTGTTGGCGGGATATGTTCAGTGTCCGCGCGTATCGAAAATGATAAACGATGTGGGCTGTCCCATTCGTTGATGGTTTCGATAAAGAGAACACCCTTTTCAAAGGTTGCATAACGAACCGCTCCGACGCCGTCGCCGACGAGCTTCGCCTCCAAGGGTCGCGGGAAACCAATCATGTGGGTAAAAGAAAACGATTGTTCATTTTCGGAAATTGGCCGGACACTTTCGATTTGATTCCAAACGATTTGTTCGCTGGCGTGAATCTTAATTTGCGTATCAACCGTTCGGACCTGCGAATTTATGGATCGCAATTGTTCCAGTGGTGAGGCGAGGAACGGCAGGCATGCCACAGCGATCAGGCAGTAAGTTCTGTCTCGTTTTGATTTTAAAATTTTCAAGCAGATACCGGCCAGCAAGCCGCCAACAGAAGAAAGAATGAGAATCAGCGGCAGCAACAGAATGATACAAATTAGGCCTTCCCAAAGCAACGCAAAGGCACACAGCAGGCAAGCCAGGGAAGGAAGCCAGGGGGTAATAATCCAAATTCCCCAATTGTTGGCTTCGCGGTAATCAGTGAACCAAATCGTGATAAAACCAAGCGCCATGGGAACCCCTATTATGAAAGCACAGCTCATCACTTCGAACGAATTACCGCCCAGCCCAAGGCCGAAAACGAAGCGGGCAAAAATACCGTAGATTGCTCCCAGAATTGCCCCGGCAATGACAAGCTTTTTTGGTTTAAGCAATTTCATTTATCCTAAGCCCGGATCTACCCGGTTGAGGGATTTCCAGCCCGTCGTATTTCACTGTTTTGATCCAAAACTTGATGGCGTCTTTGGCATTCGTGATGGCCTTTTGTCGCGTCGCGCCGTGCGCCAGGCAACCCGGAAGCTCCGGCACGTCCACGACGCAGGCGTCGTCGTCCTTGCTCCACCAGATGATTATTTCATAGCTATTCAACTTCATAACAAAAGAAGGCATGAAGAATTTCGAATAAACAATCAAACCCGTTTCGCAAAAGCCGCATAAACCGATGGTCCGGTAAACCAGCCAACCGCTCTTATTCGCAAAACCGGCGCAGGACGCGGTTCACGAAACCGAAGCGGGAGATGGAGACATCGCGGTCGAGTTCCTTCTCCTCTTCAACCTCAATTTTTTGAAGGACGGTCCCATACTTGGCCGTG
>Ga0302320_10020650_pt1 | contig 13117 bp, 9 predicted proteins | sample Bog_T0_3_FD_202130 | JGI IMG/M metagenome (GOLD analysis project Ga0302320, IMG submission 202130) | Peat permafrost microbial communities from Stordalen Mire near Abisko, Sweden - Bog_T0_3 | ecosystem: Environmental > Terrestrial > Soil > Wetlands > Peat | place: Sweden: Abisko, Stordalen Mire...
CTTGCCGACGATCCTCTGTAACGGTCTGGCGACGGCCGCTGTCAGTTTTGCCAGCGGGTCGCCGGGAGCACGTTCACGCAGACGGGCAATCGCGCGGGCGAGTTTGTCCTCTTCCACCGGCTTGACCAGGTAATCGACAGCGCTGACGTCGAAGGCCTGAAGCGCATATCGATCCCAGGCTGTGACGAAAACGATGAGTGGCCGGTTCGCCGCGGGCAATTCGGCGAGTACTTCGAAACCGTTCAGGCCGGGCATCTGGACGTCGAGGAAAACGACGTCGGGTTGCAGAGCCGCGATCAACTCAATGGCGGCGATACCATCCCCCGCCTCACCTGCGATCTCAATCTCCGGAATGGCGGAGAGCAGGCGGGCGAGCCTTTCGCGCGCGCGGCGTTCGTCGTCGATGAGCAGAACTCTCATGCAACTCACAATTCAAACACGACCTTAGTGCCATAGCCCAGGCGCGATTCGACATGCCACGTGCCGCCGGCCTTTTCGACGCGTGCCCGCACGTTCTCCGTACCTATGCCGGAGGTTACGCGGGCCGGATCGAAACCTTCGCCATCGTCGCTCACGGTCACGCGTATACGGCTGTCGGCGCGGGCCACGCTGACCCGCACGGCACCGCCGGCAAGTCGCGGCGAGATTCCGTGTTTGACGGCATTCTCCACCAGAGGCTGGATCAGCATCGGCGGTATCGGGGTTTCCAGGAGGTCGTCCGGCGCCTCGATATGAAACCGCAGCTTGTCTTCGAAGCGCTCTTTCTCGATTTCGAGATACGCACGGATGGCGTCGAGTTCTTCGCGCAGCGGTACGGCGGCATGGCGGGTGGAATCGAGGGCATAGCGAAAGATTCGCGAGAGATTGAGAACCGTGCGTTCCAGGTCGGGCTGTTGTTTCGCCATTTCCGCAAGCGTATTGAGAGCGTTGAACAGGAAGTGCGGATTGATCTGGGCACGCAGGGCGCGGAGTTCGGCTGCCTCGGCGAGTTGCCTTGCGTGGATGTTCTCCAGCAACCCATCGAACTGTGCCGCGACGGACTCCGCGAACGTGAGATCTTCGCTGCCATAGGCCTGCCCGCGAAAGCGCGGCCCGAACTTCAGATATCCACGGGTGCCCACGGGGACGGTCAATGAACCGGAACGCAGCGGACCGGACTCGAAGACGACGGAATCGGCGCGCAGGGTAGTACTCAGTGCAGTAGTCGCGGCTTCCCGGAGCGAGTCTGCATCGCGGCATAGAGCCATTGCGGCAAAAACGGACTGCATTTCCGCGCGGTAGTCGGGCCGGCGGAAGACAACGCGGTCGATCCAGCACTCGCCGCCTTTGAGCGCCGCTGCCATGAGCCAAACCAGCAGCGTCGCAGCCAGACAGAACGCTGCATCCGCCGGCTTACGCACGCGAAGCACGTAAGCGGTAAAAACAAAACACGCCGTTACCATGATCGCGGCCGACACGGACATCAATATTGCGCGCTTGAGCAGAACGTCAAAGAACAGATAGCGCGACTGAAGGAAGACGATGCCCATCAGGCTCGCTGGCAGCAACAGGCGAAGGACTGTCTGGAGGCCGAGGCCCCAGGGTGTCCAGGGAATCGGACCCAGAATAAGGTACAGGATCAAGCCTGTGACACCAACCCTGCTCAGGATCATGAAATCGCCTATAGGCACGGTTCCGGCGTCGGTGGCTGCCGAAGCTTGCGAAAGACCGAGCGAAATGGGCTCCCAGGTCCGGTCCTGCCTGGGTACGCGGTCGCGCAACTGATTTACGAGGGAGAGCGGCGCGATGATCACCGTGATCATGGCGGTGCTGCCGAGCCCCCGCATGGATCGCGCCAGTTCAGAACGCACAAGATCCGGCGCGGCGCTGTGCATCATCGCGAGAACACAGCGCATCGTCGGATAACAGGCCAACAGGCCGATAGCCAGGGGAACGGCGAGTGCCGCCAGCATCGCAAAACGGCTCGATAGGCTGGGCGGGTTCAACCGCGCTGTCACGGCGTGCAGGAAGAGAATGATGCCGACCCAAAACAGGATAGCGAATGTTTGCCCGGCCACGCTCCAGATCGTGAAATCACCGGCAACCGAACGACTCAGATGGATGAAACCGTCCAGAGCCACGCAAACATATTGCCCAGACAGCGCGAGGAGTCCGGCAACCAGGAAAACCGTCTCGCGTCCGCGTGCCGCACGTCTCGCTATCATCCACGCAAGGCAAAGCGTCGCGACTGCAGCCAGGCCGGAGGTCGTCGCAGTCAGCGACCAAACCAGTTCCATACTCATGTTGCATCCTCCTGCATCCACGGTAGGGCGAACGCGGGATCGGCGCAGCTCATTTCACGGTAACCGGCGACTTTCAAGGGGTATGCGGTCAGTGCGTCATGGAGTAAACGACATCGTTCACGCCCAGGCGAATCCCCAGCGCCGAAAATTTTTCCGGATAGCGCGCGTCATCCGCATATTCCCAGGAATCGCCGACATCGTTGTTGTAGCTGATGGCTACCATCAGGCGGCCTTTCTCGTCATAAATGCCGCGCCATTTCGGCACCGAGCCGATCCATCGATCCGCCATGGTCCCGGTAAACGCCCATTGACCGAGGATTTGATAGCGATTCTCGAGATCGTAGACAATGTGAAAAACCTGATCGGAGTCTTCAATATCGACAATCGGACGGTCCGGAACAATTTCGCGCATGGTCTCCATGAAGCGATTCCACTCGATCTGCCCCCAGAAATCGTCCAGCATGAGGAAGCCGCCGCGCAACAGGTACTCGCGGACACGGGCGATCTGCGACCCGGTGAGCTTCCAGTCGCCCATTTCGCCTGCGGCCAGGAAGGGCCAGTTGTAGATATCAAATTCATCGTCGGGATTCACCGGCTGTTCCGCGGAACGGGTGTCGACGCGGGTGAGGCGGCGCATGGCGAGGGCGAAGTGGCGGTCGGCGCGGGGATAGTCCTGGGTCCAACTCATGCCGCCCTGCCGCCAGTCGCGATTGGCGATCACCGCGTAACCTCGGGCGCGCGAAAACAGGCCATCCGGATGCGAAGGATACATCAGACGCGCGAAGACGAACTCGGCTTCCACTTCGAAATCGCTCGGGATATCGATGTTGTCGTAATCCTCAAGGCTGCGATAGACGCGAAAGGGTTTGGGGCGTGTCGGGTCGACCGGCAGAGGGACGCGGACTGAGGCAGCAGCGGAGTCGACGGGAACGGTTTTGTTCGCACTGGAAGCAGCGGCAAACGCCGCCAGCGCCATTGCGGCGCAGGCGATCGGTAGCGCGATTTTCCTCTGTCTGTGACCCGGGTTGCCCACTGCCCGTGAGCATAGCACCGGCAACCACTGAGCCCCTAATCCCCCAGGGCGAACGCGATCACATTCCCGCTGGCGATCACCGCCAGGTACTCCTTGCCATCGAACATATACGCCATCGGAGACGCTTTCCAGCCCTGGTTCGTCCCGAAGCTCCAGAGCACCTTCCCGGTGGTCGCATCGGCAGCCGCGAATGCCCCGCCTTCTTCACCGAAGAAGACCAGCCCCGTTGCGGTCGAAATCGTGCCACCCCAGCCATTCGCCCCCGGGGTTTCCATGAGTTCCCACTTCGCAATTCCCGTGCTGATGTCCATCGCCCGCAGGATATGCTCTTCTTTGCCGCCGGGAGCCACGCGCTGCACGCCGCCCAGATAATCCTGCCCCGCCACCCAGTCGCCGACGTCGCGCTTCGTGTAAATGCTGCACTTTTCGAAAGTCTGGAAGTAAAACAGGCCGGTTGCCGGATTGAAGGACGGCGAATAAAAGTTCGTTGCGCCATCCTGGGACGGGCAAACCCGGGTGCCCTCTGCCATCGGCACCTGGTTCGGCGTCAGGATCGGACGGCCATCTGCGCCAATTCCGCTCGCCCACGTCAATTCCTTCAGGAACTGTTTCGCCAGCAGCAATTTGCCGTTGGTTCGGTCGAGCACGTAGAAGAAGCCGTTGCGATCGGCATGCAGCACCAGCTTCCGCATTTGCCCCTGGAAGTTCGCATCCACCAGCACAGGAATCTCGGTAGCGTCCCAGTCGGCCAGGTCGTGCGGAGTGAACTGGTAATACCATTTCAGCTTGCCGGTTTTGGGATCGAGCGCCAGTAGGCAATCGGTATAAAGATCGTCGCCTTTGCGGTCGTCGCCGTTGTACTCTTTGGCCGGGTTGCCGGTCGGCCAGTAGAGCGTGTCGAGTTGCGGATCGTAGGTGCCGGTGATCCATGTAGGACCACCGCCGTGTTCGATATCCTTGCCCTGCCATGTCTCCGAACCCGGTTCGCCGGCCTTCGGGACTGTCCAGAAGCGCCAAACTTCCCTGCCCGTCGATTGGTCGTAAGCCGCGAGGAATCCTCGCGTACCCGCTTCCCCGCCCGTGATGCCGCCGATCACCAGATTGCCCACGACCAGCGGCGCGCCGGTCGCCCCGTAATTCTGGTGCCAATCGGCCATTTCGGTATCCCAGATCTGCTCGCCGGTGTAACGGTTCAGTGCCACGATGTGGGCGTTGTCGGAAACGATGAACAAGCGGTCACCCGCCACAGCCACGCCACGATTGGAGCCCGCGCCGCGCACGCCCTGGGTAACCGGACGATTCCACTGCCACAACTGCCGCCCCGACCCGGCATCGAGAGCGATGCAGGTATTCACGTTCGTGACGTACATGACGCCACCCACCACCTGTGGCGTATCCTGCAACCCCTGGGCGCCGCGAATCGAATACACCCACTTTGCTCCCAGGTTCTTCACGTTGTCCTTCGTGATCTGGGTCATAGTTGTGTAGCGGTTGCCGCTCATATCGCCGTGGAAGGTCGGCCAATCGACGGTTGATGTGACCTCGCGATAGCGGTCCCCCACGCGCCGAAGCAGATGCAGCTTGCCATCGTCGGTTCGGAGTTGATGGTCCTCCAGGCCCTGAGCCACCAGGACTCCCTGGAAGGTCTTGCCGTCGGTCAGCGTAAGCGTCTCACGAGCCGCGGGCCGCTGGAAGCCGCGTCCGCCAGGAGCCACGGGAGAGGGTTGCAGCGTCCTCAAATAGGCAATCAAATCCGACAGTTCGGTATCCGGAATCTGGAAAGCGGGCATGCCGCCCGGCAAACCGCCGCGAACAACGGTGGCGATCGATTGGTTGTCGCGCGCCGCTGTTTTGTTATATATGGCGGGTGCGCGGTCGGTGCCGTGGCCATCGCCACCATGGCAGATGGCGCAGCGGGCTTCGAACGACTTCTGACCCGCACTGCGATCCTGCGCCTGCGCGGCAACCGTCAACACTGCAACCAGGAAAAATGTTCGCTTCAGCATAGATTTTGAGGGATTCGGAATGAGTATACACCCCGAAGGCGTGACAAACGGGAAGCCAATTGTCCAACCAATTGGCTTCGCGCTGCAAATCGCGCCGAACGTTACCGATGAGGGCAGCAAAACGCTGAAAACACGGGATTAGCACGAAACCGGGCAATCGCGATACGACCGAATGGCCGCATACTGCACGGCTAGCAGCCGTATACTCAAAGCAGCGCGGTAATTCCCTTTGCACGTTTACAAAGATGAAACGTCATCTTTGTTTGAGGGAGTCCCTGCGTTGACGCGAGTTGCGGTAATGACGGATCACTATCGAATGCCGGAGCCCGGAGAATTGGCTGCTGACAACGCCGCCGTTGGCCTGCGCGAGGGCTTCGTCACCGAGCACCTGCGCAGGGTTTTTCTGCAGATTTACCGGATCGTGGGAAGCGTTCAGGACGCGCAGGATCTGACGCAGGAAGCCTTCATCAAGGCCCTGCAGCGGCAGGATCAACTCAAGGACGAGCAGAAGGCGGCACATTGGCTTTCGCGGATCGCCACCAATACGGCGCTGGATTTTCTGCGGCGGGGCCGGCGGATCGCATTCGTGGAACTGGGCGAAGCGCCGGCCCGGCATCTGGAAGAAATGCATCTGGAATCGGCGGAAGATGCGCTGATCAGGGGCGAGCAGCGCGACTGGTTGGCCGCGGGACTGGAACGCCTGACGCCGCGTGAGCGGGCGGCGCTGGTCTTGCGCGACGTGGAAGATTTGCCGGCGGAAGAAGTGGCGCGCAGGCTTGGATGTTCGCGGGCAACCGTGCGGTCGCACATCGCGAATGCGCGAATCAAGATTCGGAAGTACGCCGAGAGCCGTAAAGCGGCCGACGAGCGGGAAAGGGGAATGCGATGAGCGTGCGTCATCCTTCGGAAAACGATCTGGCTCTGTATGCGGGCGGTGATTGCGGGCCTGTTCAGCGCTTCCTCCTCAAGAGACACGTTGCGCGGTGCGGCGATTGCCGGGATTCTCTGGCGTCGTTCGGCGAATTGCGATCTGCGGTGCATAATGCGGACGTGCCCGATCTGAACTGGAACCAGTTGGCTACGGAGATGCGCGCCAATATCCGGGTGGGTCTGGCGGCCGGCGAATGTGTTCGGGAAGTGCCGGTCGCTGGTTCGCATGGCTCACATTGGGGGTGGAAGCCTCAGGTTGCCGTGGCGATGGCGGGTGTCCTGTTGCTGGTGGGTGCCGGGACCTTCCTCCACGGCCTGCTGCCTCATGAAAATACGTCCCTGGCGGCGCAATCCGCAGTGCTGGAATCAACGGATGCGGGCGTGCAGGTCAGCAACGGCACGGCCAGCATGACCTTGCTGAATCCGGGCAAATCGACCGGAGATCAGTCGATCACTTCGCAAGGCGCGATCCGCGCCAGCTATGTGGATGGAAACACGGGTACGGTGACGGTTACGAGTGTTTATGTGGAATAAGAGCGCAAGCGCGATTGCAGTGTTGGCTGTGTGGTCGGCAATGCCCGGCGTGGTCTGCGCCCAGCAGACCAACCTGACCGCAGGCAGCGACGCATCCAGTTCGGTGAAGATCGATCTGCCCGCCGATTCGCCGGTCACGCTTATTTCCGCCAGCACGGATCAGTCGCGAGTGAGTCCGCGCGGCGGCATGTTGGTGCTCGATTTGCATATGTCGCTGACGCTGCGCAACTCGGGAGCGCGAAGCGTGCGCGGGGTCACCATGCTGGTAACAACGCAGGAATCCACGCCGGGCGGCAAAGGTTCCGTCGCACGGCCCTGCATCGACGTCCCCTCCGGCCAGAATTTTACGGTGCCGGTGGTGATCCGGCTGGTGCGGCCCGTGCAGCAGACCAATGGACCTCTGGTGCACGTGCAGCTCGACGGCGTCCTGTTCGACGATCTGAGCTTCTATGGACCGAACCGGCTGAATTCGCAGCGCGCGATGACCGTCTGGGAAGTGGAAGCGCAGCGGGATCGCGCTTACTACAAACAGATCCTCCAGGCCAAAGGCGAGGACGGCCTTCGCAGGGAAGTGCTGGCGAGCATGGCTAAGGCCGGGGATCATCCTCATCTGGATGTCGCGCTCTCGCATAATTCACGGGCGGTCGGCTCGGCTGTAGCGACCGATGCTGCAGGCGGCGACCCGGTCCACTTTGCATTTCTTCGCATGCCGGATGCGCCTGTGCTCGCCGTTCAGGGGCAAGCTGCTATTTCAGGTAATGAGGCGCGTTCCCCATGGATCGAAGTACAGAACCTGTCGAAGAAGCCGGTCCGTTATGTCGAAATTGGCTGGGTTGTGAAAGACACCGAAGGCAACGAGTATCTGGTCGGCACAGTGCCTGGTTCGGGCGTTTCCGCTTTGAATACGGCAGGCGCGGGTCCGGGCGCGCCCATCTCGGCGGGAATGCGCGGTCGGCTGGAGCCGGACGCAACGCTTAAGTTCTCGCGCGGCGGGAGGCCCATCGGGATTGCCGGCATGACGGGCTTCGTGACGCAGGTGGAATTCACCGACGGCAAGGTGTGGGTGCCTTCACGTAAGGACCTGGACGCTTCGCCGCTGTTGCGCACCATGTCGCCTTCCACAGAAGAGCAACGGCTGCTCGACATCTACGCCAAACAGGGCCTCACAGCACTGGTAGCGGAACTCGGCAAGTACTAAGGCAAGCGCCTTATTGCGGCGTAGCCGGTTGCGGGTACGACCCGGTCGGAGTCGCAGGATTCGCCTTCCGCGCCGCCTGTTCCGCCCATGCCTTTTGTACCGGTTCGGGAAACGTCTTCAACATCTCACCAATCTTCGCCAGCATTTGCGCGATGACTTGCGGGTTTTCCGCAGCTACATCGTAGCTTTCGTCGGGATCGCTCGCAAGATTGTAAAGTTCCGCCTTCGGCAACGTATAACTGTGGCGTCCAATCGCGGGCGCAGGCATGTACGCACCTGTATTGTGGCGCGCGACATGCAGCTTCCAGTTCATCCAACGCGCGCACTGCAGATCCCAGTTGTCGAAGTAGAGAAGTGGATTGCGCTCGATGGACTTCGTGGCGCCCGCCAGCAAGGGCCAGATGTCCAGTCCATCGAGCGGCTTCGCAGGCAGTTTGCCGTCGCAGAGTTTGGCCACGGTCGGAAACACATCCATCATGGAAGCGAGGCCAGCCACGGTGCGCCCGGCCGGAATGCGCCCCGTCCAGCGCGCGATGAAAGGCTCGCGAACACCACCTTCATATGTCGTGTTCTTGCGTCCCCTGAGTTTGCCCGGGCTCCCCTGGTACCAGGGGCCGTTGTCGCTCGAAAACATCACGAGCGTATTGCGATCGAGCCCGTTCTGCCGCAAGGTCTTCAGCACCTCGCCGACGCTCCAATCCACTTCTTCCACCACATCCCCGTACAATCCTTCGGACGACTTGCCCCGGAAACGCGGCGAGGCAGCCAGCGGTATGTGCGGAAACGTGTGCGGCATGTAGAGGAAAAACGGCTGGCTCTTCGATGCCGCGATGAATCGCGTGGCCTGCTCCGTGTAGCGTGCTGTGAGGGTTTCGAGATCTACGGATTGTTCGATCACATCTTTGTTGTGCAGCAACACGCGCGGCGTCATGTCATTGCTGTAAGGGATTCCAAAATACTCATCGAAACCACGGCTGGTCGGAAGGTAAGCATCGGGTCGGCCGAGGTGCCACTTGCCGACGCACGCCGTCTTATAGCCGCGGGCTTTCAGCATGTCCGCTATGGTCGCCTCGTCGAGATTGAGGCCGGCTTTATCCCCGGGCATGAAGACCGTAGGCACGCCAACCCGCGTCGGATAACGCCCCGTCAGCAAGGCGGCCCGCGAGGGCGAACACACGGGATCGGCCGAGCAGAAATTGGTAAAACGCGCCCCTTCCGCGGCAAGGCGGTCCAGATTTGGCGTACGAATGCGGGAGCCATAGCAACCGAGATCGCCATAGCCGAGATCGTCGCACAGAATAAATACGACATTGGGGGGAGTTGCGGCAGCGGCCAGCAGAGGCGCGGCAGCGGCAGTGGCAACAAATTCGCGTCGGGTCACCGGACGATTATGACATTCCGGCACGGACAAGTCGTCACTCTTGCCGCCACCCGCCATTCCGGCCTGCGTCCTCGTTTTTGAAGACGACTGGCAGCGCCGGAAACAGGTTGGTGGCAAACCAGGATATGAGAATAGGGCGCGAGCAACAGTGCGCGCGCGCCCTTCGAGGAGCCGGTTAGCCCAGTATCCCGAGGTTAGCCGTCTGAAAATTCCCGATGTTCGGGAAAATCGTGGGCATGCTCGACGCACCGACGCCGAACCACTGGGCCAGGGTCGCACCGTACTGGTCGACCGAGGTGGTGGGAATCAACGAACCGCGCTGAGTGGCGTCATAGTTACCGCCCAGTGTAAGCAGCGGGTACTGGCCATAGAACTTCCCGCCCTGGACGCCCGAACCAATCACGAAATGGTGATTGCCCCAGGCATGATCGGTGCCGCCGCTGCCGTTGGGTGTCAAGGTGCGCCCGAACTCCGAAGCCGTGAACGTGGTCACGTTCTGATCGACCCCCAGTTCCTGCGTGGCCTGATAGAACGCCAGCACGGCCTTGCTCACCTGCTGCAGGAGGTTGTCCTGAATGGCCAACTGCCCGCCGTGCGTGTCAAACCCATCGATATTGCAGTAGAAGATCTGCCGCGACAGGCCCAGCGCGCTGCGCACTTTAATGATGCGCGCCACGGTTTGTAACTGCGTCGCCAGAAGATTCGGCGTCCCGTCGGCGCCCAGCAGCGGGAACTGTGTAGCCAGCGTGGAACCTGCCAACGCACCGCTCAATGCGCTGGCATAATTCACTCCGCGAGTCAGCGTGCCATTTGCGGCCTGCACTAATTGCAGTCCGTTGTCGAACTTCAACAGCTGCTGCATGCCCGCCCCGCGCGCTGCATTTACAGTGTTCAGCAGCGTGGCCGAGCCGGACGGCACGTTAGCGGCAAACGTCTGCTGTCCCGTGAGGAACAGGCTCGATCCGCTCAGCGACGTGGCTGAGGGGAACGCAGCACCGGCATTGGAGGGCTGGAGCAGATCCGCGATCCGTCCGCCCCAACCCGTATTACCGAGGCCGGTCGGGATCGACGTTTGCCACTGGCTCTGCTGATCCGAATGCGAAAACAAAGCGTTCGGTACGATCGCGGAGTTATTCGTGTTGTAAGCCGCGCGGTCGATCGGCTTCACCAGCATCCCGACGTTTGCCAGCACAGCGGCCTGCCCCGTATTGTAGAGACCCTGGATCTCCTTCAGCTCCGGATGCAGCCCGTAGACATCGCTCCCGTTGTTGATCGGAAGGAGCGACGCCTGCGAGAGCGCCATCCCCGCGCGGGCAGTCTGGTACAAATTGAAACCCTGCTGCGCGGTGTTAATCGGGATAACGGTATTGTGCCCGTCATTGCCTCCCGACATAAAGATGCAGACCAGTGCCTGGTAGCCCGGGCCGGCGGCCAGGGCATTCATCTCGCCGAACTTCGTCATAGCGCCCAGCGCCCCGATTGCGGAGACCGACCGAATCGCGTCCCGCAAAAATCCACGTCTTGAACGTATCAACATTTTGTATATTCTCCTTTGTGTTTTGCTGCGCGATTTAGTGCCAAACGTTGTAATAGCTGGACGAGAGAATCAACCACGATCCGGTCAGGACACGAGACAGGTTTCCGTTCGTGTCGCTGCTCACCGCTGCCACAATCTGCTGCTTCATCGCCGCGGGCATCGTGCCGTGGGTGAGAGTCAGATCGAGTGCAGCCACAAGCGTCGCAGGATTCGGAGAGAGACTCATGTACGGGGTCACGTCGATGTTTGTCCCGGCCCCGTAATTCAGAACCGGACTACTCCAGGAACTAAACAGGTTCGACACCATGTTGGCCCGATACACCGAGCTGTCGGGCGTGTCGATCTGAAATTCCGGCCCGAGCAGCGCACTGCCGGGAGGAGTAAATGTCGGCGAATAGTAGTTGAACACGCTGGGCGCGTTGTACAAGTCCTGCCCCATGTTTCGCAAATCGAAACCGAAGTAGTTCGAAGTCGACATGGTTCCGCCGAACGCGCGGACGAATCCGGTGATATACAGGATCGGTTCCTGGAGGTGTCCGTCGCCCGCCTGATCGTTGCCGCCATTATCGTTGGCACGCGCTTCAGGGTCGAGCAGGATAGCCGTCACCACGGCTCGCATATCGCCTCGCACGCCATTTCCGTTATCTGCAAAGGCGCCTGCAACTCGCTGAACGTAAGCCGGGCTGGGGTTGCTCTTCACCAGGTGCTGGATGAGCAACTTGCTCACGAACGGCCCCGTATTCGGATGGTTGAAGAGGTTATCGAGCGCGTTATTCAGATCCTGCTGCGGTGTCAGGCCGGCGGGTTCCACATAACCGTTGATCAACAGCTTCGAGCCCATATCGTGCTCGGCAGGATACGGCACCATGGGGACTGACGGGTTGATATAGTCTCCCCACTGCAAGGCTCCCGAATTCGGCTGGTAGGTCCAGCCGGTAAACACGCGCGCCGTTTCGCCGATGGTGGCCTGGGTGTAGGCAGGCACCAGCAAACCGTTGCCATCCAACTGCGGAGTTCCATCCGGATTCAGCATAGTAGTGCCGATGCTGAACAACTGCATCACCTCGCGGGCGTAGTTTTCGTTGGCGACCGTTCCGGATGCGGGATTTGCCATGGCGTTGTTAGCCATATTCAGGTATTGGCCCATCGTCGGGCTCAGGGTCACGTCGCCCAGAATCTGTCGGTAATTGGTGAACGAATCCGCCATAAGCATCTGCTCGTACGGGACCATCGAGTCATTCCAGATAATGGTATTCACCGACGTAACGAATATCTGACTGAGTGCGAAAGCCACCTTCTGGCGGAGCTGATCGGCGTTCATCGTAGCGTTGACAAGGAACTGCTCAGTCAGACCTCCCTGGTCGAACGGAACCGAGTTGTAGTTCGAGATCTGGGGCATCGCGAACTGCTGGTTTAGCCAGCCCTGGAATCCCAGTGACTGGACATTAGCCGCATCCGAGGGCGACGGGCCAAAGGCACCCTGCTCAAGGAAGCGGCGTGCGGCCGCGGCTGAGGCCTGCGCATTGGGATTGCCCACTTGAACGGCAAACGGCGTCGATGCGGCCGTGCCGTTCGACACCACCAGATTCACCAGTCCCGTAGTAGCGGCGAATCCCGAGAGGCCGAGAGAAGATACGCCCATTGGCGTCACACTAAGCGGAGTTCCGCCCAGTGTTGCGGTGGTTTGACCGATGAAACCGCTGCCGGTAATGGTCGCGGTGAACACGCCCAGAGGTAACGATGCCGGGTTCAGCGACAGAATCACCGGCGGGGGATAGTTCAACAGGGTAATCAGCGCGGTACCCGTTCCACCCGCGCCCGTAGCCGTAATAGTGGCTGTGCCGGTGGCTGGCATTGCTGCGGGCGCAGTGTAGAGACCACCGGCAGTAACCGAGCCTGCCGTCGCACTCCACGCATTTGCGTTCGGCGCCGTAAACTGCTGTGTGGCGCCGAGCATCACGGTGGCTGTGGCGGGCGACACGACCAGTTTCGGCACCAGCATGACGGTAACGGTGCTGGTTCCGCCCGGGCCGGTCGCTGTGACGGTGTCTTTGCCGGAAGCCGTTGTCACGGCCGGCGCTGTGTAGAGCCCGGCTGCGGTGATGGTTCCTGCCGTCGAACTCCAGGAGGTTACGTTGCTGGCCGCGAACTGCTGGGTGGATCCCAAACCCACAGTTGGCGCGGCGGGCGAAACGACGGGTGCAGGGGTTGCGGCC
>Ga0302320_10020651_pt1 | contig 13116 bp, 12 predicted proteins | sample Bog_T0_3_FD_202130 | JGI IMG/M metagenome (GOLD analysis project Ga0302320, IMG submission 202130) | Peat permafrost microbial communities from Stordalen Mire near Abisko, Sweden - Bog_T0_3 | ecosystem: Environmental > Terrestrial > Soil > Wetlands > Peat | place: Sweden: Abisko, Stordalen Mire...
CGAGTGGCGCCCGTCGCGGCGGCGGTAGAGGCGGCAGGTTAGAGCGGTGGGCTCGCCCGGCGGCGGCGGCAGCGGATCGATGCCGTCGATCCGGATCGTGGGAGAGCCGACGAAGCCCAGCTGCGCAGCCTGCGCTTCGCTTGAGATCTCGCTCAGGGCGACGGGGGCGCCGGGATGCCCGATTTCCTCAAGCGCCGCCCGCAGCTCGGCCAGGGCGGCCGGGTGGGAGGGGCATCCGTCCCAGTAGAGCAACTCGACGGAGGGGGGCACCCTTAAAAGGATAGGACGCCCTCGCGGCCGGCCACTACGTGCGCAGCGGGCGCAGCGCCGCCTGCACGCGGACCAGCTCGGCGAGCATCGCGTCGGCGGCCTGCTCCATCACCTCGTTGGCGGCGACCACGCCGTCGTCGATGAACTGCGTGTGAAACGGGATGCTCACCGCTTCGAACAGCGGCGTCATCTTCAGCGTCGTGACGACCTGCTTGAGCTGCTGGACGGCGCGCGTGCCGGCGGCGACGCCGCCGTAGGAGACGAAGCCGACCGGCTTGTACTGCCACTCGAAGTGCAGGTAGTCGATCGCGTTCTTCAGCGGTGCCGTGTAGCCGTAGTTGTATTCCGGCGTCACGAACACGAAGGCGTCGGAGGCCTCGACGGTCGCGCTCCAGCGCTTGGTGTGCGCGTGGGTGTAGCGGCGCAGGCGCGGGTGGTCGGGCTCGTCCATCATCGGCAGTGCCAGCTGCGCCAGATCCGCCGTCGCAACTTCGAAGCCGCCGTGCTCGCGTGCGCGGCCGGTGAACCATTCGGCGATCGGCAGGCCGGCGCGGCCGGGCCGCGTGGAGGCGATCACGATCGTCAGTGTCGGCTTGGCGGCCACGGCTCAGCCGAACGCCTTCGAGAGCGTCTCGCCGGCCAGCCGGACCGGCGCGAGATCCTGGGCGTCTGGCATGTTGAAGATCAGCCCGTCGAGGCCGGCGTCCAGGAAGGCGCCGACCTGCTCGCAGACGCCGTCGGGGTCGCCGACCGTCGCGAAGGCGGCGTAGAGCTCCTCGTCCATGCCGCGCGCACGTGCCATCTCGCGGCCCTTCTGCGCAGCGGCGGCTGCGTCCGCTGCGATGACCAGGGTGCCGAGGCGCGTCTTGGTGATGCTCGCCGGGTCGCGCCCGATCGCCTCGCAATGGCGGTCGAGGACCTCGAGCTTGTGGCGGATCGTCGCCAGGTCGCCGAAGATGTTGCAGGCGTCGGCGTAGCGGGCCACGAGCGCGAGCGTGCGGCGCTCGCCGCTACCGCCGACGAGGATCGGGATCCCGTCGGGGCGGATCGGGCGCGGGAAGTTCAGCGCCTGATCGATCGCGTAGTGGCTGCCGGCGAAGCTCGGGCTCTCCTGCGTGAACATGGCGCGACAGATCTGCAGCGCCTCCTCCAGGCGGTCCAGGCGCTCCGCGATCGGCGGGTAGCCGAAGCCGTAGCCGGCGTGCTCCTCGTCGTTCCAGGCCGCGCCGATGCCGAGGATCGCCCGGCCGGCGGAGATGATGTCGAGCGTCGTGACCTGCTTGGCAAGCAGCGCCGGGTTGCGGTAGGTCACGCCCGTCACCATCGTGCCGAGGCTGACCTTGCGCGTGCGCGCAGCGAGCGCTCCGAGCAGCGTGTAGGCCTCGAGCATCGGGTCGCCTCGAGGTCCGACCATCGAGATCTGGTAGAAGTGATCCATCACCCAGACGGAGTCGAAGCCCGACTCATCCGCGGCCCCGGCGATCTCCGCGATCGCGGCGAAGAGGTCGCGGTCGTCAACCCCGGGGTAGGTGAAGTTCGGTATCTGCAGGCCGAAGCGGGTGACGCCCATCGCGTTCCTTTCGTGATGTGCTGCGCGCGATCTTCGAGTGATCCTAGCCGGACGCGGATCGCGGGTGCCGGGACCACGCTTCGGCTTCTCGGATCTCCGTGGCGTTGGACGGGTGGGTTCGGCCCTGACCCGGACCGGCGGGCAGGATCTCGCGGCGGACCCCGCGTTCGGGGGCGGCAGCGTGAAGGCCGTCGCGCGCGCCGGCGCTAGAGCTCGAGCGTCGGCGAGATGGCGAGCGGCCTGCCGCGGGCATCGAGTCCGCGGACGGCGAGGCGCTGCGGGCGTCCGGCGAGCGTGATCGCGGTTTCGAACCCGCTGCGCGGCTGGGTTGCGAGCGCTCGCAGCGCGCCGTTCGAGCTGCCGGCGAGAACCTGCCAGTGCCTGACCTGCGTGTCGCCGTTCCAGCTCACCCACAGTTGCGTGGCGGCGGCGCCGCGGCGCCGCGCTGCGATGCTGGGACGGCCTTCTCCCGCGGCGCTCCAGGGAATCCGGAAGGCGCGGTAGCTGCCGTAGCCCGCGCCCAGGCGGGCGTCGAAGAGCAGCTCGCCGCCCGGAGAGAACTCCGAGACGAAGGGCTCGGCTCCCCAGCCGACGAACAGGTTGCCGCCCGGGAGCACCTGGACGCTGCCGCAGCTTGACGCCTGGAGCGCCAGCGGATGCAGGAACTGGCTGCGCAGGCGCGCGGTCCTGCGCGACTCATCGATCGCGAGCACGATTGCGCGCGACTGGCGACCGCCGTAAGGCGCGCCCTGGTTGTCGAAGATCGTCAGCGTGCCATCGGCCTGGCGGCGGGGGTCGTGCTGCCAGGCGAATGTTGCGCCGGCGCCCATCGCGAAGTCGCTGTGCTTGCCGCCGAGGCGCCAGATGATCTCGCCGGAGCGGCGGTCGATCTTGTAGACGGTGTGGGTGTTGCGCGAGGAGACCAGCAGGTTCCCGTCGAGGTCGACGTCGATCGAGTTCAGGTGCACGTAGTCCCAGCTCCAGCTCGTCAGCGGCCAGTAGGACTCCGTCAGCGGGATGTGGTCGAGGCTGTGCCATTCGAGCAGCACCCGCCCGCTCGCGAGGTCGACCTCCTGGAAGATGGCGTCCTGGATCGCGCCGCTACGGGAGCCCCCGACGGGGCGCAGGTCGATGTGCCGCAGGACGTAGGCGGTCAGCAGAGCGGTGCCACGGTCGGTGAGCAGGAACTCGTGCAGGTCGCCGCTGCGGCCGTTGCCTGCGGCCACGTGCGCGAGCGGCTGATAGGCGTCGTTGGCGATCACGTAGGAGCCGACGCCGTGGCCGTCCACGATCCGGCCCTGCCACCAGGTCAGCGCGGCGCGGCCCTTGTAGCGCTGGACCTGGAAGTTGTAGACCTCCTCGCCGGGCGTCGGCAACTCCCAGATGGGCGGGCCCGCCGAGTCGGCGATCACCGCACCCACCTGACCGTGCGCGGGGCCGTAGGGCCCGATGAAGATCTCGCCGGGAGCGGTCGCGGGCAGGCTGGCGTCCACCGCGAGCGCGGGGATTCGCAGATCGGGGCGCGAATGCGCCAGCAGCGGATCCGCCGCCCGCACAGCGCCGAAGCTGTTCACGCGCGAGCTGCGATCCAGGGCGGCGGACGCCGCGGGTAGGCGGGTCGCGCCCAGCGCGATCGCGCCGAGCATCGATCCGCCACCGATGAGCAAGCGGCGGCGTGTCAAGCCGTCCGGCCGAGCGGTGATGCCGCCACCTCCGGGTCGTCAGAGAGCCAGCCACGATACTACCACTAAGGCAACTGATTCGGTGAAGAATAGGGCCCCGGCGGCGCGGGGACGCTGGGCTGGGAGGGGGTGCGCGGGATTGCGCCGGCCGGAAAAATGCGCCGCCGGCGTCGGCTGTCGCCGCGTGTCGGGCTCCTACGAGCGGCCTGGGCGCTTGCGTCTGTGTGTCAGCTGCACGCGAGCGACGAGCGGCCCCTGCCGCCGCCGCGGCCGCCGAAGCCGGAGCCGGAGCCGGAGCTCGTGCATGTCACCGGCGCCGTGGCCGCCACCGAGGCCTGGCCGGCCGTATTGGTGACGGTGAGGCTGACGGTGTCGCTTCCCGGCGCGGAGTAGGTGTCAGAGAAGGTCGACGCGCTGCCGAGGACGCCGTTGCCGCCGTTCCACGCGTATGCGCCGATCGTCCCCTGTGCGTCCGTCGAGGTCGAGGTGAACGTGCACGTGGCCTGCGAGCACGTCTTCGTGAAGCTGGCCACCGGCGGCACGCTCGGCGGCGCCGCAACCGCCTGGGCGGAGAACGGACCGACGCCGTTGCTGTTGACCGGCTGGATCTCGTAGTAGTAGGTGCCCGAGCCGGTGGCGGAGGTATCGACGTAGCTCGAGGCGGGAGCGGGGACCGTCGTGACCTCGACCGTCTCCTTGCCCGAAGCGGTACCCCTCCAGATGTTGTACGCGCTCACCGCAGCGCCCGTCGGCGCGCTCCAGGCGAGCGTCACGCCGCCGGCGCCGCTGGTGGCGGTCAAGCCGGCCGGCTGGCCCGGCGTGTAGGACCAGCTGCCCAGGCCGGTGGCGAGGTCGTAGCCGGTCAGCGCCGGATGCCCGTTGCTGCCGGCCGTGATGTCGCGGAACGGGATGTTGGCGGGGACTGCGTATACGAAGGGCGCGTTGACGGCGGCAGCGACGACCGCCGCGTCGGCCGCGATCATCACCGTGGAGGCGCTCGTGCCGCCGACCGTCCACCAGCCCGATTGGTTCTCGTAGGCGACGCTGTCATAGACCGACACGCCCGAGTTGGGGTCGGCGTCGAGCGCGAGGTCCGGGGTGGCGCGCTCGCCGGCGCAACTCGTGCCGGCGCTCGACTGCGACGGGCTCGCGGTCTCATAGCGGCTGCAGCCACCGCCACCGCCGCTCCACGCCGTCTCCGCCGCGAGGCTGCCACCGGCGGTGAACGCGAGGCTCGTGCCCCCGACCGAGGTCACATCCGGCGATGCCGAGGGCCACAGCACCGAGGAGGCGGTGTCGCCTGCGGCAGCGAAATAGCTGACCCCCGGGCGGGTGAAGTACGAGTCATCAGTTGTCTCGGTCGAGAACTCTGAGGAGCCCCAGCTGTTGGAGACGTAGTTCGCGTGAGCGCCCGCGTACTGCTCGGCGGCGAGCAGGCTGGAGAGAGAGCTGCTCGAGGCCTCGACCAGCAGGATTGTGGCCGCGGGCGCGATCGCGTGGGCCCACTCGATATCGAGGCTGATCTCCAGATCCCAGCTGGAGTTCGTGGCCGGCAGGCTGGTGCCGCCCGTCTGGTTGACGACGCTGAAACCAAAGCAGGAGGGTGGCGTCGCCGGCCCCGTGCACTCAGGCGGCAGTCCGTACTGAGCGCTGAACGTGCTCAGGTCGGCGGCCGCGTCGGGGTCGCCGTAGGCATCCACGATCGCGATCGTCTCACCGGCGCCCGCGCCCGCAGAGGTCGTGTAGCCATAGACGTTCTTGATCGTGCTCGGCCCCAGGCCGGTGGGCGTGGTGATCGTGCCGGGGCGCGCTGCGGGCGCCGCGTCGCCGGGTGCGAGAACGTGGATCAGACACTGGGCGACGCCGGACCCGGGCGTCGCGCAGACCGCCTGCTGTGGGCCGGCGAACGGCAGTTGCGCGCCACGCGGTCCGTACAACGCCGACGAGTACGCTCCCGCCGCGAGCAGGTCGCCCGCCGACGTCGCGGTCGCCGCGGCAACCGAGGACGCGGCGATTGCGACGGCCGCGATGGCGAGCGCGATCGCAACCGTCCGTGCCCCGCTCACAGCCGGCATCCGTGCGAGCAAGCGGCGCCCGCGACCGGGCTGCGATATAGCCGTCCTGGCGCGCGTGAGACTGGGCTTGGGAACGCTCATCATGGTGTACCCGGTGGGATCGAAAACCGCCGCACGCGGCAGTTCGCGCAGAAGGTAGCACGCGCACGGGGGCTTTTGGGAGCGGCGACCCGCGCGACCAACCATCCGGGACGAGGGGCTGACGGCTCGCGCTGCGTCAGATCGCGATCGCTGGCGGGCAACGCCGGCCGCTCAGCCGACGCTTGACCCGCGGCGGGATACCGCGTCGACGGTGACGGCTGCGAGCAGCACGAGCGCCGTGAGGTCTCGACTTTCGCATGCGAGCTGGTGAGCTGGAACCGTCGTCACGCCAGGCAGCGGCTTGGGGCGAGGCCATGGCGGCGCACCGCGAGTGTTCGCGCCGGACCACCCACGGGAGTAAAGTGCCGCGCGAAGGGCACTATGTGAGGTCGGCTCACGGCGCGTGGGCGGGCAACACGAACTGACTTTCCGAGGTGCTGCGCTCACGAGCCCGGAGGTCATATGCCCCACCCGCTGGTTCCTTCCGAATTGATGGCCCGGTCGCTCGATCTCTCTGCGCTGTCGCGCAGCAGATCCCGCCAGGACGGAGTGACCGCGACGAGCCCAGAAGACGGCGCACCACCATCGCGAATGAGGCGCGTTGTTGCGTTCATTGCCGCCAAAGACCCTTCGCCCACGGACCGCAGGCCGCGCGATCCTTCCTAGCGCGGCCGCCGGCCGGTGCTTCATCCCAACCACACGCACGCGTGACTGCCGAGAGCTGCGCAGGGCGCAAGGGGGAGGTATGCAAGCGCGCCGCGCTCGTACTGAGCGCAACCCGGGGGGCACAGCGACGGGCACGCCGGCCCGATGAACGGCTCCGTCCATGTCGCCGTGGATGGAGCTGTCGAAACCCGCCCGCCGCGTCCGCAAGCACCAACGGGGGCGGTTTCAGCAGCGAACAAGTCCTCGACCAGACTTCGGGCGCTCCCGCGCCCGCTCAACAAACAGGAGGAAACGCATGCCCAACAAGAACTTCGACACGGTGATCGGCCGCGTGAAGGAAGCGGTCGGCGCGTTGACCGGTAACAAGGGCCTCAAGCACGACGGCCGCGTCGACCAGGCCAAGGGCTCGGTCAAGAGCGCGGTGGACCGCGTGGGTGACGCGGTCAGCAGCGGCTCATCGAGCGGCGAGCAGCAGTAGCCGGCCGTCAGATCTCCTCATGGACTCCGATCGCGTCTTCGAGGACGCGCTCGGAATCCATGTCGGGATCGCCGCGCTTGTCCTGCAGCAGCGAGTTCGCGATTGCGTCCAGCTTGCGCTGAATCGCGCGTTCCGACCGCAGTTCGGCGTTCTTGAGCAGCGCGACGAGGACCAGGGTGAGCGCTGAGACAAGTCCGCCGGTCGCCAGCTCGAAACGATCGCTGGCACCGACTGCCAAGCCGACCAGCCAGGCGAGGATCACGAGCAGACAGACCGCGAAAAAGAAGGGGGAGCCGGCGAGGAACGACCCGGACTCCGCGAGGTGCTCAAACCGGCCCCGCTCAGCGCCCTCTGTGCGGTCGGCGGGATGTCTGAGCGTGCGACGCACCACGCGGGCCCACAAGGACGGCTTGGACGCCGGTGACACGTGGCGAGTCTACCCCCACATCGCGACCGCCAAGCGAGCGCCGAAGCTTGGCCGAGGGCTGCGGTCGCCCGGCGCCGCGACCCAGCGCTCGTGCGCCTGGAGCCTGCGGAGGTGGCGAGGCCCGGCACTGCGGCACGAGCGCTACAGCCGCGGCGCCGGGGCCCCCGCGGGCGTCAGTAGCCGGACTCGCTCGGCTTCGGCTTCTTCGTCGTGCTGGTGATCTTGGCGCCGGCGGCGCTCACGACGTAGAACCCGCTGATGCCTTCGCCGCTGGTCGGACTGCTCTTGGTGTCAGACGCGAAGGTGTAGAGCTGGTGGCCGTCATAGGTGACCTGCTTGACGCCTCCCGCGATCTTGGCCGTACCCAGCAGCGATGCCTTCGCGCTCCCGGCGGCCTTGGGCGCGCCGCTCGTCTTCAGCGCCGGCCATACCGACAGGCAGCCACCCTTGCAGGCGGGGTGTCCCGGCTTGTCGGCCGCGTCGAGGTACAACGTCTGGCCGGAGCTCGTGACGAGAATCGTGCCGAACGAGTACTTCTTCGTGGTGACGACGGTCGCGGCGCTCGAATGTGCCGAACGGCCGAAGGCCGGGGCGGTCAGCGCGAGCGCGGCAAGGCCTGCGGCGACTAGCACGATTCTGTGTGTCTTCATCGTCCCTCCATGATCTGTAGTTGATCGTCTAAGGCCCAAGACCCCGCGACGGCCGTTTCCTTCCCGGCGAGGCGCGACGGCGACCTGCGACTCGCGCCCGCTGGAAGGAGCTTCGGCCCGGGTCCGAGTCATGGGCTGCCGCGACGATCCGATCGACCCATGCAAGCTGTACGAAGATCCTATGGCACGGCCGCGTTGGGGCCGGTGGCTAGGCGCGCGGAAGCGCGCGCAGGGACCCGGCTCCAGGCTCTCCTGTGGCCGGGAGTCGCGCTTTCGGGACTCCTGGCCGCCGGTCGCCTGGTGCCGGGCGCCCGCCGCGGAGCCTCAGGCGCAGGCCGCCATCGCCGGCGAGCGCCGGAGTGGGCTTTCCCGGTCGCGCACGGTCGGGTTTACCCTCGCGCACCGTCGGGTTTACCCCGACGCGGCCAAGCGCCCCGATGCCGATACAGCTGGTGACGGGCCCCTTCCTGCCGACCCCAGCCAGCAGTCGACTGAGCCGACACCCCGGCCCCGCCTCCATCCAGGCAGATCTATTTGCGGCCGGTGAGCCGCTGCAGGGAGTGCCCATGTTCCGTTTCAGATCATCATTTGTCCACGGTCGGGGTCAGCACGTCGCGGCCGCGGGCCCCGATGCCGACAGAGCTGGTGACGGGCCCCTTCCTGCCGACGCCAGCCAGCAGCCGACTGAGCCGACACTCCGGCCCCGCCTCCATCCAGGCAGGTCTATTGCGGCCACTGCGCCGCGGCAGGGAGTGACCGTGTTCCGTTCAGCGCATCATTCGTCGGAGTCCTCCGCCGGACGGCGATGGCATCCGTGGCGTGCGGCCTGCGTCGCAGGCCTGTTCGTGGCCGGGTCGCTGTTCGCAGTTCCGTTGGCCTTCAGCGCGCAGGCCCCCGTGGGAATGGGAACCGCCGGGAATTTCGCCGTCCTGGCGGGGAGTGCGGTGACGAACACCGGCCCGAGCGTCATCAGCGGCAGTCTCGGGCTCTCGCCCGGCTCAGCTGTGAGCGGGTTTCCGCCGGGAATCGTGATCGCCGGGACGACTCAGGTCGCAAACGGCGTCGCCCTTCAGGCCAAGAATGACCTCGTGACCGCCTACAACGACGCGGCGGGGCGCAGTTCTACGGCGACGATCTCCGGCGATTTGGCCGGACGCACGCTCACGTCGGGCGTCTACACGGCAGCGAGCTCGCTTGGCCTCAGCGGCCAGCTGACGCTCGACGGCCAGGGGAACCCCGCTGCCGTCTTCATCTTTCAGGCCGGCTCGTCGCTGATCGTCGGCTCAGGGGCCGACGTCATCTTGATCGGCGGAGCGCAGGCCTGCAACGTGTACTGGCAGGTGGGCAGTTCGGCGACCATCGGTACGAGCGCCGCGTTCGTCGGCAACATCCTCGCCTTGACCTCGGTCACGATGACCACCGGTGCGACACTCCAGGGCAGCGCGCTGGCCCGCAACGGCGCCGTCACGCTTGACACCAACACGATCACCAGGGCAGTGTGCGCGACTGGCGGCAGCACGCCGCCGGCAACAGGTACGGGCGGCTCGACCACCACAACGGGCTCCGGCGGCGGCAGTACGAAGGGCTCCACCGGCGGAACCGGCGCGGCGGGCGGCAAGACCAAGCCCAAGGCCAAGACCCCGACGTCGAAGAAGAAGAAGCCGAAGTCGGTCGTCAAGCCCCCGAAGACCCACAAGGTCACCAAGCCGGTAACGCCCAAGCCGGTCGTTCCGACCGCGGGCAAGCCCCCGGCCTTCACGGGCTGAGCGGCTATGCGCTCCTTGATCAAGCAACGCTTGCGGGCGGGCGGCTCTATCGCCATTGCGGTAGCGGCGCTGGCGGCGGTCGCTTCAGCGACCGCCGCGGCCTCGCCGCGAGGCGTCCAGCGTGTGGCGGCCACCCAGGAACTGGCGGTACTCAACCACGACACCGAGGCGTTCAACAAGCCGAGCAGCGGTTCCGGATCGGCGGGTGAGGTCAACGAGGTCCGCCCGATCACCGGCGAGCGCAGCGTACTGCCGGTCGTCGCCACCGCGACGACCAAAGGTGTGCAGTGGCTCTCGGTGCTGCTCCCCGGCAGGCCGGATAGTCACACCGGCTGGATCGAGACGAGCGCGGTGTCGCTGACGACGACGGACTGGCGGATCGCCGTGGACCTGTCCACCCGCGTGGTGAGCGTCTTCTACGATGGGCGCCTGTCGCGTACGTTTCTCGCCGTGGTCGGCAAGCCGTCGACGCCGACCCCGACAGGACACTTCTTCGTTGAGGAAACGGTCCCGCTTGGTCTTGGCGCGGGCGGCGAGCCGTTTGCCCTTGCCCTCAGCGCGCGCTCCAACGCCCTGGCGGAGTTCGACGGCGGCCCGGGTCAGGTCGCGCTTCACGGCATCGCCAACATCGGCGGGGTCCCAGGCACCGCCGTCTCGCACGGATGCGTGCGTCTGTCGACGGCGGACATCACATGGCTTGGCGAGCACATCAGCTCCGGCGTTCCGGTCACGATCACCGGCTGAGCGCGACACGGGGCGGTCCATCAGCGACCGCCGGCCGCCGGTCGCCAGTGGCAGCATCCGCCCGAAATTCGCAACCGCGCCCGCCGCTCCGAGATCGGTTGCAATCTCTTACGGACGCAATACACTGTTTCCAGCGAAGGGCATCGACCGCGGGGTTTGCTCAACAAGCGTGGGCAGGCAGCACGGTGTGACTTTCCGCGGCGACTGGTCCCACGAGCCCGGAGGTTTTCATGTCCAACGCACCCGATGCTGCCGGTCTCCTGGCAGCTCAACCCCGCCCGGAGGCGTCGTCTGCGCCACGGGCGCGACTGACGGCGGCGCTTACAGCCCGCGCCGAGCATGCCCCCCTCTCGCCCTGCCGCGCCGCAAGCGCCGGCGGGCATGCCGGCGGGGTGTGACCATGGCCACCTACGATGCCGAGCAAGGCCTCTTTGCCGAGAACATGGCGCTCGGCCAGCGACTCCAGCGCCTCGCGCCGGTTCTGGCCGGCATGGCCAGCGATCTCGCGGCCTCGCGCCGCGAGGCCGCGGCACTGCGGCGCGAAAACGACAAACTGCGCGCCGGCTCCGCGTGGACCGGCGACCGCCGGTCTTCGCTGGCGGCGGGGCCCGCGACGTTCGATGCCGGCGCATCGCGCCCGCATGCGGTCCCGGAGACTGCGGCGCAGTGCATCAGCTGTGGACAGCCGGTCTTTCGCCCGGGCAACGCGGGCAGTGAGGCGGTTGGTTCTGACTGACCTTGTCAACGCTCGCCGGCTCGCCCCGCACACTGCGCATGCCCGTCGCAGCCTGCCCGGTGACCCGCTTGGCCGGCCGCGTCTTGGGAAGCGCCGAGTGGGCCCGACCGCCGTCACGCGGGATCTGGTCTGCGATGGCGGTACGCGAGCTCGAACCGGGGCACGACAATGAGCACGACGCTGATGCCACCCAGCTTCTACGCGGTCAGACAGCGCGGTCGTCCGGCGTACATCTTTGAGACCGTCCGTGAGGCCGCGGCGGCGCTGTTCGATCTTGCGCCGGCAGCCACCGTCGTGTACGCCGTCACCGGAAGCCATCGGCGAAGCCTGTCCGACCGTGAGCTACTCGAGGTGCGCCGTCATATCAAGGCACGGCGGGTGGCACTCACCGCCGCCAACGTGAAGTCGCCGCCTCAACCGCCGCCCGCGGGTGACACGGTCAAGGAGTGGCTCGGCTCGCAGCGGTCCAGCTCGCGCTCGACGGGCCGCTCAACCGGTGCCACACGGATGCGAGTGCCCCCGCTGCTCGACGTAATGGCGGTGCAGGACGGTCTCGTAGCCGGCCTGCGCAATGAACGCCACGACCGCGCGGGCGGCTCGCGCCGGAGCATCTCCCGCGGCCGAGCCTGACTTTCGCGCCCCACGCGGCTGGCGCCATCGCCTCGCCGGCGATTGGTGAGGAAGCTCCGTGGGCGGTCGGCGATCGTTCGGCGATCGGCGTGGCCCCTCAAGCTCTGCGCAGGTTATGCCGATAAGGCAACGGGCGGTCGCTGATCGAGCCGACGTAGTCGCTTCGCGCTGACCCTTTTGTCTCCCGTCCATTTGGCTTGCATCGGTCGCCAGTTGCCGCGGTCGACGTCGAGCACGTGGGTTCCGGCGCGCCTCGCGCGAGGGAACTTGGACGCCGACCCCTTTGTAGCTGAGGGCCGCCATGCGGCCCGAGATGACTGCTCCTCTCGTGCGTCAGCGGCGGTTCCGTGCGCGCCGATCGGACCATGCCGAATAGAGCTTCCAGAGGGGCGTCGAATTCTATTAACGCCTGGCGGGTTCACGCCGTCTTTACCACGAAAGCAGATGAGGCATGTTCTCGAAAACGCGCGGCTTGCAGGTCATGATCGTCGCACTGGCGGCAGCGGCTCTCGCCGTATCGTCCGCCTCGGCAGTATCTCCGGCGACGGCACCGGCGCTCGGCAGTGCGGCAGGTTATTCGGTGCTGGCCGGCTCGACCGTAACCAATACAGGCCCATCTGTGCTGGGTGGCGAACTTGGCGTGAGTCCCGGCTCGGCGATCACCGGCTTTCCGCCAGGACTGGCAAAGGGCGCAACACACGCCGCTGACGCCCCGGCGGCCCAGGCTCAAAACGACCTGACAATCGCCTACAACGACGCAGCCTCGGCGAAGACGACGACCACGATTCCCAATGTGGGCAATCTCGGCGGTAGGACTCTGGTCGCCGGCGTGTATACCTCGGCGAGCTCGATGATGCTCACCGGCACCGTCACGCTAAACGGCGCGGGCAACCCCAACGCGATCTTCATCTTTCAGGCAGGTTCGACCGTCGTCACGGCGTCGAGCAGCAGGGTGATCCTCGAGAACGGAGCACAGGCGTGCAACGTGTACTGGCAGGTCGGAAGCTCGGCCACGCTCGGCACGGGCTCTGGCTTCGTTGGCACGCTCATGGCTCTGACCTCGGCCACCGTCACGACGGGCGTGACCGTCGACGGTCGCGTGCTGGCCCGTAACGGGGCCGTCACGCTCGACAGCGACACCTTTGTCCCGACAAGCTGCACGACGACGCTGACGCCCAAACCGGTGATCACGCCGACTACGACGAGCACCTCCACCACTACCACGGGCTCGTCGACCTCGACCACCACGGTGACGACCACCAAGCAGGCAAAGCCGACGACAATCTCGCTCCCGACGTCAGGCTGTGGCTGCACCAAGGTGACTGGTCCCGGCGCAACGGC
>Ga0302320_10020653_pt1 | contig 13115 bp, 12 predicted proteins | sample Bog_T0_3_FD_202130 | JGI IMG/M metagenome (GOLD analysis project Ga0302320, IMG submission 202130) | Peat permafrost microbial communities from Stordalen Mire near Abisko, Sweden - Bog_T0_3 | ecosystem: Environmental > Terrestrial > Soil > Wetlands > Peat | place: Sweden: Abisko, Stordalen Mire...
AGTATCTTCTTGAAGTGCTGCAGGCCAATGACCGGCCCCTGGCGTATGTCGACGAGCCGCCCGCCGTGGTGATGGTGGTCGGGGTGAATGGGGCGGGGAAGACCACCACCATCGGCAAACTGGCCGCGCATCTGAAGTCCACGGGGCACACCGTGCTGCTCTGCGCCGCCGATACGTTCCGCGCTGCCGCCGTCGAGCAGTTGGAAGTCTGGGGCGAACGCACCGAGACGCAGGTAATCCGGCAGAAGACCGGGGCCGACCCCAGCGCTGTGATGTATGACGCCCTGCAGGCCGCCAAGGCGCGCAAGTCCGATTACGTGATCGTGGACACTGCCGGGCGTCTGCAGACTAAAACCAACCTGATGGCGGAGTTGGAGAAGATGCGCCGCACGGCAGCGCGCGTGATTCCCGATGCGCCGCATGAAGTGCTGCTGGTGCTCGACGCTACCACGGGGCAGAACGGCCTTGAGCAGGCGCGCAAATTTACGGAAACTTCCGGCGTCACCGGTATCGTTCTGACCAAACTCGACGGCACCGCGAAGGGTGGCGTGATTGTCGCTATCGCCCGCGAACTGGGTCTGCCGATTCGCTACATCGGCGTGGGCGAAAAGGTGGACGATCTGCTGCCATTCGATCCCGAGAAATTCATCGATTCCCTTTTTGCTCAATGAATCCCGAATACATGCGCACGGCGCTGGCGTTGGCCAGGGAGGGCGTGGCGCTGGCATCGCCCAACCCCATGGTGGGCTGCGTGATTGTGCGCGATGGCGAAATCGTGGGCCGCGGATCGCACACCTGGCAGGGCCTGAAACACGCTGAAGTCATTGCGCTTGAAGAAGCGGGCGAACGGGCGCGCGGCGCCACTGCGTATGTGACGCTTGAACCGTGTTCGCACGCGGGGCGCACCGGGCCGTGCACCGATGCCTTGATCGCGGCGGGAATTTCCAAGGTAATTTCGCCGGCATCCGACCCCAACCCGCTGGTCTCGGGCGAAGGCTTTCGCAGGCTGCGCGCGTCAGGCGTCGAAGTTGAGATTGCCACTGAATTCCAGGCCGAAGCCGAGAAGCTGAACGAACCGTTCTTCCATTTCATGCGCACGGGAAAGCCGCTCGTGACATTGAAATGCGCGCTCACGCTGGACGGCAAAATCGCCGCCCCGGAAGACAACACGGGATGGATCACGAGCGAACGCGCGCGCGCCCACGTGCAGGAACTGCGCCACGCCGCCGACGCCATGATCACCGGCATCGGGACCGCGCTGGCCGACGATCCTCTGCTTACCGATCGCAGCGGATTGCCGCGGGCACGTCCGCTGCTGCGTGTAGTGCTCGATTCCACCCTGCGGCTGCCGCTCGAATCGAAACTGGTTCGCTCGGCAGATTCCGATCTGCTGATTGTGGCCACGTCGGCGGCCTCGGGTGAACGCCGCCGTGCGCTGGAAAATCGGGGAGCGGAAGTGCGCATCTTCGACGGTCCGCGCGGCCGTGTCGACATTCGCGATGTGGTTGCTCTGCTCGGCGAGCGCCGTAGCCTCTCGGTAATGATCGAAGCGGGCAGTAAGGTCAACTGGGCCGCGCTCGAATCCGGCGCCGTGGATAAGGTGTTCTTATATTACGCGCCGAAGATTCTGGGCGGTTTGCAATCGCTGCCGATGGCGGGCGGCATCGGCAGACAGCGGCGTGTGGACGCGATCCTGCTGGAGCGCACGACGCTGCATCCCATTCCGCCCGACGAGTTCGCGGTCGAAGCTTACGTACGAAAGGATTGAGCAGTGTTCACCGGGATCATCGAAGAGGTTGGGTATGTGGAGCCGGGTCCGCGATTTTCCATTGCGTGCAAGGGCGTGCTCGGCGATCTGACGCTGGGCGCCAGTATTTCCGTGAATGGCGTTTGCCTCACGGCGGTCGACATTCGGCCTGACGGATTCTCGGCGGACCTCGCGCCGGAGACCCTCCAGCGCAGTAATCTGGGCGATCTGCGCGCGGGCGATCCGGTAAATCTGGAACGGCCTCTGATGCTGAGCAGTAGGTTGAGCGGGCATATCGTGCAGGGGCATGTGGATGGCACCGGGGTTCTGGCGGCGCTGACAGAGCTGAGGGACGGCAACTGGGAGTTAGCCGTTCGCGTACCGCGCGAGCTTGATCGTTTCCTGGTTTACAAAGGTTCGATCGCCATCGACGGCATCAGCCTGACGATTGCCGAAGTGCAGGATGGATTGGTGAGGGTGGCGATTATTCCGCACACCTACCAGGCCACCAATATTCAGGGGCGAAAGGCGGGTGATCGGCTGAACATCGAATGCGATGTGCTGGCGAAGCATGTGGATAAATTACTGGCGCATCTGAAGTGAGGCTCGGGCAGATCGGAAATCTGCCCCACAAAAACCGCGGCCATTGGTACCCTGATGATTTCTGCTATGTCTTACACGATGCATCGCGTCTTCTGCGCGACGCCCGAGGATTGTGAAGCGGAGCGCCAGGCCTTTCACGATGGGCTTGGCGATTTTAACGAAAAGGCCGCTATGGCCCGCGGCATCCTGTTCGTTCCCGTTTCAATTCCCTTGAATATGGCGGACAAACGCCTGTTTCAGCCGGTCATTGACGAAAATATAAGGTCATGCCGCTACTACGTGGAAGTGATCGGCGGTGGCGGGGCGGCGCCGCAAAGAAACTTCGAGGCGGATCGCGCGCTGGCTGTGGCGTGCGCCGCCGATCCCGCCCTGCCGATGTCTGAAGTAGTCTCGCTGGCCGGATATTCCAATGGTTGTTCCAATATGGACGAGTACGCGGCCCACTGGCGCGGACTCCTCTCACGCTGGCTCGAATCCGTGATGGCGTCCTCCTGTGGCACTCCGAAATGATCCATTGCCGGCCGGCCACCGCGGAAGACGAGCCATTCCTGCGGCGTCTCATCATTGCCACGATTACCAAAGAACTGGCCGCCTGGGCGTGGCCCGAAAACATGCGCGACCATCTGCTGGACATGCAGTACCGCATCCGTCGGCAAGGCATTGCGGCTAACTACGCCGACGCCCAAATCTCGGTGATCGGTGTGGATGCGGAACCGGTGGGGTGGATCGTTGCCCAGCGCTCGGACGCCGAACTGTACATTGTCGACATTGCTGTCCTGCCCGCGTGGAGATGCCAGGGTATCGGCGCCGCGGTGCTGCGCGATATGCTCGCGGAGACGGATCGCCGCGGACTGCGGGCGCGATTGAACGTGAATATCAATAATCGCGCCGTCGCTCTTTACGAGAGGCTGGGGTTCCGGCGGCAGGGCGGCACCGAAGTGCAGCACTTCATGGTGCGCGAGCCTGGCCAGTCTCCGGACTAACTGCGTGTCGGAAATACTCCCTGCAGCGCGATGATCCAGTTCAAGGTCAGATACGGCATCAGATTGTTGTGCGCCTGCCCGTTGCCCACCGGCGGGCCCAGCGCCAGCGCGTTCATAGCCGACGGAGTCTGGCCGGCCGCCGCGTAGACCGCGACCTCCGCCAGGGCATTTCCGGCTGGCGTGTTCTTTGTGCCGCCGCCTTTCGCCGCCAGCGCCGAGTGCTGGTGAGGGGGCACCGTGCTCGCCTGCAGTGTGACCGTGTCGCTCCCTCCCGTCTCGCCGATGACGTAGTTGTTGAGCCCGGGGCCTTGCCCTTGCGAGACCACCAGCTTGCCTCGCAGATCGGGTAATGCAAAAGTGCTTTTGCCGTCTCCGCCGTAATAGGTGCCCAACAGCGAAAACAGAGCCGCATTCTGCGAGATCGGCAGCAGTTGCCCCTGGCACAGCGCAAAGCCCGTCGGAGCGAAATTAAAACCGACCAGCATCAAAGATCCAATAAAAACGTCCACGATACACTCTCCTGTCGGCGATTAGTTGCGACTGGGAAAAATCCCTGTCAGTGCAATACACCAGGTCATGGCCAGAAACGGCGACCGATTCTCGTGCGGCGTGCCGCCACCCGCCGGTGTGATGCTGGCGGGATTCATGTTTGAAGGGCTCGCCGCCGTATTGTAAGCAGTCAGGTTTCCCGCGGTCTTCGCCAGTACGTTGTGGGCCGAAACACTCAACCCCGCCGCGGCCGATGTGCCGGTGAGGGCGTGGCTGTGCGCCGGAACCTCCTGGATGCTCAAAGTATGCGTCTCTTCCCCGCCGGCCTGCCCCTGGTTAAAGCCGGGTCCGATTCCGACCGGGGTCCTGCCCCGCAGATCCGGCAACTGAAAGGTTTGGATGCCATTTCCCCCATAGGTGGTTCCCAGCAGCGAGAAGAGAGCCTGATTCTGACTGATCTGCATCGTCTGCCCCGCGCAGACCGCCCAGCCTTTGGGTGCATAACCGAAAGGAAACAGCTGCAATTGCCCTAGAAATGGATTGGTCGCCATTGAATTCTCCCTGGAATACTAGCTCTGACTTGGATAAATCCCGTACAACGAGATGATCCAGTTACAAGTTACAAAAGGTTGACGATTTTCGTGTGGCAGGTTGTTGCCCGGAGATGGAGATACAGAGGACGGGGCAAGCGCATCGGCCGCCAGCGGGGTATTGGCAGTATAGATCTGCTGACCGCTGGCAAGGTAAGCGCCCGCCGGCGCATTGGCGTTGCCGCTGTTGCCTGTCGCGACTAATGGGTGCGTGTGGTTCGGATATTGCGCGACCGTGACATTAACCTGCTCCGCGCCGCCCGGCTGCCCTAATACGTAATTGCCGCCTCCACTCAGCTGCCCGGTACCGATGGGAGTGCGCCCGCGCAGATCGGGCAGGCCGAACGTACTGACGCCGTCTCCACCGTAAGTGGTGCCGAGTAAATTGTAGAGCACCGCGTATTCGGCGATCGAAACGATCGACCCGTCGCAAAAGGCCCAGCCTACCGGGGCAAAATTGAAGCCGACGCAGATTATCTGCCCGACGTACGATGTCATTTAACCCTCCTCGAAAAATGCGCCCCGAAACGCGCACGGAACAAAAGTACCACCAATCACGGGAAATCGCCAAAACATTTTCGCGCGTCGGGAAAAAAGATTTGTGCGCCGTTCCCGGCCAGGCATGGTACCCTATACCAGACTTGGCGGGCGGTGCGGCAGCAGGTATTAAGCCCGACCCGCGGGGTTCGGAGGCGCCGCCCATGTTGTTCCAATTGAAACATTCCGCTCTCTTCTCTTTTTTTGCCTTATTCCTCGCAGCTTCGATTCCTGGCCGGGCATCGGGACCGACCTGCGCGCTCTCTAACGGCAACACCACCCTCACCTGCACCGGCGGACCGGGGACGAGCGTAACTAACAACGGGCCCAATGTTGCAGGCAGCCCCTATCCAAGCTCCATCGCGGTCGGCGGCATTACGGGAAGCGTCACCGGCGTTCAGGTAATTCTCAACGGCGTCGCCGCCAACGGCACTGTGGGTTCAACGCTGGAAGGCGCGGGATTCCTGCTGGAAGCGGGCACCTCGGGCCATTATCTGGAAATTCTCCACTCGGTCGGGAACGGCGGAGACGAGAGCGCCACGCTGTCGAACGCTACCATCAATCTGGCAGACACTAACGCCTCTACGGCGCCCAATAACACAACCGGCTTTTTTTGCGGCAACGCCCCCACTGGTGGCAACACTTGCACAAACTCTCCCAGTAACCCCTCCAGCATCACGTTCAACTGGAAACCCGCTTCCTATCCCGATTTTGCGATGAGTGGAGGGGGTGGTTTTTATCCGGGGAATCTGGCCTTTCTGAGCGGCAACCGCCCCCAGGCCTCGAGCGAGCCGGCGAACCTCGGTTCCGCGACATTCGCGAGCGTGTTTACGGGAGATACACCCAACCAGATATGGAACCTCTACCTCGAAGACGATGACAGCGCCGGCGATGCGGAATCCATCACGAGCTGGACCCTGGTCCTGACTCTCTCGGTGAACCAGGTTTCCACTACTACCACGCTCACCAGCAGTCTCAATCCCAGCTTCACATCGGCGCCGAACAACGTCACAACTCTAATCGCTACGGTATCGGCAACTTCCACGCCTACCGGCACGGTCACGTTCACCGACACTACTACCAACACCACTCTCTGCTCGACGGTGGCGCTTAGCAGCGGCGTCGCCACATGCAGTGCTTCCTTCAGCACCGAAGGGTTCCACTCGATCCAGGCAGTCTACAATCCGACCGGCTCATTTCTCACGAGCAATGCAACGCTCGCCAACCAGTGGGTCAAGAACCATTCGATAAACCCGACGGGCACAACGTATTGCAATACCGGCGCCATCAGTGCCCCCGGAGTGGGGACTACTTTTCCTTACCCATCCGTCATCAACGTGGGGACCGACACGCCGAGCATCGCCAATTCACTGTCAACTCTGACCGTTACTCTCAAAACGGTCACGACAGCCCAGGCAGGCGGGTTTCCCGGCGCCGACATGATTCTGGTCGCCCCCGATAACGTGCATGCGTTCAATTTTCTGGCGGACGTTGGCTACGTCGATTCCGTTAATGCCACCTCGCTGACCCTGAGCGACTCCGCGAGCGGCGCATTTCCCCAGAACCTGAGCGGCAACGTGACCGGCACCGTCAGCTTTCTGCCGACGTATTACATTAACGGAGGCGCCGATTTCAATCCCACCTCGCCGCCGTCTCCGGCACCCCAACTGCCGGGAGCTTATGCATACGCGGCTCCCGGTGGCGGGTCTTCCGCGAAGACTTTCACCAGTGAGTTCGATGGCGCCAATGCCAACGGGGACTGGAAACTTTTCCTCTACGACGACTTCAACGGCGGTACTGTCGCGGTCTCCGGTGGCTGGTGCCTGAACTTTACTCCGTCGACCGGCCTGGCCACCACGACGAGCCTCACCGGCAATCCGAACGGCGCCACTACAGGGGCTTCCGTCACCGTTACGGCCACGGTGACTGCCGGCGGTAATCCGGTCACCAGCGGCACGGTTACTTTTACTGAGAACGGGGTGCAGGTGGCGGGCGGGCCTTCTTCCGCCGTAAGCGTCAACTCGAGCGGCCAGGCCAGCTTCACCACCAGTTCGCTCAGCGAGGGCGACCACAACATACTCGCTACCTACAACGGCAACGGCACCTACAGCCTGAGCTTCGGCAGTTACGTGCAGCGCGTTGACGATGCCACCACCGGCCCCACCATCTCCGGCAACACGTTCACTTACTGCAATACGGGCACGGTCACGCTCCCCGGTCCCAATAACGCGAGCGATATCGGCCAGGCCAGCCCCAATCCTTCGAACATATTCGTCACTTCGCTGCCCGGCACCATCCAGACCGTGCAGGTAGATCTGAAGTCTTTGCACATGCAGGGCACTGACGATAACACTGCGTCGCTGCTGGTGGGGCCGATGGCTACCACCGCGGATTCTTTCGACTTCTTCTCGAATACCGGCACCGGCGCCGCCACCATCTCGGGCAACTTCAGTTTCCTCGACACCGGCGCTAACGGCCTTGTGCCCTCGGGCTCCGAGCCGTCCCCCGGATCTTATAAACCCACCAGCTATGGATCCGCCAATACGTTTTTTGCCAGCAGCAGCGGCATGTACACGCTTCCGGCGGGACCGTATCCCCGCGCATCGACGGCCGGCACCGCTACGTTCAACAGCACGAATGGCGTATTCGGGGGCGACAACGGCAACGGCACCTGGAGCCTTTACTTTAATCAGAACATCCATCAGGCCAGCGACGGATTGACCAATGGCTGGTGCCTCGATCTCACTGTCACGCCCCCGGTCCTGACCATCACGGAGACGCACACGGGACCCGGCGCCGGCAACGCATTTGTCGCTAACCAGACGGGCACGTATACCATCGATGTCTCGAACAGCGGCCCCGGTTCTACCAACGGCCAGACGGTGACGGTATCGGATGCGCTTCCCACCGGATTGACGCAGTCGAATATCAGCGCCAGCCCGGATTGGAACTGCGGCAGTTCCACCACTACTCAGATCACCTGCACCAGCACCACGGCGGTATCCTCCGGAAACCCCTTTACCCCCATCGTGGTGACCATTACGCCCGCCCTGACGTCGGGAACTTCGGCCAGCAATTCGGCAACGGTCAGCGGATCGGGCATCACCGGCGCAACCTCCACCGCGGATGTCACGACCATCATTCACGAACCCGTCCTGAGTGTGAGCATCACGGATAACGGCAGCCCCGCGGGCACGTTCGAACAGGGCGCCACGGGTAAGACGGCCACCATAACGGTGAGTAACGGCAGCAGCGCCAGCGGCGCCGGGAACACCAGCAGCGCGGTAACCGTGACCTTCACGCTGAGCAGCGCCACCGCCATCGTCCCGCAGTCGATCACCCCGCCGGGATCGGGATGGACCTGCCAAGCCGTGTCCGCCAGTTTCACCTGTAGCAGCACCGCATCGCCCGCGCTCGCCACCAGCGGCAGCGCCCAGTTCACTCTGAACTTCAACGTGGGCGCCGCGGCCGCCAGTCCGCAAACCATCCAGGCATCGATCTCCGGTGGCGGTGGTAACACCCCGTCGAGCACCGATACTCTCACCATCGTGCAGGGGCCGGTGCTAACCATTGCGAAATCCCACATGGGCAACTTTACGCAGGGCGGCAGCGGGGTTTGGAACCTGCAGGTGAGTAACGGCTCAACCGGATCCGCCACGGCAGGGGTGACCACGGTCAGCGATACCTTGCCCACGGGCTATATGTTTACGAGTGCCACCGGAACCGGCTGGAGTTGCGGGGGCACCACGACCGTTACCTGCACGTCGAGCCAGACCGTAGCCGCGACAGCGTCGTTCAACGCGCTGGCCGTCACTGTGAGTGTGCCCGCGGGATCGCCCACTTCAGTGAGCAACACGGCTTTGGTTTTTGGCGGCGGCGATCCCGTTCACACGAACCTCGGGTCGGCGGCATCTTCCTCCGCCGATACCGTGACTGTAGTTCAGGTCCCAGCGAGCATGGGGATCAACGCCGGCGCCAGCGGGCAATCGGCGACGGTTAGTACGGCGTTCACGAACGTGCTAGCGGTAACCATCAAGGATGCGGGGGGCAATCCGGTATCGGGCGTGACCGTAACCTTTACCGCGCCGGCGACGGGGGCATCGGGGACCTTCAGCAACAGCACGAATACGATCACGGTGGCGACGAACTCATCCGGCATCGCGTCGGCGCCGTTCACGGCGAACGCGACGGCTGGCGGACCCTATAACGTCTCTGCGGCTTCAGCTGGGCTTACGACGGTAACCTTCTCGCTGACGAATTCGGCGGTAATCTCGTCCGGGCCATCCGTGGTTTCTTTCAACGTGCTCTTCGGAACCCAGAGCTACAATTTGATCGGTGCTTCCCGAATGCATTTGCCCTGGCAGATTACGGGAGTTCAGGTAGTGTTCTCGGCGCCGATTACGAGCGCGAATATCAGTAGTCTGAGCGGAGTAACGGCCACCGGGTTCTCGGGCCTCGGAACCAACACGCTGACGTGGACGTTCCCAGGGGTGACGAACAGTAACGGCACGCTGGCGGCAGCGTTGGTCGAAACGGGTCCCAACGCGATTCAGTCGGCGGGCGGAGCACTTACCGGCAGCAACACCAGTGCTGGGCTGAAGATACTGGAGGGCGATTTTAACGATGACGGCGTGATCAACGCGTCGGATCTGGCCCTTGTAAACGGCGCTCGGTCGGCCCCCTACAACATTTACGCGGATATTAATGGCGACGGCGTTGTGAACATTGCTGACGTGAATGTCGTTCGAACCCAGGCTGGGCAGACGAACCCATAAGATCGGAGGAAGAAATGAACATCAAGACTATTAATAAATCGGGCGGCCTTTTACTAACGGCGGTCTTTGTCACCGGAATAGGCGGGGCTGCGCCGGCTTTGGCAGGGTCTGTCGGACTGAGCGTGAGCCTCCAGGGCGTCACGGCCGCGTCGGGAAGCACCGGCGATTTTTTTGAGGTTGATGTCAAGAACAATTCAAGCGCTGCCGATGTTATCGATGCTTTTCAGTTTGAGTTGTTGTCGGCGAACTCGAATATCATTTTTACATCCGCGACGATTGGGACCACGAATCCTTATATCTTTGACGTTGCAGATTCCTTGTTCGGGCCCACCATCAGCACTACGCCACCGCCGGACGGCCAGACAGTGATCGCCTCGGACGTCTGGGGCGGTACGGGCAACGGATATAGTTTGGGCGCGGGCGCGACCGTCGCTATCGGTGAAGTGTTCTTCAACGTGCAGGGCGGGACGGATGCCGGACCTTACACGATTTCGTTCTCGCCAACCTCTGTTACCACGTTTTCGGACGCTAACGGCGACCTGTTTAACATTCAGTCCCTGACTCCAGGAACCATCACGGTCACGGGAGCCGCCACGACGCCGGAACCTTCCACACTTTCGACTATGGGACTCGCGCTGGCCGCGCTGGCTCTTGCCTCGGGGGCCCGAAGAAGAAAAATGGCTTAGTACTTCATCGGCTTTCGGCAAGCGGGCATTCCCTTGGCGATGGCTGCTCTCGCCGCCTGGTCACGCGTCGGCCACGCTTAATACATCCAACGTCCGCGCCGAACGTGGTCTTCGCCGCCGGGTCTATAAGGGATTGCTCTTACCAGGATTTTTTGCGCCTGTCCCCTCGATGCTTCCTTCAGCTTTGTCGGCTTCGAATACGCAGCCATTGGCGTCCTATGCGGACTGAGCTTAATGTATTTGCTGGTCTCCCACTTTGCCCACACGGTCCCTCGCCCCTGGTTCCGCAGCTTTGGTTTCAAGTGACTGAAGGGGGAAAGTAAGTATCGATAAGTCAAACGTTCGCCCGCGCGACGGAACAGCGACTTACGGGAGCGACTTCAGATAAGCGGCGACGGCAACCGCATCATCGTGCTGCATCTGATAAGCGGGCATGGGACGATCGGCCCCGCCGCCTCTCGGGTTCTTCGCGGTTTCGAGGAATTTGATCATTCCGTCCATGCCCCATCGCTGCCACAGAGGGCTGGTAGAAGTAATGTCGGGTGCACTTGCATGCCACTTGGGTATTTCGGCAACGGGCTTGAAATCGAGCGCGCCACCCTTGAGCCATTTCGTCTTGTCCTGTTCACCGGTGGCGGTCCGGGTGGTGTGGCACTCCTGACATCTGACTGCCTCTTCCACGAGATACTTTCCCCGGGCCAGCACGGCGTCCTGCCCGAATAGAGCGCCGCCCAAAGCAAGACCGATGGTCGCGATCCGAACTATGTTCATTATGGTCCTCTCATTCTTGATAGTTTTACAGCATTTAACCATGCCCATCAGGCTCGACGGGTAGTGAGTTCGCGCCAGTTGAGGCCGAGGTCGGCGACAAGCAGGGAAGCGAGTGTGAAGGCGATGACGCCGACGGCGGCGAGGCTGTCGCCAAGATGGCTCCAGTAAACGGGCCAGAGATTGAGCACGCGGCTGGAGACGAAGGTAAACGTAACTGCGTAAGAGCGAACCATCCATTGGCGATGCTGGGCGACCTGGCGGTTACGCGCGGCGATGAAGGCGGCAGTGGTGCATACGATCCAGGCGGCGGCCTGCATGGAGGTTCCTGGCAACCCGGGGCGGCCGGCGGCGAGGGCGATTCCGGTCGGGGCGCCGATAAAGACGGAGACGACGTAGATGCGGCCGAGGACGCGATGGAATTTCAGGTGACGCCGGCGCAGGCGCGACGAGAACTGCATCGCACCGGCCAGCAGGGCGGTGAATCCACAGAGTGTATGGGGGATGAGGAGTTGGCGGTCGGCGATAACCTGCAGACGGTAGGCGTGATACATCGGGTAGTCGGTGGCCAAAAGGACTTCCGAAGTGATAAAGACAAAGAGCGCAGTGAGACCCAGGGAGATCCAGAGAGCGGTCTTGAATCCGGAACGGCCGGAACCGGGCGCGAACAGAGTGGAAGAAGCCATGATTCAGACGGTACGAGCGAAGATCTGAAAATCGATCTCCACTTCATTCTTCACTTTGATGATTCCACCACCAATGCTGATGGGGGTGATTCCAAAATCGGTTTGTTTGAGAATTGTGTGTGTCGTCCAGGAATCGCCGGACTGTTTGACGGTCAGGCTGACGGATTTGGTGACACCGTGCAATGACAAATCGCCATCGACCTTCCATTGTCCGTCGGCCAGTTTCTGGACGTGCGAAGAGCGGAACGTTATCTCGGGAAACTTCTTCGTCTCCAGTGTCAGCTCCTCCATATGCGTCTGGATGGTGGCCTGATCTTTGGCGTCGATTTTGGGGTCGGGCTTCACCGTCATCTTCGCGGTTTCAACGCGGAATTCGACGTGCGGAGTACCAGACTCCAGGATGGCGCCTGACGATATGGGCGCGTTGACGGTATGGTCATGAGCGGCAGCCGACAACAGGCCGGATTTGCCAACGTGAATCGTTATGGTGCTGCGCTCGGTGTCGATGGCTTTGGCTTTTTCCTGAGCAAAGACGGGCCCTCCCGTTGCGATCGCCGCGCAGAGAGCCAGAGTGCTAAGCCGCATAAGAATAAACCCTCCTTAAATTTCGTTCAAAGATTTTCGCCGGAAGCATACCTGTCACCACCTGGCGCGCGGCCGCGATCGGCAGGTTTTCCCACTGCCCGATATGCCCCATGAGAAGGGAGCGCCGCTGCACGTGGCGCGTTCGTTCGCGGCGCAGCGATTCGTAACGGCGCAGGGCGAGTTCCGGAGAGGCTTCTCTGGCAAATGACTTCGCCAGCACCAGCGCGTCTTCAAGCGCCATGCAGCCGCCCAGCCCGAGGTTCGGCGTGCAGGGGTGAGCCGCATCGCCGAGCAACATTACTCTCCCGTGCCCCCAGCGTTTCAGGGGCGCCAGATCGTACGCGCCATTTTTGAGGATGGCGCCTTCTTCGGTCCCGGCAATCAGGCTTTCGACCGGCTCGTGCCATCCTGCGAACATCCGCAGAAGCTCCTGCCGACGGCCTTCGTGGGAGTCGGCGCGATTGGGATCGGTATTCGCCGTAGCATACCAGGTGAACCGGTCGGCGCCGGTGCCGAGAATGCCGAAGCGTTTTCCCCTCCCCCAGGTTTCGCTGTTCGAGCCTTTCGAGACTGCGCCCTTAAGGCACGCCAGGCCCCTCCAGATCGTATAACCGCGATAGATGGGTTCGTGAACTCCCAGCGATTGCGAACGGACGCGGGAGCGAA
>Ga0302320_10020655_pt1 | contig 13115 bp, 8 predicted proteins | sample Bog_T0_3_FD_202130 | JGI IMG/M metagenome (GOLD analysis project Ga0302320, IMG submission 202130) | Peat permafrost microbial communities from Stordalen Mire near Abisko, Sweden - Bog_T0_3 | ecosystem: Environmental > Terrestrial > Soil > Wetlands > Peat | place: Sweden: Abisko, Stordalen Mire...
ACGTGCAAGACGGCGGCGAGAGTCCGCTAAGTGCCCGATCCGCCAGGCTCCTGAAGCAGCCGCGTTATGTCCCAGTCTCCAAACCCAGCCGCGTCACATCAGGTGGCGTCTCTGCTTGCCTTGGCCGCTAAGTTCCTCAGGGCGGGGCGACCAACCGATGCGATCGCGCCGTTGCGCGATGCAGCGCTGCTGCAGCCGTCCAACCCCACCATCCAGCATGATCTCGGCCTCGCCTGCCTCGAGGTCGACCGCATACCGGATGCCATCGCGGCATGGCAGCAGGCCATCGCCAGCGACCCGCGCTACACCGATGCATATTTCCGCATGGGAATCGCCTTCGAGAAGCTGGGCAATATCGGCGGGGCAATCGCTGCGTACGACCGCGCCACCAAGTTGCTCCCATCCCTGACCGAGGCGTGGTTCCGTGCCGGCGCCCTGTTTTACACACTGGGCCACCGCGACCAGGCGATCGGCTGTTTCCGCCGTGCGGCGGTGGCCGGAGGGAACAGCTTCAGCCGCCTTGGCAAGGCGCGGGCGCTGCTGATCGAGGATCGCAATCAGGAAGCCGAACAGGCGCTGCAAGAGACGCTTGCGGCCGATCCGATGAACGCCATGGCATATGATTTGCTGGGCAATCTGCTCTCTGACTTCGGTCGTTTCGACCAGGCCCGCGCATGCTTCGAACGCGCGATCGCGATTGCGCCGCTGCTGGCGGGAAGCTACTACGATCTGGTCCGGTGTCGCCCCGTCACGAGCGATGACGACGTTCTGCTTCAACGGATGGAAGCCGCCCTGGCCACGCCGGGGCTGGAAGCGGGGCAACGCCAGCGGCTTCACCTCGCGATCGGCAAGGCGGAGGAGGATCTTGGCGACTACGGCTTGGCCATGCAGCATTTCGACACCGCAGACGCCGTGCGGCGGGGTTCCGCGTCGTTCGACTTGGACGCGTTCTCCCTCGAGATCGACAGCCTGATTGCCCGCTGCACGCCCGAATTGATGGCGCGGGCGCCCGAACTCGGCAACTCGAATGAGACCCCGGTGCTGATCATCGGCATGCCGCGGTCCGGCACAACTCTTGTCGAGCAGATCGTCTCGATGCATCCCGAGGTTGGGGCCGGCGGCGAGTTGAATTTCTGGAACGGGCGCGGGGCGGCGTGGCAACGCTCGGGCGCGGTTGGGAACGAGACGCCGGTCGTTCCCTCGGAGAATCAGGCCACGGAGTTCCTGGCCAAGGCGGCGGCAGACTATCTCGGCGTGCTGCGCGCGATCGCGCCGACGGCGGCGCGAGTAACCGACAAGATGCCGTTCAACTTCCTTCGGGCCGGGCTGATCCACTTGGCATTCCCGCGCGCGATCATCATCCATTGTCGCCGCGCTGCAGTCGACACGGCGCTGTCGATCCATCAAACTCATTTCCATCCCAGCCTGGCGTTTCCGACCGGAGGTGCCGAACTCGTCGCGTATTTCCGCAGCTACCAGCGGCTCATCGACCATTGGCGGCGCGTGCTGCCGGCGGATCGCTTCATTGAGGTCGATTACGAGGACTTGACCCGCGCGCCCGAACCACTCATCCGGCGAATCATCGCGGCCTGCGGCTTGGCGTGGCATGACGCGTGCCTGCGCCCCGAATCCAATCCGCGGGCTGTGAAGACCCCCAGCAAGTGGCAGACCCGGCAACCGATCTATCGCACCTCCGTCGCGCGCTGGCGACGCTACGAACCCTGGCTGGGGCCCCTGCGCGCGCTCGTCGACGACGGGTCGGAACTGGATGCGGATATCGCCCGATCCTGATTCGTTAAGGCGACCCACCCCACGGGAAAGACACGAAGACAACTTCCACGAAACTGACTGTGCATGACGTGGGGCTACGTCGCGCCACAATCCGCGAGCAAGAGTTCAGCCCCTGTAATGGAAGTTTCACATGATTGTCATAAGCCCGTAAAAATTGGCAACTATTATCGCTGTCGTATTCCCACTCCAATGCTGATCCTGGTTGCATGATCAAGAAATCCAAGGAGGAGCACCGTATATGTCCCGAAAATCTCGAAACCACTCTCGAAACAAGTCTCGAACGAAAAGTCTGCGTCCGCTCGCCGGCCTACTGGCGACGGGGCTGAGCTGTGCGGGCCTCGCCGCTGGCCAGTCCAAGTACTACCCGACCTACTTCACCGGCCCACAGAAGAACGGCTCGTGGGTCGTCAGCGATGGTCAGATCATCACTCCCGCTGGTACGCAAGTTAACCTCGGCATCCGGGTCCGCGCGAAGGCCATTGCGCTGAACCCCAATCCCAAAACTCACACCGCCGCCGTCCTCACCTTGGGTGCGTCGGAGGCGGTCGAGATTTTCGACACCAACACCGGAAATGTCCTGCAGGACTACGTAACGTTCGGACAGGATCCGAGCGGCAGCTATAGTGGGATAGCCTATTCGGCGGACGGCCGGTACCTGGTGTTCAGCCAGGACAGTAGCAACGTCACCATCACTAAGGTGACTCCACAGGGGTTGCTGCAAGACGACGCGCAGGTCAGCGTGCCGCCGAACAATTCCTTCATCAGCTGCTTCCCGAACAGCCCTCCGGGCGCTTATGCTGTGCCCTGCGGGACGTTCTATAGTCCGAGCACATCCTATCCTGGCGGCCTCGCGCTCTCACCCGACGGCCAGAGCGCTTACGCTTTGTTGAATCAGAACGATACGCTCACGCAGATCAACCTGACCACGATGCAGCAAGGCACGCAGATCCGAGTCGGCAACGCGCCTCACAGCGTCGTGATCGGCAGCAACGGCACGACCGCCTACGTCAGCAACGAAGGTGGCCGAGCCGCGACGCAGGCCGACTTCCAAATCTGGTCCGCCGGCACGGAAATTGTCGCCGACCAGGTAGTTGGTGCCGCGGTCACCGGTACTGTCTCGGTGGTTGATCTGCCCTCGATGACGGTCACGGCTAACATCTCGACCGGTCTGCACCCGACCGGGATGGCGCTCTACGAAAAGTATCTTTTGGTCGCCAACACCTATAGCGACACCATCTCGGTTATCGACACGACCACCAATACGGTGGCGTATACGATCAGCCTTGGGCTGCCGATCGGAGTGCCCGGCGCAGGCCAACCGGCCTACGGCGCCGCGCCTAACTCGATCGCCGTCGATGCCAAGAACAACATCGCCTACGTCGCCCTTTACAATGCCAATGCCGTCGCGGTGGTTAACTTAAAAAAAGGCGTGGCGATTCCCGTGATCGGCATGATCCCGGTAGCTTATGCGCCCAGCTCGGTGGTGCTGGACGAGACCAATTACTCGCTCATCGTTGCCAACGACAAAGGCATCGGCGCGCGTGATTCGTTCGAGTGCGACTATGGCGTCTGCGACTACAACACGCACCAGGACAACGGCACCGTCAGCATCGTTCCCATCCCGGGCAGCACGACCTTGCAGGAGATGACGGAGCAGGTTTTCCAAAACAACCACTGGGATCTGATCAAGAACATCGAGTCGGCCTCCGGTGGCAGCCCGAAGACTAAACCGGTCGCAGTCCCGGCCAAGATCGGCGATCCGTCGCTGATCAAGCACGTGTTCATGATCATCCGTGAAAACCGCACCTATGATCAGATGCTGGGCGACGTAACCGCCGGCAATGGCGACCCGACGCTGGCAGTGTTCGGCGATGGCTCGGCAGCCGGAAGCACCCCGGTCACGCCGAACGTTCACACGCTGGTCACACGCTTCCCGCTCTTGGACAACTTCTACGACCCAAGCCGACAGTCGGCTGACGGTCACCAGTGGATCACCGAAGGCATGGCGCCCTACGCCGACGACATCCAGTCGCCTGACTGGGTCCGCAGCTACCCGGGCGGAAATGCCGGCGATGCACTGGCGTATCAGAACAAGGGCTTCGTGTTCTCGGAAGCGGCCGCCGCAGGTCTGTCGGTGAAGCTCTACGGCGAATACGTCGAGAACGATACGTTCCTACAGCCGAATGGGTCGACCCAAGAGCCGAGCTGGACCGACTTTTACAACGACTCGCAGGCCTTCGAGGCCGGGCAAGAGCCGACGCTGTACTATGAGAACACGGTCCAGGCAGAATCTTCTATCCCGGCCGTGTATGACCACCTGATCAAGAACTTCCCGCAGTTCGATCTGGGCATCCCCGATCAGTTCCGCGTCGATCTGTGGGTGCAGGACTTTAACAATGACGTCACGAACGGTACGGTGCCAGCGTTGAGTATCCTGTGGATCATGTGCGACCACACCGGCGGCCCGCCGACGGTGCAAGCCGAACAGGCCGATAACGACCTGGCGGTTGGGCGCATTATCGACTACATCAGCCACAGCCCCGTGTGGTCAACGTCGGCGATCTTCATCGAGGAAGACGACGCGCAGAACGGCGTCGACCACGTCGACGGTCATCGCAGCCCTGGCTATATCGTGAGCCCGTACGTCGTACAGGGCGGAGCCACCGATCACACCTACTACACGCAAGTCAACATGACTCGGACCATCGAACAAATCCTCGGGCTGCCACCCATGAACCAGTTCGATCTCATCGCGTCGCCGATGAGGACGGATTTCGTCGTGGGGCCGCCGCCCCAGGACAACTTCGAGCCTTGGACGCACGTGCCGAACCAAGTGCCGCTGACCCAGGGCGTGGGAGGGAACGATGACAACTCGAAGGATAGCCCGGGGGTCAAAGCCCTGCGGAGGGCTTGGCTGGAGAAGAAGGCAGAGATCTTCGCCGGCAAGTTAACCAAGCCCGACTCCGAAGACCCGGACACGGTCAACCATTTCAACTGGTACCAGGCCACCGGGTTTACACGGCCTTATCCAGGAGAGAAAACAGTTCGCCAACCGGGCGAATTCAACAACCCTGCTCCCGCCGGTGATGGGGACGGAGACGAGTAAAAGACGTTACGACTGCAAAAACCCTCTCCTCGATGAACCGAGGAGAGGGTTTTTTATTACTTCTGGATTGCCGACAATTGCTATTTCCCGCACCCGGGAGCGACTGGAACATTCGTCGAGACCGCCATTTCTGGACCGTGGGCAAGCGCTGAAAGGCTCACGCATTGCTTCCGCATTGCCGACCAACCGGCCAGAGCGTCGTATTCTGCTTTCCTCGACGGCGTTTCTGCCCAAGCTGGGACACTTGTTTATCCAAGTTCGCAGACCTAGACTACGTCCCGAGATATTGATCCTCCTTTCGGTTCAGCAACTCTTAGGATTTTTGCAATCGATCATGCGTCCAGTCATTCACGTTTCCGCAATCCGCAAGACCTACGGCTCTACGGCGGCGGTCGACGATGTATCGTTTGAGGTCAACGACGGTGAGATCTTTGGATTGATCGGGCCCAACGGCGCGGGAAAGACCACGACAATGGAGTGCATTGAGGGTCTGCGCACGCCCGACCGGGGCGCCATCTCGGTGCTGGGTCTTGATCCCTTCAACGACGTTTATAAGCTGCAAGAGCGAATTGGAGTTCAGTTGCAGCAGGCACAGCTGCAGAAGCGGATCAAAGTGTGGGAAGCGGTAGACCTCTGGGCATCCCTTTACCAGAGGAATGCGATCGACGGCGAACGGTTGCTCGAACAGCTAGGCCTTATTGAGAAGCGAAATGCCTGGTTCATGACGCTGTCGGGCGGCCAGAAGCAGCGACTGTTCATTGCCCTTGCGCTGATCAACGATCCGGAACTGGTGTTTCTCGACGAGTTAACCACCGGGCTGGATCCCCAGGCGCGGCGCGCCATCTGGGACTTGGTGCGCGGAATCCGCGAGCGCGGCAAGACGGTTTTTCTGACTACACATCTCATGGAGGAAGCCGAGCGGTTGTGCGACCGGGTGGCAATCATCGAACACGGACGCATCATCGACATTGACAGCCCGGAGAGCCTGGTTAAGCGGCACTGCCCTGAGCGGACTGTCGTCCTCGCCACAGACGACGGAAGCGCGGCGGAGCGTTTTCGAGCGATCCCGAGAGTCGAGGCGATCACGTGCAGAGGCTCGCAGGTCACGATTCGGGGTAGCGGCGACGATCTTGTCACCGAGGTAATTCACTGTCTGTCGGAGAATCGGATACGGGTCACCGATTTCCGCACGATTCTCCCCAATCTTGAGGATGTCTTTCTCAAACTGACCGGTCACTCGATTCGCGATTGAGGCTTGATGCCTATGCTGCGTGGACTCTGGAAATTGACATGGATTGAAATCAAGATATTCTTGCGCGAGCCGTTGGGGGCGATCGGGACGATCGGTATTCCGGTTTTAGTGTTCCTCGTGGTGGGTCGAATGGTCGGCCGCAGAACTGCACTGACCTCACCGGCGACGAGTAATTTTATCGGCGTCGGTCTACCGGTGCTTGCTTCGGTCCTGATCCTCATCGGCGCCGTGCTGTCGCTGGTCACGATCATATCGATCTACCGTGAGGGGGGCATTCTCAAACGACTCCGCGCCACTCCGCTGCGTCCCGAGACGATTCTCACCGCCCACGTGATGGTCAAGTTGCTGCTGAGCGCGGCCACACTGGTTTTAATGGTGGCGGCGGGCAAACGCTACTATCCGGTCGGCATTCATGCCCCCTTGGTGGGGTTTACGATGGCGCTTCTGATAAGCACTTGCAGCATTTTGTCGATCGGCTTTCTCATTGCCAGCCTCGTTCCCACGGCGCGTTTTGCGCAGCCGATTGGCGCCATCATCATGTATCCGATGATGGCGGTTTCGGGACTTTTCGCGCCGGTTGAATCGCTACCGCCAGCGGCTCAAGCAGTGGCCAAGGTTTTGCCGCTAACATACGCAGTGTCACTGCTCGAAGGGATTTGGAAGGGCGACGCATGGTGGGCACACGCGCGCGACCTGACAGCACTGGCCGTGACGTTTATCGTGTGCACGGCGGTCTCGGCAAAGGTGTTTCGCTGGGAGTAGCAAGTATTTCCCGAAGCCCTCGAAATCTTCTTCAACGCCGAGGCGGCAAGAACGCCGACTTTGACTCCGACATCCCCATATTCAAGGAAGCCAAAGCGGAGTACGCGAAGGTGCGGTAGCTGCATTCCTCCACGGAAGCTCGATTGTCACTTGTTCGCCGATTACGTGCGGATCACGAGCAACCCGGAAGTCATTCCCGGCCAGAAGTCGGCTTCTGGGCCTGACCAACCTCAGGTGCCCTCCAATCCGAGGTTGTCGTTCACGGCATGGCTGAGTCGCTGCTTGCAGCCGAGATACCGCTCAGTTGTCTCAACCGATACATGCCCAAGCAAGAATTGAATCCGCTCAAGCTCTCCGCCTGCCAGGTGACATAACCGCGCGCACGTGCGGCGTAAGTCGTGGGGAACAAGACCCTTGATGTCGGCTCTCTTAGCGGCTGCCCTCACCACGTGCCAGACTGCCTTGGGTGTGAGTGTATCGCCCCAGATCTCGCCTAACCGATTTACTCGACGGAAGATCGCGCCACCGTTAATGCCGGCCGCTGTGGTCCATTCATCGACGGCTCGTTTCGCCCACAACGGAACCGGGACGGTGCGGATGTGTTTGCCTTTGCCAACCAGGTCAGCGATTACCCAGCGCTCCTCGCGAATCTGGAAATCCCGCGTCCCAAGTCCAACCAGTTCGGCTCGTCTGAGACCGCAGCCAAGCAGCAGCGCAAGAATCGCCCGATCACGTTTAGCTCGGAGGTGGTCTGCCTGTGGTCCACCGAGTAAGGTTTTAGACTGATCCACAGTCAACCAATTTCCAATCCGCACACCCAGACGCTTTGCGCCTTTCACTCGACGGATTCCTGCGGCCAGGTCAGGGCTCAGAAGGCCAGTATCTGAGGCTTCATAAGCGAGACGCCTCACGGCGGCAAGACGCACATTGATGGTGGAGGGCGCAAGGTTCTTCTGTTCGAGAAAGAACCGGTAGCGAAGGACGACAGTGCGGTTAAATGCTAGTCGCGGCTCGGAACAGTACCATCCGATGAATTCGTCGATGGCATGGCCGTATGATTCTTGTGAACTGGCCGCGCCGAGCGAGTGAAGAACCGCATTCTTCGACTGCTCCAGGTCCGCTAGTCGAAGCATTGTTCTTGCTTTGGAGCGTTTCGATATCTCCCTATGTGCCATACCGGGCGGCCTCCTACGCCGCAACTAGTATGGTGGTTGAGTTTGAGGCTTATGGTCTCGAAGCCCGTTTCTGGATAGTTTCCGGATTGCCGACTATTCGCGCAGAATCGCCATTTGCGCTCAGAACTCCAGCCGCGCCCGAAAGGCGATCATGCGTGGACTGCTATCGCCGCCCAAACCGACGCCCAGCAAGCCGGTCGGCGGAGAGGTCGTGGATGTGAGCGCTCCAAATCCGCTCTGCGTGGAAGGATTTCCTGGAATGCCGGCCTGAACCACACTGGGAAGCGCATAGTTCGGATGGTTGAAGACATTAAAGAACTGAGCCTCAAACCGCAGCTTTACGAGCTCGGTTAAGGGGAACGATTTTGTCAGGTAGAAGTCGCTCCAGAGAAAATCAGGACCACGCAGGGTATTCCGTCCGAGATTTCCGAATTGGCAATTCTGCGGGCTGTCGCCACCATAGCACTGCCCGGTGCTCGGATCGACCGCCGATACGAATGCGTTCGGATTCAGCCACTGCAGCGTGCCAGGCTGTGTTACTCCCTGAATCGGATGGTGGTCGTACAGCGGAACTCCGGGCACGACGCTGGCGAACTGCGGTCCACTGCCTTGCACGATGCCCTCTCCGTTTGCGGAATAGGGCGTGCTCAGAACAGAAAACGGAACTCCTGTATGCCAAAATGCGGTTCCAGAGACCTGCCAGCCGTTGAGCGCGTAGCCCAACGTGTGATTGTGCACTCTTACCGGCAACTGATACACATACTGCGCGTTGAAATTCTGCCGGATGTCATAGTCGCAGGGACCATAATCACGAGCTAAGTCTCCGGGCAAAGGCGAGAGAATGCCTCCCGCGGAAAACGGAAGGAATCCTCCGTTTGAGACCGTGTCCATGCAATGGCTCCAGGTGTAGTTGACCTGTCCTTGCAAGCCATGGCTCAGGCGTTTCATCGCGGTCAGTTGAAGACCGTTGTAGTGGCTGTTCGCGCCCGTGGAGAACTGCGTCACCGCGCCGAATCGCGCATCGGCTGACTGTAGGTAGGGGAACGGCGCAAAACAGCCCTGGCACACGGTTTGGTAGCCGTTGACTTGGGTTGAGTACGGCTGATTCACGGCGCGCGTGCCTACGTATTGCGCCTTCAGGCTGGCCGTTGTTCCGAATTGATGTTCCATTCCCAGGCTCCACTCCATGAAGTACGGCGCGTGGAGTTTGCCATCGGGAATGGCTGTGATCGCCACCGGCGAAAGACAACTCGCGGGATTTGCCTGCGGTGAGGCGCACGAGAGCTGGCCCTGAGGAAATCCGGCAGTGAAGGTTTGATTCGCGGCAACGATGGCGTCCACCGCGCTGTTCGCCACGCCGGGGGCGATGGCGGTGCAGCCGAATTGCGGGTCGCAGCCTGCGGAACCGGCTTTGCCTACCGTGCCCAGGAGTCCTCCCTGAAATATTTTGCTGTAGGGAGGGTTGGCGCCAACGAGGTCGGCGACACTGCCCGGCAAGATATCGCTGAAAATTCCGAAGCCGGTACGGAGCACGGATTTCGGCTTCAACTGCCAGGCAACCGCCATTCTCGGTTGCAGAATGGCCACCGGCGTGGACGAAAACAGATTGCCGAGATGGGTTTGAACGGCGGCGTTCAGCGGTTGATTCACATCGTGCGAGATGGAATTGAAAGAGCCGCTTAGACGGGCGACTTGATCATGCGGATTCAGTGGATTCGAGTTGTAAGTGTCGCGCAGACCGAAGGTCCAGGTCAGCGTGCGAGTTATTTTCCAGGTGTCTTGGGCATAAAGATCGAGATTGAGAAAGTTGAAGGGCTCGTTGGCATGCGATGGAAATGTCTCCGACACGGTGCTCGCCGCTCCATAGATATATTGCTGGAAGTTGGCGTAGATCACGGTGGGAACCGTGCCTTCTCCGAAGTCATAGTCGTTCAGGCGGAAGATACGCGTGTTGGTCCCAAACCGCAGTTCGTGGGCGCCATGGCTCCAGGCGAGGTTGTCGTTGATGAAGAAGCGGGATGCGCGTCTGCCTTGAATCCAGGTGTTGTCCAGCCCTCCCAAGGGCGTGAAGGGGCTCGCGCCGCTACCCTGCAGTACGATCGGGAACGCCGAAAGTGTCTTCTGAAGGTTGCTGGGGCCGAACAGGCTTTCGTACCACGAGAACGCGGGATTGAAGTAGTTCACCAGGCTCTGCGAGAAGACGTGCGTGTATCCGGCCGCGAACGAATAGAGCGGCTGCGGCGAAAGCGCATTGAACACCGGGTTGATGGGATCGGTCCACGCGGCTTGTAGACCGGTGTCGGACTGAAAACGGAACCACGTTGTATCTTTCTGGTTGATGTTGTAATCGACGCGGGCCGTCTGTACCTGCTCGTGGTCGTTACTGGTGTGCGAAACACTCTGCTGGTTGGCGCAAACAGCGAGCGGACAACCGTCAATCGTATATGGGGCGCCGTTGGTATTGGTGTAGAGCGAGAACATCTTTTGATAAAACGGCACCTCTTGGGGCGCCGCCGGCAGATCATTTTTCGGGTTGTCTGGATCGATGTAGCCCAGAGGAAGCTGCTGCAAAACGTATTGTTGGAATGCAGCAGTGGGGACGATGGTTGGCGTAACAATCGGTAGCGCGATCCGCACCCATTCGCTGTCGAAAAAGAAGAACAGCTTGTCGTGCGTAATTGGCCCACCCACACTGCCTCCAAAATGATTGACCGTCGCTCTGGGCTTGTAACGCCCTGGCACCGCATTGGTGAAGTAGTCCGCAGCGTTCAGTCGTGAACCGTTCCATAGTTCATACAGATTTCCGTGAAACTGGTTCGTGCCAGACTTGGTGACGTAGTTGACCTGCGCCGCTCCATACCGTCCCTGGTCCACGGAATAGGAAAGTGTGTTGACCGTCACTTCCGAAATCGAATTTAGTCCGAGGACGAGGTTCGTAGACAGACCGCTGTTGAGATTGGTAAGCGGGTCGTTCGACTCCAGCCCGTCCACGATATATCCGTTGGAGAGAGCAGGCAGCCCGTTAAACTCCACGTTGCCATATCCGTTGCTGCCGCCGACAAAATCGTTACTGCTCCCCGCCGTATTGATGAGGGCTCCGGGCGCGAACTGCAGAGGGTAGGTCAGGTCGCCGCCTGGATTCGGCAGGTTCTCGAGGGCTGGAGCATTGAGGGTCGTGGATGTGTTTGCACTCTCCGGATTGATGAGCGGAGCCTCGCTGCTTACCTCTACCGCCTCGTTCGACCGGGCCACCCTGAGCATGAAATCCACGGTTTGCTTCTGGCCCAGACCCGCGATGACATTGTCATTCTGTCGCGCTTCGAAGCCTTGCGCTTCCGCTCGGATGGAATAGGTGCCCGGCTTTAACTGTGGGAAGTTGAACCGGCCTGCCTCATCGGTCCTGGCGCTACGCCTCAGTCCGGTTTGAGGGTTGGCGATGATCACTGTGGCGCCTGGAACAACGGCGTCGGTTGCGTCTCGAACCTGACCAACAACGGCGCTCGTGGTTTCGCCTTGTGCCAGCGCTCTCGCCGGAAGAAGACACACCACCGTCAACATGAGGAAAGCGACGTCCGACGCTCGCGCCATGAATACCCCACTCGTTTGCCCGTTAAAGCGGCAACGCCTCCCCAGTTCCATTTGTTAACCGGAGGTTATTCCCTCTAGTTAATCATAGTTAATGACAGCAATCAAGAGATGGAGGAATTGCGGGATCTTGGCGATTGTGTCGGAGTGACGGGCTACCCGGAAGTTATGCCCGAGACAGACTTTCAACTACGCGGGCGAGAAGTCCTCTTCTGGGAAATCGCCATTGATGTCCCCCAAGCCCGTTTCTGGCCAACCGCATTTCCGCTAGAACAAGTGAAGTTGACGGTCCACACCGCGAGCCCAAGTTTGGGTGTCCCGGTCCGAAACACGTCGAAAGAATCGGTGCGCCTGCTCCGCGCGACTTTACATTTCCGGCCTGATATTTCAGCTTGACACGGAAAAACACGTGGTAGACAATTGGCGCTCTCCCCACGGATCCATACGACGCATCCTAGCTACTTCACTTCAGCTGAGCAGCAACACGACGCATTATCGGTTTCGGGCCGAGTCCGGGCTGGGGTAGCCCACCAAACGGATTCTTTCATTGATTCGGAGTAATTGTTTTAGCTCAGAGGCGAGCTTGGACCCAATTTGAAACGACTTCAGCGCTACAAATCCGACCGGAGTGTGAGCGCGCGACATTCTGTTGGTGCTGGTGTCGGAGTAGAGGGCCCACAGCCAGGAAACAGTCTTGTAGTAGAGGGTTGACGAGCTCATTGTTGGAGATTGTGAATGCGTAGTTCTGAATTTGTTATCCGCCATATCCGTCGAACCCATTCTTCCACCATACCTAACTTGACCCCGGCTACTTGCCGATCGAGACTTTTCCGCCGAGCCGTTTTCGCCCTTGTGTCCTTATTCTTTCTCGGCTCGCCCGCCATCGCACAAAGCAAATTGACTCCGGCGAGTTTATCGTTCGGCAGCGTTGCCGTAGGCGCAACCAGCCAGCCGAGCACCGCTACTTTCAAAAACACCCAGAAAACGTTTCTGACGATTGGCAGCATTGTGATCTCTGGCGGGAATGCGCCGAGTGATTATGCCTCGGGCGGGAACTGTCCGATCAGCCCCAGCCAGTTAGCCGCTGGATCGAGCTGCAGTATTCGAGTTACCCTTACACCCTCGGCTTTGGGTAATCGCATCGCGACGCTAACCGTCACCAGCAGTTCTTCCTCAAGCCCGCAGTCGATCGCTCTGAGCGGTATTGGAATTGCCCCAGTTACGGTTACCCCGACCAGCCTGACATTTGCCAGCACCCTCGTGGGTTCGACGAGCGCGGCGAAAACCATAACTCTGACCAATCATCTTAATGTGTCGGTGGCCATGTCATCGGTGGCGACGAGCGGAGACTTCGCTGTGGCTAGTAATACGTGCAGTCCCAGCGTCGGCGCCGGACTTAAATGCACCATTGGCGTGACGTTCAGTCCGGCGGCCATCGGTCCGC
>Ga0302320_10020656_pt1 | contig 13114 bp, 12 predicted proteins | sample Bog_T0_3_FD_202130 | JGI IMG/M metagenome (GOLD analysis project Ga0302320, IMG submission 202130) | Peat permafrost microbial communities from Stordalen Mire near Abisko, Sweden - Bog_T0_3 | ecosystem: Environmental > Terrestrial > Soil > Wetlands > Peat | place: Sweden: Abisko, Stordalen Mire...
TGCGCGAGTTCTTCGCCCGCCACCACGCCCGCACCCACGGCGAGCCCGGAAGCCAGGCCGCCCGCGATCGACGAGCCGATGCCGCCGCCGCCCATGGGCATTGCGCCTGGACCGCCATAGCCGGTGGGCCCACCATAAGGACCGGGGGCACCGCCGAGCGGGCCGCTACCGGCATACCCCGCGCCGTAGGTTTGCACCGGGCGGCGACGAAACACCATCCACAACAGCCCGATCGCGCCCACCAGGACCAGGATGGTCACGACAGGGAAGGACGACCGAGTCTCGCGCTCGCGTATGACCGTCGGAGCAAAGGCATTGCTACGGCTCGATCCGCTGCTGGCGAGTGCCGACTTGAGCTCTTCGACGGCCGCCGGCTTGGCAAACGAGTCGTTCGGGTCGATCGCCTCCGCCTTGGCGAGTTCGCCGCGAGCGGCATTGAGATTATGCTGTCGATAATAGATTTCAGCCGCGATGTAGTGCGCCTTGGCACTTTGCGGGTGATCCTTCAAGACCTGATCGACCATCGTCTGGGCCTGGGTCAAATTCCCGGCTTTCGCTGCATCGTAAATTTGCTGCACGGTCGGATCGTTGTCCGCAAACACGGGTGCCGTGAACGCAACGGCGAACGTCATCAACATCAAGGCCAAAGGCTTTTTGGTCATGAAAAACTCCCAATAGGTCGATTTTCTCGACAGGGGGGAAGTATGGGCGAAACCGGACAATTCAACCATGACGCACTGCGGCGGATTTGGCGCGACCCAACGGGGTTCATGGCTCTCACACCCGATTGGACCGCTGGGATTCGCGGAGTTCCCTGGCAAAGCGAGCCGGATTCAGGCCGCCTTGGCGTGCGCCAGGCGAATGACCGTCCCGAACACATGGTCCCACAGTGCGGTCGTCACCCCGAAATTGCCCGCGTTGGGCGAATAGTGGTGGCGGAGGTGGCGTGCGCGCAGCGCCTTGAAATAGGTTTGCTCCGGTTTGGGCCGCCAGTGGTGGATCACATGGTGCACGAGCCCATACCAGACATAACCCAGCATCACGCCGGCCGTCAGGCCCGTGGCGAGCGGCAGACCGATGAGCCAACAGGCGGGCGCGAAGATCGCGAGCATGAGAATCCCGACGCTCATCCAAGTCGGAGTGCCGACCAAGGCAAGCGGTTCCGCATGATGCACTCCATGCATCGGGGAGAAAAAGTTCTTGCCGTGCAGAACGATGCGATGCAGCACATATTCCATTAGCGACCACAGCAGGAGGCCCAAAAAGGCGGTGAGGGGCCATTCCTCCAGTTGCGATCGCGAGCCGGTTTCGAACCCCGCCGTCACCAATGCGCCGATGACGACGGGATAGACAAGATAATCCGAGTAATACCCAAACTTGCTGAGCCGCATCGATCTCTCGTCCTGGGAGAAAGTCCTGCTTCAGCATGCGCTGCGATGCGATGGGCGAAAATGGATGGCCAGATCGACCGTGTGTGAGATTTATCCGGCAAGCCGCTGGATGCCCGCGAGCAGCCGGTCGATCTCCGCGCGCGTCGTGTAGAGAGAAATGCCGGTTCGCAAAAGGCCGCCGCGCCCGCTGAGACCGAGGACCTCGACGGCCCTCGCCGCATAGAAATCGCCGTCCCACACACAGAGGCCTTGTTCGCCAAGCGCCGCCGCCGCCTCGCCGGGCGTGTGGCGCTCCAGGGTGATCGACACCGTCGGGGCGCGGGCGCGGTTCGAGAATCCGGGTCCCCAGATGCGAACCCCGGGCAGCGCGGCGAGGGCGCCGTGCAAATACCGTGCAAGCTCGTGCTCGTACGCGCCGATGCCGCTCATCGCCGTGACGAGCCGCTCGCGCAAGCCCGTGCCCTCGCCCCAGGTCGCGATAAAGTCGATCGCCGCCCGCACGCCCGCGATCGCCGCATGATTCAACGTGCCGGTCTCGATGCGGTAGGGGGGCGCGGGATCCTGCGTGCTGAGCCGGTCGGTCGCGAGCCGGGCGAGCGCCCCCGGAGCCGAGTAAAGGATGCCGACGTGCGGACCGTAGAACTTGTACGCGGAGCACAGCAGGAAGTCGACGCCGAGTGCACGGACGTCGATCGGGAAATGCGGTGCGTAATGCACGGCGTCGACCACGAGCAACGCGCCCACGGCGTGCGTCAGCCGGCGCGCGAGCGCGAGATCATTGACGGTCCCGAGCGCGTTCGAGGAGCCGCCGATCGCGAGCAGCTTGGTGCGCGGGCCGAGAAGTTCGGCCAGGTTGCCGGTATCGAGCTCGCCGGAGGCGAGCAGGCGCACTTCGCGCACCACGACCCCGCGCTCGACGAGTCTCGACCAGGGGCTGCGGTTAGCCTCGTGATCGAGCTGGGTGATCAGGATCTCGTCGCCGGCCTCGAGCCCGCGCCCGATCGCGGCGGAGAGCGCGAAGTTGAGCGACGTCATGTTCTGCCCGAAGGAAATCGAGCTGCCGTCCGCCGCACCCAGGAATTCGGCGACGGCGGCCCGTGCCTCGTCCATGAGCGCGTCGACCCGCCGCGACGGCGGAAACTTACCGTGTGTATTGACGTTGCAGGTCCGGTAGACCGCGTCGATTGCATCGATGACGGCCTGCGGTACCTGAGTGCCTCCCGGGCCGTCCAAGAACGCGAGCGGGGGTCCCGCGCCGTCCTGGTTCAGGGCGGGAAAGTCGCGCCGCGCGCGGGCATTCTCGGCGGTGCCGAAGCTCATGTCGGGCGCATCACTTCAACAGGTAGGTAAAGTCGTACCCGGTCGGCGTGGCATCGCGTGGATGCAGTTTCATCGAACCCTTCGCGCCACTGTACTTGCCGGTGCCCCCCGTGACCGCGAACGTCGAATCCCCGTCGTCCATGAAAGGGCCTTCGACCGTGATCTGGCCGCTCTTCAAGATCAGCGTCCAGATGCATTCCCAGCTCTTGCCGACCGCGACGCGCACGCAATAGCCCTGGTCGGTGCCGACCTGCGCCTTGTTGGCGGCGTCGTAGACCGGATTCGCGAAGGTCAGCAGATCGCCGACCGAGTCGCCCTTTGCGCCCAAGTCCACGGTGGTTTCGTTGATCGGTCGTTCGACGAGTTTGATGGTTTCGGCGGACCACGCGGGCCCCGAGAGAGCCGTGATGGCGGCGGTGAGCAGAATCGTGCGCGACAGGTTCATGCGGAAGTCCTCGATGTGGTCGTTGCGGTGGTCATGGTTGCGGTAGTGGAAAAATCCGTGGGCACGATTTCAATGAGCGTCGGTCCGCTGCGGCCCAGAGCGCCCTCGATGCCTTCGCGCAACGCGGCGAGATCGCGGACGCGCATGCCGGCGGCGCCATAGGCTGCCGCAAGCGCGAGGAAATCCGGATTGCGGCCGACGACGCCGATCGGCGGAATGCCCGCCGCGACCATGTCGTCGCGAATCTGGCCGAGCGCGCCGTTGTTCCACACGACGATCGGCAGGCTCACGCCCTGTTCGACGGCGCTCATGAGTTCACCCAGCGTGAACTGCAGGCCGAAATCGCCGACGAGTGCGAGCACGGCGCGGCTCGGCGCCGCGATTGTTGCACCGAGCGCGGCCGGCAGCGCGAAACCCAGCGTGCCGTAACCCGACGGATGAAACCACCGGCCCGGTGCGTCAACCGGATAGGCATAGTTGCCGAGATAGGCGATCTGCGTCATGTCGCTGAACACCACGCCATCGGGAGGCAGCGCGCCGCGGATCGCGCCGATCACGCTCGACTGCACCCGGGCGGCCGGCGAGAAGGATGCATCGATCGCGGCACGGGTGGCCGCCGCGCCGCCGACCGCCGCGCGCCAACCGCTGCGCCTGGCGAGGCCCCGGTTGATCGTCTGCAGCGTGCCGCGCGCATCGCCCCAGAGGGCCACGTCGGCGCCGTAGTGGTCGACGAGTTTTGTCGCATCGATATCGATGCGAATCATCTGGCCTGCGAGCGGCAGGCGCAAGCCCGTGTACAGGTCGGTCTCGGCGATCTCCGTGCCCACGGCGAGCACGACGTCGGCGCTCGCCGCGAGCGCCTGAGTCTGCGGGTAGGGCAGCGAAGCGCCGAGGTTCGCCGGGTGAGCTTCCGCGAGCACGCCCTTGCCGGCGGCGGTCGTCACGAGGAAGGCATCCAGCAGGTCGACCAGTTCGCCGAGTTCGGCACTTGCGCCGCGGGCGCCGCCGCCCGTGATGATCAACGGTCGCTCGGCGCGCGCGAGCAGCCGGATCGCGGCCTCGACCTGGGCAGGTGCGGGACGCGGTGAGAACGCCGGGCTGGCAAACCGTGCGGCACGCAAGTCCGTGGGCTCGGCGAGCAAGTCCAAGGGAATTTCGAGATAGGCGGGTCGCGGCCGACCCGCGCGCAACGCGGCGAGACATACGCGCAAGTGGTCCCGCACGTCGGCCGCCGTTCTTGCGCTGCGCGCCACGCCGAACACGTTGGCCGCAAGATCCCGCTGATTCGCGAGTTCGTGGAGCACGCCCCATTGCTTGCCGAGGCTCGCTTGCGCCGGCGTGCTCGCGATCACCAGCAACGGTACGGAGTCGGAGTGGGCTTGCGCGACGGCAGTGAGGATGTTCGTGACCCCCGGACCGGAAATCACGAACGCCACCGCCGCGCGCCCACTGATGCGCGCGTAGCCGTCGGCGGCGAATCCCGCGCCTTGCTCATGGCGCACGAGAATGTGGCGCAAGTCCGTGGCGGCGAGACCTCGGTACAGTTCGAGCGTGTGCACGCCCGGAATGCCGAACACCGTGTCGATGTCGTTCGCCTGCAGCAGTTCGACGAGAAAGCGTCCGACCGTGATCGACATGGGAACCTTTGGCAGAACCGCAAGAGGGCGTAAACCGGAAGGGGGACAGCGTGCGCGGCCGAAAGTATGCAAGCGCGCCCAACGCGACGCAAGGCGCGAGCGGGTAGGATGTCGGCCGGCGAGCGCGAGTCCCAGGGGCGCGCCGAGTCCCGTGGGGCGCGCATTGACGAGGAGTCTTACGCACATGCAATTTTCTGAACTGGTCACACGCATCGGGGGCGATGGCGCCGATGCCTGGCGCACGCATTACGAGGCGCGTGGCGCCGAGAGCCGCGGCGAGGATGTGATCCTCCTGAGCGTCGGCGATCCCGAGGTCGATACGCCCGAGCCGATCGTCGCGCGCGCAATCGAGGCGCTGCGCGCGGGCGACACGCACTACGCACCCGCGCCGGGGCGCGAGACCCTTCGCGCAGCGATCGCGGCCTTACACGGCGAGCGCACGGGCCAGCCCGTGACCGCGCGGAACGTGGCGTATCTGTCCGGTGCGCAAAATGCGCTGTTTGCCGCATCACTCTGCCTTGCGGGTCCGGGCGACGAAGTGATCGCGCTCGAACCGCTCTATCCGACGTATCCGGCGACCATCGAAGTCTCGGGAGCACGGCTCGTGCGGGTGCGCTCGCGTGCGGCGGCGGGGTTCCGGCTGGATGGGGGCGCGCTCGCCGCGGCCGTGACGGCGCGCACACGTGCGATCTTCTTCGCGAGCCCCAACAACCCCTCCGGCGTGGTCTTGAACGAGGCCGAGATTGCCGCCATCGAAACGCTCGCGCGGCGTCACGCGCTCTGGGTCGTCGCCGATGAGGTGTACGCCGGACTCGCGCCGGCGGGTTGCGTGCCGGGACTCGCGGCGCGCCTGCCCGAGCAGGTCATCACGATCAGCAGCCTCTCGAAATCGCATGCGATGACCGGGTGGCGTGCCGGCTGGCTGGTCGGACCGCCCGCGGCCGTTGCGCACGTCGAAGCGCTCATCATGTGCATGCTGTTCGGTATGCCGGGGTTCATTCAGGAGGCCGCGCTGACGGCTTTGAGCGGGGCGCGCGCGGCGGAAGCCTCGATGCGCGAGTTCTGCGCGTCGCGCCGCGACCTACTGTTGGCCGGGTTACGCGATGTTCCGGGACTTGCGTGCTGCGTGCCGGATGCCGGCATGTTCATGCTCGTCGACGTGCGGGCGACCGGACTCAGCGGGTATGATTTCATGCGCGGATTGTATGAATCCGAGCGCGTCTCGGTGCTCGATGGCGGCGCCTTCGGCGCGGACACGCGCGGCTTCGTGCGGATCTTTTTCGGGACCGACCTTGCGCGCCTGCGCGAGGCGGCGGTGCGCATCCGTCGTTACGCGGCGAACTTGGGTGCAAGAGCGGACCTGCGGGCAGGAGACAAGAGATGACCGACATGGCAATCGTGGTGCGCACGGCGGGTGGACCCGAAGTGATGGAGTGGGCAGCCGTCGAGACCGGCGACCCGGGCCGCGGAGAGGTGCTCATCGCGCAGCGTGCGGTGGGCGTCAACTTCATCGACACGTATTTTCGTGCCGGGTCCTATGCGTGGCCGATCACGCCGCTGATTCTCGGCAGCGAGGCGGCCGGCGTCGTCGAGGCGGTCGGGCCTGACGTCACGGGGTTCGCGCGCGGCGATCGGGTCGCCTACACAATGCCGCTTGGCGCCTACCGCGAGCGGCGCGTCGTCCCTGCCGACCGCGTCGTGGCGCTGCCTGAGGCGGTGTCGTTCGAAGTCGCCGCTTCGATCCTGCTCAAGGGCCTGACGGCGCAGTTTCTGGTGACGAGCTGCTATCCCGTCAAGGCCGGCGATCGGGTTCTCGTCCACGCCGCAGCGGGCGGTGTCGGACTGCTGCTCGGTCAGTGGCTCAAGGCGCTCGGGGCCGAAGTCATCGGTACCGCGGGATCACCGGAGAAACTCGAGGTGGCGCGGGCGCACGGTTTTGCGCACCTCATCGACTATCGGGCCACGGACTTCGTCGCGGGAGTCGCCGCGATCACGGGCGGCAGAGGCTGCGACGTGGTCTACGATTCGGTCGGCCACGATACCTGGCGCGGATCTCTCAAGTGCCTGAAAAAACGCGGAATGTTCGTAAGTTTCGGCCAATCGTCGGGCCCCATCGTCGATTTCAAGATCGCCGATCTCGCGGCCGGCGGCTCGCTGTTCGCGAGCCGGCCCACGCTGTTCGACTTCATCGCCGCGCGCACCGAACTCGAGAGCCGCGCGGCCGACTTGTTTGCCCGTCTGCAGCGGGGTGAGGTGAAGAGCCACGTAGGCGCCCGCGTGGCACTCAAGGATGCGGCTGAAGCGCACCGCGAACTCACGGGGCGCCGCACGATTGGCGCAACGGTACTCTTGCCCTAAACTCCCCGGTCAGCATCCTTCTTCCAGGCAGATCTCCATGACCGTTTCTCCCCACCGTCCCGCGTTCGGCACCGTGCTCACTTCTCATATGGCCGTTGCCGCCTATCAAGGCGGCGCCTGGGGCGAGTTCGCGCTCAAACCCGTCGGACCCATCGAGCTGTCCCCCGCGGCCCACGTCTTGCATTACGCGAGCACCTGCTTCGAGGGATTCAAGGCGTTTCGGCGGAAGGACGGCTCCGTGCACGTTTTCCGCATGGACAAGCACATCGCCCGCATGCGCCAGAGCGCGCGACAGCTCGTTTTGCCGGAACCCGATGCGGCGCAGCTCGCGGCGATGGTCAAGGCGGTGATCGAGCGCTGCCGCGAGGCCGTTCCGGAGGCCCCCGGTGCGCTCTACCTGCGGCCGATTTTATTCGGTACGACGGCGAACATCGGCGCCGCTGCCACGCCGCCCGCCGAAGCCTCGCTGCTCGTGCTCGCAAGTCCCGTCTGGGACTATTTCACGGGCGGCATGAAACCCCTGCGTATTCTCGTCGACGACCAGAACACGCGTAGCGCGGCGCATCTCGGCATGGTCAAGACCGGCGGCAACTACGCCGCCGCGATGGGTCCGACGCTCGCGGCACGTGCCAAGTACCAGGTCGATCAGGTGCTGTTTTGTCCGGGCGGCCAGGTGCAAGAGACCGGTGCCGCCAATTTCGTGCTGATACGCGAGGGTGCGCTCTTGACCCGTGCGCTCGATTCGACCTTCCTGCACGGAGTCACGCGCGACTCGTTGCTCACGCTCGGGCGCGATCTCGGGCTGCGCGTCGAGGAGCGCCTGTTCGACGTCGCGGAAATGCTCGATTGGGCAAAAACGGGCGAGGCCGCGCTCTCGGGCACTGCCGCCGTGCTTGCGGGCGTCGGCACCCTGATTTACAAGGGCGAGGAGCACCGCGTCGGTTCCGGCGAAGTCGGACCTCTGACGCGCGCCTTGCGGGCACAGCTCGTGGCCATCCAGCAGGGCGAGACTGCCGACGTCCACGGGTGGCTGGAAGCGGTTTGAGAGGCGAGACGGCTGGCTGGAAGCGGTTTGAAAGGCGAGACGGCGTGAATCGTCGAGCCGGCTGACGCCGTTCGCGGCAGCCTTCGCGGCGCCAATAGCTGGGGCGTGGCAGGGTCGGGCGGCCGGAACCCCTCAATACTCTTCGCGGTCCTCGTCTTCGTCGTCATCGAGGTCGTCGTCGTCCTCGTCGTCGTCGTCCCAATCGTCTTCGTCCTCATCCTCGTCTTCGTCTTCTTCGGCGTCTTTTTCCGCCTTCGAACCAGACCACCCCTCCGGCTCCTCGGTCAATTCGAGGTCGAGTTCCGCCCATCCGTCGACGTCCAGTTCTTCGACGTCACCGTCCAAGTGCTGGATTTCGACGATCTCTCGATCCTCGTCGACCTTGAGCACCTGGAACGTTTCCTCGTTCTCCAGGTCCTCGTACCACTGTCCGACGGTCGGTTCGTACTCTCTGCCCACGGCGTTCGTCCTTTTTGTGCTTCGTCTGTCCGAGACGCGAATTCGTCTTTCTAAGTTCGGATTTTTGTTTCCCAGGACCGGAATTCTAGGGGACGCCGCCAAGTTAAGTAAATGGCCGCGACCAATCTATTGCGCAGGCGCTAACATTGAGTCGCATGACCGCCGCCGACCGGAAATCCAGCGCCAAACCCTTGACTCAAGCCAAACGCGTCGTCGTCAAGGTCGGGTCCGCCCTGCTCGTCGATGCGCAGACGGGCAGGATCAATCGGACGTGGCTCGAAGGGTTCGCCGTCGACGTTGCGCGCCTGCACAAGCGCGGCCAGGAGGTGATTCTGGTGTCGTCGGGCGCCATCGCGCTCGGCCGGCGTCACTTGGGTCTGTCGCCCGGAAGACTCAGGCTCGAGGAGAAGCAAGCCGCCGCCGCCGTCGGGCAGATTCGCCTCGCCCACGCGTACAAGGAACTGCTCGACGTGCACGGCATTACCGTGGCGCAGATCCTGCTGACGCTCGGCGACACCGAACAGCGTCGCCGCTATCTCAATGCCCGCGGCACCCTGAATACACTGCTGTCGCTCGGTGCGGTCCCCGTCATCAACGAGAACGACACCGTCGCGACCGCCGAGATCCGCTATGGCGACAACGATCGCCTCGCCGCGCGTGTCGCGCAAATGGTGGGGGCCGATTGTCTCGTTCTCCTCTCGGACATCGACGGCTTGTACGCGGCCAATCCGAACTTCGATCCCGCCGCACCGTTCATTCCGCGCGTGCTCGAGATCACGCCCAAGATCGAGGCGATGGCCGGCGGCGCCGGCAGCGCCATGGGGTCGGGCGGCATGCAAACCAAGATCGCCGCTGCTAAGATCGCGGTCGGCGCTGGGTGTCATCTGTGTATTGCCAAGGGCGACCATCAGCATCCCTTGAAGCGCATCGAGGACGGCGCGCGCTGTACCTGGTTCGTTCCGTCCTCGACGCCCGTCGCCACCCGCAAGCAATGGATTGCGGGGACCTTGAAACCGGCCGGCGAGATCAGCGTCGACGAAGGGGCGGTGCGCGCCTTGCGCCGCGGCAAGAGTCTCCTCCCGGCCGGCGTGGTGCGTGCGGCGGGCCGCTTCGAGCGCGGCGATGCGGTCAGTATCGTGGGACCCGACGGTGCGGAAGTCGCGCGCGGGATCTGCGCCTATTCGGACGCCGACGCGGCGCGCATCATGGGACGCAAGTCCGCGGATATCGAAACGGTGCTCGGTTTCAGAGGTCGAGATGAAATTGTTCACAGGGATGATCTCGTGCTGGTCAAGCATCCATGAGGATTGACGAGCCATGACGGCGGACGGACTCGAACGACCCCTGCCGGAGGCGTCGGTCGCGGACGTCATGCGCGCGATCGGGCTGGCCGCGAAGTCCGCCGCCGAGCGACTCGCGCTCGCCCCGTCCGCGCTCAAGAACCGCGCGCTGCTCGCGGCAGCCGCGGCGCTCCGTGCCAACCGCCATCGGGTGCTCGCCGCGAATGAGCGGGATTTGCGCGACGCGACAAGCGCCGGCGTCACACCCGCGATGCTGGATCGGCTCAGACTCGACGAAACACGCGTGCTCGCGATCGCCGCAGGGCTCGACGACATCGCCAAACTCCCGGATCCGATCGGCACCCTGCTCGCGAGCTGGACGCGTCCGAACGGCCTCATCATCGAACGGCGTCGCGTGCCGCTCGGTGTCATCGGGATCATTTACGAGAGTCGGCCCAACGTGACCGCCGATGCGGGCGCGCTGTGCCTCAAATCGGGCAACTCCGTGATCCTGCGCGGTGGCTCGGAGAGCCTGCGCTCGAGCATGGCGATTCACGCCTGCCTCGAGCAGGGCTTGCAGGTCGCCGGTTTGCCGAAGAGCGCGATCCAGCTCGTTCCGACGACCGATCGAGCGGCCGTTGGATTCATGCTCGCCGACATGGTCGGCACCATCGACGTGATCGTGCCGCGCGGCGGCCGTGGACTGATCGAACGCGTCCGGAAGGAAGCGCGCGTGCCCGTGATCGGCCATCTCGACGGCGTCTGTCACGTCTACGTCGATCGGGATGCCGATCTCGAGATGGCAAAGCGCATCGTGGTCAACGCGAAGCTGCGGCGCACCGGCGTCTGCGGAGCCGCGGAGACCCTGCTCGTCGACCGGGCGGCCGCGGACCTCAATTTGAGACCCCTCGTGGTCGCACTGCTCGAGGCGGGCTGCGAAGTGCGCGGCGACGAGTCGACCCAGGCCGTCGACGCGCGCGTCCGGGCGGCAACCGAACAGGATTGGTATGCCGAGTACCTCGACGCGATCATCGCCGTGCGCGTCGTCGACGGCATCGACGCCGCGATCGCCCACATCGAACGCTACGGCTCGAGCCACACGGAGTCGATCGTCACCGGCAACGCGGTGACCGCAGAGCGCTTCCTCGATCGTGTCGACAGCGCGATCGTCTTACACAACGCCTCGACGCAGTTCGCCGACGGCGGGGAGTTCGGCATGGGGGCGGAAATCGGCATCAGCACGGATAAATTCCATGCCCGCGGTCCCGTGGGGGTCGAGCAGCTCACCAGCTACAAGTACATCGTGCGCGGCACGGGGCAGACACGCGATTGACGAGGCGATGCTGAAGCTCCTCCAGAACTTGAACCCGCTGATCGTGCTGCTGATCGCCACGACCCTGGAGGTGAGCGGCGATGCGGTGGTGCGCATGGGCATCTATCAGCACGGCGGCATGGTCAGGGCGCTGCTGTTCGTCTGCGGGGCGGCCCTGCTCTTCGGCTATGGCGCGTTCCTGAATCTTGCGCCGTTCGAGTTCGGTCGGGTCGTCGGGCTCTATATCGCGACGCTGCTCGTGGTCTGGCAGTTCATCAACTACTTCGCATTCGGGGCGCTGCCGACGCTGCCGATACTTGCCGGCGGCGCGCTGGTCGTCGTCGGCGGATTGATCATGACGTTCTGGCGGGCGGGCTGACGGCCCGGGATGGGCCGCAGCCTCGCTCCTACCAGCGGCAGTTTCGACCGAGTCGCTACTGCAGACGGCGGCCGGTCGCTTTGGCGCAGCCGCTCGCGACGACCGTTCCGTTCTGCCGACCATGTCGGCGGTGGATTGATCGGCGGCGGATCCCGGCGACGCGGCGCCGATGCTGAACAGCACCCCCAGGGCGGCCATCGCGGCCGGTTTTCGCATCAATCGATGGATCGTAAAAGCGCGCATGAGATCTCCTTGTGATGCAGTCGCAGGAATCAAAGGACACTTAAGTGTCGTTTCCGAAACGCGGGTCGCGCCGCATCGACTGGATCGAGACCGCGATGGAACCGCTACGCCAACAAATCGGCAAGGCGGCCTGGGCGCGGCTGGTGTCGGCGCTCACCGTCAGTGTCGGCATCGAATCGCTGATGATTCTCAGGGACTTTCGCGGCTTGACCGCCGCCCAGACGATTCAGGTCACGCAAAGGATGGGCCGCGCGCTGCTCCGGGAAACGTTGGCGGAGGCGCGCGGCGAGGGACCCGCCCCGAAGAAACGCTAGCGCACGCCGCCTGCGGGTGCGGCCCCGCCACCGCGACGGATCCGCACCCGCTCATCAGGCGGCGACGGCCGCGAGGCGCTCCGCCGCGCTGAGGATCGTCTCGTCGCGTTTCGCAAGGCATAGGCGCAGCAGCGTCATGCGCGGCGGATCGGCATAGAACGGCGACAGCGGGATCGTGGCCACCTTCGCCTCGCGAATCAGCCGGTCGGCGAAATCCACGTCGCTGCTTTGCGTGAGCGCGCCGTAATCGACGAGCTGGAAATAAGTGCCCGCCGCGGGGATGGATCTGAAACCCGATCCTGCCAGGGCGTCCGTGAGCAGCTTGCGCTTGGCGGCGAAGAACGCCGACAGGGTCTGCCAACTCTCGGGGCAGAGCGCGACGTAGCGCGCGATCGCGTACTGCAGAGGCGCCGCGATGCTGAAGGTGTTGAACTGATGGATCTTGCGCAATTCGCGCGTCATGGCGGCCGGCGCGACGCAATAGCCCGTGCGCCAGCCGGTCGCGTGCAGGGTCTTGCCGAAGGAGAACACGACGAAACTGCGCCGGCGCAGTTCCTCGTGTGCGAGCACCGAGGCGTGCTCACGCCCGTCGAAGATCACGTGCTCATAGACTTCGTCCGAGAGGATCGTGATCGGTCGATCCCGCACGAGCGCCGCGAGTGCGTCGAGGTCGCCGCGCCCGGCGACGGTGCACGATGGATTGTGCGGATTGTTGATGATCAGGAGGCGCGTGCGGGGGCCGAGCGCGCGTGCGACCTCGTCCCAGTCGTAGGCGAAACGGGGCGGCTGCAGGGCGATCCGCACGGCCCGGCCGCCGGCGAGGCGCACCGCGGGTTCGTAGACGTCGTAGGCAGGATCGAAAATGACCGCCTCATCGCCGGCGCCGATCACGGCTTGGATCGCATCGAAGATCGCTTCGGTGGCGCCGCAG
>Ga0302320_10020657_pt1 | contig 13114 bp, 8 predicted proteins | sample Bog_T0_3_FD_202130 | JGI IMG/M metagenome (GOLD analysis project Ga0302320, IMG submission 202130) | Peat permafrost microbial communities from Stordalen Mire near Abisko, Sweden - Bog_T0_3 | ecosystem: Environmental > Terrestrial > Soil > Wetlands > Peat | place: Sweden: Abisko, Stordalen Mire...
CAGGCCTGCTGCCAGATGACTCGCGTTGCCAGTTTGAAGTGGAAGGAAGGTCGTTTGACATCCGGCTTGCGTGCGCCCCGTGCGTCTATGGCGATAAGCTTGCACTTCGGCTCATGCAGCGATCCACAATCAGGCTTCACCTGGCCGATCTGGGCCTCGGGATAACCGACCGGTTGCAGATCGAGCACTGGCTGGGAGATATCAGCGGAATGTTCGTGGTCGCCGGGCCGTCGGGGAGCGGGAAGACGACCACTCTCTACGCGCTGCTGGCCGAGTTGAATCTCACGCAACGGAACATCGTGACCATTGAAGACCCGGTGGAGTACCAGTTTGGGTATTTGAATCAAATAGAGGTGGACGCCGGGCGAGGGCTGACCTTCGAGCGGGGGATGAAGGCGGTTTTACGCCTCGATCCCGATTATATCCTGCTGGGGGAGATTCGGGACAAGGAATCCGCCTTGATTGCCATGGAGGCTGCGGCAACGGGACGCGTCCTCCTGACAACGATGCACGCCCGCAATGCAGCCGGGGTGATTACCGCATTGCGCAGCCTGGAAGTGCCCCATTACGAGATATCGGCGTCACTGGCGTTTATCGTTGGCCAGCGCCTGGTCCGGAAGCTGTGCAAACATTGCCGGAAGGCAGGGCCGGCCACTGACCAGGAAAGGCGATGGCTCGAAGGTCTAGGGGAGAAAATTCCGGACCGCGTGTGGCATGCCTCCGGCTGCGAAAAGTGCAGCCACACCGGTTATTTTGACCGAACCGGGATCTTCGAGGTGCTGCCAGTTGACAATAAACTCTATAATCTGATTATCGCCGGTGAAGATGAGCATGCAATCAGGCGGCAGTTGCGTGAGGAGGGACATCAGTTGCTCTTGAATGACGGCTTGCTCAAGGCAGCAGAGGGAATCACCGATCTGTCCGAATTGACCCGTATCGGCGCGCAGAGCTACCTCGACCGCCTCGGAGTCTAGGCTCGGCGAAACAAGAGGCGCGAAGGGGGACATCATTCAAAGCCGAAATTGCCATCTGCGCCGCCGCGTGAAGCCCAAATAACAAGTTAGCGTTTATGGGGTGCTGGCCGGCTGCGCCGTCCCAGCCGCCCACCACCCGCCGCTCACCCCTTCCTTTTCCTCGCTGGGCTGGCTTGCCTCCGGTTTTTAACCCTCGGTTCCAGATTTCTCTAATATACTATAAATTCTAGAGAATGATCAATGCGTGGGACTTCGACAAATGGCTCGAATAACCGGAGTGCGTCCGGTATGCCCTGACAGCAATGGGTAGCGAAAATCAATTTAACTTCGATGTCCTCATCGCAGGCGGAGGGTTTGCCGGGGTTTATTGTGCGCAGACGCTGGCGCGGCGACTGTCCAAAACGGCCTGTGAGCGGGTGGCCATTGTCGCGGATCACAATTACATGGTCTTCCAGCCGATGCTGGCGGAGGTGGCGGGATCCTCGATCTCGCCCCATCATGTCGTCAACCCCATCCGGGCGCTGTGCCGCACGTGTAACGTGCTGCGCGGGAGCATCATGGATATCGATCTACCGAATCGGACACTCACGCTGGATGCCGGCATGTTCAGCCCGTCGGCTACCGTCCACTTCAAGCACCTTGTCATCGCCATGGGCGGCGTCGTCGATCTGAGCCGGGTCCCAGGGATGCCCGAGCACGCGTTCCTGATGAAAAGCATCGGCGACGCCCAGGAACTGCGCGGTTCCCTCATCGACCGCCTCGAGGAAGCCAACCTCCAGAATGACGAGGCCGCCATCAAGCGCCTGCTGACCTTCGTGGTGGTCGGCGGCGGCTATTCCGGCGTCGAGACCGCGGGCCAAATGCTCGACCTGATCCAGGATATCAACCGATTCTACCCGAGGATCGCCCGTCCCGACTACCGGGTGATCCTGATCCACTCCGGCGCGCATCTGCTGCCGGAGATCAGCGAGGACCTGGGGCATTATTGCGAGAAGAACATGCTGGCGCGGGGAGTGGAGATCATCCTGAACGCGCGGGTGACCTCGATGACCTCCGGGAAGGTTACGCTCGGGGATGGACGGGTGATCGAGAGCCATACCGTGGTCTCGACCGTGGGCAACGCGCCGCACCCCATCCTGGTGGACCTGTGCAAGAAGAACAAGATTCCCACCGACAAAGCCCGCATCATCACCGACGCCACGATGCGGGTGGATGGATTTGAAAACCTCTGGGCGGCGGGCGATTGCGCCGCGGTGCCGATGGCCATGACGAAGGGAGCCAAACCCCAGGAGAAGAGCGATGCGGCGATGCCGGGCTCGCCCTTCGCGCCGAGGAAATATTGCCCGCCAACGGCGCAATTCGCCTACCGGCAGGGGATTTGCCTGGGCAAGAACCTGGCAGATATCCTCAAGGGAGCGAGCAATCCACCCAGGCCCTTCACCTTTACCGGCCTGGGGGAGTTGGCATCCATCGGGCACCAATCGGCGGTGGCGGACATCATGGGGCACCGGTTCTCCGGCCTGATCGCCTGGTTCATGTGGCGCACGATTTACCTCATGAAACTGCCGGGCCTGGACCGGAAAGTTCGTGTCGTGATCGACTGGACGCTCGACCTCTTTTTCCCGCGCGACATCACCCTCCTGCGCTCCCGGCCTACCGAGGTGCTCCAGGAGATCCATCTCGAGAAAGGGGACGCGGTGTTCCACGCGGGCGAACCTGCGTTGTCGTTTTACGTGGTGAAAAAAGGGCACATCGAGCTTCACGACAACGATGGTCCGGTCATGGTCATTGGGCCGGGAGAACATTTCGGCGAGCGGGCGCTGCTGCACGACAGAAAGTGGCGGTTCACGGCGATCGCGCCGGAGCCGACGACGCTGGTGGCGCTGGAGGCGAAGATTTTCCAGGCGATCTCAAGCGCCAGCGCCTCATTGCACGAGTTCTTCGAGCATTCCTCCCAGCAATACATGACCCGCCAGCAGATTGACACCCTGAAGAAGACGGTACCGGAGGCGGTGCTGAAGCAGAAGATTTGCGATGTGATGGCCCGGACACCGGTCTGCTTCCGAACGACGGATACGATCTCGCAGGCGCTGGCGATCATGGTGGAGCATCCGTTCAATTCGTTTCCGCTCCTGGACGCGAAGGGGATGCTGCTGGGGGTGGTAACGCAGGCGCAGGTTTATGACGGGCTGAAGGATGGAGCGATCACGCGGGAGAGTACGGCGGATAAGCTGACGCCGTTGGCAATTCCGACGATCCATGGGGAGACATTGATCTGCGACGGGCTGGAGACATTGATGCGCAGCGGGCGGAACAAGTGTCTTGTGATCGACCAGGAAGGGAAATTGCAGGGGGTATTGACGCCGATTGATTTGCTGGCGCGGGAGGAGCAGGTGGGAGCGTAGGGGTGCTCGACTTTTGGGCGAAGCGGGGTATGTTCCGGGCTCTTTAATGTCCAAAACTCGCGTTATCATCGGCATGTCCGGGGGGGTTGATTCCTCGGTCGCGGCCTATCTGCTCAGGGAGCAGGGGTATGATGTCGTGGGGGTGACGATGAAGGTTTGGCCGCAGGATTGCATTTCGCGGGCAGAGGATAAGTGCTGCGGGCCGGGGGCCATCGCGGACGCGCGGGGGGTGGCCCATGCGCTGGGGATTCCCCATTACGTGGTGGAGGAGTCGGGGGATTTTCAACAGCAGGTAATCGAGTACTTTGCAGGGGAATACCAGGCGGGGCGGACGCCGAATCCGTGCGTGATGTGCAATGAGAAGCTGAAGTTCGGCAATCTGTGGCGGAAGGCGCGGAGCCTGGGGGCGAGTTTTATCGCGACGGGGCATTATGCGATCATCGAGCGACAGGAGGGTCGCGCGATCCTGCGCAAGGGGCGTGACGCCCGGAAGGACCAGAGCTATTTCCTGTTTTCGCTCCGGCAGGAGCAGTTGCTGCACTCGCTGATGCCGCTGGGGGGGATGTCGAAGCCGGAGATCCGGGATATCGCGCGGTCCATAGGGCTGAAGGTGGCGGAGAAGGAGGACAGCCAGGAGATTTGCTTTGTGCCGGGGCAGGATTACAAGGCGTTCCTGCGGGGGCACCTGGGGGAGAAGCAATTCCACGCGGGAGGGATCTATGACAAGGAGGGAAATTACCTGGCGGCGCATGAGGGGATCGAGATGTTCACGATCGGCCAGCGGAAAGGGTTGCCCGGGGGGTCGCCCCGGCCGCGGTACGTGATCGATATCGATCCGGCGACTTCGAGTGTGATCGTGGGGGAGTCGGAGGATTTGATCGTAGATGCGTTTGAGGTGGACCGGGCGACGTGGCATGGAGCGCCGGAAGGCGCGTGCGAGTTGACTGTGAAGATTCGCTATGGGCATGCCGGCGCGACAGCCACCGTGACTCCGCTGGACGGGGAGCGGGCGCACGTGCGGCTGCATGTGCCGCAGCGGGCGGTTACGCCGGGGCAGGCGGCAGTATTTTACGACCGGGACCGGGTTGCGGGGGGCGGATGGATCTGCCGCAGCGAGCCGGCGCGAGTGCCGGAACCCGGCGCGCTGGTTTCAGCGTAAAGAGTTCTCCAGAGAGGATGAGTCTCACGCAAAAGCCGCAAAGGCGCAAAGGATAGGAAGCAAGCCTGCTTCCTGAAAACCACGCGGCTTGGATTAACCTAAAAGCCTTTTATGTCCGAAGAATCCATTGTGGTTTTCAGCACTTTCCCCGACGTTGAAACGGCGCGGCGGATAGGGCGGGCGCTGGTGGAGGAGAAGCTGGCGGCTTGCGCCAATATTTTGCCGCAGGTCGAATCGATCTACCGATGGAAAGGGGCGGTCGAGACGGCGGCGGAGGTCATGGCGCTGATCAAGACAACGACTTGGAAGTATCAACTACTCGAAGCGCGGATCCGCGAGCTTCACCCCTACGAGGTGCCGGAGATTGTCTCGGTGCGGATCGATTCAGGGCACACAGAGTACCTCCGGTGGATCGAGCAATCGGTTATTGAATAGATTGGCGGCGGCGCTGCAGCCAGGACCAGGCGGCGACGCCCGCGATGGCGACGATGGCGCCCACGACGGCCACGTTCCACCAGCCCCAGCGTTTGCCCGGCGCGACGGTCCATACCTGGCCGATGGATGAGGCCTCGATCACCCTGCCGGCACCGTCAAGTCCGACGAGGCGCACCACGTACAAGGCGCCCGGCCGGAGGTGCTGGAGATCGGCCATGGCGACGCTTCCCTTTGACTGGACGTCAGCGTTCTGGAACGGATTCCATTGCGGCACGGGCTGGCCCTGCGCATCGAGCGCAACGCTTTCCGACTCCAGCCGGTACCGGGCGGCAAGGGGAAGGTTTTTGAAGTCGCATCCCACCGTGGCCTCGTCCCCGCTTACGGTGCCGATCCCAAGGCTCGGTACGTGGATCTCGGGCCCGCTATCCGCCGAGTCTGGATTGTCGGCGGCAGGCGGTGGATTCAAGGGGGGAAGATCATCGTTGGACGTGGCGGCGACCGACTGAGTTGCCGGTTGCGCGGCTACTCTGGCACGCGGGGTTGTTGCCGGCTCCGGGACTGCGCCGGGGGGCACGGGAGTCATGCCCGCGGCGCTGGGCGGAAGGATATTGGCTGTAACCGGGACTTCCGCTTTGATTCCCGGGCCTTCGACAGTGACCGAATCGTCGACGGGGCCGCCGGCCGACTTCGCCGTCACGACGATGTCGGCGCTCCCTTTCGCGGGGACGGCGATGGTGGAATCCGCCAGCAAGGATTCGCCGGGAGTCACGGTGAAGGTGGCTGGCGTGTCCGTGCGGTTCTCGACATGGATGGTCCCGGTAAGGGGGGCGCCGAAGAGGGCAACCGAACCGGTAGTAACAGCCAGGGGGGCGATGCCCTCGCCGTTCAAATCCGTCGCACGGTCGGGATCGCTGCTATATGCGATATCGCCCGTATAATTCTGCACGCCGGTCGGGGTGAAAACGATGGTGAAGGTCCGTTTCTGGCCGGCGGTGAGGTGGTAATCGGTATCCCCCTCGACGGTCCAGCCATCCGGCACCTCTATGGCCCCGTCGGCGATGCCGCCGCCGATATTTTGCACGTCAAGGGTGCGGCGAACGGTCCGGCCCGGGAGTACCTGGCCGAATTCGATATCGCCTGAGGCGATCAGGATGGGGTCCGCGTCGGTGATCTTGATGTGCACGTCGGCCGGGGCGGAGACACCGGCGTAGGATTGGATGGCGTACACAAAGCTATCCTCCCCGGGACCGGCACCGGCAGGGGGCGTGTATTTCACGACCGCGGTGCTGGCGGAGACCAGCTTGGGGATTCCCAGTTTGCCGGCCTCTGGCGGACGCCTGATGCGGAAGCGGATGATGGGAGAGGTAAGGGAATAGGCGCTGAGGGTAATGAGCACGGGACCGCCGCTGCGGGGGACCTCGATATCTATCGGGTTGGGCTCGGGCGGAGGCTCGGGCACGTTAGGGTACGGATTACGGTCCTTGCCGAGGCCCTGGAGGGGGGCGATGGCAGGCAGGGCAAGGAGCATCCAAAGCAGGAGCATCCCGGGCCATTTCGGGCGAAGATTGCTTGCCGGGGGGAACATCGTGGAATGATTGGGCTGCGAAACTGGGGGAAGGTGTGGAGGAAGTTGCCGATCAAGATGCGGAAGGAGATTGCCGCCTGCCTTCGCCCTGATACACTTGCGCGCTTCCGATGACAATATGTGGCGCATTTATAAACCCCATGCAAACCGGGGGTGGCCGGCGGCACTCCAGGCCGGAACGCATGGGCATCCGGCGCCGGGTCGCACCGGTTGCCGGACACTGCTGCATCGCTGGTGGGCCACAGAAAAGTGAGCGTATGCTGCTTTCACGGACGTTGCACAATCCAAAATGGGGCTTGCGGTGGATGTTGATGCTGGCGATGGCCGCCTGGAGCAGCTGGACTGTAAACGCGCAATCCTATCTCCATCCGCGACCCGCGATGAAAACGGCGGACGAGCTGATTCACAGACAGGAACCGCCGAAGACGACGCCACGAGTGCTGGACATGATGACGCAGGATAATTCCCACGTGATTGTCTCCCTGTCCCGCCAGCGCGCATACCTGATGGTGGGCGACCAGATCGGGATCGATACGCCGATCTCGAGCGGAAAGGCGGGTCACGAAACGCCAACTGGGTCGTTTACGGTGCTGGAGAAGGATCCAAATCATCGCTCCACCCTCTACGGGGCGTTTTGCGACAGCCATAACCGAATCGTGCGGGCAGGGGTCAGCCTGCATATCGACTCGGCGCCGAGCGGGACGCACTTCGTGGGGGCGCCAATGCTCTGGTTCTGCCGGTTCCACGACGCTGTGGGTATGCACATCGGGATCCTGCCGGGATACGCGGCGTCGCACGGGTGCGTGCGGCTACCGGCCGACATCGCGCCGCTGATCTATAACAAGGTGAAGGTGGGAACCCCGGTTGAGGTCCAGCCGTAGGGGAATTGAGAAAATCGCGCCGGAGAGCGATCTGATGGCCGGGGCACCAAACCCGGTGCGTTTCCTGCTGGTTCTTCTATCCGTACCGCCCCGCCGGGGTTATCCTGTGTATTGCGCATGAAAAATTCTCCGCCCGCCAGCCAGAGCCGGTCCCGGTCTTCGCGGGATCGCGGGCGCGCGCGGCTTGAATCCCCCGGGGCAACGGCTACTATCCACTCTTACATGGCACGCCAACAGGAGAACCAAATGGTCGGGGAGGTCATCGGCCTCACCCTCCTGGGGCTGGGAACGCTCCTCTTCCTCGCACTCATCTCCTACCAGCCCCGGGACGTCCCCGGTGGAGTCTGGATTATCGGGAATTCCGCCGGCGCATCCCATATTATCCACAATTTCATCGGCCCGGTTGGTGCCATTATTGCAGGCTATTGTTACTTCCTGGTAGGTGCCGGCTCCTATGCGACCGCAGCGGTCCTGCTAGGCTACGGCGGCGCAAAACTCCTCGCGCCGGAGCTGCGAATCGGACGGAGAACACCGTGGGTGGTGGGGGCGATTCTTTCATTTTCCTGTATTGCGGAGATCCAGCGGGCCTTCCTGGGAGATTGGACGCGGACGATGCGGATCCCGGGGAAGGGCGGGTGGTTCGGGCATTCCATCGGCCATCTGTTCTATCACGCGCTTGGGTCCATCGGGTCCGGGATTTTGCTGACGCTGCTGTATGTGACATGCGTCGTGATGATGACGGGGATTCACCCCATCGCGCTCGTCCGGCGGCTGATTGCGCTACCGGGAGTTTGGGCGGAAAAATACCGCAAGGCCCAGCTCGCGCGGGCGGACGACCGGGAAAGGCTTGCCATCCAAAGCCGGAAGCTGGCGAAGGAGGCGGGGAAGATAGAGCGCCAACTCCGCCGTAAGAACGCGCTTCCGTCGGCGTCGGCGCTGACGGACCCTGAGGATGAAGTCGCGCCGGTGGATGAATTGTGGGCGGATGCCCGGCCAGCGCCCCAGATCATCGATACTGCGCTGGCGAAGCCTGCGACGAAGGAGAAGCCAAAGGCGCCCAAGGAGCCGGTTTCCTACGAGAATTACACCCTGCCGGACATGGACCTGCTGGATGACATGGACGAGGAGGGTCGCCAGGCTGCGGATCCCGAGGAGCTGAAGGAGTTGCAGTCCATCATCATCGACACGCTGGGACAGTTCGGGATCAGCGTGGCCCCGGGAGATATCACCCGCGGACCGACCATTACCCGGTACGAGGTGTACCCGGCGAAGGGGGTGCGGGTGGACAAGATCACGTCGCTGGAGCGCGATCTCGCCCGCGCAACGCGTGCGGAACGCATCAACATTTTAGCGCCCATTCCCGGCAAGGATACCGTGGGCATCGAGATCGCGAACTCGCGCAAGATGAAGGTGGGACTCCGGGAGCTGCTCGAGTCCGAAGAGTGGCACACCACCAAGGCGAAGATTCCGCTGGCGCTGGGCAAGGACGTGTACGGGAATACGATCATCGCCGACCTTGCGCAGATGCCGCATCTGCTGGTCGCGGGGACCACGGGCTCCGGCAAGAGCGTCTGCATTAATTCGATCATTGCCAGCATGTTATACCGGTTCACGCCGGAGCAACTGCGGTTTGTGATGATTGACCCTAAGGTGGTCGAAATGCAGATGTATAATAACCTGCCGCACCTGATAGTACCGGTAGTTACCGACCCCAAGAAGGTGCTGCTGGCGCTGCGGTACGTGGTGGAGGAGATGGAGAAACGGTACAAAATGTTCGCGAAGACCGGGGTGCGGAACATCACGAGCTTCAACGCGCGGCCGAAGCCGAAGTCGCAGGCGGAACTCGACCTGGAGGCCGGCCCGAAGGCGGTGGATTCCACGGGGGAAGCGCCGGAACCGGGGAGCGTGGAGGAATATATCGAGGGGGTCTCGGAGATCCGGGTACCGCGCGAGGATGACATCATCGTGCCGGACCGGCTCCATTATATAGTCGTGATCATTGACGAGCTGGCGGACCTGATGCAGACGGCGCCGGCGGATGTGGAAAGCGCCATTGCGCGTATCACCCAAATGGCACGGGCTGCTGGCATCCACATGATCGTCGCCACGCAGACGCCGCGGGCCGACGTGGTGACGGGGGTCATCAAGGCGAATATCCCGTGCCGGATCGCCTTCCAGGTCGCCTCGAAACTCGATTCGCGGATCATTATTGAGAACCCGGGTGCGGAACGGCTCCTCGGGCAGGGGGATATGCTTTACCTGCCGCCCGGAACGTCGCGGCTGGTGCGGTCGCAGGGCGTGCTTGTGACGGATGAGGAGATCAAGCGGATCATCGACCATGCCCGGAGTTTCGCGGAACCATCCTTTGACAGCGAGGTGCAGGAGAAACTCCAGGGGTCCACGCCGCTGGACGAAGTGACCGAGGAGGAGGAGGAACTCGTCCAGAAGTGCATCGATATCATGCGGCAGGAACGCAAGGCGAGCACATCCCTTTTCCAGCGCCGGCTGCGGCTCGGGTACTCCCGCGCGGCCCGGGTGGTGGACATCCTCGAGCACCGCCGGTATATCGCCGCGGGCGAAGGCGCCAAGCCACGCGAAATCCTTGTCGATCTCGATGCACTCGTGTGAGCCGGGCGCCCATCCAGAGCTTCCTAATTCCATTCAATGGTCCACTCCGTAGGCAAAAAACTTCAGCAATCGAGGCTCAGCAAGCAACTGTCCATCGAGGAAGCTGCGCGGGTCACGCGGATTCGGCCGGACAAGCTGCTGGACCTCGAGGATGACAATTACTCGAATTTCCCGAGCATGTCGTACGCGAAGGGATTCCTGTTGCTGTATGCACGCTTCCTGGGGGTGGATGTCCGGGAGTTCGCCGATTCCCTGCACGCTCCCAACCCGGTGAGCAGCGACGATTACGAGTATCTCAACGCGGCGTCGGAGGGGGCGCAACCCCCACCATCGCGCCGGCCGTACCACTTTGCACCGCGGCGCCAGAAGACGATCCTCCCGGTGATTGTATTCGGGGTGCTGGCCGGGGCCATCGTCCTTTCAATTTATCTCGTCGTGAACTTCGAGCGGATTGGGAATCTCGATGACGTTGCCGATAAAAAGGATCTCTCCTCACCCGCGGCGTCCCCCGCTATTTCCACCCTGCCAGCGGCCCCTGTCGCCGAGCCCGCCGCGCCTGTGGCCGTGGCTGTCGCAACGCCCATCCCTGTGCCAGTAGCGGTGGCGGTGCCAGTCGCGCCTGGCCTTCGCACTGCGCCGCCGGCCGTAGCGGTTGCTCCCGCAGTCCCGGTGGCCCCAGCGTCCGGGCAGCCCGCACCTCCGACGGCGCAAGCCGTGCCCGCTGCGAGTGCCGCGACCCTCACGCCAGTCCCGCCTCCTGCGCCTCCCAGCACGTTTGATCCATCAAGGGAAGTCCGCCGCGCGGAGCCGGTGTTTGCCACTCCGCCGGCGCATGCCGCAGCTGCACCCAATGCGTTGCCTCCCGTGGCCACCGGACCGGTGATTGCCGCGACCGTCCCTGCCGCGACTCCGATGCCCGTCCAGGCCGCCGAGGCGGTGGAAGCCCCGGCAGCCGTGGCCAGCCCGGATGCTGTCCCGGAGGCCGTTAAGCAGGTCAGCATCATGCCGATCCGCAAAACCATGGTGACAATCCGCAAGGATGTGGCAGATTCCGCTCCCATCTTTGAAGACTGGCTCTACCCGGGCGCCGGTCCGCTGAAAGTGAGCGGCCATAAACTCTGGATTCAAGTTCAGGACCCCAGCGCTGTTCAGATCACGCAGGATGGCCAGCCCCTCCCCTCGGGCCAGGCGGACATCCAGATCGAATGACATCACCTTCCAGTTTCAAGCCGTCCGCCGCGGCACCCAGTATCGGCATGATCTCCCTTGGCTGTGCCAAGAACCTGGTCGATGCCGAGGTGATGCTTGGAGATGCCGCGAGCCGGGGGATGCGCGTGACAGCAGATGCCGACGACGCCGATGTGCTTGTGATCAACACGTGCGCGTTCATCGATTCCGCCAAGGAGGAATCCATTGACGCGATCCTGCATGCGCATCAACAGCGCGGTCTCCGCAAGAAACCGGGGCAGAAACTGATTGTGAGCGGGTGCATGGCGCAACGGTTCTCGAAGGACCTGGCGACCCAGTTGCCAGAGGTGGATGCATTTGTCGGGCTGGATCAGGTCTCCCGGCTGGGCGAAATCGTTGAGGATCTTTTCGCGAAACCCTCCCCAATCCACGATGACGCGTGGCAGCCCCTGAACCTGGTCACGCGCAACTCGGTTTTCATCCCGGACTTTGACACGCCCCGTTTTCGCCTGACTCCCTCCCACACCGCGTACGTCAAGATCGCCGAGGGGTGCAACCATCCCTGCTCATTCTGCGTCATCCCCCGGATGCGCGGACGGCATCGCAGCCGTTCGATCCCGTCGGTGGTGGCGGAGGTCCGCAATTTGGTGGCGGAAGGGGTCAAGGAAATAAACCTGATCAGCCAGGACACGACCTATTTCGGCATGGATCAATGGGAGCAACACGCCTCGCCCACGCAGCCTGTGGATTCGGCGCGCGGGCCGACGCTCTCCACGTTGATCCACGAGCTTCAGGAGATCGAAGGGGATTTCTGGGTTCGGCTGCTTTACACGCATCCGGCGCACTGGAGCGGGGAGCTGATCCAGACCATCGCCGCCTGCGACAAGGTGGCCCGGTATATCGATATGCCGCTCCAGCATATTCATGAGGCAATGCTCAAGGATATGCGCCGCGAGACCTCCCGGCAGCACATTGAAGACCTGATCGCGCGCCTGCGGGCGGGCATCCCGGGGCTGGCGCTGCGGACCACGTTTATTGTCGGGTTCCCCGGCGAGACGGAGGAGCATTTCCAGTCGCTGCTCGATTTCATCGATTCGGTGCGATTCGAGCGGCTTGGCGTCTTTACCTATTCGCGGGAGGATAGCTCGCGCGCGGCGAAGATGGACGGGCAGGTCACGGCGAAGGTGAAGCAGGCCCGGTTTCGCAAGGCAATGCGGCTCCAGCAGCGGATCGCACGGGAGATCGCGGCGGCGCAGGTGGGGAAGACGCTGAGGGTCCTGGTGGAAACGCCGACGACTGCCCGGACGGAGTCCGATGCGCCGGACGTGGATACGCAGGTGCTGCTGTCGTCACCGGCGCCGGCGGGGGAATTTGCGGATGTGCGGATTACGGGGACGAGCGTGTATGACCTGGTGGGGGAGCCGCTTTAGGGGCGGAGGGTTCACGTTCAGGTTAAAGTGTAAGTTCAAGAGACTGAGATAGAACCACAATGCGAGAGCGGGGGCTCCGGCTTGAACTTGAACTTAAACCCCCTCCCCTGCCCCGTTTTTGTGATTCCGCCTTTCCGGTTTCCCGTCTAATCAACACCGGATCAAAGTGACTACCGCTCCACCCAAATCCGCATTCGAACCTTCGAAGCCCCGTCCGCCCCGCGCCTCGGCGTTCCTGGTGGGGGCGGGCATCTTTCTCAGCCGTATCGCGGGGCTCGTGCGGGAACGGGTTTTTGCCCATTATTTTGGGACTTCGAATGCGGCGGATGCGTTCAAGGCTGCGATCCGGATCCCGAACTTCCTCCAGAATCTGCTCGGGGAAGGGGTTCTCTCGGCTTCGTTTATCCCTGTGTACTCGCGGCTCGTGGC
>Ga0302320_10020659_pt1 | contig 13113 bp, 9 predicted proteins | sample Bog_T0_3_FD_202130 | JGI IMG/M metagenome (GOLD analysis project Ga0302320, IMG submission 202130) | Peat permafrost microbial communities from Stordalen Mire near Abisko, Sweden - Bog_T0_3 | ecosystem: Environmental > Terrestrial > Soil > Wetlands > Peat | place: Sweden: Abisko, Stordalen Mire...
CGGTCGCGGATCAACACCATGCGTTCCTCGCGATTGCCGCGCACCGCCAACTTGATGCGCTCGCCCACCCGCATGCGCCCGATCCTCTGCAACATGGAGAGATGTTCCTGCTCCTCCGGCGCCCCCTGCGGCCGCGCCGCAGGCTCACTTTGCCTGGCCCGCGTCATCAGCTGCTCCAGTGGATCTTCCTCGCCCTCAGAGGCCGCCACCAGTTCGAAGGGCTGGTGGTCTACCCGTGCCAGTTCGTCCGCGTGGCTGGCCAGGAAATTCGTGGCAATGTCTTCTGCCTCATTTTCCTGGGCTGCGGCGAGCCATTGCTCCAACTCGGGCCGGAGCGGCTCCGCCGCTGGATTTTCCGCTATCAGAGCCAGCAGCCGGCTCGAACTGCGCACCCGCCTGCTCCGCACCATCGCCCGCAGCACCTCTTCCCCGCCGCGGCTCGCCGTCGCTTCCAGTTCCTCAAGAGCCAACCTCGAATTCTCGCACAGCGCCTCCAGCACCGCGGGCCGCTCGGCTTGCGTGCGCAACAGATACAGCAGCACCTCCGGTGGGATTTCTGCCTCCGCTGCCACTCCGGCCATCGATGCCTCGTCCCAGCCTGCCAGCGTTTGGTCGGCCTCCGCTCCCAGTTCGCGATTTGCGGTCAGCGCCACCAGGATCTCGACCGCCTCGGCCGCCGGCAACGATAGTTCGCCCCGCGCCCCGCGCCGCATCATCGAAGCCGGCGCCGCGCCCTTGCGGATCAACTCCACCATGCGCGACACTTAGTTCAGCTCCTTCATGCGCCTCACGCAATCGCTCAACGTGTCGTAGAGAACCGGCGATAGTTCACGCTCGAAAATCTCCAGCAAGGTTTCGTAGTACCACACCGTGCGCTCGCGAGGCACGCTGAAGCGATCCCACACCTCGGCTCCCACCCGCGCGTGGTCCGCCAGGATCGACCGCGCGTTGTGAACCTTGTCCGCCAGCATGATCAGCCGCGCTTCCCGGTCCGCGCCCGGAATCGCCGCCATGTGGTGCCGTTTGCGCGTTTCCCACTCCGGCTTGGGCAGCACAAAGCTGTCGCTGGACTGCCGCACCCAGCGCGCCACTTCGCTGCCAAACGTCTTGGATATCCGCGTCAGTATCTCTTCTCCGCCCTGGTCTTCGGCCGCATCATGCAGCAGGGCGGCAATCGCCATCTCCTCGCTGCCGCCCTCTTCCAGAACCAGCGACGCCACTCCCAGCAGGTGCGCCACGTAAGGCACTCCGCTCGCCTTCCGCGCCTGCGCCCGGTGCAAGGTGGAAGCCAGCACCAGCGCCTCGTCAAAGCGCGCGCTCAGCGGTGTCTTCAACCGCTCATGCGGGTCAACCCTGGGCTGCTCCGGCATCTCCGCTTACCTCTGCTCCGCCCTGCGCATCAGCAGGTAGGCGCGAATGAACGGATCGATATCTCCGTCCAGCACCCGATCCACGTCGCCCACTTCCATCTTCGTCCGGTGGTCCTTCGCCATCCGGTACGGTTGCAGTACATACGAGCGAATCTGCGAACCGAAGTCGATGTCCAGCTTCGAGTCCTCGACCTTTCTGCTCGCCGCCCGTTTCTTCTCCAGCTCGTACTCGTAGATTCGTGACCGCAGCATCTTGAACCCGCGTTCCCGGTTCGAGTGCTGCGAGCGTTCGTTCTGGCAGGCCACCACGATCCCGGTGGGAAAGTGCGTGATCCGCACCGCCGAGTCCGTCGTGTTCACGTGCTGCCCACCCTTACCACCGGATCGATACGTGTCGATCCTTATGTCTTCCTGCTTGATAATCACTTCGATGCTGTCGTCGATCTCCGGCGAAACGTACACACTGGCAAACGACGTGTGCCGCCGCGCCTGCTGATCGAACGGAGAAATCCGCACCAGCCTGTGTACGCCAATCTCGCTCGTCAGCAGTCCGTAGGCAAACTCGCCGGTCACGCTGAAGGTCACCGACTTGATCCCCGCCTCGTCGCCCGGCTGCAGGTCGTTCACCACCGTATCAAAGCCCTTCCGTTCGCACCACCGCAGGAACATCCTCAGCAGCATCTCCGCCCAATCCTGCGACTCCGTGCCCCCGGCGCCTGGATGAATTGTGACGATGGCGTTACTGCGGTCCAATTCCCCGCTCAGCAGCGTCTCGGTCTCCAATTTCTCCACTACCGCGCGCAACCCGCCCATCTCGCGCGCCACTTCCTCGTCCACCTGCTCGCCCTCGCCGGCCAACTCAAAATAGGCGGAGATATCCTCCACCCGCCGCGTCAGTTCGCTATCGGTCGCTAGTGCGTCCTCCAGCCGTTTGCGCTCGCGCATCGTCTTCTGTGAGTTTTCCGAGTCGTTCCAGAAATTCGGGTCGGCGGCCTTCTCTTCCACCTTCTCCAACTCCACTTTCAACCTTGGCGAGTCAAAGATACTCCTGTAGCTCGCGCACCTTGCCGCGCAACGCCGAGAACTCCTGTTCGAGCTGCTGATCGATCATGTTTGTCCCGCTCCTATACTGGCACCGGATGCGTCATGTGCGCTCCACCATGGCCGCGCCAGAGCAATCCCATGATTGAGATTATGGCACACAGCATCGGGAACCAGTCTCCGTAACGCGTGTAGAACGTCGTATCGCTCAGCAGCCCGTACGGCGCGTCCAGCGCTACCCGCTGGTTTCGGGGCGCCACCGCAACCACCCTTCCCAGCGGGTCAATCGACGCCGTCACCCCGCTGTTGGTCGAGCGCAGCAGCCAGCGATGATTCTCCACTGCCCGCATCCGCGCCATGTTCAGGTGCTGCCACGGTGCTCCGGAGTCGCCGAACCACGAGTCGTTGGATATGTTCACGAACACCTCGGCGCCGTGCCCGGCAAACTGCCGAACCTCGTGCGGAAACACCGACTCGTAGCAGATGAACACCCCGTAGCGATGCGACCCCACCTCCAGCGGCGTTCGCTCCGCTCCTCCGGGCGCAAAGGTCCCCACCTCGTGGGTCAACGATTTCGCAAACCCAAACGCCCACGCAAACGGAATGTACTCGCCCCACGGCACCAGGTGCACTTTGTCATACCGCTGCACCAGCGCCCCGCTGGGCGCCAGCAGTACCGCCGAGTTGTACACCTGCTCGGCCTCGCCCGCCTTCGCTCCCGGCTGCAACTGGGTCACTCCCGCCAGCAGCCACGACCTCTGCCGCCGCGCCAGCTCCGACGTGGACTCGTTGAACAGCCGGTCGTCGCTTTCAAACGGCGCCGGAGACTCCGGCCACACGATCAGCGGCGCAACACTCGAATCCCTAGCGGCCGGTGGAGCCACGCTCATCGCGCTCAGCTCGTCCACCAACTTCTTGTAGCTGTCATACGTCCACTGCCGCTCGATCGCCACATTCTGTTGCACCAGCGTGGCATGCGCATCCACCTCGCTCGCCTCCGCCTTTACCAGCACCGTGGCCTGCAAGGCAATCGTCCCCGCCACAGCCACTGCCAGCATCAGCTTTCGTCGCTTGCGATGCACCAGCACCACCGAGGCGAACACCGTATTCACCAGCGCAATCTCAAACGACACTCCGTACACTCCGGTCACGCTCGCCAGCCGCGCCAGCGGCAGGTTGTCAATCTGCGCCGTTCCCAGTAGCACCCACGGAAAGCTCACTACGTGCGCCCGCAACAACTCCACCGCGACCCACAGAAATGGAGCCAGCACCAGCGCCTTCCGGCTGAAGCCCGCCCGCGACCGTCCCGCCACTGCCAGCAGCGCGCCGAATATCCCATGGTGCAGCCCAATGTAGAGCGAGAACAGGATCAGCAGTAGAAACGAAATCGCCGGCGGCAGCCCGCCATAGGAGTGCATCACCGAATACACCCAGTAGCAGGTCCCAAAGTAAAAGACCGTTCCCGAAGCCCATCCCAGCAGAAATCCCTGGCCCGCCCGCGCTGGAACCAGGAACGAGTACGGCTCGTCCGTCAGCAGCTCCGCCACGTCGGCCTCGCGGGCCCGCAGCAACGCAACCATCAGCGGGGCCAGCGCAACCCAGCACAGCCAGTAACAATTAGGTCGGGGGAAAATCAGAACCTGCAGCAGACCGGAGACAATCGCCAGCAACCAGGCGCTTTTGTGGATGCCTTTCACAGTCCGAGTCTAACAAATGCCTTTCGCTTTGCGGCGGAATCTGTGGAACTGATGATCGCCCACTTTCCTGCAGCTCAGCCAGCTCCAGCGCACGGCCTCGTCCCGGCTGAATCCAACGTCGGGCAGCACCGTGGGCCGCGGCCCCTGAGCGCTCAACCGTCCCACTTCCATCGGTGACACGGTCAGGAATTTCTCGTCGATCAGCCCAGCCGTAAGCATTCCCGAATAAAGCGTTGGCCCGCCCTCGCAGAGCAAATGCCGAATCCCGTATCGCTCCCCGAGCGCCGCCACCGCCAGCCGCAGATCCACCCCCCCGTCCGCGCCGCCGTCCACCGCAAGAATGTCCACGCTTGCGTGCGAGCGGTCTTGCGATTCGTGGCCGGAGCCGTGCAGAGACTCGCGCTGTGCCTCCAGCTTTCGAGCGCCTTCCCTGGTCGTCACCACGGTCACATCTACAAGATTGCCGTCAAAGACCGCGTAGTCGCTCATCTGGAACTCTGCCCGCGCCGTCACCAGCACATTGCGTTGCCGCCCGCGCCCCAGCCTCGTCCGCAGTTGTTCCAGCTCCGGTTCCATGATTCGGAAGACCGGACCCCGCGGACGGGGCCGCCCCATACTCTGCTCCTCGCGCAGGGTTCCCATGCCCAGGATTACCGCGTCCGCGTGTGCCCGCAGCAGGTCCATCAGCCAGCGATCCTCAGCCAGTTGCGAGATCGCCGCTCCGCTTGCGTCGGCGCCCAGCAGCGAGACGATCCCATCGAGCGTCTGCACAAAGTTCGCGTACACCCAGGGCCGGCCCACCGCAGGAGGCGGGAAGTCCAGCTTGCCATAACGCGCCATCGCCGCATCGACCGGCCCGGACACTTCGCCCTCGTCGAACAGAATTTCAAAGTCGCGCATCATGCCGCTAATAATCTCACGCCTGAGCCGTGCGTGCCTCGGAGCAGAGTCACTTGCCGCGTTCCTGGTAGGGATTGGGTACGCTCTCCGGTTCCCTCTTTGCAGTGTCCCACTGGATGCAGGAGACGGCGGCGCAGGCCGACTCATCCAGTCCATCGGAGCACCTTTTGGAAAAACATAACATAATTATTGTGATAATCACGCTTGTGATGTTACTATCTTTCCGTCTCACGATCGTCCGTTGCATCTGGAGCTTCGAAAGAAGAGCGAATGCGAAGCAGGAGCGGCATTCCGGAGAACCATCCCGCGGATTCACATGCGCGCCATGAGTGGATCGCCCAGCAGGTTGTGGCCAGAGGCTCGGTTTCCATCGATGACATCGTGAAGAAGTTCGGGGTCGCGCGCATGACCGTGCACCGCGATCTGGACGAGTTGGAAGAACAGGGAGTGCTTCGCAAGATTCGCAACGCCGCCACCGCGCAGCCGTCGAATTTGTTCGAGAGCGATGTTCGCTACCGCTTGCTGCAGCAGAAGAATGCCAAGGCTCTGCTGGCCCAGACCGCGCTCCAGTTTGTAGAGCCGGGGTCCTCAGTTTTCCTCGACGAATCGACCTCTCTGCTGCCCCTGGCCGCCTTGTTGCCAACCGTGGGTTCGCTCACGGTGATTACCAATTTCCTTCCGCTCCTGCAACGGGTGCGAAGGCACGAAAACCTGCGGGTGATTGGCCTCGGCGGGGACCTTCTAAATCGCTTCGACAGTTTCTCCGGGCTGATCTGCCAACGCACCGTGGCCGCCATGCGGGCCGATCTCTATCTCACCTCGAGCACGGCCGTGTCGGGCAGCAAGGTCTTCCATCCGGATGAGCAGGTCGTTGCCGTGAAGCGCGCCATGATGGCTTCGGCCGCCCGCCGCTACCTGTTGGCGGATCACACCAAGTTTGGCAAGACCGCACTGCATGAATTTGCATCGCTCACCGATTTCGACGGGGTGATTGTGGATGCCCAGTTAGACAGCAAGACAATTCAACAAATGCGCGATGCAGGAGTGCGCGTTCTGATCGCAGGGAGAAAACGCCGTGAAAGATCATCCGGGAACTGACTTGAAGACCGTTCATCAGATTGCCAACGAACTGGAAGCACTCTTAGGTCCGGGCGTGGTACTGGTTTCGCAGAATGAAATCGACCTACATACCTACGACGCCTGGCCCGTCGCCAGCAAGTGGAAGATGCAGGGGAAACATCCCTGCGCGCCCGATCTCGTAGTCCGTCCCCATCACGTCGGCCAGATTCAGGAACTGGTTCGGTTTGCGGTTCGCGAAGGTGTTCCAATCACGCCGTGGGGCCTGGGCTCCTCGGTCACCGGCGCCTGTCTGCCGATGCATGGCGGCATCACGCTCGATCTTTCCGCCATGAAGCGCACCCTCGAGATCGACCATGCCAACCACATGGTGACCGTCGAGGCTGGCGCGCTCGGCAGCGATCTCGAGAAGGAAGTGAACGGCCACGGATTCACCCTCGGCAACTCGCCCCAATCGCTCGACCGCTCCACCGTCGGAGGCTGGCTGTCCACCCGTGCTACCGGCCAATTTTCATCCTTGTACGGAGGCATCGAGGACCTGGTGGTGCGCTTCTCGATCGTGCTGCCATCGGGAGAGATTCTCAATACTCCCTCTGCGCCGCGCTATTCCCTGGGCCCCGATCTGCGCCACATCTTCATGGGTGCGGAAGGCACGATGGGAGTCATCACCCAGGTCACGTTGAAGTTGTTCCCCCTGCCTGCATTCCGTTACCTGGAAGCCATTCGTTTCCCCTCCGTTGAGGCCGGTATCAAAGCAATCCAGTCCATCATCCAAAGCCGCCTGCATCCCTTTCTGGTGCGTCTGTATGACGAGGATGAATCCAGCCACGCCATGGTAGATCCGCAGTTTCACGACTGCGTTCTGTTTCTGGGATTTGAAGGAAATCATGCCGTCGCCGAAGCCGAGTTTGCCGCCGCTCTCGAAATTGTGCAGCAGAACGGAGGCTCAGTCCTCGGCCCCAATGCGGTCGAAGCCTGGATGGCACGGCGCTTTGATTTCTCCACCATTGAAAACCGCTTGGCGTTGACCGGCGGAGTAGCAGAGACCATTGAAGTTGCTCACTTCTGGAGCGGCATCTATCCGCTCTACCGTGAACTGAAACAGGTTCTGGCGCCCTATGCCGAAGAGGTCCTCAGCCATTTTTCGCACGTCTATCCCCAGGGCACCTCGATGTACATGATCTTGCTCGGCCGGCAAAGCGACGACGCCGTGGCCGAGAAGACCATCCTGACCGTGTGGGAAAAGACGATGGCCATCTGCAAGAAGCACCATGCATCCATCGCACACCACCACGGCATTGGAATTGCCCGCCTGCCCTATCTCGCCGAGGAACTAGGAGAAGGCAAGGTGGTACTCGGAAAAGTGAAGCAGGCGTTGGATCCCGAAGGGATCATGAATCCCGGCAAGCTTGGTTTGGGATAGGCCGATATCAAGTCATTTTCGCCGGAAAGCTGAAGGATTTCGATCATCAAGCAAGAGCACTCACGGGCCGCGCAGTGAAAAATTCGAAAGGAATTTGGTGAGAAGCATGGCTGAAAAATACATTCTGGTGATTGACGAGGGCACAACTGGAACTCGCGCCCTGGTCGTCGACCACAAAAGTCAGATCAAGGGGCAGGCTTACGTAGAGCTTACCCAGCATCACCCGGCAGGCGACCGCGTCGAGCACGATGCGGAGGAGATTTGGACCTCCAGCCGTGCCATGATGGACCAAGCCCTCAAAGCCGCCGGTATCGGAGTCGCCGATATCAGCGCGATCGGATTGTGCAACCAGCGCGCCACCACCGTCGTCTGGGATCGCAAAACCGGTAAACCGATTACTAACGCCATCGTCTGGCAGGACACGCGCACCGCGGAGTTTATTGAGACCATCCGCGATCAATGGGCCAGCAAGGTCTATGCCCACACTGGATGGGCGTTGGCGCCAGTCTACTCATCCCTGAGTTTGCATTGGATTCTCAACAATATCCCAGGCGCCCGCCAGAAAGCAGCCAATGGCGACCTTTGCTTCGGCACCATTGACTCGTGGCTCCTCTACAAGCTGACTGGCGGCCGCACCCATGCCATCGCGGCTTCCAACGCTTCCGTCACCGGAGCCTATGATCTGCTCTCCGACGGCTGGTACCGCGAGTGGCTGGATTTCCTCCAGATTCCACTTTCGATCTTTCCAGAGGTGTCCGATGACTCCGGCAATCTGGGCCTGACCGATCCCGCCGTAATGGGCGCCAGCATTCCAATTACGGGTGCCATTGCCGACCAGCATGCGGCACTGTTCGCCCAGGGATGCATGGAGCCGGGCACGGTCAAATGCACCCACGGCACCGGCACCTTCCTCGACATGAACATCGGTCCCAAACCCATCATCTCCTCCAGCGGCTTGAATAGCATCATCGCGTTCCGCATGGGAGGCAAAACCAACTATGGTCTGGAAGGTTACGCAGCTGTCACCGGCGCGGCCGTGCAATGGTTGCGCGATGGCGCGGAGATGATCCATAAGTCTTCCGAGACCGAAGCGCTTGCCGAATCTGTTCCCGACAATGGCGGTGTCTATTTCGTTCCGGCTCTTACGGGCTTATCGGCTCCCTACTGGGATTCTTTTGCCCGCGGCTTACTCATCGGCGTCACTCCGGGAACCCGTCGCGCTCACATTGTTCGCGCCGTGTTGGAAGGAATCGTGTTCTCGGTGAGGGATTTCCTTGAGACCATGCGGCAGGACTCCGGAGTGGCGTTCAAATCGATCAAGGTCGATGGAGGCGCGTCCAAGAACAATTTCCTCCTCCAGTTTCAGGCGGACATGCTGGACGTTGAAGTGGTGCGCCCGGTGAACGAGGAAGCGACCGGATTCGGAGCTGCTTACATGGCCGGTCTTGGCGTTGGCTTCTGGAAGAGTCCCGAGGAGTGCTTCGCCAACCAGAAGATCGACAGAGTCTTCCAGCCCAAAATGGACGAAGCGGTGCGTGCCGAGCTGTATCGGAATTGGCAGAATGCCGTGAAGCGTTCCATGGGTTGGACCAAGCGCTAACTCTGCGCGCCCAGTGGGCGCAACCGTTCTAGTAACTTGCTGTCTTTTCCCGTGGCACCGAGGATAAACCATGAAGCGACTTTCATTGGCTGACATCGCAGGCAACATCTTTGACATCGTCGTGGTAGGAGGCGGAATCACCGGGGCATCCATTGCCCGCGACGCCGCCATGCGTGGTCTATCCGTCGTCTTGCTGGAAAAAGATGATTTCGCCTCCGGCACCAGCAGCCGCTCCACCAAGCTGCTGCACGGAGGTTTGCGGTACCTGGAGCAATATGAATTCAAGCTGGTCCGGGAGGCCTGCCGCGAGCGCGAGCTGTTCTTGCGGCTGGCTCCCCACCTGGCCCAGATTCGTCCCTTTATCTACTTGCTCTATCGTGGGTACCCGGAGAGTCCCCTCCTGCTGAATCTGGGGCTTACGATCTATGACATTTTCTCCGGCAATCCCATCCAGCGTCACCACCACATGCTGAATGCAAAGCGGACGTTGGAGTTGGAGCCGCACTTGAACTCCGACCAGCTCGTCGGCGGCGGATGGTACTACGATGTCCTCACCAATGACGCGCGCCTCACGGTCGAAACCATCAAGAGCGCCTGCGAAGCCGGGGCCCTCATCGGCAACTACCTCGAGGTGGTCGGGTTGGTCCAGGAGTCCGGCAAGGTACGCGGGGTTGAGGTGGCGGATCGGCTGAGCGGGGTCCAGTCGGTCATCCGGGCGAAGTGCGTCATCAACGCCTCTGGCGTCTGGGTCGATAGCGTGCGTGCTCTGGAGAACGGAATTTCCGACCGCCGTCTGCGGCCCACCAAGGGTGTCCACATCGTCGTGCGCAAGAGCGACTTTCCCCTGCAGCATGCCGTCTTCCTGCGTTCTCCCAAGGACCGGCGCGTTGTCTGGCCAATTCCGGCCCTCGACGGCGATCTCGTTTACATCGGCACAACCGATACCTTCTCCGACGGAAAACCGGAGGATGTCGCCGCCACCCAGCAGGACATCGACTACCTGCTCGAAGTGGCCAACCACACGATTCCGGATGCCCGGCTCAACTACGAGCACATTGTCGGCACCTGGGCTGGCCTGCGCCCGCTCTTCGGCGCCAAGCCGGGCGTGGCCGCCAGCAGCGTTTCCCGTGAGCATGAGATATTCGTTAGCCCCGGCGGCCTGCTCAATATTGCCGGTGGCAAACTAACTACTGCCCGCGTCATGGCGCTGCAGACCGTCGATGCCGCCCTCCGGCTCCATGGCGATACCTTCAGCCAGAAGCATCCGCTGCCATGCACCACGAATCGCAAGCCGCTCTGCGGCGGCGATGCCGACGGTATCCAGGCAGCCGCGCAAGCCATGGAGACTCGCCACATCCCCTCCAACATCGCGCAACGGTGGCTGTCCCATTACGGCAGCAATGCCCTGAGCCTGACCGACATGGTATCGGCCGATCCCGGCGCACAGCGGGATATGGGTTCGGCGGAAATCACCCCAGCCGAAGTTCGCTATGCGGTCGAGAGCGAGATGGCCAGAACCTTGGGCGACTTCTTCATTCGCCGCGCCACAGTCTTCTTCTGGCACCGCGATGGAGGCCTTCAGTGTGCCGATGGAGTGGCTGCGGAAATGGCGAAGTTGCTGGGTTGGAGCGGCGAAGAGTGTACGCGACAAGTGCAGACGTATCGTCAGGAGGTCGCGAACAACCGGTTCACGCCGGTTTCTAATGCCGCAGTTGTTAGCCGTTCCTGACCGGCCTGCCCGCGACCTGACCAACCCGCTCGCGGGCTGCTACCAGGCAGCCGCTGCGGCGGTCTGGCCGGAGATCCCATCGGGACATCCATCCTCCTCGGAATGGAAGGGAGCAAATCCGAATGACCGTCCCCACGAGAGTCGTAACAGTCACGCTGAATCCTGCAATCGATCAAACCGTTCACATTCCGGGCTTTCGTGCCGGCGAGGTCAATCGGGTCGCGGCCAGCCGCCTGGATGCAGGCGGCAAAGGAATCAACGTTGCATCCTCCCTGTCCGACCTTGGTATCGCGGTCCTGGTAACTGGATTTCTCGGCGAGGACAACGCCGAAATATTTGAGCGCCTCTTCCGCGCCAAGGCAATCGAAGACCGATTCCTTCGCATCCCTGGATCAACCCGCGTCGGCATCAAGATTGTCGATTCCGACAGCCACCAGACCACGGATATCAACTACCCGGGACTCACTCCCGACCCCAATGAGATCGGGCAACTCATCAGCATGGTGCAGAACTGCGCAGAGCCAGGAAGTTGGTTCGTGCTCTCGGGCAGTATTCCGTCAGGTCTCTCTCCAGAAATCTACCCGCAACTGATCGAAGAAATCCGCCGCCGTGGCGGGCACGTAGCTCTGGATACCAGTGGGGAGCCGCTACGAAGAGCGCTGGCACTAGCGCCAGATGTTGTGAAACCCAACCTCCCGGAGCTTGAAGAACTAACTGGCCGCAAACTTAGCGACGTCCACTCGGTGAGGGAAGCTGCGGTTTCCCTTTTGGAAAAAGGCGTCAGGCTCGTCGTGGCCTCCATGGGAGCCGAGGGCGCCATCTTTGTGAATAAAGAAATGTCGCTGCTGGCGCGGCCGCCCAAAGTAACGGTGAAGAGCAGCGTTGGCGCCGGCGACGCGATGGTCAGTGGAATCGTGTACGCGCAAGTCCGGAGACTTGACCTTGTGAAGACAGCGCGGCTGGCGACCGCGCTGGGAGCACATGCCGTCACCCGCATTGGCGCCGGGCTCGACCTGGCTCAAGTATATGAGTACGAAAAACAGGTAGACGTAGAAGTTCTGACAGGGCCAGCAGGATCAAAGCAGTCTGCCTAGGGAAGGTCTGCACAAGCAACTAAAGGTGGCCACTTGTGCGGACTTTCCGTAAAGCACCCAAGAACTATACCGCTGCTCAAGCGCGAGTTGAGGTTCGCGGTTGAGAGGCTATTTCACAAAACGAACCATTCGCCGTCACACCTGCAACACGTCATCCGGGCGGGCCACTAGTTCGTAAAGTACAGGGTTCAAGAAAAAACCAAGCAATAGGCGCGACATCAATCCCGCGACAATCACGATCGCAAATGGCCGCTGTGTATCTGAACCGATGCCGTGTGACATGGCCGCCGGCAAAAGCCCAAGGCATGCCACTAAGGCTGTCATCATGATGGGCCGCAAGCGCAGCAGCGAAGCCTCCTGTGTGGCCTCGCGAATACTCTTCCCTTCCAGACGCAGCTTGTTGATATAGGACACCAGAATCACCGCCGTCTCGACCGACACACCCATCAGCGCCAGCAATCCCAGAACCGACGAAACACTGAATGGAGTGTCGGTCAACTTCAGCGCAATCAGCGCGCCCACTGGCTCCGTCATGACCACTCCCAGGGCAATCGTGAACGGAAACTTGAAGTTTCCGTAGAGTACAAACAAAATGAGAAAAATAACAAGCACGGCCAAAGGCCCAATCACCTTGAGCTGTGCTTTGGCAGCCACAAACTGGCTGTACTCGCCGCCCCAACTCATCCAGTAACCCTCGGGAAGGTGAACGTTGTGATCAACCGCCTTTTGGCCGTCGCGCACGGCCCTCTCCAGATCGCGGCCTTCTATACTGTATTGCACCCCAATGTAGCGCGAGTTATCTTCGCGATAGATGAACGAGGCGCCGTTGCTTTCCTTAATATCAGAAAGCTCCTTCAACGGAATCTGCACCCCGTCCGGCGTACCTACTAGTAGATTCCCAATCTGCTCCGGACTGCTGCGAAATTGCGGCTGCATGCGTACCACAAGATCAAAGAGCTTCTCACCCTGGATCACCTGGGTCGTGGCCTGCCCACCGACCGCCGCCTGGATCACAGCCTCGACGTCCGAGATATTGACGCCGTACCGCGCGATCTTCTCGCGATTTACATCGATAATCAGACTCGGTTGCCCGAGTTCCCGCACTACCGTCAGATCGCTGAATCCGGGAACGCTTTGCAGAACATTCTTCACCTGCAATGCTTTCTCTTCCAAGACATTCAA
>Ga0302320_10020661_pt1 | contig 13110 bp, 7 predicted proteins | sample Bog_T0_3_FD_202130 | JGI IMG/M metagenome (GOLD analysis project Ga0302320, IMG submission 202130) | Peat permafrost microbial communities from Stordalen Mire near Abisko, Sweden - Bog_T0_3 | ecosystem: Environmental > Terrestrial > Soil > Wetlands > Peat | place: Sweden: Abisko, Stordalen Mire...
GGCCGGCGCCTGGTTCGACGCCCTCATTGCCTTCTACGGCCGGCTGCTGACCTGGGTGCTCGACCACCAGCCGCTGACGCTGGGGATCGCGATCGGCACGCTGGCATTGACCACCTTCCTCTACATTGTCATTCCGAAGGGCTTTTTCCCCGTCCAGGACACCGGCCTGATCCAGGTGATCACCGAGGCGCCGCAGTCGGCCTCCTATGAGGCCACGGCCCGCCTGCAGGAGAACCTGGCGGCGGCGATCCTGAAGGATCCCGATGTGGTCAGCCTCTCATCGTTCGTCGGCATCGATGGCACCAACACCACGCTCAACAGCGGCCGGATGCTGGTGAACCTGAAGCCGCACGGCGAACGCAGCCTCAGCGCCTCCCGGATCATCAGCCGCCTGGAGACGGAGGTGGCGGGCGTCGTCGGAATCACGGCCTACCTGCAGCCGATCCAGGACCTGACGATCGACGACCGCGTCAGCCGCACCCAGTACCAGATGGTGTTTGAAAGCGCGGATACCTCCGCCTTGGCCGAGTGGATCCCCAAGCTGATGCAGCGCCTCCAGCAATTGCCGCAACTGGCCGACGTCGCCACCGACCAGGCCCAACAGGGCCTCGGGGCCTACCTGGCGGTCGATCGCGACACGGCCGCCCGCCTGGGCATCACCGCCGCCACGATCGACAGCACGCTCTATGACGCCTTCGGGCAGCGCATTGTCTCCACGATCTTCACCCAGTCGAACCAGTACCGGGTGATCATGGAGGCCAGCCCCAGCATGCAGCTCTCGCCCGCCTCGCTCTACCAGATCTACGTGCCGTCCTCCGGGGGCGGCCAGGTGCCGCTCTCCGCCATCGCGCACTTGGAGCAGCGCGCCGAGCCCCTGCTCATCGACCATCTGGGCCAATTCCCGGCCAATACGGTTTCCTTCAACGTGCCGAGCGGCGGCTCGCTCGGCGACGCCGTCGCGGCCGTCCGGAAGGCTGAGGCGGAGCTGGGCATACCCGCAAGCATCGTCACGAGTTTCCAGGGGGCGGCCTCGGCCTTCGAGCGCTCGCTGAACAACGAATTGTTCCTGATCCTGGCCTCGGTGGTGTTCATGTACATCATCCTGGGGGTGCTCTACGAGAGCTTCATCCATCCGATCACGATCCTCTCGACGCTGCCGTCGGCCGGCGTCGGCGCGCTCCTGGCCCTGATGGTGGTCGGCAGCGACCTGGGCGTGATCGGGATCATCGGGATCATTCTTCTGATCGGCATCGTCAAGAAGAACGCGATCATGATGATCGACTTCGCCCTGGATGCGGAGCGCCGGGAAGGCCTCCCGCCCCGGGAGGCGATCTACCAGGCCTGCCTGCTGCGCTTCCGGCCGATCCTGATGACCACCATGGCCGCCCTGCTCGGCGCCGTGCCCCTGATGCTCGGCACCGGCACCGGCTCGGAATTGCGCCATCCCCTGGGCGTCACCATCGTCGGCGGCCTGATCGTCAGCCAGGTGCTCACCCTTTTCACCACCCCGGTCATCTACCTGGCCTTCGACCGCCTGGCCAACCGGGTGCGCCTGGCTCCGGCGGAGCTTCCGCTGGGAGCCAAGGAGGCCGCGCCGTGAACCTCTCCGAGCCCTTTGTCCGCCGGCCGGTGGCGACCACCCTGATCACGGTCGGCATCGCGCTGGCCGGTGCGGCCGCCTATTTCCAGCTGCCGGTCTCGCCGCTGCCCCAGGTCGATTCGCCGACCATCACCGTCTCGGCGTCGATGGCCGGAGCCAGCCCCGAAACAATGGCCAGCAGCGTCGCCACGCCGCTCGAGCGCCATCTGGGGCAGATCGCGGACGTGACGGAGATGACCTCCTCGAGCGCCGTCGGCAGCACCCGGATCGTGCTGCAATTCGGCCTCGATCGGGACATCGACGGCGCCGCGCGCGATGTCCAGGCGGCGATCGTCGCCGCCCGCGTCGACCTGCCGGCGGCCCTCAAAAGCAATCCGTCCTACCGGAAGCAAAATCCCAACGACACCCCGATCCTGATCCTGGTCCTCACCTCCAAGACTCTGACCCAGGGCCAGCTCTACGACGACGCCTCCACGGTGCTGGAGCAGAAGCTCTCCCAGGTGCTGGGGGTGGGGAACGTCAACGTGAGCGGCAGCTCGCTGCCGGCCGTGCGGGTGGAATTGAATCCGGCCGCGCTGTTCAAGTACGGCGTGGGGATGGAGGATGTGCGCGCGGCGCTGACCAACGCCAACGCCAACAGCCCAAAGGGCTCGATCGAGAACGACCATCTGCACTGGCAGATCTACAGCAATGACCAGTCCCGGACCGCCGCCTCCTACCGGCCGCTGATCGTCGCCTACCGCAGGGGGGCCGCGATCCGCCTGGCGGACGTGGCCGACGTGCAGGATTCGGTCGAGGACATCCGCAATCTCGGACTTTCGCGGGACCGGCCGGCCGTGCTGGTGCAGATCTCGCGGGAACCCGGGGCCAACATCATCGATACCGTGGACCGCGTGCGGGCGATGCTGCCGATGCTCCAGGCGTCCATCAGCGGCGCGGTCGAGCTTTCCGTGGCGGTGGATCGGAGCGTCACTATCCGCGCCTCGCTGCGCGATGTGGAGCGCACGCTCGTGTTTGCCGTGGTCCTGGTCGTGCTGGTGGTCTTCTTCTTCCTGCGCGACGGCCGGGCGACGCTGATCCCGAGCGTGGCCGTCCCGGTCTCGCTGCTGGGCACCTTTGGGGTCATGTACCTGCTGGGCTACAGCCTCGACAACATGTCCCTGATGGCGCTCACGATCGCCACCGGCTTTGTCGTCGACGACGCCATCGTCGTGATGGAGAACATCGTCCGGCACATGGAGGCGGGGATGCCCCGCTTCGAGGCCGCCCTTCGGGGTGTGCGGGAGGTCGGCTTCACCGTGCTGGCGATGAGCCTCTCGCTGATCGCCGTCTTCATTCCGATTCTCTTCTACCCGGGGCCGGTCGGACGCTACTTCCGCGAGTTCACCATCACCCTCTCAGCGGCGATCGTCATCTCGCTGGTCGTCTCGCTCACGGCCACCCCCATGATGTGCTCGCGCCTGCTGAGCCAGCATGAGCCCGCCAGGGAGAAGCAGCGCGGCTGGCTGTACCGCTGGAGCGAAAGCTTCTTCGCCGACCTGCTCGACTTGTACGACCAGACGCTGCAGTGGGCGCTGCGCCACGGGCCGTTCATGATGGGGCTGCTCGCCGTCACCATCGGCCTGAACCTGTATCTTTTCGCGCGGATCCCCAAGGGCCTGTTTCCCGAGCAGGACACCGGGGTCCTGCAGGGCTTCGTCCGGGCGGACCAAAGCAGCTCGTTCCAGCGCACCTCGCAGAAGATGCGGCAATTCGTCGACATCATCCAGGCCGACCCGGCGGTGGACACGGTGGTGGGTACCATCGGCGGCGGCGGCGGCTTCGGGGGCGGCACCAATACCGCCCAACTCTTCATCGGCCTCAAAGCCCTGAACGAGCGCAAAGTGTCCTCCGAGGCCGTGATTACCCGGCTGCGGCCGAAGCTCGCGCACGTGGCCGGCGCCTCGCTCTTCCTTCAGCCCTCGCAGGACTTCCGCGTCGGCGGCCGCCAGGGCAACTCGCTCTACCAGTATACGCTCCAGGCGGACGAGCTTTCGGACCTCGCCACCTGGACCCCGAAACTGCTCGAGGCGCTCAAGAACGAGCCGGTCCTCCAGGACCTCAACTCCGACCAGCAGAACTCCGGCCTGGAAACCGACCTGATCCTCGACCGCAACACCGCCTCCCGGCTCGGGCTGACCGCGAGCCAGGTCGACAACACCCTGTACGACGCCTTCGGCCAGCGGGTGGTCTCGACCATGTATGAGGAGCGCAACCAGTACCACGTGATCATGGTCGTAGCCCCCCGCGACTGGCAGAATCCCTCCAGCCTCAACGACATTTATGTGAGCAAGTCCGGCGGCGCGGTCACTGGCACCCAGTCGACCAACGCCGTGGCGGGCACCGTCGGCTCGAAGTCCTCCGCCAACAGCGCCGCCTCGATCGCCGCGGATTCCGCCCGCAACGCAGCGCTCAATTCCATCGCGACCACCGGCTCGGGCTCGGCCTCGACCGGACAGGCCGTCAGCACCGGCGTGGAGACGATGATCCCGCTGTCGGCCTTTGCGCATTACCAGATGGGCCAGACCGCCTTGTCGGTGAACCACCAGGGGCAGTTCGCGGCGGCCACCATTTCCTTCAACCTGGCCGAAGGCAGCTCCCTCAGCGAGGCGGTGGACGCGGTCAACCGCGAGACCGCGCTGATTCATATGCCGAACTCGGTGCATGGCAGCTTCGCGGGCACGGCCCTGACCTACCAGCAGCAGGTCGGCAGCGAGGTGGTCCTCATCCTCGCCGCCATCGTCGCGATTTACCTGGTCCTGGGCATCCTCTATGAGAGCTACTGGCATCCGATCACGATCCTTTCGACGCTGCCCTCGGCCGGCGTCGGCGCCGTGCTCGCGCTCATGCTCTACAAGACCGAATTCAGCGTGATCGCCCTGATCGGGGTCATCCTGCTGATCGGCATCGTGAAGAAGAACGCCATCATGATGATCGATTTCGCCATCGAGGCCCAGCGGGTCGACGAGCTCAGCCCGCGGGACGCCATCTACAAGGCGAGCCTCTTGCGCTTCCGCCCGATCATGATGACCACGATGGCCGCCTTGCTGGCCGCCGTGCCGCTGGCGATCGGCCAGGGCGACGGAGCGGAGCTGCGGCAGCCGCTCGGGATCTCGATTGTGGGCGGGTTGATCTTGAGCCAGCTGCTAACCCTCTATACCACGCCCCTTGTGTATCTCTACATCGACCGGGGCCGGACGTGGTTTCTGGCCCAACGAGCGCGGCTGGGCCGCGGTTCGAAACCGCATCCGATCCTCGCCGAGATCTAGCCCCCTTATTGACCCCAGCAACATGGCTTCGACCCTTCCGACTTTCCTGCGTCCGCGCCTGAACCGCTCCGTCCGACGCGCCGGCTGGCTCTCGGCGACGCTCGCCCTCGCCGGCGGCTGCGCCGTCGGCCCGAATTACCACCGGCCCGCCGTCGCGGCGCCGGCCGCCTTCAAGGAAGTCGAAGGCTGGAAGCAGGCGAGCCCGGCCGATTCCTCCGACCGGGGCCCCTGGTGGAAGGCGTTTAACGATCCGGATTTGGATGCGCTCGAGGTCCAGGCCGACCTCTCAAACCAAACCTTGAAGCAGGCGGAGGCCAACTATGAGGCAGCCCGCCAGCTCGCCCGGGCGGCGGATACGGCGCTCTTTCCGTCGGTCACGGCGGATGGGGCGGCCTCGCGTTCGCAGTCGGCACGAGGACCGAGCCTGAATCCGTCGCCCACGATGAAAAACTTTTCGGCCTCGCTGCAGGCCGCCTGGGAGCCGGACTTCTGGGGCAGCGTCCGCCGGCAAACCGAAGCCAACGTGGCTTCCGCCCAAGCCAGCGCCGCGGCGGTGGCTAACGCCCGGCTCTCGATCCATGCGGCCGTGGCCCAGGATTACATCGAGCTGCGCATTCTGGACGACAACGTCCATCTGCTGCAGAACTCGATCGACGCCTATCGCCATTCGCTTTCGATCACCCAAAACAAATATGGCGTCGGGGTGTCGACCCGCAGCGATGTGCTCCAGGCCCAGACGCAGGTGGATTCGACTCGCGCCCAGATGATCGCCCTGGGCGTGCAACGGGCGGCGCTGGAACATGCGATCGCCGTCCTGAACGGCAAGGCGCCGGAAGACTTCTCCATCCCCGCGCGGGACGCGCTGGGCCTCGCGCCGCTTTCCCTCCCGCCCCAGCTGCCATCCGACCTCCTCGAGCGCCGGCCCGATATCGCGGAGGCGGAGCGCGAGGTCGCCTCGGCCAATGCGTCGGTCGGCGTGCGGACCGCCGCCTACTACCCCAATGTTTCCCTCACCGCCGAGGGAGGCTTCCAGGGTGCGATCCTGCATCAGCTGTTCACGACCCCGGACCGCTTTTGGTCCCTCGGCGCCTCCTTGAGCGAATCGCTCTTCAATTACGGCCAAACGCGGGACTTGGTGAAGGAAGCAAAGGCCAATTATGACGCCAGCGTCGCCAACTACCGCCAAACCGTCCTCAGCGCCTTCGAGCAGGTCGAGGACGAGCTGGCCGCCCTCGGCATTCTGGCCCAGGAGGCCGAGGTGCAGAGTTCGGCGGTGAAGGAGTCCGCGCAGGCCACGGTGATCGCGCTCAATGAATACAAGGCGGGCACAGTCGATTACACGACCGTGGTGACGGCGCAGGTGACCGAATTGAACGCCCGCGAGACCTCCCTCAACGTGCTCGAGAATCGGCTGACCGCCGGAGTGACCCTGATGACCGCGCTGGGCGGCGGCTGGGACGCCGGCCAGCTGCCCAGTTCCCAAGCGGTCCTCCGCTGAGGCCCCGCCGCCCGCCCCGTCAGCGAAAATCCTCCCGGCCGGCAAGGGCGGGAGTTCTGCGATTCCAGGTCGTGGCGAGCAGACCCGCGCCGATCGCCGCCGCGCCGAGATAGAACCACACCGCGCCGTTCCAGCCGATGTGGTCGACCAGCCAGCCGGTGGCCGTGCCGCAAACGGCAGCGCCCAGGTAGCCGAAGAGTCCCGTCAAGCCGACCGCGCTGGCCGCCGCCGGCTTCGTCGCAAAATCGGCGGCGGCGACCGCCACCAGCAGCTGCGGCCCGTACACGAAGAATCCGAGCGAGGCGAAAATGGCGCTCATGACCACGGGGTGGCCGCGCGGCACGAGCAGGAGGGCGCCGACCGCCGCGGCCAGCAGGACCATGAAGAGGACCGACACCGGCCCGCGCCGGCCGCGGAAGGCCCGATCGGAAAGCCAGCCGGCCAGGATGGCGCCGAAGATGCCGGCCGCCTCGAAGGCCCCCTGAATCCAGCCGGCTTGGCCGACCGTGAAGCCCTTGGCTTCCTGGAGGTATTTCGGGCCCCAGGAGAGCACGCCGATGCGCACGATGTAGACAAAGAAATTGGCAACGCTGACGATCCAGACCCAGGGATTGCGGAGGATCTGGTCGCGGAAGACGACCTTGAACGGCAGCGCCGCCTCGCTGGCGATCGGCTGGCCGTCCTCCCGATAGATCTCGACCGGCGGCAGTCCCAGGGACTCCGGCGAATCCGGCAGCCGGAAGAAGAGCCACGTCCCGACGCCGACGGCGATGACGCCGGGCAACCAGAAGATCGAGCGCCAGCCGTAGTGCCCCACCAGATAGCCGCCGCCGACCGCGACGATGGCGCCGCCGATCTGATGCGAGGCGTTCCAAACGCCCCAGGCCCGGCCGATCTCCCGGGGGCTGAACCAGCGGGTGAGCAGGCGGCTGCAGGGCGGCATCCCCATGCCCTGAAAGAGATTGTTGGCCGTCCAAAGGGCCGTGAAGAAGGCGAGCGTATGGCCAAGTCCGAAGACGAGGTTGATCGCGGCCGAGACGAGGAGCCCCGTCGCCATGATGTACTTGGGCCGGACCACGTCGGCGAGGACGCCGCTCAGAAACTTGGAGACGGCGTAGACGAGCGTCGAGATAGTCAGCAGCAAACCCCATTGGGTATTGGAGAATCCGAATTCGTCCGTGATGGCCTTGGTCGCCATGGACAGGTTCGTGCGCACCAAATAGAAGACCGCATAACCGATCATCATCGTGTACATCACCCGGATTCGCCAACGGCGGTACCGGCGATCGATGGCGGCAGGGTCCAGGGGGGGAGCGGGCATCGCGGCGGAGCCCGAGGGTTCTCGCCGTCCCGGCCGAGCAGCGCAAGGGGCAAATGGCCGGCTCCCGGCTTGCGCAATTCTACCCACCGGATCGGAGTTGCCCCGCGGGTTCCGCGCGACAAACTGGGGTCATCACGATTGATTTGCGTAGAAAGCGGCGTCCGAAAGGCGCCGCTTTTTATTTCCGGGCCCGCGGAGAGCGCTTTACTCTTGCCCGCTTCGTGCCGACACTGAGCCGGACCCCCCGCGCTACCCCGCATGGCCAATATACTCCACCTCGACGAAAGCGCCGTGGCAGCCGCCGCGATGAAAGGCATCCTCGTCCGCGCCAACCATCGCTGCGTCGGCGCCGCCTCGATCGCCGAGGCGATGAAGAGCCTGCGCGAACTGGTCCGGGTCGACTTGGTGTTCCTGGAACTGAAGATCAAGGGCGACAATGGCCTGCTCTTCATCCAGCAGGTGCGCGGCGACTGCCTGCTCAAGGACCTCCCGATCGTCGTCTACTCGCAGGTGAGCGACCACGGCACCGTCGCCAAGGCCCTGGCACTGAAAATCCAAGGTTACCTGGTGAAGCCCTTCGACGACGAGGTGGTGTACCGCGAGGTCAAGAAGGCCCTCACCAGCCCCTGGCGGGATCTCCTGTTTGAGGAAGAAAAATCCTTTTGCGCGATGATGGGCCTCGATGCGACCTCGCTGCGGAAGCTCCGCGAGGAGCTGATGACCGCCGTCGACGTCCGCAAGCTGGATCTGGCTCGCGCCGCCGAACATCGGAATCTCAACGAGGCGATCACCGCGATCACCGATCTGGAGGAGAAGGCCACGGCCGCCGGCGTCTGGGCCGTGGCCAACTACGTGCAGGAACTGCGGACCAAGGCGGAAGAGGAGAAGTGGGTCGCCTTTGAGCAGGCCGTGCCCGGCATCGACTTCACGCGGCGCCTGATCTACTGCCACCTGAATCCGAGCTTCGTCCCCGAGGCCTTCTCCAGCGAGGAGGAGCGCCGGGAAAAGGAGGAGGCGCTGGACCGAGCCACATGGATGGAGGCCGACGCGAAGAATGCCCTGCCATTTACGAGCGCGGAGGCCGTGCGCTCCCAGCTCGACGGGCTGGCGGACTGCCCGACGATCGACACCGTCGCGGCGGCGTTCCAGATGAAGGCGGACGGGACCGGGGCAAGCCTGAGTCCATTGTTGGATCTAGTCTCGAAGGATCCGGGACTGAGCGTTCAGGTGCTCGTGGCCGCAAAGCGGCTGGCACGGGGCGATGCGGCCGTCGTCGACGACCCGCGCGCCGCCGTTTCGATGATGGGTCAAGTGAAGCTGCAGGCCCTGGCGAAGAACGCCCCGGTGGTGTCCGAACGACGCCTGAATTTTCCGCCGCTCAGCTGGCCGCAATTCTGGATGTTTCAAATCGGGGTGGGGCGCCTGGCGAAGTTCACCAGCGAACTGATGGAGCTTCACGATATCGCCGGACACGCCTACACGGCCGGCTTGATTCATGACTTCGGCAAGCTGCTGCTCCTGCGGTTCTATCCCTTCGCTCTGGAGGCGGCCGTAAAATGCGCCCGGGACCGGCAGATTTCGGTCTCAGAAGCCGAACGGCGCTTCGTGGGCCTGAGCACGTGGGAAATGGCCGAACACTTCGCGCGCAAGAATGGCCTGCCATCCGTTTATCTCAACGTGGTCCGCTGGGTCGAATCGCCCGGAGCGGCGACGGAGGACTCGGATCTGGTGGCGGTGGTGGCGCTCGCGCGCCAGCTCTGCATCCATCACCACGTCGGCTTCTGCGGCGACGTCGCCAAAGGCAGCGTCCTGCCGATCGGTGAGACGGACGCGTGGAAAGTACTTCAAACCCGAGTTTTTCCGAGCTTCAACCTGAAGAAGTTCGATGTGGAGGCCCGCGGCTTCTGCCTCAATCTCAAGCAGGAATTGCTCGGGCGGGAGCGGTGGTATCGGACCTCGGACGGCAACTGATCCTACATTAACCAGCCGGCTTCCAGCAAGATATCATATTTAACATAATATCTATTGTGCGTTGTAGAACTCCTTCGACCGGCATGACGACGCCGCCCAAAAAGAGTTCTGTTCCCGCCGAATTACGATAACTTAGGAACGTGGATAAGGAGTTGCAGCACATCGCCCGGTCCTTGGTCTGGTGGAAGCCACCTGAGGCAGTCAGTTTGCCCTACCTGGTCCGGCGAACCATGGATATCGGCACCCCCGAGATGCTCGCCACTGTGCGCCTCAAACTTGGCGATGGTTTTCTCCGCGACGCGTTGGTCAACGCGGAACCTGGCAATTTTTCAGATCGCTCCTGGAATTATTGGCACGTTGTCTTTGGCCTCCGCCCGACGCCACCGCTCCCGCAGCGCGTCGTCCCCGATTCCCCCCATGTTTCATCCGAGATTAGACGTGCTCCCCCCAGCCCAGCGGAATCTGTGGCCCAAGCTGGCTGAGCTGCCGGAGCAATTCGTTTTGTACGGCGGTACGGCGATCGCCTTGCGCTGCGGTCATCGCGTCTCCGAAGATTTCGATTTTTTCAGCGCCCAGGCGCTTGTTCCCGAAGCGCTATTGGCCCGGGTACCCTGGCTACGGTCGCCGAAACCAACGGTGCTGCAACGGCAGGACAACACGTTGACCCTCCAACTCAGCAACGAGATGGGATCCGTGAAGGCATCCTTCTTTGGCGGGATTGAGTTTGGTCAGATCAATCCGCCCGAACGCGCGGCCGACAATCAGCTCAAGGTCGCTTCGCCTGAAGACCTCCTTGCGTTGAAACTCGGCGTAATCCAGCAGCGGGTCGAAGCGAAGGACTATCTTGATATCCATGCGCTGCTTAAATCAGGTCTAAGCCTCTCGGTCGGCCTCTGCCACCTCGATGCGCTCCATCCGCTCACGACCAACTGGATGATCACGCTCAAGACCCTCGTCTTCTTCAAGGGTGGCGACCTGGAAGGACTGCCCGAAACCGTTAAGCGGGATCTGGAGGAAGCGGTCCGGCTCGTGCGCACCGTGCCGAAGTTTGCCGGCGTCAAAACGCCTCTGGGCAGCGGCTGAGATTGGTCCGGATGCCGGAACTGAGCAGCCAGGCCGCCCAGCAGCGGAAATCCAAGACGATCGGCTTCCAATCTCCCCCCGTCAGTTCGCCGATAGTCCCGGGGGCAAGGGGTTGAAGGCCGGACGCAACGCCCAAAGGGACCCCGCTTGCGCCGGGAATATTCTGGGTGGAAGTCCTCAGGGCACAGATATCCGTGCTACACTTGGCCATGGTCGTCTGGCTGGTCCTCCTTTTTCTCGCGCTGGCGCTGGTCGGCGTCACCCACTACGCCATCCGGGCCCGCCGCGCCCGGCAGGCCCGCCGCGAGCGGGCCACCTTTCAGCCCGGCCAGTATGCCCTGAGCCATTCGATCCTCACCGCCGCCGAGCGGTCGTTCTACGGCGTCTTGGTCAGCCTGGAGCTGCCCGGGGTGCGGATTCTGGCCAAAGTGCGCCTGGCTGACGTTTTCCGAGTTAGGCGCCAGACCGCGGGTCTGGGCTGGCGGCCTGCCTTCAACGCGATCTCCCAGAAGCACGTCGACTTCCTGATTGTTCGCGAAGATGACTGCTGTCCGGTCCTCGGGATCGAGCTCGACGATGGCTCCCACCGGCGCCCGGACCGGGTCGAGCGGGACCGGTTTGTGCGCGCGCTGTTTTCGGACTGCGGCCTGCCCCTGCTTCGGGTGCCCGCGAAGCGGGTCTATACTCCGGCCGCGGTCCGACGCTGGGTCTACGAGGCCTCACCGATCAACTTCCCCATGAGCGGCTTTGTGCAAACGCTGACCGAAGCCGTCCAGCCGGGCAACGAGCGGATGCGAGTTCGCTTGGGCGGCTGAGCGGGCTCCGATTTTTGTTCGCCAGGGCCGGCGGCGCCGCGCTAGACCGTCCGCGCGCCCCAAGGCGCTTCCTGCGATGCCCGAAGCACCCCACCGCGTGGCCGTGAACGTCCACAAATTGGCCCGGCTGGCCCTCTTCAGTTTCATCCTGACCTTTATGGTTTCGCGGGCCTTCGTCCTGCTGATCATGGCCGGGGAGATCCCGAACTTTTACTTCTTTCTGCAGGGCACCCATGTCCACCACCTGAACTATGGAATCTTTCTGCTGGCGGCGGTCGGCGGCTACGGCGTCTTTCGCCGGCCGAACGGGCGGGCCGCCGAATGGACCGCCCTAGCCTACGGGATCGCCATGGCCCTCACCTTCGACGAATTCGGCATGTGGCTGCACCTGGGCGGCAGTTACTGGCAACGGACCAGCGTCGACGCGGTGATCCTGATCGGAGCCATCCTGGGGCTGTGCGCGTATCTGCGCTCGATCGAGCGCTTCGAGGCCCGGCACCGCCGCGCGTCGGCCATTCTCCTGCTCGCCCTGCTCGGCTTTGGCTGGGTCGTCTACTCGGCCGGCCTGCGCCTCGGCGCGACCTACGGCCCCGGGCTGCGGGCGCTCGAGGAATCCTCGTCGCCGTAGCGGCGTCCCTCCCCCAGCCCGCGCCGCGGCGGTCTCGTCCGCACCGCCGCTGCGCGCTCAGCCGCCGCTTTCGGCGGCGGCAAACTCGACCGGCGTATCGCGCAAGGCCGCCTGCACGTGAGGAGCGATATGCCGCCGTTTCATGGTCTAATATCAACCACAATGTTGGTGATTTTCAACCATTTTCTGGCGTTTGTCCTGCGGTCGGATCCCTTCGCCGCAAAGCCGAACCAGGACCGCTCTCGAATTCACTCTATTTGGGTCGATTCAAAGGTTGGTCATCGTTTCTGTTGGCCGGCCGTTTCGGCAAAGCTTCGGCGCAGCTGCTTCGACCGGCCTTCTTCATCCTCAACCGGTGCAGGAGTTCGAAGGCGATGAATTTCCTGAGTGCAGCGGGGCAAACCGGTGGCTCAGTCTCGAAGCGTACTGCCTGAACGCTCAAAACGTCTAAGACCTCTGAATCGAATCGCCGGAAAAGCTTACAGTTTAGAGCGACAGTTTACAGTTTTTGGAATTTTAAATCCCCGGGCAAGAAGGCTCGGAACAATTATTATTCTTGCTTACTTGCTATGATTAAATTGTTTGCGGTATGGGAGGTCGACCGGAAGCGGACGATGGAATAAGTCATGCTTGAAATCGTGGTTCGCCCACGCCCGCTCTTCTCGAAAGGGCTCTGCTTGTTCGATCATTTTCCCCGCCTTCCAACCCACGCCCGAAGTTGCGCCAATGAAAATTAAACTCAGCAAGTCCGTCCTCGGATCCTATTGTGTCGCCCTGGCTGCATTGGTCACGCAAGCCCACGCAGGCAATCCGCCATTAACGTTCAGCCCCTTCATCGACAGTGAGAGCCTTGGGACCATTTACAGTGGGGACTCGTCACCGATTG
>Ga0302320_10020662_pt1 | contig 13109 bp, 7 predicted proteins | sample Bog_T0_3_FD_202130 | JGI IMG/M metagenome (GOLD analysis project Ga0302320, IMG submission 202130) | Peat permafrost microbial communities from Stordalen Mire near Abisko, Sweden - Bog_T0_3 | ecosystem: Environmental > Terrestrial > Soil > Wetlands > Peat | place: Sweden: Abisko, Stordalen Mire...
AGATTGCGGCTCCGCCTCTTTTATCTCAAATGGGATCTTGTTCGCTCACGCATGGCGTTCAGTCTGGCAAGCCAGCTTGTGACAATCTTCGAAGTTCTCATTTGGGATATTGCGCCCATCGTCGTGGGCCTGGTCCTCGGCGCCAAGTGGATTGTTCCCTACTATGTCGCGCAGCAGTTCCCCACATCGGTTGGGCCGTTGATCTGGGCAACCGCCGAAGCCCTGTTCCCTGCTGCCAGCCAGTTCGAAGGCGCGAGCGAGCCGCCCCGCACAAGAGAAATTCTTCAACTTGGCACACGTTGGGTTGTTGTCATCGCACTTCCACTTTGTCTGGGCTTGTGGGTTGTCGGCCCAAAGCTCTTGCAGGCCTGGCTCGGAACGGTTCCTCCAGGGTCGGTATTGATCCTGCGCCTTGTTACCTTGGCGGTTTTCATGGAAGGTTTTTCTGCAGCCTCCATTCAAGTGCTCTGGGCACAAGCGAAAATTCGAGCCCTCGTTGTGGTTCCTGTTTGTCTTTTGATCGTGAGTCTAGGCCTCACTCTTCTTCTGCTTCCTCGCCTCGGCGTCGTCGGCGCTGCATGGGGGCTGGTCGTACCCATGGTTGTCGCTTCCCTCATCTACCTTCAAATCGGAGCCAGCAATTGTGGCATTTCCTTCTGGAGTCTGATTCGAGATACACTCGCGACCCTGATGTTGCCGGCCGTTGTTATGTTTGCTGTGTGCTTCGGTGTTGACTCCCTCACCGGCAACGGTTGGATACCGGTCATCGCTGCCTCAGTGGCAGCCGGCTCTGCATACCTTCTCTGCTTTATGTGGATGGGGGCGCGAGAGGAAGAGTGGATGGCCGTGCGCAACGCGATGGAGACAACCCGAGCGCTCGTTCGTCGCGCCTACTGGAGCGTTCGCCATTCACTCGCTCGAAGCCGATTCTTGCGAAGCATATATTATCTGCTGCTTTCGCTTCGCGAGGCCATGCTCGACAGTTCGGAGCGCGGCAAGGCGGAACTAAACCAGGAGTTCGAAACGCGCGAAGATCCCTGGGATTACGCCACGGCGCCGTTCCAGGTAGATCGCATCCTTCGCGAGGTCGCGATCCTTGATTCGGTCCGTCCGCCTGGACTCTTTCAGGACGCGCTTGAGATCGGGTGTGCGGAGGGGTTGTTTACCGAAAAGCTGGCTCCCATTTGCAAAACCCTGCTGGCTGTCGATATTTCTGGAGTTGCCCTCCATCGCACCAAGCAGAGACTTGCGGGACAAGACCATGTACAGTTTGCTTTGCTCGATCTTCGCATCGATCCCATCCCTGCGAGTTACGATCTGATCGTCATCATCCACGCACTCGAGTACATCCGCAACCCGCTTCACGTTCGCAGGATTCGCACGAAACTGGCGAATAGCCTGCGCCCCGGTGGCTATCTCTTCATCGGCACCATGGAGGTCGCCGAGATTTATGAGAGCGCGTGGTGGGCTCGCTTCATGCTGCGAAGTGGTCAACAGATCAATCGCTTCTTTGCCGCTCACCCCGCGCTGAAAACCGTCCGGACAGACAAGTTGCATCTGGGCAAAGACTACATCGCATACGATATCTTGCTTCAAAAGAAAAGCTGAATTCAAGCTCCGTCCTTCCGCTTTCGCTGGATGATTCCTTCCTGTCTTTTTCCCAAACCATCCGCCGGAGATTTTGGACGAATCTGGTAACATCCAGTAAGAAACACGCCGTCGTGCAATCGCGAACTTAGGCAGGATCCCATCCATCCCTAGGTCGATATTCGGGTCTATCAAATCCCAGAGGTCGTTGATCAAAAATGGTCGGTTGAACTATGAGTGACGCAACGTTGGATTTTGGAAGCGCATTGCTCGCCGACAGAGCGGCCCCCGAAGCCTCCGAAATACCGTCAGTAAATCTCTCCATTATCGTTCCCACGCGCAATCGTTGCCACGTCTTGATTTCGAAGACGCTGCCAGCCATGTTCTCGCAACGCCTGCGCAGTGGTTCCTTTGAGATCGTGATTGTCGTTGACGGGTCTACCGACGGAACTTCTCGCGAGCTCGCCAAACTGCAACCGGGCAATCCACTACGCTTTATCGAACAAGACAATCGTGGCCCCAGTACCGCCAGGAACGCCGGCATTCGCGTCGCCCATGGTGAGTACATACTCTTCCTGGATGACGACATCATCTGCGGTCCAAATCTTTTTCAGCAACACCTTGATGCACATTCCGGCTCTGGGCCTGCGCTCGTCTATGGCCCCATAAGCATTGCTCCCGACGCACCGCCTTCCGTTCTCAAGTACGCAAACGAGAAGTGGTACCAGGAGTACTACGAGAAAATCAATGAACAAAATGGCGTCAGACTTCCCCAGGATGATTACCTCATCAGCAATAGCTCAATGCCGCGGCAGGTGCTGATCGATTGTGGTGGATTCGACGAGACGATGACCGCGAAGGAAGATTATGAACTGGGGCTTCGCCTTTGGAACCAGGGCATCGAATTTAAATATGTTCGCGAGGCCGTAGCATTCGAGTATTTTCAAAAATCAATTCAATATGTTTTGAAAAACGATGGCAAGGCTTTCGGCGAGACCGATGTGTTGCTCGCGCGAAAATTTCCTGAGTATCGACCGCATTCCCCTCTCGCGGGCCTTGGTCGCATGGCAGGCTGGAAGCGCGGGTTACGACAGATCTACGCTGCTCTTCCTTTCAATCCAACTTCCCCGTAATGCGCAAGATCAGCCGGCGTCTTCTCGGCCTTGGGCGCAGCTTCGTGGAATTCTGCAGCGCTGCCCGCCAACAGGGCTCGTGGCATGCCCTTGTGCGCGCCTTCGGAATGCGCTTGCCTGTCCTGCTTTATCATCACGTCGGCCCGCATCGCCCCGGCACGATCTCAGGTCTAACAGTATCTCCAGAGCGATTTGAAAAGCACGTTAGCTGGCTCGCCAAGCGGAGATATCAAGGCATCTGCCCGGCCGATTGGCTCAAATGGCGACGGGAAGGTAAGGGCCTTCCTGACAAGCCAATCCTCTTTACCTTCGATGACGCCTATGCCGATCTAGTCGAATACGCTTTTCCGACTTTGCATCGCTATGGCTTTGGCGCTTCTGTCTACGTCGTCACCGGACAGCTTGGAGGAACCAATGCATGGGACGAAGCTCGCGGATACGGAACGCTTGATCTGATGACCGCGGAACAGATTCGAGAGTGGTCAGCGAAAGGAATTGAATTCGGCGCGCATTCCAGAACACATGCCAATCTCCCCACGCTTTCGCACTCCGAACTGACCGATGAGGTCGTAGGCAGCGCCAAGGACCTTGAGTCCATTATCGGTTCGCCTGTGGTGTCGTTCGCCTATCCCTACGGATTCCACAATCAGGCTGTTGATGATTGCGTCCGTGGAGCCTACGACCTCGCCTTCATTGCCGACGACTGGGATGAGGGATTGAATGATCTGCAATCCGACCCTCATCTCCTCAGGCGAACCATGGTCCAAACCGACGATTCGCTGTTCGCCCTGGAGTGTCGCGCGCGATTCGGCCGCTACCCTTTTCTTGAAATGGGAAACCGCCTTCGCCAGCGAGTTGCCCTTCGCACCCGCCTCAAGCGACTCACCGCAACCTCCACGGGCAGCCCAACGGACAAGAGTCGCAAGGGCTGATTTCAACTCTCCGAGAGAACCAGACTCCAGCATTGAGGCGTTGTAAGATGGGTGCAGCAATGACTCCCCAACCGAAACTATCTGTCATCATCTCCACCTACAATCGGCGGGATGTCCTCATCTCTCGTTGTCTCCCATCGGTCTTCGCTCAAGACCTCCCAACCGAACAATTTGAAGTCATCGTCGTCGTCGATGGATCAACCGACGGTACGGTTCAAGCGCTCCATGAACTTGATTCTCCCTGCTCACTTCGCATCATCGAGCTGCCAAACGGGGGACCCAGCAAAGCAAGAAATCATGCAATTCAGATTGCAAATGCCGCCCTACTGTTGTTCCTTGACGATGACATCATTTGCGAACCCAATGTGTTTCGCCTTCATGTTGAAGCTCACGCCAGCGCCGATCCCATCGTGGTTCACGGCGCCATCTATCAGGCACCCGGACTATCGCCGTCAATTATTGGCAACGCCAATGTGGACTGGTATCTCCGATACAACAGCCGTCTCGCAGCTCATGGCGGAGCTATCTGGCCTGAAGGCGTCTATCTCATGAGCAATAGTTCCATGTCTCGTTCGGTTCTCATTGCTTGCGGCGGCCTCGACGAGGACTTGCCGGCGATGGAAGACTTCGAGTTGGGCCTCCGATTATGGAAACAGAAAAAAGCGTTCAAATATCTTCCTGACGCCGTAGCCTATGAGATTTCAGTGAAAAGTTGGAGATCGTTCCTCTTCAAAGACGGGGATAAATTCGGACGCAGTGAAGTCCTGCTATGCAGAAAACATCCCGACTATAGGGTTGGTTCGGGGCTTTTGAACGGGCTTGGTAGAACTCCCGCCGCGCGCCGGTTTCTCAGACGCATCTTTCTTCAGTCCCCGGTTTCACTGGCCAATCTCCTCACTATTCCGATTTGGACCTGCGAAAAGTTCTGCGAGAATCCTGCCATGCAACGGATCGGCTTGCGCCTGCTCGGACTCGGACGCCGAATCACGGAACTGGAAGGAGCTCTGAAAGCCTGCGGGTCGTGGAGTAATTTCAGAAATGAATTTGCCATGCGTCTGCCGGTGCTGCTCTATCATCATGTCGGTCCCACGCAGCCCGGAACGCATCGCAGCCTGACAGTTTCACCTGCGCGATTCGAGCGTCAAGTGCGCTGTTTGGTTCGCAAAGGATATCGGGGGATTTCCGCCTCAGACTGGCTTCGCTGGCGGCTCGACGGAAAGGGGCTTCCGGAGAAACCCGTCCTGCTCACATTCGATGATGGCTATGCCGATCTCGCTCAACACGCCTTCCCTGTGCTTCAGGAATTCGGGTTCAAGGCGGCCGTTTACATCGTGACAGGCAGGATAGGCAGCACGAACACCTGGGATGAGGAATGCGGTAGCGGCACTCATCGCTTGCTCAGTGCAGATCAGATTTTATATTGGGTCGGGCGTGGCATCGAATTTGGCGCTCACAGCCGCACTCACGCCGAATTAACAACTCTCGAGCCGCACGAACTGGAAGAGGAAGTGCTCGGAAGCAAACGCGACCTCGAGCAATTATTGGGTCACCGAGTCGTTTCCTTCGCCTATCCGTTTGGGTTTCACAACACCAGCGTAGTCGAATGCGTCAGTAGCATTTTCGATCTGGCCTTCGGTATCTCCCCAAACGAGCGCGGCATCAATCATCTCTTGACAGATCCTTGTCTGTTGCAGAGAACCATGGTGCAGACAAACGACTCCGCGCTGGATGTGGCGCACCGCGCTGCATGGGGATGTAGTCCTATCCAGAGCCTGCGCGCTCGCTTGCGTCTAAGGTCCCGCGCTCAACAAATTTTAGGCTCAAGCTCCGAGGCCGATATTGACCATCGCCCTCAGTAACTGTTCAATTTCCCCGCGGCTTCTTTGTCTTCAAAAAAAGCAGGGCCGCACTAAAGCTCGCAGAAAACAAAACAGACCATCCGCTTGTGATGATTTCCCCGGGATCGGGTGAATCCCGCGGCCATGTCAAAGGCTTTCGGCGAATCCGCCGATATAAGAACCGAATGAGATCGCGCCGACGTTCTGGAAACTCCGCGAGCAACAAAATCGAAAAAGCAATAAGATTGCGAGCTTCCTGCTTGATGTCTGCTGGTTTCCCTGGAGGATGGAACACCACGGCATCGGGAAGGAACACAGCCGTATCGCCTCGCGATAACACGAGTGCGAATGCGTAATTCTCTTCGGCTATCTCGAAGGGTGCTCCCCGCCCGAGACGTTCATCAAAAATCGCTCCACGGTCGCCTACTCTTTTGCGAAAGGCCATGTTGCTTCCTAAGCCCAAGCCGCCGAAGGTTGCAATTTCAAACCACTCAGGATCTTTATTGCTCAGAGTTCTCGCAGGTTGCTTTGCTCCGTCCATCGGCCGAACATCCGACCGCACAATCCTGCCCGTGACCAGCGCAACTTGCGGGTCATCAAAAGGCTCAAGCAAACAACCAAGCCAGCGAATGTCTGGAAGCGCATCATCATCGAGATAAGCAACAACTTCGAAATTGCTCTCGGCTAACCCGCGATTTCTGGCACGGCTGAGGCCCGGCTTTGGCTCAATCAGATATCTGGCGCCGAACTCCTTGGCCACGGCCTCCGTTTCTTTGTCTCCCTCGGTATTGTCGACCACAATCACCTCTTCAGGCGCATGCTCGAGCTGTGCTAAGCCCTTCAAGCAACTCCGAAGACTGGCAGGCCGATTCCGGGTACACACGACAACTGAGGCGGTCAGAAGTTTTTCCTCGCAACTTGGGGAGGGGTCAATCCCTATCGAATAGTGTGCAGACGGCTTCAACCAAGGACCCTCGCGTTTCAGTGAATCGATTGCCAATCAGAGACTCTGGAACCTGGCCATGCTCCAGTAAAATCAGGTCAGCCAGCAAGCCGCTTCTCGGTCTAACCGCTATAGAATTCTAGCAGATACTCAGTGAGCGGAACCCATTACGCTGTTCATTCTCAAGGTACATCCCCTCAAGCAACCATGACTCTTTCAGTCGAAGAAGAGGGGGCACGAATTCCCATGCTCTTTGATTCTCATTGGATCGTTTCCCAAAACCGATAACTCGATAACTCGGTAAATTGATCTTCTTTTCCATCATCAAAGCAAGTTAGAAACTAACCTTGCGCCCTGGAAACCAGGTGAGTTGAACCTGGGTCGTCGTCACCGTTTGCTGCCCAGAAAGGTAAATCGGCGCTTTGTACCGCTCGTAGCTGAAACTTCCGTCGATCTCCAAATCCTGGCGGACACGTTTCACCACCTTCAACGTAATTTCGTTCAACGTTGTCCCGCCGGGGATAAAATCCTTGGCAACCTTTTGATTGCGAACTCCAGCCTGGATGAACTCATTTCCGCTCAAGTGATACGTAATCCATCCCTGGCCGCCCTTGCCTTCGCGTCCAATCCAGTCGCCAAACATCTGCCCGCTGTTGGTGTATCCCTGCCTCTGAATTGCCTCCCAGTACATAAAAACGCCGCTTCCGCTGGAAGAGACAGGAGGATCTGTCGAGACTGCCTCTGCTCGAATGTCCAACTTCGAAATGCCGGGCACACGCGCTAAATAAATTCCCGGCCGCCACGCTGCTCGCCGCGGAGCATCCGCTGGGGATACATCGTCATGAACTTCCGAGTCCGAATAAATCGTGAGCCAATTGCGAACGAACGGTAGTCGATACGTAAAGTCGAATGCGCCAAAGCGAGCGCCTGGATCTTGCGAGCCAGATTTCACCACGTTACTCGGCGCGCTCAAACTAAAAAAGCTGCGGAGAAAGCTCTTGATGGTAATTGGCTCGTGTCCAACGCCTCCCCAAATCGCGGTGCGCTCAAAACCAAACTCCAGGTTTTCGGTTGGCTTGAAGCTGATTTTTTCCGCGTGTACCCAGGGATCTCGAGGGTAGCTGTGGCCTTTCAATGACCCAACCATGAACTCGTATCGAAAGGGGCCAACGATTTTTGAAAGCAATGGAATATCTAATGGCTCGATCCGATTGATTCTGAATGAGTAGATATTTTCCGCATTGTTGGAATACGACATGGCCCCACCGACTGCGGGCCCTTGCCAGAAATCCTGTTTCCCAAAAGAAAAAACGTGATTCAAGTACTGCGCGGAAACATACGCCTCAAGAAATCTTCCTCGCGCCGCCACCGGTATCGGCCCTTGCGGGATGGTGGCCTGATCTTGCGTCGGCATGGCAACGCAACCCGTTCTGTTTAACCAACAGGACTGGCTGAAGTAGTTCGTCGTCAGATCAATCGTCGCAAGCTGGCTCGCCAACGAAGAAGAATAGCCCGCCCCTGAAGGCGCTCCCTGAAACTCGCCGCGCAAATAGACGAGAAACCGCCCGTAAGACGCATATCCACTGGCGCCGGTGTAGTTATTGAAGCCTGTCGAGTAAGGCCGGCCATAGTCGTTCACGATCGTCGACCCAAGATGAAAGCTGTCGCGCAACGGTGTACCGCTGATCCCTCGAATCGTACTGTACGTCGTGTCCACGTAGACGTTTCCGTGCTTCACCTTGCAGGGATCTTCCGAAGTATTCCGTAATTCCCGCTTCAGCGAGTCGAAGATGCCCTCGGCTTCATTCTCGCCCGGCTCTCCATCCGCGTCCGCAAGCCGCTCTTCCGTTTCGTCCAGCATGTTGCTCAAACTCGCACGCGTCCAGGGCCGCAAGTTCAGGTATACGGAATCGACATACCCCAATGAGTAGAGACGCATCACTGCGGGATAGACCCAACTGTCTACTGGGATGTAAGGCGAGCCAACGACGCGGTCACCGCAATCGAAATCGTCATCGACTGCATCGCTTGCAGATTGACCGGAAGAAATCGCCGCCAGGGGTCGCTCAATGCGCAGGGATGCGGCGCGCAATCCTCCCCCACCGGAAGCAATCATCGCACAGACCATAGCAGTCCCAACCACGGTTGACTTGTTCAGAGTTTTTCTCCAGTTTCTAATGGAAGTTCCCCAATCCTTGTATCAGGCTCGCGTGTTGTCTCTCGAAGTCTCAAAGACAAACAGCATGATTCCGCTTTAATGTATTCGGCCAACGCAATCGCAAGAACCCTAAACCAGTTCCTGCATTTTCCCCGCATGGTCCATCACTTCCCTGTTCACAGTTTCCGCGTTTTGATCTTCGGAAGAAACCTCGCCGGTTTTCACCCGCATTCCCTCTTCGGCAACTCGGTAGTTCACAACTCCGCTGCTCGTGGGAGCATTCTGCATCAGCGCCTTCTGCAAGGCCACGGATGCATCCGGATCACGGGCCAGCAAAATCAAAAATCCACCGCCACCTGCTCCCGCGAGCTTGGCTCCGTAGATATATGGCCGCGCGCGATTCAGCAGAGCGTTGATCGGCGCATTGGCCGTATGCGGATCGAGCACCTGGTTTAATTGCCAATGCCGGTCAAGAAGCCCGCCAAGGTGTTCCCAGTCGCCCTCAACCATCGCATAGGACATCTCCATCGCAAGCGTCTTGATACTGTGCAGAACCTGAATGGTTGCCGTTTCGCGAGCCAGGTAGCGCGAAACCACCTGCCGCAGCAGATCCTTCGCCATTCGCTGAATGCCTGTGTTGAACAGCACCAGATGTTGACCGAACTCTGTCTGGCGCTCTCGACTCCATCCGAGCGGTTGCACGCGAATCCGTTGCCGAGAGCCCGGGCCCGTTATCAGCAGCTTGGCGCCGGGAAAGATGCCGCCGGCCTGATCCTGCCATCCTCCACCCGTCGTCATCATTTGTTCGAGCTTCATCACGGCTTCAGTAAGTTCGTAATCTTCAAGCCGGCTCCCCGACATCACGGCCAATGCACGGATCACGGTCGCCGCAAGAATGCTGCTGGTGCCCAATCCTGAACCAATCGGGAGTCGTACACGGCAGCGAATCTCAAGACCGCCTCCCATTGAGAGGAGCGTCTCTTCGAGGGAACCGTGCTTCAACGGAAGCCCCAGCAGTTGAAGAGCGGCTCGCGGAATGGAATACACGGATCCCGGTTCACAATCGCCAAGCAGTTCCTCGCGAACCCGGTATTCCTTCCCACGCGCTTCAGAACCTGCAAAGCACCGGATGACAGGTTCCTCAATGCGCCTGATCTCTGTTTCAATCGGATAGCGCCCGTCCACTTCAAGCGCGCAATTCAGAACCGTTCCACCCCAGTCGAAACAGAACGGGGGCGTATCCGACCATCCTCCCCCAAAATCAATCCGCGATGGCGCCGAGACATGCACCTGCGGATGAACCCAACTCGCAGGCGCGGAGTTCTTGCTCTCCGTGACGCCAGTGCGAACAGCTTCTTGAATGCAAGTGAAAGCTGCCTTCTCAGAATCCGCCGCCTCACCCTCCAGCCCAGCTCTTGCCAACAGCCGCGAAGCCTGCATCATGAAACTGGCCGCACGCGTCAGGTCTTCGTGACTTCCGCTCTGCATCCGGTTCGCCCGCGCCCGCAGCGAATGTCCTGCTCTTAATGCGGGAGCAAGCCCTGGCAGGTTCGCCAGTAGTGGCTGCAAGTCAGCACCAGACTCTGCGAGTTCGAGAGTCGTATCGTGCCATATGCTTTTCAGGCGATGGTTCTGCGTCTCCGCCAATACCTGTCCGTCGGCGCAACCTGCGCTCTCTGCAAGCGAAAGACGCCGCGCTACTCTCCATTCGGCCACATCGAATCTACCCGCATAGCCCATCATCCAGCGCGCACATTGCCAAGCCTCGTCAGGCGTCGTCACAGGAAATAGCGCGGCATTCCAGAGCGTCGGCTCCTCGCCTTGCGTCCACACCTCTTCGGTATTTATGCCCAGCCGCGCAAGCGTCTCAAGAATCGGCCGATTGAGCCATGTAGCCTTCGCGAGCGGCTGCTTCGAATCGTCTTCAACTCCGTAGGTCCGAATGACCCATCCGCGGCGCTCCTCAATCTCGACAGGCAATTGGTGTACGACGATGTTCTCCGGAACCTCGATGGCTCCGCTCAACCCGGTGAGCCCGTGAAGAATCGATCCGCGGCTTGCGACAACTTGCCCTGTAATGTCGCACTCCAGAATCACTGATTCGTGTCCAACCTTCGATCCCTCGCCGATTGCGCTGTCAAGGATTCCGCCAGACCCGGATGCAAGCGACCGAAAGGATCGCGTTGTGCCTGCATGAATAAACTCGCCTTCCACAATCGCACAGTGAAAGGCAGCCGGACGCTCCGGCGAACTCAGCACCTTCGCAAGCTGAAGCCAGAAGTCGGATGCATCCATCTCTGGCTTCCACTGGCCCGTCAAACCGCGCGTGATTTGATCGTATAAATCAACCGCACGCGGTTCCTTGTAGTGAGCCAGGGTAGTCAAGTCCCCGGTCAGTTGCGCGTCAAATCGCAGCAACCCAATATCGACCGCTACACGACCGTCGTCTAAGAAGCCGCCCGCTGCCTTGATCTCCTGAAACGACGGCTTCTGCAGAAAGGTATAAACCTGGTCATTGGCTCCCACCACATACACGCCGTGATGGTTTGCCGTCTCCGCGGGCAGCTTCATCGCGATACCCGTCGCCCCCGGCCTGTTCCAATTCACGTGGTTCGCGTCAAACCTGAGCACCACATCGCCCGACGCAACAAGCAGTCCGCTCGACACGCCCCCGCACCAGGCTGCCGACAACATCATCGTTTCATCGAAGACAGTCGTGGTCCTTTTCGGTTGGATCCGCGACGGCAATACACCAAAGAGCTTGCCCATCGGCGAATATTGAGGAAGCCGCCGTGAATCGCCACCCGAATGAATCAGCAATGCGCGATGCCGACTCCACCAATCGACATCTCTACCCAGAACGCCGAGCGCGTTGATCGTCGCACCACCGCTGCCAACTCGGCGATCTCCAGGGTCCGGTACCACCAGAAACTCGGTGCCCTCCGCCAACATTCCCATCATCCTGCGGCGCTCGATCTCATCGCGATAAAGCGCAGCCTGCCGTTCTGAAGAGGCAGTGATGATGACAACGTCCCAGAATTTCAACGACTCTCCCCGCTCTTCACGGAAGCCACATACCAATCGATGGTCTTTCGCAATCCAACATCAAACGGCGTTGCCGCCCGGAATCCAAACTCTTTTTCCGCTTCGCTCACTTCCAGGCAGCGTCGAGGCTGGCCATTGGGCTGATTCGTGTCCCAGACGATTTTGCCTTTGAAACCTGTCAATCCGGCAATCATGGTTGCCAGGTCACGAATTGAGATCTCAATTCCACTACCGAGATTGATCGGAGCAGGCTTGTCATATTGTTCCGTTGCAAGAAAAATTCCTTCGGCGGCATCTTCAACGTAAAGAAACTCGCGCGTTGGGGAACCGTCCCCCCACAGCACAATCTCCTCTCGCTTCGCTTCCACTGCTTCAACACACTTGCGGATCAAGGCGGGAATCACGTGCGAAGAATTCAAATCGAAATTGTCTCTCGGCCCGTAAAGATTCACGGGAAGCAGGAACACGGCGTTCATCCCATACTGCTCGCGATACGCCTGGCACTGCACCAGCATCATCTTCTTCGCTAATCCGTAGGGTGCGTTTGTTTCTTCAGGATACCCATCCCACAACGCGGATTCCTTGAACGGAACGGGCGTAAATTTCGGATAAGCGCAGATCGTTCCCAGCACAACCGTCTTCTCGACGTTGTACCGCCGCGCCGCCTCGATCAGTTGAATGCCCATGATTGCGTTGTCGTAAAAAAACTTTCCTGGGTTCAGACGGTTCGCGCCGATACCGCCAACAACCGCAGCCATGTGTATCAAGACTTCCGGCTTGTGTTCCTTGAAGAGCCGCTCGATTGCTTCCGCTTGCGTCAAATCATATTCGCTCGATTTAACAACAAACACATCGTTACAGCCGGCCTGTTTAAGCCGCTCGATCAGGTGGCTTCCAAGAAACCCTCGCCCACCCGTCACCGCAATTTTCTTGCTTTTCAAATCAATCATCCCTGCTGAACCTCCGCGGCTGCTGCCAGCCGAATTGCCTCTGTACCGCCCTTTCGTCGAGCCTCGAGATCTGCCACGTCCGCCTCAACCATTAAATGAACTAACTCGTTGAACGTTACAGTTGGCTCCCATCCCAGTGCCTTCTGAGCCTTCGATGCATCGGCCAAAAGATAGTCCACCTCCGCCGGTCTAAAGTAGCGCGGGTCAACTTCGACATACTCTCGCCAGTCCAGATCGACGCACGCGAAAGCAAGCTCCACAAATTCACGAACCGTATGCGCTTCCCCTGTGCCGATCACATAATCATCCGGCTTGTCTTGCTGAAGCATCATCCACATGGCGCGCACATAGTCGGGCGCATAACCCCAATCCCGTCGAGCATCCATGTTGCCTAAAAACAGTTTTGGTTGAACGCCCTGCTTGATGCGCGCCACTGCCCGAGTGATCTTGCGCGTTACAAAAGTCTCACCGCGTCTCGGCGACTCGTGATTAAACAGGATTCCGCTCGAAGCATGGGTCCCGT
>Ga0302320_10020668_pt1 | contig 13107 bp, 13 predicted proteins | sample Bog_T0_3_FD_202130 | JGI IMG/M metagenome (GOLD analysis project Ga0302320, IMG submission 202130) | Peat permafrost microbial communities from Stordalen Mire near Abisko, Sweden - Bog_T0_3 | ecosystem: Environmental > Terrestrial > Soil > Wetlands > Peat | place: Sweden: Abisko, Stordalen Mire...
CCGCTTTGACCAGTATGCACATTTGGCCGCCCTTGCGCGGGCGGCTGCCAAAGACCCGGAACTAAAAACAGCGCTGGGCAATGACTACACCATTGCTCCCGATATCGTCGTCATTCGTGCCCCGGAGCCCGATGGTTCGATCAACGCACCGCGCGAGCTGGTCGACGGTTCGGTAAGCCTTCACGCGAGCTTACGCGAATCGAATGGCGGCTTGCCCATTCTTCACGCCAGCATATCTTGCAAATGGACCATGCGCAGCGACCGAGCACAGAACGCCCGTTCGGAGGCTCTGAATCTCATTCGCAATCGGAAGGGCCGCTTGCCTCATGTAGTCGTCGTGACGGGCGAGCCGACGCCGAGTCGGCTTTCTGCGCTTGCACTCGGCACCGGCGATATCGATTGTGTATATCACTTCGCATTGCCGGAGCTGGTGGAATCGGTCAAGGAGCTAGACCAGAGCGATTCCGTGGAACTGCTACAGATCATGATTGAGGGAAACCGTCTTCGCGACATTTCCGATCTGCCTCTCGATCTCGCCATCTAAGGCACTATGGACACGATTGATGCGCAGCGCCGCAGCGAGAACATGCGCCGAATCCGCAATAAAGACACCAAACCAGAGCTCCTGCTACGCTCGCTCCTGCATCAACACGGCTATCGCTTCCGTATTCATCGCAAAGACCTCCCTGGAAAACCTGACATTGTGTTTCCTGGCCGCCGCAAGGTCATATTCGTACACGGTTGCTTTTGGCACAAGCACGAGGATTGCCGCGAGGGCAGAGTCCCATCGTCCCGGCAAGACTACTGGGGCCCTAAGTTGAAACGCAATCAGGAGCGGGACGCGGCAGCAGTCGCTGAGTTGCGCGAGCAGGGCTGGGATGTCGAAATCATTTGGGAATGCGAAGTGGGCAGGTCAGAGATCCCCGTCCGCCTCGACCGTTTCCTAAATAGGCTCTCAAAATAAATAGGCTACGAAATCCAAATAGGCTCGACAAACAAGAGCCAAATGTGTATACCTGTGACTAGGCGAGCTGAAAGCCGCCTCTTTGCAGGGAGAATAGATTATGAACGCACTACTTCTGGAGACCACTGACGCAGGATTTTCCCCGTTTCTACCACTCTCAAAGGAGAAAAAGATGGCCGGACGACGCCCCAAAGCCCCCCCTCAACCGAACCGATTTGACCGACAGCGGTTGCTAAAAGACAAAATGGCCACACTTGCAGCAGATCTAGTGGCTGCTGGCTTCGGTGACTTGATGGGGGATCTCACTCCCATCAAGGCCATCTATAAGGCCGTGCAGGACAGCAAAACAGGAGCGAAAATCTCCCACGTTGAAGAACGTTTGTCCGTCTATGTACGGCGCACGTCGCTAACCGGAAATAAGTCTCAGCGGGCACCGTTCGATCATGTGAATGACGCGATCTATCGCCGACTGATGCGCGACTTCGTACAGGGTGCACAAATGCCGGAGGCTAGAGTTGCCGCCGTAAAGGAGGCAAAGCGGGTTCTCGCTCTTGATGAGGCGGACATCACATACAGCATCATCGACGGGCTCCAGCGCTCGTGGTGCTATGCCACCTTGCTGCTGCTTGCCCTTCACCGAGAAAACTTGGTGGAGGAAGGTTCCATCACGGCGGAGGCCTGGACTTATTTCAAGCCCATCATCGACTCTCTGGGAGACAAAGACGCGGCGATTCGCAATTTGCTCCAACGGACTATCCGGTACGAGATCTACTACAACATCGGTCTCGAGGGTTTGCTGCACTACATGGTTACGTTCAACACGGCGCAGCGCCGTATGAGCCTCCCCGTCCAGCTGGAAATCATGCGCGGCCCTCTCATCGATGAAATTGAGCGAGCCACTTCGATTCCTGTCTTCCGGGACAGCGTGGACATCGAAGTCCAGGGGCGTACACAGAAAAACAAAGAGCAGTTCGCCGCATCAGACCTCGCAGTTGCCGCCGAGGCCTTTATTACAAACAATCCTCAAGCTTCGCAGAAGGAGCTGGCCGAAGACTTTCTTGAGAAGGACGGGGCGTACGCAAGTGGCGTGGACATTGGAGATATTGCCGATGTCGTAATGATGCTGACGCGCGTAGCCAAGGAAATTCACCCCGCCATGCTCAAGGTTTATGCAGCTGACGCCGGCAAAAAGTTCTACTTTTCAAGCGGCGGCACATTTATGGCAGGGTTTGCTGCCGCATGCGGATTCATTCGCAATCGTGGCGATCTGCCAAAGCTTCAAAAGGCCTTAGACAAACTTGTTGCTCTGCTAGGGAGCCCTGAGGAAGACCCGCTTAGCCTCAACGAATACCAGGAGGCCATCAAGGGCATTCACTCCTCGCGCGGCAAAATGATGCGGCGCCTGGTGTACGACACGTTCTTGAGGTTTTTCAATGGAACGACGGACCGGCTCGAATGGACGGACGCCGTTCGATCGCTCAGCCTCACTTAATGTCGGTGCTGCTCTCCGGACCGTGCGTCAACACGGCCCGGAGCAAGCGGCCGGCAATCCACCCAGCACCAGGAAGGCGAAAGCTGGACTGCTAACCGCTCCCAAGCCGCTCATGGAAGAGCAGCCCGCGTAAAGCGATTCTTCCATGCACCGGCTGCAAGGGCAAGGAGATGCGAAAAATGGCAGCAATTGGAGATGTTTACAAGCCGGGCCAGATCGTCGAAGTTTCGGGCATCTACACCGTCACCCATGACGTTTACCACCGCGACGCGCACGAGGTAACCTGCGTCAGGGGCAAGCCCTTTCCGCCTTGCAATCACTGTGGCCACCACGTCCGTTTCAGGTTGAAGTATGGGGCTCACCACGTAGACACGCACGAGCATTTTAGGAAGTAGGGCCAAGGCCGCAGGGTAACACCTGCGGCCAGACTTTCAAGGAGGTATCACTATGGCTACTTCGAAGAAGGACGCTAGCAAAGCCGGAAAGCTTCTTAGTACAAGCAAAAGCGCGATCGTCAGAAGCGTTGCAGGGTCTGACCTGGCGCAAGCGAAAAAGAAGGGCAAGAAAAAACGTTGAGTCCTGCTGTGTTCTCCCTCATAAGGAGGTCGCGGCAACACGTTCTATAAGCTCTCGGCATTCGGTCAAGTTCAACCATCGTTTGTGGTGAACTATCAACCGATGAATCAGACGATGACAATTTGCGCACACCAGGGCCATATCCCGTAGCTGCGTTTTTCGTTCCGCCGCGGCGGCAATTGGAATGAGATGATGCGCTTCGTACTGCGCATCCGAGAGGTCAGGGTCATCGACCGCGGAGCCTCTTAGGCAAAGTTCGCAGGAGAGCGATCCCAGCTTGCGGCGCGATTGTAGGAGCGCTTTCCTTACACCAGGATGGCGCTCCCGCCTCTTGTGCATGAGGGTCAGCACGCGACCCTCAAAAAATTCCTCCTCATCTTCATCCATCGCCTTTGGTGAGGAAAATTGAATTACGACAGAGGTCTTGATTAGGCGGGCTAGTTCCCGGACCCGCTCGGGAGTCGAGCCAAATGTCTCCCATATCTCGCGATCAGTTTTCGATGTATTGCCCAGACCCTTCCCGGTCGCAACGCTTCGTAGATTATGAAGTTTGAATCCCACGCCGTCCGGATTCCGAAAGGTCGGCTTCCGAGCAGCTTCGGCGTGATAAGGCAAGCTCCGCAATACCGACGAAAGCGCTTGCAGTCGCGGGTCCGATTTTGAAGGAACCGTTTCGTCGCACTCAAAATAGAGGGCAAGCGCCAAGATGGTTTCATCGCGCGTCCAGTCCGGATTACCATGCCCTTGCGTTCGCGCCATGTAGGAGTCGCGACCTCAGTTCTGCGCCAACTTCAAGCCCGAAGATGGTCTAGATACGCGTTGAGCGAGAAGAATGAGGAGGCCTTTCGCTTCATCTCCACGGCGGCGTGATCCCAAAAGGCGACGCAGACGCTATAGCCCTCCGATACCAAATCTTCGACCACAGGCACGAAATCTTTATCTCCGGCAATCAAGGTAATTTCAGACGCTTCCTTGTCGATGCTAGGCGAGTCCTTGGCAATCTCATAAGCGATCGCGACATCAACTTTTTTCTCTTTGCCGTGGCTCCGTTCGTAAGTTTTGACCTTGAAGCCCTTCTGCTCGACCATCTTCCAAAAGCTATCGGAGGGCGGCGGCGATCCCCACAGCTTGGCGGCTCCGATTTGCTTCTTGTCCCCACAGATCAGTTCATGCAGCTTGCCGTAGTCCGGCCTCCATGAAAAATCGAAAACCCGCCGATCAATGGCATCGTAGATGTCCAAAGCCATGCCCGTGTTAACAGCAGCGGCGCGCTGACCTTCGATGAAGAAGTTGGAATTATCAACATATGTGTACGTTAGAGGCTCTGCCATGGTAACGAGAATATCAGTTCCTGAAATCGAATGTTCGTTCTGAAACGTCCGTTGCAATTCCTGACCTGCGTATATTCCCCCCATGCGGTGAAGGGTTTTGCAAGGCTTAAATCGCGGGGATTGACGAGTTCCAGGAGATCGAGACAGGCGAGATCAATTGCATAGATGCTCTTGATTGTGGGAGGAAGTCTCCTCCCGTCTGCGGCTGCTTCGCATCCTACGCCCCCGCCTCTGCGGGGCGGTCATGCCTCCCCGCAACGCCCCTCCGACAAGAGCAAAAGCAACTGCAACAGCCGCTAAGGGGAGGCCTCCCCTCGCGCCCGCAAGCCGTCTCCCCAATCTTCCGCGCTTCGCTTGTGCAGACCTCCGCTGCGCTCCGCCCTTTCCATTCCGCTGCTCTCCATTACAAGGGTGGGGATACCCCTCGGCTTGCAGTTGCTACCCCCCGCCTTCGCCAGGTGGCGTTCGGCATGTACATGCCGCGTTTCAACGCGGAAGTGCAAATGCCAGAACCCAAGGAGAGCAACCATGAACACCGCCACCACCGCCACCCCGTCCACCGTTACCCCTTTCCTCCAGAACGGTAAAACGCAGCAGCCAAAGCAGCAGACCGCGAAAGAAGCAATCGCCGCCAACATCCAAGCCCTCATTGAGCAACTGGAGCAGGGCCATTCCGAAGGCTTGACCGCCTACCTCACCGCTATGGGCCGCTTCCATAAGTACTCATTCGGCAACATCCTAGAGATCGCGCGGCAGCGTCCAAATGCGACCCGCGTCGCTGGGCTGTATGCGTGGAACCAGCTTGGTCGCAAGGTCAGGAAGGGAGAGCGCGGCATCCGTATTCTTGCGCCTGTGATTGGAGTTCGCCGGAAGAAGGATTCCGAAGCCGAGAAGGACATCGGCACCCAGAATCAGGCCGTCTTGGTCGGGTTCCGTTCCGCCTATGTCTTCGATGTCAGCCAGACCGAGGGTGCAGACCTTCCCGAACTGTCCGAGCGCGTGACTGGCAATGTTGGTGAGTACCGGGAGCCGTTGCTCGATTTCATCGCCGTCCAGGGGATTCGCCTTGAATTCAAAGAGAGCATTGCGCCCGCATTAGGGATGAGCTACGGCGGAAGAATCGCCATCCTTCCCGGTCAGGGAGCAGCCGAGGAGTTCAGCACACTTGTCCATGAACTAGCCCACGAAATGCTCCATAAAGCCGAGCGCCGCACCGCGACAACCAAGACCGTCCGTGAGACGGAAGCAGAGGCGATTGCCTTTGTCGTCGGCAAGACAATCGGCCTCGACACCGGACGGGCATCCGCCGACTACATCCACCTGTACCACGGCAATGCCGCACTTCTGGCCGAGAGCTTGGAAGTGATTCAGAAGACCGCCGCTGTCATTCTCTCCGCGCTGGAAACTCCCGCAGCGGAAGACACCACCGAAGCTGAAGCAGAACCCGAACTGGCGCAAGCCAGCTAAACGCCTTCCTTGGCGGCGGGCGGCCTCGTGCCGCCCGTCCGAACGGCAACCGATAAGCAAACAGGAAATCATTTGGGAGCCTGCCAATCCAGCAGGCTCCCATTTTCGCGAGCCCGTCTTCCCACCCTAGGGGTTGCTCCTGCATGGCAGGAGCGACTATTCCCGCCCACCCGACGGGCAAACCGACCTGGTGGCTCAGAGGCTTGGCGGTTGATGACAGGCCCAGGACGTTTCAGGCAACGAAGGCGATCCATACAAATCGGCTGCAGCGATAGGGCTGCTGCCCATCGTCGGGCATCGGCAGAAGACCTCGCTGCTACGCAGCGGGTTGAGGATGACACGTCACCCCGGAACGGGAGCTGTACAGTAACCGGAAGTTGCTGAAGGATAACTCCAACAAAAAACAGGCATCTAAAGGGGGATGCTCCCGGCGCGGCTGCGCTAGGGAGTGAGCGCACGTTGCTCAAGGGGAACCATATGCACATCAACCCCTTAGCCTGCCTCCGGCCCCCTGCTGTCGTGCCAAGCGAAGCAAGGGCGGTGTGTGGCCTCAGCTCTGGCGGTGCAGCATGAAGCCGCCCTTACGGACAAAATCAGTCGGCACCAAAGTCAGCGAGGCAGAGTTCGCCTTGCTGGAGGATCGTGCGCGTGGAGCCGGGATGCGGCTGGGCGAGTGGGTTCGGGAGGCGTTGCTGTCTGCGCCGGCTGAGTCCGGCCCGGACTCCGGCGAGGTTGCGCTCGGCGAAATTCTGGCCCTCCGTACGCTGTTTCTAAACCTTCACTTCCGGGCGGCGAAGGGGGAGGCGATCCCGGAGCCGGAGATGCGCGGACTCATCGAGCGGGCGGATGGGTCGAAGGTCGAGCGGGCACGGGAGCGGATGGCGGCGGTTCGGGCGGCGTCCAAGGCGACCGCGACGCCCTTAGAGTCGGCGGCGGATACCAGATTGGAAGCTGAGCCGGAGGACATCTAATCATGGCGGAATGGGGACGCAAAGAGTATCGCAAGAAGTGGCCGAGCCGGAAGCCCGTGTGGACTTGGCTGGCGATCCTGCTGACGTTAGTGTTCTTCGCTGGGATGTTCACACTTGAATATGTCGAGAGTTGGACAGGGGCGAAGCGGCTGTACCTGTCGGACTACCTGAAGAGTGGGACGCGGGGCAAGGAGTCCGCGACTTCGGAGGGCAAGTACACGCTTCTGGAGGCAGTGGTCGGCAAGGAGCAGCGCCTCCTGACGGGCGATGAAATCGAGCAAATATCATCGCTGGACGGAAAGCCGGCATACCGGTTGACCGACGAGGGGGTGAAGGATGGCATTTCGAGGCTGACTTGGGTGACCGGGACATTCAATGACCGTGCCCTGCATAAGACCATGAGCGAGACCGTCTATGGCAGTGTCGGGAGTCGGGACTTTTATCAGAAGCCAGTCTGGGCGACTCTGACGTTCTTCGTTCTGGCGTTGCTTCTGGCCGTACCCAAGGATCGTGCGCGGCGGACGCTGCACAAGCATGGGCGTCGGTTGCGCGGCCCTGAGCTGGTGACAACGACAGAGTTCAATACGAAGCTGGGGAAGTCGAAGGCGTTGCGTGTGCAACCGCCGGACGGGGTATCGTTCATCAATGAAGAGATTGGGTGGTGGGACAATACCTTCCATAAGGACCTTAGTCGCTGGGCGCGTGTGCCGCGCGACCGGGAGGCGATGCATTTCCTGATTGTGGGCGATAGCGGCACCGGAAAATCGGCGGCGATTCGCCAGCTTCTCGCGCAGATATGGGAACGCGGCGAAGCCGCTATCGTGTACGACCCTGCGATGGAGTATCTGCCGCAGTTCTACAACGAGTCCAGGGGCGACGTAATCCTGAATCCGATGGACGCGCGATGCCCCTTCTGGTCGCCGGGAGACGAGGTTCCGCACGAGGCGGAAGCCCTTACCTTAGCCGCGTCGTTATTCCCAGATCAGGGCCGCGAGAACCGATTCTTCGTAGAAGCCCCGCGCAAAATCTTTGCGCACTTGATCAATCTGAGACCAACTCCGCAGGAGCTTACCTATTGGATGACCAATGCGGATGAGATCGACAAGAGGGTGGAAGGTACGGAACTTGCGGCCATGATTGATAAGGGCGCGGCGAACCAGAGATCGGGTGTTCTGGGATCGTTGAACATGGTGGCGGATGCGTTCAAGCTGCTGCCCAGGGAGTCTCAAACGACCCGTCGGTGGAACACGGTGGAGTGGGCGGAAGAACGTAAGGGATGGGTGTTCCTTACGTCGAAGGCGACTATGCGCGAGAGGATGCGGCCATTGGTAAGCCTGTGGCTTGACTTGCTTGTGCTCCGTCTCATGAATGCGGAATCGACCAAACGCAAGACGTGGTTCGTGCTTGACGAGCTAGCCAGTTTGCAGCGGTTGCCGCAACTTACGACGGCGGTTACGGAGAACCGGAAATCGAACAATCCGATGGTGCTGGGCTTCCAGGGTAAGGCCCAGGTGGAGGCTCTGTACGGTCATGTCGCCGAGGCAATGTTGAGTCAACCCGCGACAAAGATCTTCCTTAAAACGAGTGAGCCTAACGCATCCGAGTGGATATCAAAAGCCATCGGTGAGGTCGAAATCGAACGGTTCCGAGAGATGCGGACGCATGGGCAGTTTCCGGTGGGTCGGAAGTCCGAAAGCGAGGCGCGAGATATCACGAGGGAGCCTCTGGTGATGGCATCGGAGGTGGCGGGGCTTGATCCTCTGCACGGGTATTTGAAGCACGGCAATCTCGTCGTGCGGATGCGCTTCCCGTATTTGGAGTTGGAGAGCCATACGGAGAAGTACGTCGAGCGCAAGGTGACGACGGCTGTGCCGTCGCCCATTGCAGCAAAGCCTGAACCCGTCGGCATTGCGCCGCAGCCCGAAGTCGTGCAGGTCGCTCCGCAGAAGAAGCCAGCTAAAGCTGCGAAGCAGCAGCAGGAGCAACAGCCCGCTCAGGCGAACGAGCAGCATCCATACTTCGAATAAAGATGGTGACCATTTCCAAACCGATTTCGGCGGGGCAGGCTCAGGCGTACCACAAGGAAGAGTTCGCCAACGCGAAGGAGAACTACTACACGGAGGGCGAACGTGTGCGCGGCGAGTGGCAGGGCCAGCTTGCGGATCGGTGGGGGTTGACGGGCGAGGTGAACGAGCAACAGTTCGCGCGCCTGAGTGAGGGCCAGCACCCAGAAACAGGTGAACAGTTGGTGCGGCACCAAGCCGCACGGGAGTATACAAACGAGCGCGGTGAGACGGTGCGGTCCATGGAGCATCGAGCCGGTTGGGATGCGACCTTCAGCGCACCGAAGAGCGTATCTATCACGGCGTTGGTAGGGGGCGACGAACGGATCAGAGAGGCACACAAAGAGAGCGTGACTGTCGCGCTCAATGAGATGGAAAAGTATGTCCAGGCGAGAATAGGGGGTAATGTCCCAGCGCAGACGACGGGCGCATGGGCTGTTGCCAAGTTCGAGCACGATAGCAGCCGACCGGTCGAAGGGTACACGGCACCACAGCTCCACACTCATGCCGTCGTCTTTAATGTGACGGAGACAGCGGACGGCAATATGCGGGCCTTACAGCCGCGAGAGCTCTACAAGACGCAGCAATACGCGACGGCAATCTACCGTTCCGAGCTAGCAGCGCGATTGCAGGGCATGGGCTACGAGATCGAGCGCGGCGAACACGGCCAGCCCGAGATCAAAGGCTACTCGCGCGAATACCTAGAAGCGTCGAGTCCGCGAAGGCAACAGATCACCGAGCGCATGGCAGCGGAGGGCTGGACGGGAGCGAAGGCAGCGCAGATAGTGGCGCATCAGACCCGCGATGCCAAGCAGCCGCTCTCGCATGAAGAGGTGCGAGAACGTCATCGGGCGATGGCCCGAGTGCATGGAGATCAGCCGCAACGTGTGCTTGCTGAGGCAGCACAACGGCCAGGTGTGGAGTTGAGGCCGGAGCCGTCAAGGGCCGCCGCCCATGAGGGGATGAGCTATGCGCGAGAGCGCGGCATGGAGCGGGAAGCTGTTTCGGATGAGCGCTCGTTGATGCGCGATGCGCTGAAGCATACGATGGGCGATGCTCGGCTGCCGGAGATCAAAGCAGAGTTTGAGCGAAGGGTGGAATCAAGGGAGCTTATTGGGGTTCCGCGTCGGGAGGGACTTGCGAGCCGTGCGTTCACCACCGTCGAGATGCAGGGCTACGAACGGGAGTTGATCGACCGGATGAAGAGCAGCCAGGGCAATCGTGAAGTCCTCGCAGACGGCGAGACCCGGCAGCAGACGATGGAACAGCATCCGCATCTGAGTCTGAGCCAGCGGAACGCGGTCGATACAGTGCTGACGAGCCGCGATCAGATGATGGCACTGGAGGGCGTTGCTGGGGCCGGGAAGACAACTTCCTTAGCCGCCGTTCGTGAAGCTGCTGTCCTTGCAGGGTATGAGGTCCAAGGGCTTGCGCCGACATCGAGGGCCGCCCAGAAGCTAGGCGAGGCGGGCATGGAGACGCAGACGTTGCAGAAGCATCTTGCGAGTGGAGAGCAGCCCGACGAGGGCCAGAAGCGGCTTTATGTGATCGACGAATCGAGCATGGCAAGCACTAAGCAGATGCACACGTTCGTCGAACGGCTAAGGGAAAATGATCGTGTGCTTTTCGTTGGCGACACGCGGCAGCATGAGGCGGTGGAGGCGGGGAGGCCCTACGCGCAGTTGCAGGACGCGGGGCTTCGCACGGCTCACTTGGATGAGATCATCCGACAGAAAGACCCGGCGTTGAAAGAGGTTGTCGAGCAGCTTGCGCGTGGGGAGGTTCGCCAGGCTATCGGTAGCCTCAATCTACAAGGCCGGGTGCATGAGATTAGCGACCGGCAGGACCGCATCGCGGAGATCGCCCGCGAGTATGTGCGACAGCCTAAGAGCACGTTGGTTGTCTCGCCAGACAACGAAAGCCGCCGCGAGATCAACAGCCACATTCATCGTGCGATGCAGGACGCTGGTCAGGTCAAGGGCGAGGAGCATCGAGTGCAGGTTCTCTATGCAAGGCAGGACATCACTGGAGCAGACCGGCAGCACGCGCAAAACTATGAGCGGGGCGATGTCATTCGCTACTCGAAAGGGTCGAAGCCGCTCGGTATCGAGGCCGGAGATTATGCGCGTGTGACGGACACGGATCGGGAAACGAACACGATTACGGTAAAGCGGCGCAACGGCGAGGAGTTGAGCTACGACCCGCGCCGGTTGCAGGGAGTGACCGTCTACCGCGATACCGAGCGTACGTTCGCTGAGGGCGACCGCATACAAATGACCGCTCCGTATCGTGACCACAAGCTGGCCAATCGTGAGCTGGGAACGGTCGATAAGATCGGCAGTGACGGCAACCTGAAACTGAAGATGGACTCAGGAAGGGAGGTCGCGTTCAACGTACGTCAGCATCCGCATCTGGATTACGGCTATGCGGTGACGAGTCACAGCAGCCAGGGCCAAACCGCCGACCGAGTGCTCGTCCACGTTGACTCTTCACAAGCGCATGGCGAGCTACTGAATAGCCGAATGGCCTATGTGTCCATTTCGCGGGCACAATACGACGTGCAGATGTATACGAACGATGCGAAGACGCTGGGTCAGGAGTTAAGCCGGAATGTCACGAAAGACACAGCGCTCCAGCAATCTCTTCAATCCCAAGCTGAGGGTCAACGAATCGAAAGACATTCTGCGAGTCTAGAAATATCGCAGAGTCTCCACATTAGCTGAAATGAATGGCTTTCAATAGCCTTGCAGTCGAAGGAAATTTATGGAAATCTCCCTCCCCCATCAGCACGAACCGATTTCATTCCGTTTCTTCGCCGACTTCGAAATCAAGATCAACTCGGCGCAGACAACGGGCTTCACGACGCAGCAGAGGGGCTTGCTGGACGCAATAGCTGCATCTCCGCTCATGATGCGTCAGGTAGCTAGGATGGCTATGGAAACAGATCTCGCAGACATCAGAGGCAGGCACCTTACAAATTTGTTCCGAGGTCCTGACAACCAAGACATACTCGACTGCGTTCTACCGTGCCTCTCAGACCTCGACAAGGCTTATTGGCGGGGTTTGCGGAGCGAACCTGGCGACGCTTTACACGAAGCAATCGTTCCTGTATTTCTTGCGTTTGAGGTAAAGCTTCGAAGAGCTGGGATAACGGAAATGTCTGATGTCCCCACACCGATCAGGAAGGTTGTTGGGCCAACTCTCGACGCCACTAATCCATAAACGGCGACGTGGTCATAGTGTGGCCAAGAAGTTCATAAGGGCAGGATCATCTCTCCAATGGCCGTTCTTCCGGCGAGGACTCAATTTATCCAATTGGCTCCGGAACCGTTCGGGAGTGAAATATAAGAAGCGAGCAGAGGAACTGAGATTGAGATAGCCCATGTATACCGAGAGAGCTGGAATCATGCGGTTTAGATTCGCACCGTGTTTGTACCATGCCGTGAGGCGGTGAACTGCAAAGGTGTAACGCAAGTCTTGCATTCTTGGCGCAAGTGCGATTCCGTCGCGACGAGTGATCCCAGCGCGACTGCGCAGTCTCTGGAAACTTTCGAGGAGCGTTGCTCCATTCAGGGGCTTTCTCCGCTTGTCTAGAAAGAGATGCTGCCCCTTTGAAGTCCCTCCATGATTGGCTTTGCAGTAGGACTTTAGTGCTTGAATCAGATCAGGTCCGAGCGGAATCTCTCGCGATGGCTCCAAGCGATTGTTCCGTATCACGACCAGCTTGCGTATGAAATCGACATCGTTCCGCGAGAGCCGCAACGCCTCACTAACGAGAACGCCTGTACCGTAGAGGAAAAGCAGGAATGCGCGAAGTGTCTCATGGCTGATGACGCAGTCCGGATTCGCTTGAGATATCCGCGTTGTTCTTAGAAGATGACGAACTTCCACCTGCGAGTAGATGTACGGAAAGAATGTTCGTTTTGCTGGACGACGCGCGGGCGGCATGGGTAGCGAGCGCATTCTGTCTCGCGCCAACCAGTAGAGAAAGAATGCCCGGAGCAGGTTGTATTTGCGGACCCAAGTGACATCCGCTGCCTTGCTGCTGTCCAAGAATCGTAAGATTTGCTCAGGGCGAATTGTGTCCAGTGAGACGTCCCCGACACTGCGATAAAACGCATTCAGATTGCGGTTTCCGTTGAGAAAGGCCAAGCCCATGGCCTGTTTGTCGTCGACGTACCGGTCAATGCACTGCTGGAGTTTCATAGAATTCCCTGGAGTCCGAAGGAGGCAACTTGGCGGA
>Ga0302320_10020672_pt1 | contig 13106 bp, 12 predicted proteins | sample Bog_T0_3_FD_202130 | JGI IMG/M metagenome (GOLD analysis project Ga0302320, IMG submission 202130) | Peat permafrost microbial communities from Stordalen Mire near Abisko, Sweden - Bog_T0_3 | ecosystem: Environmental > Terrestrial > Soil > Wetlands > Peat | place: Sweden: Abisko, Stordalen Mire...
TGTCCCCGAAACTCGAAACTCCCCCCGAAACTCCCCGAAACTCCGAAACTCCGAAACTCCGAAAACAATACACGTCGGTCGCTTTCGCGGCCTTCGGTTTCATTTTGCGGGTATTGGTTGCCATAGGCCTTTTTCGCCGTTAGGGCAGAGCGTCGAGAATGCGCCTCGCCGGCCCGATGAATTCACCGTCCGGGTCAAGGTACTTCTCTGAAAAGTGCATGTCGGTGGCGCTAGAGAACCCCACTTTGATGGATTCGACTTGATGCCCTTCGCAGCTCGCCAGTTCGGCCGCGTCCAAATCGAAGATCGCAATCGTCTTTCCAGTGCCTAACTTACTCCCATAGGCGACACCATCATAGCCCGCATTTCTGAACGCCTCGGCTAGGACCTGCGTAGGCGCATACTCGGCGACATCATCTGATCGCGTCACGGGCTCGGAGAACGCCCAGTTGATGTCCCTCCATGCCCCTTCCTCCCCCTTCCCGGGCTCGGGCTCCTTTTTCAGAAAGGATCGGGTCCGTGGCCCACCTTCCGCCGAGCAATCCACGACCTTTAGATCGCGAAGAATTATGAATTGTGCTACAGACACATACGACCCGATCCAGGGGTGAACTTCAGCCATCGCCGTATCTCTGTCAGTGGAGAAATACAGGCACGGGATTCCCTTCGGGTTCACCCGCCCCTCTCCTGCCCGATCCCTCAATGGCACCATTCGCGTCGGGTCGAGCGGCGCGGGCATCTCGACCTCGACGGTTTCAGAGACGTAGTTCGGGTCGAGCGATATCACCGTCGGATATAGCCGAGACTCCCAGACAACGCCGAGTTGCGCCCTCCAAACGACCGAGTCCTTCTTGATGCTTCCGACGCGCTTTCTGCTTGTTTCTACCACGCCTTGAACAAAGCGCCGACCGCTCTCGTCGAGCGTGTGCCGGGCCTTGCGCATCACGAAGTGCCGGAATTCGAAGTAATTGTAGTGCGGATCGAAGGCTGCCATCGGAACCACCTTTATTGGGAGATCATCCCATTTTCTCAGATACTGACGGGCGCGTCCGTGTTGCGCCGGGTCGGAAGTCGCGATCTGGGAGATTACTCCCGGTAAACGCGCTTCGGTCCTCCGATCCACTTTGACGCAATGTCGCCATCCCGTCGATTGGAGTGTCCGGGCCGCCTGCTCCAGTCGGCTGACGCGACCGGCCCCTCAAATGCTGGCCGGCTTTCGACGCTCCTCAAGAGTGAAGTTGCCAGGGCTGCCTGTTTGGCGGGCTGACCGGTGGTATGATACTGGTATGACCACGGCGAAGATCGCCATCAGCCTGCCGAAACATCAACTCGCCAGAGTCCACCGGGAGGTCCGCGCCGGAAGAGCGGATTCGGTTTCGGGCTATATTGCGAGCGTCCTGGCGGAACAGGAAGAGCGCGACTCCCTCCGGGCGCTTCTTCGCGATCTGATCGAACAACATGGCGAGCCGGCGTCAGAGGACATCAAGTGGGCAGAACGTATGCTGCCGCGGCGCCGGCGGGGTTAACACTGGACGCCGGCGCTTTGATCGCCCTGGATCGCGGCGATAAGCGGCTGATCGCGCTGCTCGATCGGGCCTTGGCGCAACGCCTCAAACTTCGAGTGCCTTCCGGTGTGGTGGGGCAAGCTTGGCGGGATGGCCGTGTTCAGGTCGCACTGGCGCGGTTTCTGCGGATCGACGAAGTCGAGATTATCCCTCTCGGTGAACAACTCGCCCGCGCCTGCGGAGAACTCTGCGGCGCCACCGATACCGCCGACATCATCGACGCCTCGGTTGTGATCCTGGCCAGGGAGCGCGGAGACCGCATCGTCACAAGCGATCCGCGCGACCTGAGGCGGTTGGACCCGGCCTGCCCGATCATCCCTATCTGAACTTACGCGCGGGGCTTTAGCCCCCGGGGAAGAGCCGAAGACCCTCGATTCTTGTAGGCATTGAGCAGCGGCTAAAGCCGACAGTGTGCGCCGTCCAACGGCACGACTAAAGTCGTGCCCTGATACAAACCGCAACGCAATTTCAGGCGATTCTCGTTTTTGGGAAAGCTAAAGCCCTTGTTTTCCGAGCGCGTTCGGCACGACTAAAGTCGTGCCCTGATACAAACCGCAACGCAATTTCAGGCGATTCTCGTTTTTGCGAAAGCTAAAGCCCTTGTTTTCCGAGCGCGTTCGGCACGACTGAAGTCGTGCCCTGATACAAACCGCAACACAATTTCAGACGATTCTCGTTTTTGGGAAAACTAAAGCCCTTGTTTTCCGAGCGCGTTCGGCACGACTAAAGTCGTGCCCTGATACAAACCGCAACACAATTTCAGACGATTCTCGTTTTTGGGAAAACTAAATGGCATTGGGCTATTCAGCCCGCGGACCCGCTTACCAGCGGGTCCAGCCGCCTGGAAAGGCGGCTGCAGCCAAGATTGGCTGCCCCACCGCCTTATACCAGCACCGTAAACGTGGTCTCCGTCCGCTCCACCGGGCGGTAGAGCGTGTCGCGCTCCATCGGTTCGCGGCCGACTTTGCGGATCAATTGCAGAAGCTCGGTGCGCCGCAGGCCTTGCATGGTGGTGGCGCCGGCGTCGTGGTAGATGCGCTCTTCGACGATGGTGCCGTCGAGATCGTCCGCCCCGAAGCGCAGCGCGATCTGCGCGATCCGCGGCGTCATCATCACCCAATAGGCCTTGATGTGCGGGATGTTGTCCAGCATCAAGCGCGCCACGGCGATGTTCTTGATGTCCGCGAATCCGGTGGTCTTGGCGATGTGCGCCAGCGCCGTGTTGTCGGGGTGGAACGCCAGCGGGATGTACGTCACGAAACCGTGCGTTTCATCCTGCAAGGCCCGCAGACGGACCAGATGGTCCACGCGGTCTTCGTCGTTCTCGATGTGCCCGTAGAGCATGGTGCAGTTCGAGCGCAGCCCCAACTGGTGCGCGGTGCGCGCGGTCTCAATCCACTCATTGCCGTCGATCTTGTGGTCGCAGATGATGCGCCGCACACGCTCGTCGAAGATCTCCGCCCCGCCGCCGGGCAGCGAATCCATGCCCGCGTCGCGCAAGCGCTCCAGCGTTTCGCGCGTGGAAATCTTCGTGCGGCGCGCGAAGTACCCGATCTCCACCATGGTGAAGGCCTTCAGGTGGACCTTGGGGAAGCGCTGCTTCAACCCGCGCAGCATTTCGCAGTACCAGTCGAGCGTCAGCTCCGGGTGCAGGCCGCCCACGATGTGGAACTCCGTGACCGCCTCGCTCCAGCCCTCGCCCGCGCGATGCCACACCTCGTCGAGCGACATGGTGTAGGCTTTCGGGTCGCGCACGCGCTTGCCGAAAGCGCACAGGCGGCAACTGGCCACGCAAACGTCGGTCGGGTTGATGTGCCGGTTCACGTTGAAGTAGGTGGTGTTGCCGTGCAGGCGCTCGCGGACCAGGTTGGCCAGATACCCCAGCGCCAGGATATCGGCCGTGCGGTAGAGCGCCACGCCGTCCGCGGCGGACAAGCGTTCGCCCGCCTCCACTTTCGCGCGGATGGGAACCAGACGGGAATCTTCAAACGTGGTTTGCATGGGTTATACGCCCGGACGGAACAGAAGGATATCGGCGGCCCAGAAGAGAAAGAATAGCACGCTCACCCAGCCGTTCATGGTGAAGAAGGCCGCATTCACGCGCGACAGGTCGTTCGGTTTCACCAGGCTGTGCTCGTAAATCAGCAGCGCGGCCACCGCCGCCACGCCGGCCAGCGCCAGCGCCCCCAGATGCAGGCTGAAGGCCAGGGCCAGCAGGCAGGCCAGCATCGCCACGTGCAGCGACTGCGCCACGCGCAGCGAGGCCGCAATGCCGATGCGGCGCGGAATGCTGCACAACGCCTCCTCGCCATCGAATTCGTAATCCTGGCAGGCGTAGATCACGTCGAATCCGCCGGTCCACAGCGTCACCGCCGCCGTCAGCCAGAGGATGCGCGGGTCGAGCGTTCCCGTGACGGCAATCCAAGCCGCCGCCGGGGCGATTCCCAGGCTGAACCCGAGGACCAGATGCGAGAACGACGTGAACCGCTTGGTGAACGAGTAAAAGAAGACGATAATCAGCGCCACCGGCGCCAGCCGCAGGCACAACCGGTTCAGCTCCCCCGCCGCCAGGAAGAACACCGCCGCGGAGGCGGCCACGAACCCCCAGCCGAAAGCGCGGCTCACCAGCCCGGCGGGAAGGTGCCGCCCCTTGGTTCGCGGATTACGGCCGTCGATATCGGCATCCACCAGCCGGTTGAACGCCATGGCCGCCGACCGCGCCCCCACCATAGCCACCACAATCCAAAGCAGTTTGCCCGCGAGCCCCACGCGCACGGCCGATTCCCGCCACCCCAGCAGCGCGCCGGTCAGGGCGAACGGCAGGGCGAAGACCGAGTGCTCGAACTTGATCATTTCGAGCGTGAGCCGGAGGCGTTTCCAAATCATGCGGAGAGAATGCTTTATTTTACCGCCCGCGGCAATCATTCGCTATGATGATTGGCGTGCCGCTGTTGGGCCTTTAAGGGGGAATCGCCGCATGCTGGAAGCGTTCCAGTTGACCGACCAGGGCTGCGTCAGAACCAATAACGAGGACTATTGCCTGGTTGCGCCCGAGTTGGGGCTGTACGTACTGGCGGATGGCATGGGTGGCGCCAGGGCCGGCGAGCGGGCCTCCTGCCTAGCCGTGGACACCGTGGTGGAGATGGTGCGCCGGGCGCCCAGCCGCGATTCCCAGTCCCTGCTGGCGGCCGTCGAAGAGGCCAACCGCCGCGTCCTCGAAGCCGCCCGCAACGACCTGGAGTTGGAGGGCATGGGCACCACTCTGGTGGCGGCGCTGGAAATCGGTGGCGAACTCTCCATCGCCAGCGTGGGCGATAGCCGCGCCTATCTCCTGGATGCCGCCGGCTTCCGCCCGATTACCGACGATCAAACCTGGGTCAACGAAGTCGGCCGGCCGCTCGGATTGGACGAAGAAACCCTGCGCACGCACCCCATGCGGCACGTCCTGACCATGGCCATTGGCGCCAGCTCGCCGCTCACCGTCAATTACTACGCCGTCGCGATGGAGCCGGGTTCGCTGGCGCTGCTATCGAGCGACGGCCTCCATGGCGTGGTGGAGGCCCCCCGCCTGGAAGAGATCCTGCGCGGCGCACTCGGCGAGGGAAGTCTTGAGAACTGCTGCCGGCTGCTGGTGGAAGCTGCCAAGGAGGCCGGCGGCCCCGACAACGTCACCGTCATCCTGTTGCGCAAAGCGTGAATGGTCGGTTGGCAGGCGAAAGCGCCTGCCCCACAACAAGCCGCGCTCAATGCAGCCAGCCGCTGCCCCGTGCGCTCATGAAAATGTTCATGCAACGCGGGCACTGGGCGACGTGACCCCGAATCGGGTCGTCCGCCTCCAGCACCGAGCCGCGCACCAGGAAATCCGGCGGGCATCGTTCCAAACGATTCACGGGCGCCCGGTAATTCTCCGGGACGCCGCGAGGAATGCTCTTCGCGTTCAAACTCCGGTTGACCGTCATCTATAGTGGGAACCCGAAACGGACGCGCGAGTTTCGGTCTTCCGAGGGCGTTTTGCGGGCGCTCCTGCCGGCCGGGCCCCGCTGCATTGAAAAAGCGAATCCCCCTCATCGGAAAAATTTGGTTCTCTTTCGCCCCAGGAATGCGGCACGATGAAATTGGGAGCGTGTGTAAACGGACGGGCCATGCAGTTTTCTTCTTACGATACGCAGGGCTTCTACGATGAAATGTTCGAGCCGGACGGCCGTCCCAGGCCGCACGCCCGCCTGTTGCTGGAGACCGTCGAGTCTCTCTCCGACGGGCAACTGCTCCGCTACAAGCGCGCCGCCGAGCTCATGCTGCTCCAGATGGGCATCACCTTCAACGTCTACGGCGATACGGCCGGCGCGGAGCGCATCTTCCCGTTCGACCTGATCCCGCGAATCGTGCCCGCCGCCGAATGGGACCGCATTGAGCGCGGCCTCAAGCAGCGCGTACACGCCCTCAACGCCTTCATCGACGACATTTACCACGACCAGAAGATCCTCAAGGACGGCGTCATTCCGAGCGACGTGATCCTTTCCGCCGTCTCTTACCGCAAGCAATGCCACGGCCTGAATCCGCCCTGGCGCGTGTGGTGCCACGTCACCGGGACAGACCTGGTGCGCGACCGCGACGGCCAGTACTACGTGCTGGAGGACAATCTGCGCGTCCCCTCCGGCGTCTCCTATGTGCTCGAAAACCGCGAGGTGCTGAAACAGATCTTCCCGGCGGTGTTCGCAGGACTTTCGGTGCGCCCGGTCGCGGAGTACACCAGCCGCCTGCTCGAAATGCTGGAATCCATCGCGCCCCGTCCGGGCCACGACCCACGCGTGGTACTGCTCACTCCCGGCATCTATAATTCGGCCTATTTCGAGCACAGCTATCTGGCCCAGCAGATGGGCGTGCAACTGGTGGAGGGCCGCGATCTTACCGTGGACAGCCGCGGCGTCTTCATGCGCACCACCAAGGGCCTGGAGCGCGTGGACGTAATCTACCGCCGCATCGACGACGATTTTCTGGACCCTCAAGTCTTCCGGCCGGATTCGCTTCTGGGCGTCCCCGGCCTGATGGCGGCTTACCAGGCGGGGCTCGTCGCCCTCGCCAACGCCCCCGGCAATGGCGTGGCCGACGACAAGGTGATCTACGCCTACGTCCCGGACATGATCCGCTACTACGAAGGCGCCGAGCCGATTCTGCCCAACGTCCCCACCTATCTTTGCTGGCGTGACTCCGACCGCGCCTACGTGCTGGAGCATCTCGACCAACTGGTGGTCAAGTCCGCCAACGAGTCCGGCGGCTACGGCATGTTGGTGGGCCCGCATTCCACACGCGAGCAGCAGGCGGAATTCGCCGTCAAGATCGTGGCCAATCCCCGCAACTTCATCGCCCAGCCGACGCTCGGCCTATCCCGCGTGCCCACCATCGTGGGCGACCATTTCGAAGGCCGCCACGTGGATCTGCGCCCCTACGTTCTGTGCGGCAAGGAGATCTATGTCGTGCCCGGCGGCCTCACGCGCGTTGCCATGACCAAAGGCTCGCTGGTGGTCAATTCGTCGCAAGGAGGCGGCAGCAAAGATACCTGGGTGCTCGCCGCGCCGCCGGAAGGAGGGCAACAACAGTGACCCTGACCACGGCGTCCCAACCTCTATTGAGCCGGGTTGCGGAATCGGTCTACTGGATGGCGCGGTACATTGAGCGCGCCGAAAACGTGGCCCGCTTCATCGGCGTTAACCAAAACCTGATGCTGGATCTGCCCGGCGGCTATTCCGACCAGTGGCAGCCCATCGTGGATACCACCGGTGACCGCGCGGCGTTCCTCGAACGCTACCGCACGGGCACAAAGGAGAACGTGGTCCACTTCCTGGCCTTCGACGCGGAGAACCCCAACTCGATCCGCTCCTGCGTGCTGGCCGCACGGGAGAATGCCCGCTCCGTGCGCGAAACCATCTCCTCGGAGATGTGGGAACAGATCAACAGCCTGTACCTGCTGCTGGCTTCGGAAAGCCTCAAATCGGTTCCCGAGCAACTGCCCCAGTTCTGCCACCAAGTCCGCATGGCCTGCCACTTGTTTCAGGGCATCACCAGCGTGACCATGAGCCACGGCGAGGCGTGGCACTTCATCCGCCTCGGCTCCATGCTGGAACGCGCCGACAAAACCACCCGCATCCTGGACGTCAAGTACTTCATCCTGCTGCCCTCGGTGGCCGACGTCGGTACGCCCTACGACGACATCCAGTGGGCCGCCGTGCTCAAGTCCGTCAGCGGCTTCGAAATGTACCGCAAGCGGCATGGCCGCATCGCGCCCGAGCGCATTGTGGAATTCCTGCTGCTCGACGCCGATTTCCCCCGCGCCGTCCGCCACTGCATAGGGTTGGCCGACCGGTCCCTGCACGCCATCACCGGCGCCGGCCCGGGCGCCTATTCCTGCGCCTCCGAGCGGCGCGCCGGGATGCTGCGCTCCGAGCTGGATTACGCCCAGGTGGACGCCATTATCGAGTCCGGGCTCCACGAGTTTTTCGACGCGCTGGAGGCCAGAATGAATACAATTGATGAATGCATCCGCGGCGACTTCTTCGCACAGCCGGCCCCCGCGCCGGCAGCCGCCGGATAGCCGGCTGGAGATCATGACATTCTGTCTTGGGATGACTGTGGAGCAGGGCCTGATCGGCATCGCGGATACCCGCGTGGTGGCCGGCAACGAGTGCCTGGTGGCCAGAAAGACCGCCAGCTATCAGGGACCGGGGTTCGCGTTTTTCGTGATGAACTCCGGCCTGCGGTCGCTGCGCGATAAGATCCTGCTGCACTTCGAGGAGGCCTTTGCGCGCGAGACCGAAGTCCGCGACCGCCTCTACAAGCTGGTCAATCTCTACGCTCAGCAGGTGCGCCGAGTGGCCGATGAAGACGCCGCCGCGCTCAGCCGCGCCGAGCTCAAGTTCAACGCCTACTCCCTGATCGGCGGCCAGATGGCGGGAGATTCCACGCACCGGCTGTTCATGGTCTATCCCGAAGGCAACTGGGTGGAGATCGGTCCCGACACGCCCTACCAGATCATCGGCGCGTCGGGCTTCGGCAAGCCCATCCTGGAGCGCTCCGTGACGCGGTCCGATTCCATGCTGTACGCGTTCAAGGTGGGACTGCTCGCTTTCGACGCCACGCGCCTCTGCGCGGCCGACGTGGATTTCCCCATGGACGTGATCCTCTATTCGCGCGGCAGCTTCCAACTGGTCGAGCAGCGCTTCGACCGCGACGATCTGCGCGAAATCTCCGCCTGGTGGCAGGACCGCATGCGCCGCAGCGTCCAGGATCTGCCCTCCGAATGGATCGAGGCGGCTTTCTCAAAAATAACCCACGGCGAACTGGCGTTATGAGGCGCTCTTAGAGTCATGCGGATCTCACTGACCCATTCCACCGTTTATCAGTACGAGGGGCCGGTGTACCTGGAACCGCAGACCTTCCGCATGCGCCCGCGCGAGGACGGAGTGCAGCGACTCTCACGGTTCGCTCTCGATATCTCTCCCGCGCCCGTCGGGAGGTCCGAGTGCCTCGATCAGGATGGCAACGTGACCATAGAAGCCTGGTTCGACCGGCCCGTGGAACAGCTCAAGCTCAACAGCTCCTTCGAGGTGGAAACCCTGCGCGCGAATCCCTTCGATTTCATTCTGGCCGATCCGCGCCTCGCCACGCTCCCGTTTGTCTACCCTGAGCCCGTCCGCTCCGCCCTGGCGCCGTCCCTCGATACCTCCGGGGAAACCGCCCCCGTTCGCGATTTGGCCCGCGCCGTGGTGGGCGGCGCCAGTTCGCAGACCCTCGTCTTCCTGACCGCGCTCAACCGGACGCTGTACGACACGTTCCGCCATGTGATCCGCGATGTCGGCCCGCCGCATCCGCCCGAAGTCACCGTACGCAGCCGGGAAGCCTCCTGCCGCGACCTTGCCGCGCTGTTCTGCGCCGCCTGCCGCTCCATGGGAATCGCCGCGCGTTTCGTGAGCGGCTATGAGCGCGGCGCGGCCCAGCAGGAACTGGCTTACATGCACGCATGGGCCGAGGTCTATCTCCCCGGCGGCGGCTGGCGCGGCTACGACCCCTCGCAAGGCCTGGCCGTGGCCAATTCCCACGTGGTGGTCGCGGCAGCCGCCGACCCCAGGCTGGCAGCCCCTTTGTCCGGCGCCTACCGCGGCTCCGCGCGCTCTAAGATGGATTTCGCCATTTCCATGCAAGTGGTGGAAGATGCCGCCTCGGCCTCGGCGTGATAGTGTCGAAGGTGGCGCAGGCACTCGTGCCTGCCGGGTCGAGACTCGTCTCGACCTTTGTCTTCACGCACGCGCCTAGCGCCGAGACGAGTCTCGGCGCGGCAGACTGAGAGTCCGCGCCACGCGATACGACGCCATCATTATCGGAGGCGGTCACAATGGGCTGGTGGCGGCGGCCTACCTTGCGCGGGCCGGCCGCAAGGTCCTGGTCCTTGAGCGCCGCGAAACGGTAGGCGGCTGCGCCGTCACCGAGGAGCTATGGCCCGGCTACCGCGTCTCCACCGCCGCGTACCTGAACAGCCTACTGCAGGAGCGCATCGTGCGCGAACTGCAACTGGACCGCTTCGGCTACCGTGTAGACGCCAAGGATCCGGCGTTCTTTTCCGCCTTTCCGGACGGCCGCCACTTCTTCATGTGGCAGGACCGCGTCCGCACGCTCGCCGAAATCGCCCGTTTCTCGCCGCATGACGCGCGCGTCTTTCCGGCCTATGAAGACCGCTTGGAGCGCCTGTCGCAGGTGGTGGAAGGGCTGCTCCTGACCACGCCGCCGCGCTTTCCTCCGCGCGGCCCGCTGGACTTGCTCGACTACCTGAAACTCGCCGGGCGCCTGGGTGGGCTCAACCCGAATGAGATGGCGTCGCTGGCCAAGATTTTCACCCAGAGCGCCGCCGAATTCCTGGACGAATGGTTCGAATCCGAGCAGGTGAAAGTGACCCTCGCCACCGACGGCGTCATCGGCGCGAACGGCGGCCCGCGCTCGCCCGGCACGGCTTACATTCTGCTGCACCATTGCATGGGAGCGGTGGCCGGCCATCGCGGATTGTGGGGCTTCGTCCGCGGCGGGATGGGCGCGGTTTCCGAAGCCATCGCCGCCTCCGCGCGCGCATCCGGCGCCGCCATCCGCACCGGCGCGGCGGTAGCCAAAGTGCTCGTGCGCGGCGGCCGCGCCTGCGGCGTCACGCTCGAAAGCGGCGAGGAAATTGAAGCCTCCGCCGTCGCCTGCAACGCCGATCCCAAGATCGCCTTTCTGCGCCTGCTGGACCCGGGCGATCTGCCGCCCGATTTCCTCGACGCCATCCGCAACTTCCGCATCGAGGGGACAAGCTGCAAGATCAACCTCGCACTCAACGGCCTCCCCGAGTTCACCGCCTTCCCCGGCGCGCCCGGCCCGCACCACCGCGCCACCATGCACATCTGCCCCGACATCGACTACGTGGAGCGCGCCTGGGACGATGCCAAGTACGGCCGCCCCTCGGCGCGCCCGCTGCTCGAACTGACCATCCCCACCATGTACGACCCGTCGCTTGCCCCGCCCGGCAAACACGTCATGGGCATCTTCCTGCAATATGCGCCCTACACGTTGCGCGAGGGGTCGTGGGACGATTTGCGCGAACCGTTCGCCGACCGCGTCGTCTCACTCATCGAGGAATACGCGCCGGGCTTCGGCTCGCTCATCGAGCACCGCCAGACGCTGACGCCGCTCGATCTGGAGCGCCAGTTCGGCATCACCGGCGGCAACATCTTCCACGGTGAAATGAGCCTGGACCAGATGTTCGTCATGCGCCCCGTGGCCGGATGGGCGCGCTACCGAACCCCCGTCCGAGGGTTCTATCTATGCGCCTCCGGGGCGCACCCCGGCGGCGGCGTTATGGGCGCGCCTGGTTATAACTGCGCGAGGGAGATGTTGAAATAGAGTGGGGCGGACCGGGGTACCCGCCTTCGTGGGTCCGTCTGCCTTCTTCGACTTGCCGCGCGAATCCGGAAGGCAGACCAGGAGGTCCGCCCCACAAGCCGCTTACAATCTGTACATGGACATCCTCCGGCGAATGCGCGAAGACTGGGACCGCCGCGCGCGCGAGGACGCGTTCTATTACGCCGGCTTCGGACGCCGCCATCAGGAACAGCGCGAGTTCCTATCGAGCGCGGGCGGGGTCCTTCAAACCATCGCTTGCGAGCTTGTCCGCCTGCCCGCGGCGCCCGTCCAGTCTCGCCGCGCGCTCGAAATCGGCTGCGGTCCCGGCCGCCTCATGCTGCCCATGAGCGCCCACTTCGGGGAAATCCACGGCGTCGATATCTCCGAAGAAATGGCGGCGCGCGCCCGCGAGGCCCTGCAAGGCGTTCCCCATGCGCATGCGCACGTCCACGTCACGCCCGGCGACGGCCTGGGCATGTTCGCGGACGAGTCCTTCGATTTCATTTACTCGTACATCGTGTTCCAGCACATCCCGGACCCGGAGATCGTGCTGAACTACCTGCGCGAGGCGCGGCGGACGCTGAAGACCGGCGGCGTCCTCTGCTGCCAGTTGCGCGGGGCTCCGCCGCTGCCCACCGAGATGCAGCGTCACGCGCCCACCTGGACCGGCTGCTTTTTCACCGGCGGCCAGATGGCCCTGTTCGCCCGAGAGCACGATTTCCATCTGGTGGCGATCTCCGGATTGAACACGCAGTACATGTGGACCACCTGGCTGAAGCCCGCGCCGTACGGTCCGGCGGATTCTTCGCGAACCGTGCTCAAGGCCGTGACAGCGGCCAGCGGCGGCGCTCCGCGCGTACCCGCCCGCGGACCCGCGGCCGCCGTCAGCCTGTGGATCGACGGCCTTCCGCAAAGCTGCCACCTGGGCAACCTGGAGGTGGCGTTCCACCAGGACCGCGCGCCCGCCTGTTACCTTTCGCCCATCGCGGAATCGGGCGCCTGTCAGCTCAACGCCCGCGTTCCCGATGGCGTGCGGCCGGGCGTGGCGCCGGTGACGCTCTATTACGACGGCCGTGCGTTGGGTGAACCCGGGAATATCGAAATCCTGGCGCCGGCGCCGCGCGCGCCCAGAGTGATCTCTGTGTCGGACGGCCTCGATATCGAGTCGAAGAATCGTGTGGTTATGGGCGGAGTCAAGGTGACCATCGAAGACATCGAGCGACCCGAAGAAGTGTTGTTCAGCGTGGACGGGCGGGCGGTCGAGTTCGGTCAATTCGAGTGCAAAGATCCGGTCACCTCCACTTACGAGTTTGCGTTTCTGCTGTCACCGAAGACGCGGCTCGCAACCCGGCTGCTTACGGTTCGCGTGTCAGGGCTGGACCTGCCGCCGGTTTCCATTGAGATTGCGGGTCTGTGCGCGTTCTGAGTTGGCAGGCGAAAGCGCCTGCCCCACAAAGGCGGCGCTTCTCCGGCGGTCACTCTTCCGCCCGGCTGTATGGATCGCGTGGCGGGAGGGCGAGGCATGCCTCGCCCCTACAATGGCGCAGGGTAGGGGTGGGGGGGGCCCGACCCCCCCCGGTGGGGAAACAAATCAAAACGACGCGGGAGAATATGGGGAGG
>Ga0302320_10020673_pt1 | contig 13106 bp, 11 predicted proteins | sample Bog_T0_3_FD_202130 | JGI IMG/M metagenome (GOLD analysis project Ga0302320, IMG submission 202130) | Peat permafrost microbial communities from Stordalen Mire near Abisko, Sweden - Bog_T0_3 | ecosystem: Environmental > Terrestrial > Soil > Wetlands > Peat | place: Sweden: Abisko, Stordalen Mire...
GTTGTCGATGAGCTTCTTCATGGTGGGCCAGTCCTCCGCCGCGGAGGCCGGAACCTTGCGGCCGTTGACGAACAGGGTGGGGGTGCCATCCACCTGGAGCGCGAGCGCCTCGGCGGCGCTGTCGTCCACTTCTTTTTCGGTGGACTTATCGTCGATGCACCGGCCGAGTTGCAGGACATCGATATCTTTCTGTCCCTTAGCCCACTCCATGATCTTGTCGCGGAGGTTCTCAGGCGTCACGCCGTCCTGCTGCGCGAAGATCCAATCCAGGTAATTCCAAAACGAGCCGGGGTTGTTGTGGAACACGCAACGCCCGGCCATGGCGGCGGCCTTGGCCCAGGGATGGATGGACGTGAGGGGAAAATCCTTGAAGTAGAGGCGCACCTGCGTGGGGTAAGTCTTGATCAGGTTCTCGCTTAGGGTTTTGGATTCTTCCTTGCAGTGGGGGCACTCCATGTCGCTGAACTCGACGATGACGACGGTCGCGCCAGGCGTCCCCATGCTGGGGGTGAACTGGGTCGTCAGCTTGTCGAGGTTCGGCTTATAGGCGTTGCCGCCGGCGCCATAGACGGCGCCTTCGACAATTTTGGAGCCGTCGCTCGACGCGAGAAGCGTAATCTGCTGGCTGGCGGCGCCCTGCGACACGGTCACCGTGATGTCCTTGAAGCCTGGCAGATCGGCCGAGGGCTTGGGGTCCGCAATGGCCACCTTGTACTCCGGGTCAAGCACCCAAAGGTGGCGCACGTAGGTTTCCATCCAGGTCTTGTCGAACGCATTCTTCTTGTTGGCGGTGTTCTGGCCGGAAACACAGAGCGCCATCGCGAGGGCGGCTACAACCGTGAGAATTGTGGATCGCGACATAGTTATTCCTTATTGTAATGGGAGAAGGGCGCTCAAACCACGGGCCCGATGCGCCACGGCACGAACTCCTTGTGCCCCAGGCGTTCGGCGCAAGTGCGGCGGCCGGAAGCGGTCTCCAGCAGAGCCGCGAAGATCTCGCGGCCGACCTGTTCCACGCTCTTCTCGCCGGTGGCGATGGCGCCGGCATCGATATCCATGTTGTCCGTCATGCGGCGGTAGGTGTCGCTATTGGTGGCGATCTTGAGTACGGGAACGGTGGGAAAGCCGATGGCGCTGCCGCGTCCCGTGGTGAAGGCGATCAGGTTGCAGCCGCCCGCCGCGAGGCCGGCCAGGGATACGGGGTCGTAGCCGGGCGTGTTCATGAAGACCAGGCCGGGCGAAGTCACGGGCTCGGCGTAATCGTAGACGTCGATGAGCGGCGAGGTTCCGCCTTTGGCCACGGCGCCGAGCGACTTTTCGAGGATGTTGGTGAGGCCGCCGGCTTTGTTGCCGGGCGAGGGATTGTCGTCGAAGCTGCCTTCAAAGCGCGCCAGATATTGCCGGTATTTGCGGATGCAGGCGAGCAGCTTTTCGGCTACTTCGCGATTGCGCGCGCGCTTCACCAGGAGGTGCTCGGCGCCGAAGATTTCCGGGGTTTCCGCGAGGGCGGCGGTCGCGCCGAATTCGGCCAGCAGGTCCGAGCAATAGCCCAGAGCGGGATTGGCGGTGATGCCGGAGAAGGAATCGGAGCCGCCGCAGTTCAGGCCGAGCACGATTTTGGAAGCGGGCGCGGAGGTGCGCTTTTCGGCGGCGGCGCGCTCGATGAAGCGGGCGATCTCGCGGCGCGCGGCCTCCAGCGTTCCGCGCGTGCCGCCGCTCGATTGCAGCGTGAGGCCGGCGATTCGGGCGCCGCCGGCGCGCTGGCCCAGGTAGTGCTCGATCTGGTTGTCCTCGCAGCCCAGGCCGACAATGACGGCGGCCGACACGTTGGGGTGCGCCAAGACGCCGGTCAAGGTTCGCTGCAAGAGTTCGACATCGGGGCCGCCGGCGTGGCCGCAGCCATCCCCGTGCGGGAATGCCACCACGCCATCGACGCCCTCGGGGAGAGCTTCGTTTTCGTAACTGCGCGCGATGGCTTCCACGGTGTGGGCGGCGCAATTGCTGGCGGCGGCCACGGCGATGTAGTTGCGCGTGCCCACGCGGCCGTCCTCGCGAACGTAGCCGAGGAAGGTTGGCGCGCCGGGGCACGGTGGGGGAATGGGCGCATCCGCCGCGGGGAATTCGTAGGCAAGTTGCAATTCCTCGAAGGCCAGGTTGTGGGTATGCACGTGGGAACCGGCGGCGATGGTCTGCTTAGCGCGGCCGATGGCTTGACCGTAGCGCAGGACCATCTCACCGGGGGGGATCTCGCGCAGGGCGATCTTGTGGCCGGCGGGGACGAAGTCGCGCGCGGTCACGGCGGCGCCGGCTATGCGCAGCGCGGTTCCGGGCGGGATGGGGACGCGGGCAATGGCGACGTTATCCGCCGCATGCAGGCGAATCGCCGAGTTCTCGGCAGAGGGAAGCTTGGCGATATCGACGAGCATACACACCCAATTCTACTTGGTTCGTCCAGGGAGGGGGCGGGCCGTAACACGCGCATTAGTGTCAGTTCCGCGCGAACCACTCCAAGACTCGCCGACGGAAGCCGGCGGGATCGGCCGTGCTGGCGGCCACGTGACCGGATCCTGGGACGAGCCACAACGCAGCCTTTGGATTGGACCGAGCTAACTGTTGAGAATGCCAAGGCGGCGTCTGCGAATCCTTCAGACCATGGATTAATAGAATTGGCGTAGTGGTTGCGGCCGGCGCTCCAGGCGTAGTGGCCGCGGGTAACTCTGGTTCACGAACGTTCCGCGGGACGTGAATCGTCGCATCGCAGAAGACCACCGACGCCACTGCGAGGAGCGCAACGCGGCAGCGGCGACCGCACCTCCAATCAACAGTGCCCGCGGCCAGCTCACCACCCGCAGAATACGCTGGGCGGACGCCGGATGTTCCGTTCCTGGAGTCCGCCGCATAGGGCTGGCCACGTCTAGCACGCTACGGAGAAGTGCCCTCGTATGGTCGGTTGGCAGGCGAAAGCGCCTGCCCCACAGTGGGACAGGCATTCAGCCTGTCAATGGCCTTTTTCCGCACAGGTGAAGAAGCGGCGGGTCCGGGGGAACCCGCGCGGACCAGGGGGTCCGCCCCACCGACCTCCGGACCTGTCCAGCCAATTAGCAGACACTACACTAGCATTCAGTGACGCCCTCTATAATAGGAGCGATGCCACGGAAAATACCGCGCCTGTTCTGGCTGGCGATGCCGTTGGCGTTCGTTCTCTACTTCTACCGGCTCAGTGCGGTGGGGCTGATTGAGCAGGATGAGCCGCGCTACGCTTCGATTGGGCGGGAGATGGCGCGGTCCGGGGATTGGGTCACTCCACGGCTGTGGGGGGCGCCCTGGTTTGAGAAACCGGCGCTGCTGTATTGGATGACCGGGGCCGGTTTCCGCCTGGGCCTGGGGACGGAACTGGCGCCGCGTCTGCCTGTGGCGTTGCTGGCGGTTGGCTTCCTGGCGTTCTTCTGGTGGATGGTGAAGCGCGAGTTCGGCTGCCAGGCGGCGGGGTTGGCGACGTTGATTTTGGGAACGTGCGGAGAGTGGGTTGGGCTCAGCCAGGTGGGGACCACGGATATTCCGCTGGCCGCCACGTTTTCCGCCGCCATGCTGCTGGCGCTGCCATGGATTGCCCGAAGGGACACGCGGTTTCTGCCGGCGGCTTCCGCGATGTTGGGGTGCGCGGTCCTGGCAAAAAGCTTGCTCCCTTTGGTATTGGCGGCTCCGGCGATTCCGCTGGCGTGGTGGTTCGGGCGGCGCGCGGACGGACCCTCCCCTGCCCTGCGGGATCTGCTGCGGCCGCGGGTGGTGACGCCTTTTCTGGCGGTCGCCTTGCCCTGGTATCTGCTCTGCTACCTGCGGAACGGGCGGCCTTTCCTGTTGGAACTCATCTGGCGGCAGCAGGTGGGGCGGTTCACATCCGGCGAACTGCTGCACGCCCAGCGCTGGTGGTTCTACCTGCCGGTAATGGCCGGCGCGCTGTTGCCGTGGACGCCCCTGCTGCCGCTGGCGTTCCGGCGTGGGGCGTTGCGTGACCGGAGGCGCCTGTTCCTGTTGGTTTGGGTACTGTTCGGCTTCCTCTTCTTCTCGGTTTCCGTGAACAAGCTGGCCGGATACGTACTGCCTCTGCTGCCGCCCGCCGCCCTGTTGGCCGCGCTGGGGCTCGAAGAGACCGAGAACGCTCGCGGCTGGCTGGCGGCCTGCGCGCTGACGCTGGTGGCTTTCCCTATAGCGGCGCCGGCGCTGCCTGCCGCCGTGGCGCGGGGGCTTTCGCGGGCGCCGCGCCCGGCGTTCGATTGGTGGTGGCTGGCGCCGGTGGCGGTGGCGGCGGCGGTCTGGGTATTGGCGGCCCGCCGGCGCCTGGCCGCGGTCGCGGTGATCGCAACGGGAGTGGCGGCGGGAATCTTCTACGTCAAGCAGTCCGCCGCGCCGAAAGTGGATGCCGCAGCCTCCGCGCGGGGATTGTGGCAGTCGATCGCGGGCCGCGCGGGCGACGTCTGTATCGGCAAGATGGACCGAAACTGGGTCTACGGCCTCAATTATTATTCGGTCACGCCCCTGCCCGAATGCAGCGCGCAGCCCCGGCCCCTTTGGCTCATGCAGTCCTCCGGAGAGGCGCCGAGCCTGGTTCCGGCGGCCGCGCCCCTACAGAACATGGTTGACCCGGCATCACCTAACGTTGTAACCTCACCTTTCCGGAAACAATCCAAATGATACTGCCACACACTGACACATCGATCCTGCTCCTGCTGGTCTTAGGGCTGTTCTGCCTGGGATCCTGGGCCAACACGTTTAAGCTCGCCGGCGGATGGCGATTCGAACTGTATTACTTCGATTTCGCCTTCGGGTTGATGCTGTTCACGCTGATCCTGGGCTTGACGGCGGGCAACCTGGGGTACGACGGATTCGGCCTTCAGGACAGCATCATGAACGCCGGAAAGCAGCAGTGGTTGTATGCGTTCGCGGCAGGCGTCGTTTTCAACCTCGGGAACCTACTGCTGATCGCAGTGGTTGCGACGGCGGGCATGGCCCTGGCGTTTCCCGTGGCGTTGGGGACGGCGCTGATCTTGACCACGGCCCTGGGTTTGGCCGGGCCGGGCGGAAGCACGCTCCATCTGGCTGCGGGATGCGTCCTGGTGGCGGCCGCCATGGCGGCGGACGCATTCGGTTATAACAAGCTGAGCCGCCTGCGCCATGAAGCGCTGGCCAAGGCCGGCAAGGTCAAGAGTACACGGCGGCCGGACGGTTTCCGGCAAACCTGGCTGGCGCTGGTGAGCGGGCTGATGCTGGGATGCTTTGTCCCGCTGTTTCAGAAAGCGACCATTCCCGATATAGGACTGGGGCCTTACGCCGTTTGGCTGTTTTTCAGCGTTGGCGTGGTGAGCACAACCTTGGCGGTGGGCATGTTCCTGTTGAACCTCTCGACGCAGGGCGAAGAGTTGTCCATCCCGGCTTTTATCAAGTCCAGGCCTACGCAGCATCTTCTAGGATTGGCCGGCGGCGGGCTGTGGCTGGGGGGGACGCTGGCCGTTCTGGTGGCGACATTCGCCAATAATGCGACCGGCGTCAACGGGGGGCTCCCCGCGGGAGCGGCGCAGGTCAGCCGGTCGACGGTATACGCCTTGAGAGAGTCTGCGCCGATACTGGCCGCACTCTGGGGCATCGTGGTCTGGAAGGAAGGCAAGGGCGGCGATTCCACCGTGAGGCTCCTGACCGCGATGACGGTAGTGCTGTTCGCGGCCGGAGTGGCGATGATTGCGCTGTAGGATTTGTAGGGCGGACCCCCCGGTCCGCGGCCGGCCCCCTGGCCGGCCAAGCCTCCGCGCGAGCCTAATGAAGAGCGGGTCCAGGGGGACCCGCGCGGACCGGGGAGCGGACCGGGGGGTCCGCCGCACTCAAGACTACTCGATGGTCGCCAGGACTTCGCCGGCGGCCACGGTGGCGCCTTCTTTGGCTGGGACGGTGGCCACGCGACCGGCGCGCGAGGCTTTCATCTCGTTCTGCATTTTCATGGCCTCCACCACGACGACGCCCTGACCGGCCTCCACGCGGTCACCGGGAGCCACGAGCACGCGCACCACTTTCCCGTGCATCGGAGCGGCGATAGTCTCAACGCCCGCGCGGCCGGACCCGCTTGGGGCGCGGGACAGACGGCGGGGATCGCGCACGTCGATGACAAAGCGGAAGCCGTCGATGACCACCGCATTTTCCTCGATGCGCGCGTCGTAAGTCCGGCCATTCATGATGACGGAGTAGACGCCCGGCTCGGGGGTTTCCACGTCCGCCGCGCGTTCGTCCCCATTGAACAGGAAGCGGCAAGCGGGCGGAGGAAGCAGAATCTCGATCCGCGCGGGCACGCCATCGATGGTGAGGTCGAGTTTCATCGCAGGAGGTCGCTCCTTCCGGCCCGCAGCCAGGGGCTCACGGCGGTGGAAGTGGAGCCCTCCGCCTGGGAGCGCGAGCGCGCGTGGAGAGCGGCGGCGAGGGCGGCCACGGCGGCCAGATCGGCAGGCGGGAGTGGAGGGCGGCGGCGTTCGAAGAACTCGTCGATGAACCCGGTGTGGAGATGGCCCGCGCGGAACTCCGGGTCCTCCAGAATCTGGCGGAAGAAACCGAGATTGGTGCGGATGCCGCCGACGTCGTATTCGCGAAGGGCGCGGATCATGCGGTCGGTGGCCTCCTCGCGGCGCGGCGCCCAGACGGCCAGTTTCGCCAGCAGCGGATCGTATTCCATGGGGACCGTCCAGCCGGGGTAGATGGCGCCATCGATGCGGACGCCGGGCCCCAATGGACGGGTGAGGCGCGTGATTTTGCCGGGAGACGGAAGGAAACCGTTGTACGGCTCTTCAGCGCAAATGCGGCATTCGATGGCGCAGCCGCGCCAGTGGATGTCCCGCTGCTTGAGGTGCAGGCGGGCGCCGGCGGCGATCTGAACCTGAAGGCGCACCAGGTCGAGCCCGGTGACCAGTTCGGTGATGGGGTGTTCCACCTGGAGCCGGGTATTCATCTCCAGGAAGTAGAAGCGGCGCTCCCGGTCCACCAGGAACTCAACGGTCCCGGCGTTGTAATAACCGGCGGCCGCAGCGGCGCGTATGGCGGCTTCTCCCATTGCGTGGCGCATTTCGGGACGCAGGTCTACCAGGGGCGAAGGGCACTCCTCCATGACCTTCTGATGACGGCGCTGGATGGAGCATTCGCGCTCGCCGAGGTGAATCAGGTTGCCATGGCGGTCGCCGAGGATTTGAATTTCAATGTGGCGGGGCCTTTCGATGAGCTTCTCGGCGTATATTTCGGCATTGCGGAAAGAACGCCGGGCTTCGCTGGCGGCGTCGCGCAGAGCGGCCTCCAATTCGGATTCGCGGTCCACCCGGCGCATGCCTTTGCCGCCGCCCCCGGCCACGGCCTTCAGCAAGATGGGGTAGCCGGCAACCTCCGCGAAGTCGCGAGCTCCGGCGAGCGTCACCGGGCCTTCCGTTCCGGGCACGACGGGGGCTCCGGCGGCGATGGCCATACGCCGCGCCGCGGTCTTCGACCCCATGGCGCGGATGGAAGGCGCCGAGGGACCGATGAAGACAAGGCCCGCGTCCTGGCAGGCGTCCGCAAATTCAGCGTTCTCGCTGAGAAAGCCGTAGCCCGGGTGGATGGCGGCGGCGCCGTGCTTGCGGGCGGCGTCGAGGATGCGGTCGATGCGCAGGTAGCTGCCGGCGGAAGGCGCGGGCCCGATGCGTTCGGCCTCATCCGCCATGCGGACGTGCAGCGAGTTGCGGTCGGCGTCGGAATAGACGGCCACGGAGGCGATGCCCATTTCGCGCAGCGTGCGCATGACGCGCACGGCGATCTCGCCGCGATTGGCCACCAGCACTTTGCGGAACATTAGTGGGGCGGACCTCCTGGTCTGCCTTCTTGATCTGCCTTCTTTAGGAACCGCGCCGCGGCTTCATACGCCGCCACCCAGGTTTTGTGCAACAGGAAATCGTGGACTTCGTCGGGAAAAATCAGGGTCTCCACCTCCACGTTCTGCTTGCGGAGCGCATCTGCCAGCATGACGGTCTGGTTGAATTGCACGTCGGGATCGTCGTCGCCCGCGATGAAGAGCGCAGGCGAGCGCCATCCCTTGACGAACGCCAGGGGTGAGGAATCGAAGGCCAATTTGTAGTCGGGGTCGGTGGGTGGAATGCGCAGTTCCCTGGCCCAGTCGTGAACACCGTGGAAATCGACTCCGGCGCGGTACGCGGCGGAATCGCGCGCCAGGGCCATGGCGGTGAGGAAGCCGCCGTAGGAACCGCCCCATGCGGCGATGCGAGAGCGGTCCACGCCGGCGCGGGCCTGCAAGTAGGCGGCGGCGCCCTGCACGTCGTTGTAGTCGGTGGCGCCCGATGGGCCGTATCCCAGGGCTTCCCGGAAATCCAAACCGTAACCGATGCCGCTGCGGAAATTCACGGAGAGCACCACGTATCCCAGGTTGGCCAGGTACTGATTGAGCGCATAGGCGTTCGAGTAGTAGTACATATAATGCCAGCCGAGCAGCATTTGCCGGCGCGGGCCGCCATGAAAGAAGACCACGGCGGGCGCGGGCGTGGGAGATTGAACGGGCGGCAGGAATAGCTGGCCGTGGATGGGCAGGCCATCGGCGGCGGCGAAGGTGACGGGCTGGGGCGTGACCATGCGGGCGGAGGGAAAGTCGGCGGGGATGGAGCCGGCGTCCATGTCGTGAGCCTGGGTTCCGACGCGGATGGCGGCGCGCAGGGGGAATTTCGCGTCGGAGCGCAGGAAGGCCACAGCGCCAGGGAGCGGCGCGGGGGAACACTCGATGCCATCGCCGGTGGTGATGGGCGTGGGAGCGCCACCATCGGCGGAGACCGCCCAAAGATGGCGGCGCTCGCCATCGCCCTGGTTCGACGAATAGACGATACGGTTGCCGTCCGCGGGCGCCACGTCTTCCACTTCGAACGCGCCTGGCGTAAGGAGCTTGGCTTGGCCGCCTTCCGCCGCGACGGAATAGAGATGCGTCCAGCCATCGCCCTCCCATGGGAAAACGATGCGGCCGGAGTCCGTCCAGAGAAGCTGGTCGCGCGCGGAGACATCGCGGAACACGCTACCGGGGCCTTCGCGGGCGCGCCATGCCTGGCGGCCAGCCCCGGTTTCAAGGGACTCGACGCGGATGGACCATGGCTCACCGGCGCGGCGGGCTTCGCGCACTGGCCGCAGGCCGCTGCTGGGAATACGGATGAAGGCGACGCTGCGGCCGTCGGGCGACCAGACGGGGTAGCCGTCGAGATCCGTTGCGGGGTCGAGATAGCGCAACGCGCCCGTGGTGGCGTCCACTACGGCGATGAGGCTATGATCGCCGCGGTCGATGGCGAAGGCGATGCGCGAGCCGTCGGGCGACCACACGGGCTGGCCGCACGAGCCGCGCACGGCGGAAGTCTGCGCGGCGCCGCCCTGGAGCGAGGTCCACCAGAGTTGGCCACCGAGCACAAAGGCCACGCGGGCGCCGCGCGGCGAAACGGCGGGCAACGAGCCGGGGCCTATCTTGCGGGGCGCCGAGCCATCCAGGGCAACCACCCAGACATCTTCGGAGACGCCCGTGGGATTATCGTCCGGGTTGGCGGTTCCGCCGCGTACGTAGACGATGGCCGAGGCGTCGGAGGTCCAGCGCAGGTTCTGCAACTCCTGTCCATCGTCTTGAGAGTAGGCGGTGACCTTGCGGGCCTGGTAGGCGGGCGGATCGGCCACCATGATGTTGCGGACCCCGCGCGCATTGGACACCCAGGCCACCTTGCCGCCATCGGGCGCGGCCGTCAGTTCGGTGGGAAATGCGGCGCTAAGCGCCTGATCGAGCGTGAACGGCGGCGTTTGCGCGGACGCGGCGATGGCGAACAGCAGGGCCGGGAACCATCTCATTAGTCCATGGTACGACGGCGTGAGCCGGCGTCCTGCTAGCGTAGTGTCTGCTAATTGGCTGGACAGGTCCGGAGGTCGGTAGGGCGGACCCCCTGGTCCGCGCGGGTCCCCCCGGACCCGCTTCTTCACCTGCCAAGCGAAGCCAACCGCGCCACCGGACAGGCCGACCAGGGGGTCGGCCCCACCAAAACGGCTTGCCCAGTTATTTTGTGAACACTACACTAGAATGACGCGAATCGCAATTCACATGAACGGACCCCGCATTTCTTGGCATTATCGCGCAAGGGCGGCGAGGATCTCTTCCGTGCGGCGCACGCGGCCAAGGCGCGGGAAAATGCGCTCGATGGCGTTGGCATGGCTTTCGGCGCTTGTGCCGGCCATGGCGTCGGAGGCGAAAATCTGTTGGTAGCCGAGCTCGTAGGCGTCGCGGGCGGTGCTTTCGACGCCGAACTCGGTGGCGATGCCGCAGAGCACGATGGCCGTGAGGCCGCGGCGGCGCAGTTGCAGGTCGAGGCCGGTGCCGTAAAAGGCACTACATTACTACCTTGGGATAGAACCACGCGCTGAGCGCAGAGATGAGCAGCGCGGCGACGGCGAGCACCCCGATGTCGAACCCCACTCGGGCCGTGCCGCCGGTGAGCATCAACGCGCGCAATCCATCCACCATGTAACTCAGCGGGTTCACATTCGATATCGCCTGGAGCCATGCGGGCATGATGGCGATGGGATAAATGGCGCTGGAAGCGAAGAACAGCGGCAGCGTGATCACCTGGCCGATGCCCATGAACCGCTCTCGCGTTTTCACGATGGCGGCGACAATCATCGAAAGGCCGGTGAAGAAACTCGCGCCGAGCATGACAATGACAATGACTCCGAGAACGGACAAGGGGGTAACGTGCAAGCGAATGCCGAGGACGAGGGCGAAAACGAAAACGATGAGCGCCTGGCTCAAGCCGCGTATGCCGGCGGCAGCCATCTTGCCCCAGACCAGCGCCAGGCGCGGCGTCGGCGTGACCAGCAGTTTCTGCAAGACGCCGGTGTCGCGGTCCATGATGACGTAGAGGCCGTAGAAGATGGCGACGAAGACCACCGACTGAGTGAGGATTCCGGGAGTGATGAATTGGAGATAGGTCAAGCCGGGCGTGGTGATGGCTCGCACCTTGCTGAGCGCTTCGCCGAAAATGCCGAGCCACAGGATGGGCTGCACGGCGCGGGAAATGAGCTCGGTGGGATCGTGCAGCAGCTTGCGCGTTTCCATCTCCGCGAGCACGTAAGATTTCTTGACCGTCTGTGAGAGGTAGTGCAGCATACGCGCCCGCTATCCCAGCCGCCGCTGGTTTTGCCTGTTCTTGCGGATTTCCCGGAAATTGCCGGTCTCCTGAAGCTGGTTGCCGGTGAAGAAGATGAAGGCGTCTTCCAGCGTCGCATCGGGCTTGCCGGTGCGCGCCTTCAGCTCTTCCGCCGTGCCCGTGGCGGCGATCTTGCCGCGGTTCATCACGGCCACGCGGTCGCTCACTTCGTCAGCCTCCTCCATGTTGTGAGTGGAAAAGAAAATGGTGGTGTTGAATTTGCCGCGCAGATCGAAGAGGTGTTCCCAGACGTTCTGGCGCGCAACGGGGTCGAGCCCGGTGGTCGGCTCATCGAGCAGCAGCGCCTTGGGACGGTGCAGCATGGCCTGTCCCACCTCCATCTTGCGGATCATGCCGCCGGAAAACGTGCGCACCAGCGCGTCCTTATGCCCCTCCAGGTTGAGGAATGCGAGCATTTCCCCGACGCGGCCGCGGCGTTCCGCGCGCGGAATATCGTAAAGCCGCGCCATGAGCATCAGGTTCTCATAGGCGGTGAGCGTTCCATCGACGGAGATCATCTGCGGTACGTAGCCGATGCTTCTTCGCACCTCGGCGGCGTGGCGCGTAATATCGTGCCCGTCGATGGCCGCCGTCCCACTGGTAGGCTTCAGCAGCGTGATGAGCATCTTGATGGTGGTGGATTTCCCAGCGCCATTAGGACCGAGGAACGCGAAGATCTCGCCCGCTTCGACGGCGAAGGAAATATCGTCAACGGCAGCCAGATCGCCGAAGCGTTTGACGAGACCAGTGACTTCGATGATAGGGGCGGGCATCGGCATTAGGTGGAATAACGATTCTAAATCGGTTTCAGCTTGTGGCACACGCCTTCAGCGTGCAGCCGCGGGTTTTGGCCTGCGGGGAGCCCGCATGGCGAACTCAAGCTCGCCGCTGCACGCTGAAGCATGCACCACGTCCAAGCTCGCCCAAGCCGCATCTTCCTCCGGCGTGAGCCAATCCTTAGCCAGCGCCGACTCAGCGGCCAGCATCCCTAACCTGCGATCGACCAATTCCCGTGTGCCCATGTGAGGCTCGTTCCCATCGTAAGGCATTTCGAGCCGCGCATGTTATCCTGATAGTCGTCCGAGGCGTCCGATGAGCGATCCCCGTCAGCAGGCCCACCAGTTGATTGACCAACTTCCGGAGACGCAGATCTCCGCCCTGGTCGGGCTGCTCGAAACCATCGTCGATCCCGTGGCCGCCGCTCTGCGCAACGCGTCCATGGACGACGAACCCGAGACCGAAGAAGAAAAGCGGGGCGTGGCCGAAGCGCGCGACTGGCTTAGCCGGCGCGGCGGAAAAGGGATTCCGCATGACGAAGCCATGCGGAGCCTGGGTTTGGAGTGAAGCAGATCGAGTGGACCGGAGTGGCGATCGAGGACATGGCCGCACTCGATAGAGCCATTGCCCGCCGGGTCAAGCAAACTGTGGAGCGCTTCGCCGCTACCGGCGCCGGCAACGTGAAAAGGCTCCAAGGTATCGACCCGCCCCAGTACCGCCTCCGCGTGGGCGACTACCGGGTCCGTTTTCACCGCCAGGGCGAAACGATCCAGGTGTTGCGTGTTCGCAACCGGCGAGAAGCTTACCGATAAAAGCGTGGCGTCGTAGGGCTCCCCGGTCACCCACGAAACTACGCTAGTGCCACCTTTCGCCAGGCAATCACGAAATCTTCCGCATCCACTTTATGAGGGTCGCGATAAGCGAACCGGCAATCAAGCCCCAAAACGCAAACAAGAGGCCATGACCGAGAGACCATGGTTCGACAACGGGGAGCGACGTATAAGTGGTGCCCGCAACACGCGTTGCCTCACTAGAGCTATAAATGAACCCGGCGACCGTGCCAACGGCCATTAGTATCGCCGTTATCCATGATTCGAC
>Ga0302320_10020675_pt1 | contig 13105 bp, 14 predicted proteins | sample Bog_T0_3_FD_202130 | JGI IMG/M metagenome (GOLD analysis project Ga0302320, IMG submission 202130) | Peat permafrost microbial communities from Stordalen Mire near Abisko, Sweden - Bog_T0_3 | ecosystem: Environmental > Terrestrial > Soil > Wetlands > Peat | place: Sweden: Abisko, Stordalen Mire...
TCGAGAGTGGGACGAGCATCTGTAACCGCAATCGGATTATGACGGGGGTGCGGTTCTTGTTCCGCGTCACGCTACGTCGCCACGATCTGGCGGCCGAGGTCTGGCACATCAGGGAGCCCGTGAGGCTGCCGCCGGTGCTGAGCCCCGAGGAGGTCAAGCGTGTTCTGACCATGGCGACGAGTTTGAAGGCGCGAGCGATGCTAAGCCTCGCCTATGGTTGCGGACTGCGGTCCAGCGAGGTGGTGCGGCTGCGAGTGGGTGATATTGATCGTGAGCAGAAGATTATCCGCATCGTGCAGTCGAAGGGCCGTAAGGACCGATACGTGATGCTGCCGGCGGAGGTCCTGGTTTTGTTGCGGCAATGGTGGAAGGCGCGGCCGAGCGCTGATGACGCTGGCATTGCCCCGGAACAGCGCTGGCTGTTTCCGGGTCGCAGTGATCATCGGCCACTGACCACGCGTCAGTTCGGCCGGCTGTTCAAGGAGGCCGCTAAAGCCGCGGGGCTGCGCAAGACGGTCTCGCTGCATTCGCTGCGCCACAGCTTCGCAACCCATCTGCTCGAGCGCGGCAAGGATATTCGACAATTGAATCGGAAATTACGCCGCGTCGTCCGGGCAGGTGAGCGTTTCGGGCGATGCCCATCTCAGGATGAGGTCGGAGATTCATTCACAACCTCTCAGAGCGATGAGGCCCGTGGGTGCCGCTAATTTACCTTGAACGGCGCCACGTCGATGCCGCCGTCCTTCAGCGCCTGCCGGATATCGCGGGCTATATCGACCGCACCCGGCGTGTCGCCGTGAATGCAGACGGTATCGGTGCGCATCTTGATCACTTTGCCCGTCACCGAGACCACCGCGCAGTCCTGCACCATCCGCACCACGCGGTCGGCGATCGTCCTGGCGTCATGCAGCACCGCGCCGGGTTTGCGGCGCGACACCAGCGAGCCGTCGTCCTCATAGGCGCGGTCGGCAAACACCTCGTGCACCATCGGCAGATTGGCGGCTTCGCCGGCCTGCACCAGCTTCGAATTGGCGAGCACCACGAAAATCAGGCTGGGGTCGACCGCCTTGATGGCGGAGGCGATGGCTTTCGCCGTCATGTCGTCCTCGCAGGCGACGTTCGACAGCGCGCCATGCGCCTTGACGTGGGTCACCTTGTGGCCGGCCGCGGTCGCGATCGCCTGCAACGCGCCGATCTGGTAGGCGACCAGGTTCTCGATCTCCGACGCCTTCATTCCCGGGACCGGGCGGCGGCCAAAGCCGTGCAGATCGCGGTAGCCCGGATGGGCGCCGACGCTGACGCCGCGGGCTTTCGCCAGTTCCACGGTCTTGCGCATGATGTCGGCATCGCCGGCGTGGAAGCCGCAGGCGACGTTGACGGAGGTGGCAAGCTCGATCATGGCGGCGTCATTGCCCATCTCCCAGGCGCCAAATCCTTCACCGAGATCGCAATTGAGGTCGACGGTCTTCATGCTGTGTCCCCTTGGGTGGGCAGGTCTTTGGTCAGTCCTGCGCCGGCGCGTCTGCCGGCGACGAAGTCTGCCAGGTTCGGGCGTCGACGGCGCTGACGGCGCTGCCCGCGACGTTAGCATCTCTCAGCGCTTCGATGTTGAGCTCAAAATTTTCGATGCCGCGCAGCCGGTCGGGCAGGGTGCGCAACAGGCCGGCGAACTTCCGCGCCTCGGCTTGCGCTTCCGGCATGCTGAGCGCCTTGAACCTAAAGCTTTTTCCCGCCGGAGTTTGCGCGAAGCGCCCGTGATCGGCCGAGATCACGGTCGCGATCTTGGGATAGCCGCCACTGGTGCCGCGGTCGGGCATCAGCACGATCGGTGCGCCGTTGCCGGGTACCTGAATGCTGCCGTTCACGGTGCCGTCGGAAACGATGTTGTGGCCGTGCAGATGTTTGATCACGGGACCTTCGAGGCGGTAGCCCATGCGGTCGCTGGTGGCCGATATCTTCCATTCGCTGTCGAGAAACAATTGCTTTTGGGCGTCGTCGAACTCGTCGTCCTGTGGACCCAGCACCACGCGGATCGGTCCGTCGACAGCGAAAGGAAGCTCGATCCGGCGCTCGGGCGCGCCGCTTGCGGCTCGTGCCTGCAACTCGTCACCGGCCTGCAGCGGACGCGGGTAGGGGCTGCCGAGGCCGGCGCGGGCGTTTACCGCCAGACTGCCGAACACGAGCTCGCCCGCGATCCCGCCCTCAATCGCGAGGTAACTGAAGGAACCGCCGCGCGCAAAGCCCAGCGTCAGGGTCTCGCCGTCCGCAAGCGTCATCGACGTATCGGATGCAACGGCGCACCCGGAAATATCGGCGTTGCGCGGCGCGCCCGAAATCGCGACGCGAACCGCGCCCTCGCGCGCGGTGAAGGCGGCGCCGAACGGCCCGATCTCGATCGCCGCCGCGAACGGCGCATTTCCCACCAGCGTGTTCGAAGCCGCGATGGCAAGCCGGTCCATCGCGCCACTCGGCGTCAGCCCGTAACGCTGCGCGCCGTGGCGGCCGCCATCCTGCACCGAACTCGCAGGGCCAATGGTTGAAATGACGAGCTTGCTCATGCGGTCATCAACTCGGCGACGATCTCGCCGCCGGCCGCGGCGCGGTCCTGCTCCGCGAAGGTCTTGGCGTCGACGGCAGCGAAGGTAACGCGGTCGCCGGGTTCCAGCAGGAAGGTAGGCTCGCGATGCAACTGGTAGGTCCTGACCGCGGTCCGGCCCAACAGATGCCAGCCGCTCGGACCGGCCAGACATTGCACGCCGGTCTGCACGCCGCCAATCGAGATCGTGCCGGCCGGTGTCAGCAGCCGTGGATTTTGCCGCCGCGGCATGTGCAGGAAGGCCTCGAGTCCGCTGAGATAGGACCAGCCCGGGGTGAACCCGATCATGGCGACGCGGTAGTCGCCGGCGACATGGCGCGCCACGATGTCATCGGGGGTGGTCTTCAGTGTCCTGGCGACATCCTCCAGATCGATGCCGTGCTCCTCGCCATAGACCACGGGAATACGCCAGCGCCGCATCTTCGCGGCCGGCGGAACCGGCAATTCCGCCAACGCGACCAGCCTGTCGCCGAGGGCGGCGAAATCGACCAGCACGGGATCGTAATGTACCAGCAGCGAGCGATAGGTCGGTACCGTTTCGGTCACGCCCGGCAGCGGCTCGTCCGCCAGCCTGCGATCGAGCGCCAGCACCCGCTGGTTGGCGGTATCGTCGATATGGCGGCTGAATTCGACCGTGATGGCGCTGTCGCCACTGGGCAGAATACGGGGCGGGGAAAGTGTCGCGGCCATGGCTCACTAGGGTTCGGCGGATGACAAGCTCTAACCTGTTTTGCGCCGAAGTGGAATTCGCTTTCCGAAAATCGCCGAGCAAGTTCAATAAATTAATCGGCATTGATGCCATAAGCTGGGCTGATCGCGCAAAACGCCTCACAAAGCCAGGGCCGGCGTCAGCAACGCCACTTGACGCCATGCTTTCGCCCCGCAAGATGCGCCCGCCCGATCAAACCCAAAGCGGAGTTACCGTGTCGATGTCCCTGACCCCCGAAGCGATCAAAACCCTGTCCCACGTCTCCACCGCCACCATCACCACGGTTCTGCTCAAGAAGGGGTTGCGAAACGTCTGGATGCGGGGCTCGCGTCCGCTGCGGCCGGGGCAGCCGCGGCTGGTCGGACCCGCCTTCACGCTGCGTTTCGTGCCGGCGCGCGAGGATCTGGCGACGCCGGAATCCTGGTCGTCGCCGATTTCGACCCGGACCGCGATCGAGGCCATGCCGGAGGGCTGCATCGCTGTGGTCGACGCCATGGGCATCACCGACGCCGGCATCTTCGGCGACATCCTCTGCGCCCGCATGGCCAAGCGCGGCGTCGCGGCGCTCGTCACCGACGGCGTCGTGCGCGATCTCGAGGGTGTGCTCGGTACTGGCCTGCCGGTGTGGTGCGATGGCTTTGCCGCGCCGCCTTCGGTGGCCGGGCTGACCTTCGTCGGCTGGGGCGAGCCGATCGGTTGCGGCGGCGTCGCGATCTTCCCCAACGACATCATCGTCGCCGATCAGGATGGCGCCGTGGTGATCCCGCAGGCCTTCCTCGATCTCGTCCTGGCCGAAGGCGCCGAGCAGGAGCGCATGGAAGCCTGGATCGTCGAGCAGGTGAACGGCGGCGCCGTGTTGCCCGGGCTCTATCCCATGAACGCCGAGACCAAGGCGCGCTACGCCGCTTCGAAGAAATAATCAGGACGCGATCAAAACAGCGTCCAACAGCAGGAGGAACACCATGGATATCCATCTCGCCGGTTCGCGGCCGACCCGCCGTGCGCCCAAAGAGAGTTTTACGGGCACGGTCCTGCAGGACCCGATCATCACGCCGCAAGCGCCCTCGCGTCTGGTCGCCAACCGGGTGGCCTTCGAGCCGGGCGCGCGAACCGCCTGGCATACCCATCCGCTGGGTCAGACGCTCTATGTCGTTTCCGGCGTCGGCCGGATCCAGACCAAGGGCGAGCCGGTGCGCGAGATCCGCCCCGGCGACGTGGTCTGGATTCCGCCGGGGGAAAAACATTGGCATGGCGCCGCGCCGACCACCGGCATGGTCCACATCGCGATGCAGGAATCGGTGGATGGCGACCACGTCACCTGGATGGAGTATGTGACCGACGCGGAATACGGCGCCGCGGTGGGATAGCGCTGCCCGTTGACGGGGCGCGCTGTCCGATCCGATGGCCACAAGCAAAAGGCCCCGTCGCTGTGACGGGGCCTTTCACGCGGAATTGGCGTTTTGGCCTGCCGGCCTAGTTCACCCGGCTCCAGGTCTGGCCGCCGCAGAACATGCCGCCGAAGGCGCAGCCCTGAACCCGCAGGATATCCGATCCCTGCAATGCGATGGTCGAATCGTAGGTGCTGCCGGTGTTGGGGTCGAGAATCCGGCCGCTCCATTTCGCATCCTTGCCCAGCTTCATGTTGATCAAAACCTGTTCGCCGTTCTGGTTCGATCTCGCATCGACCGAGTAGCCGCAGAGATTGGCGCCGCATTGCTCGATGCGGACCTTGCCTTCCTTCTCCTCGGTCAGCCACACGCCGAGCGGCGAATTGGCCCGCTGCAGCGCCGGGACGGGGGAGATGGGTGCCGGCGCCGTCGTTGCAACCACATCGGGGGCTGCTGGCTTGGTCGCGGGCGGCGCCGAAGCCGGCTGAGCCGGAGCGGCGGGGTCAGCCGGCGCAAGCGGCGCCGCGGCGGTTGCAGGGACGGGGGCCGCATTGTCGGGCGCGGGGGTGACAGCCGGCTCGCTCTGTGCCGGCTCCGCTGCGGGCGCCTGCGGATCGATCTTGGCCTGCTGCGGCGTCGTCTTACGCTGGCGGTCGCTGTCCTGGTCGCCATGCGCGCGCTTGGCTCGCCGTCCGCTGTTGTCATAGACGCCGCGGATCGAGACCGTGCCGCGATCCGGGTCGATGCGAATGGTGTGCCCGCCATATTCGAAGGTGTACTGGGCCTGCGCGGCGGTGCTCGCCAGAAGCAACGCGGCGATCGCAAAAAGCCTCTTCATAACGACCTCCTGAGCAGGTGGAATCCCCCAACGCCTGACCTTACGCCTCGGTTGCAGCGTGACCTGCATCACTTTCAGCTATGAGTCGTGGATTGGCGGCTTTGGTTCAATACGTGTGTCGGCAGCCTTGTCCGCGGATGTGGTCGATTGGCCCGGATGCACACAATTACTCGAACCAGGCCGCATAGATCTTCGCGAAGCTACCGTCCTCCCTCGCGATGTGCAGCCACTGGTCGACGAACGCCTTCAGCGCGCCATCGCGTTGCAGCCAATAAGCCTTCTCGGCGAAGTCGAACGGTTTGTCCGGATGAACCGCGCAGAGCACCCCCGGGTGCAGCTTCTGCTGGTATCGCGTTTCCGAGGCATCCGTCATCATCACGTCGGCATCGCCCTTGGCGATCTCTTCGAAGATCGTGACGTTGTCATTGTAGGTCCTGACTTCGGTGTTCCTGATATTGGCCTTGGCAAATCGTTCATTGGTGCCGCCGGGGTTGACGATCACCCGGGTGCCCGGCCGGTCGATCTCGGGCAGGGTCTGGTATTTGCCCGTGTCCGCGCAACGCGCAATCGGCGTCTTGCCTTCGCGCATGATCGGCGTCGAGAACAGGCCCTTTTTCTGACGTTCTAGCGTGATCGAGATGCCGCCCATCGCGACATCGAATTTGTCGGCCTCGAAATCCCCAGTCAATTGCGGCCATGCGGTGTGGACATAGTCGACCTTGACGCCGAGCGCCTTGCCCAGCGCCTCCGCCATGTCGACGTCGAAGCCACGGAATTTCGAGGTCTCCTTGTCGAACGAGCTGAACGGCAGATAGTCGCCGGTCAGGCCGACACGCAGGCTGCCGCGCTGGATGATGTCGTCCAGCCGGGAGGGCTGCTGGGCCTGCGCCGTGGTCACCGCCAGGAAGAACGCGGCGGCGAGACAAGGCAGAATTCGAACCATCAAAATTCCTCCGGACAGCGGCACCGGCGCCCGATACAACGCTCGCGCCTGTGGTGCGTTCGCACAGAATAGCCCGGCGATGCAAGGTTTCAACCGGGCGGCGTTTTGGAAAAGCGATGGTTCGCTGCGGCACGGGAGGCTAGAGTTGCGGCCGATTCCAGCTCGCACCAAGCGGAGAGATCGCGACCGTGACCATCTCGATGTACAAAGCGTCGGTCGGCGTTTTCACGCCGTATCTCGGCAACCTTTCGCGTCTGTTCGATCATGCGGCCGGTCACGCCGAAGCGCGTGGGATCGATCCCTCGACCCTGCTCGAAGCGCGGCTCTATCCCAACATGTACAATCTGACGCGTCAGGTCGGCGAGGCGGTCAGGCACGCGGTGCTCGGCTGTGCGCTGCTGGCCGGCGTCGAGCCGCCGGCCTTTCCGGATATCGAGCCCGATATTGCCGGTTTGAAAGCCAGAATAGCCACCGCGATCGGCTTCATCGACGATCTGAGGCCCGCCGCCATCAATGGGACCGAACACAAGCAGGTGGTTTTCACCTTCAGGAACGGCGGGACGCGCGCATTTGACGGGCAATCGCTGCTGCTCACCTTCAGCATGCCGCAGTTCTTTTTCCACGTCACGACGGCCTACGACATCCTGCGCAATTGCGGCGTCGATCTCGCCAAGAAGGATTTTCTGGGGCCGGCATCTCAATTGCCAGAATTTTGAGAACGCTGCGCTACGCCGCCCCGTCTCGGTTCCACTCTGTCCGTGCCGGTCGCACGCGCGACTTTGCCAGATTCACGGTCTCGGCCATGGGGAAGAGCGCCTGGGGTACCTCGATGCCGCCTGCGCGGAAATCGTGGCAAGGAATTGACAACCGCACGATAAGATTGCAATCTAAAGATGCGTAAGTGGACTCCCCCCAACAGAGGATGCGAACATGGTTGAGCATGATCTGATCGAGTCGGTGGAAAAACATTCCGGAATGTCGCGCAGCGATGCCGCCAACGCGGTGAATGCGGAGCTCGGCGCACTGCGCGCTTCCCCCGATTCCGCCCTTGTGCTGCGCAAAGTCGAGGGCAAAGTGGCGCCGATCGAACAGCGGAAGATTATCCACATGTGCGGCTAATTTGCTTTTGAAGGCAGCCAAGCGCTGCCCGGGGCTAAGGAGCGCAACGCTCCTTAGCGAGTGTATTGTTCGGCTATCGTTCGCCGTCAGGGCTCGAATCCGCAAGCGGAGGTGTCGATGACCGGAGATCTTGGTCGAGAACCAGCAGAGGCTTCCGCAGCAAGCCGCGCCGTTGCAACCGGGATAAAGGCGTTTCAAAACTCCCTGGAATATCCAAGACTGCGAGAGAACATCTGGCAGATCATGCCCGGTGAGCCGGCCGCCTATGTCGAGACGCTGGACAGCCTGTTCGAGGTCCCTACCGAGCAGGCACTGTCGTTCATGAATATCCGGACGCACTGCACGGGCCACAATTCCATCGAGGAAATCGCCGTTCGCAGCCGGGTCCCGGCAGAGATCGTTCGAGCCAAAATCTATTCGCTCTTTACCGCCGGTCTTCTTGTTCCGCCGCAGCGAACTCCCGACGAAGATCTGCCAGCCGAGACGGCGCGCGAGCGGCTCAAACAAATCGGTGAGATATGGGGGCGGGAGCTTACACGGCATTTCGTCGCGAATGAACTGCTCGACGACGGATTGCCGAAGGACGTCCTGGTGGGATGGCTGCTCGAGATGTACCACTACGTGAAGGATTTCCCGGAGATCATTGCCTACGGCGGAACGAAAGCTACCGGCAAGCTCGCCGACCTATATGCGCGCTACGCATCGGAGGAGAGCGGGCACGAAGAATTCGTTGTTCGAACGCTGATGAACATTGGTCTTACGCGCGGGGAGATCGAAGCGAGCAGCCCGCTGGTGTCAACCCGCCTCATCGGGTTCCTGATGCGCGAGCTATTCGAATTTGAGCCGGCGACGGTGCTGCTGGTCGCGTCAATCATCGAAGCGCATGAGACGCCGGAAGATCGGCTTGACGCCTTTCAGCGCCAACTGGAAAGGAAATACGACCTTCGACGAGGCGATATGGCGCCGTATTTCCAGCATCAATTGATCGACGTTTCTTTGGGCCACAGCAAGTTGCTGGAGGACAATCTCGAGCTTTTTGCAGTCCGCGACGTGGCCGCGCTGGATCGCATCGTCGACAAGATGCACGATCTTAAACATGCCTTTGAGCTCCAGAGCTCTGAAATAAAGAGCTATTATGGAAACCTCTCAGGAATGTATTTTCCGCGTCAACCGATGACGTTTTCCGCGCTATGAACCCTTCGCGCCAAAGCGTGAAGCTATCGCGGCTCGCGAAGGTCGGCGACGGCATTGACGCAATGCCGTCGGGGTGGAGTTTTGGCGGTGACACCCCGAAGCATTTCGAGGCTCATATTGCCCGTTCCGTTCCGCACTATGCGGAAGGACACAAGCTGATCGAGCAGATCAGCGAGTTTTTCGTAAGAAGAGATTCCGTCGTTTACGACGTCGGCACATCGACCGGAAATTTATTGCGGCGATTGTCCGAACGACATGCCGGCGGCCCGCGATGGATCGGAATCGACGTCGAGGAAGCGATGATCAACCATGCGCGCGCGGAGCAGGCGGCGCGTGGCGGCTCGCGATCCGTCGAGTATGTGGTCGCCGATGCCTGCGACATGGCGTTCGAATCCTGCGATCTCGTCATTTCGTATTACACCATGCAGTTTGTGCGGCCTCGGCAGCGGCAAGGCGTGTTCGATGCAATTTACCGGGCGCTCAATTGGGGTGGCGCCTTCCTGCTGTTTGAAAAGGTTCGCGCACCGGATGCGAGGTTCCAGGACATTACGAGCGGCCTGTATGTCGACTACAAACTGGAGGGTGGCTATACGGCCGGGGAAATTCTTGAAAAAGCAAGGAGCTTGAGGACGGTCATGGAGCCGTTCTCAACCCAGGGAAACTTGGATCTGCTGGGCCGCGCCGGATTTGTCGACATCATGACCATATACAAGCACATCTGCTTCGAGGGTTTCCTTGCCATCAAGTAGCGGCGAGCGCTTGACGAGTAGCGGGCAGCCCGTACTGTCCCTCGGAGAGTACTTTGCCTACCTCGGCTTATGGCCGACAAAAATCCACGACGGAATTTGTGAAATATGCTCGCAGACCTCGTTCACAACCTTGCGCGACTCGGCAGGGGTCGGGAACAGGCTGCGGGTTGGGCTCTCCGTGGTGTGTTGCGATCGTTGCGGTCTCCTGTATCAAAATCCGCGCTTTGACCCCGAGTTCTACAACTCCTACTACAAGGCGGTCTATCGGAACGTGCTGACCGGCTCGCTGTCGCCAACGGCCGATTTTATCGAAGACCAGCTGGCACGCGGAGAACACCTGTATTCCAATTTGCGCCCGTATCTTCTGGAAACCGGCAGGCTGCTCGATGTCGGCTGTTCGGCGGGGGGCGTCATGCAGGCCTTTCTGAAACGCGGCTGGACCGGAGGTGGCACCGATCCGGACCAGGGCTATGTGGATTTTGGCAGGCGCGAGCTAAAGGCTCCGATCACGGTAGAGCGCGCCGAGGACATGGTCCTCGAGCAGGGCATCCATGATCTGGTGTTGATCACCGGATCGCTGGAGCATGTCTACGATCCGAACAAGGTGCTGGCGCTCTGCCATCGCGCTTGCGCAGACGGCGCGCTGCTGCTGATCGAGGGTCGAGGTCTCGGGCAATCGCGCCAGGTCGGAAGCTGCGGGCATAACCACCGCAGATTTCTGACGGCAAATTCCATCGAGCTGTTCATGCTCAAGCACGGGTGGGATCCGCTTTTGATCACGGATGAGGAACTGAGCGGACCGACGCGTCCACACAGTATCTTCGGTATTGGTCGCATCGGATTCCCGCTTTCGCCCGACGATCTGGAGGCCAGGATAGCGGAAGGCGCCTGCGATTGGGCGGGCCGCCACAAAGCCGACCTTGCGACCTGGAAGATCGAGTGATCGGCCGGCGTTAAGCAGTGAATTTCGGGAGCCGCAACGCTTTAGATCTCGCCGCCGTCGTTGCGGACCAGATTGGCCGCCGCGCTATGGCCGGCCATTTCGCTTCGCAGCGCCTCGAATCGCTGCCGTGCATCGCTTTCGCGGTCGTCTACGAATTTGACGGCGGCATCCCCGGACATCGGCCCGGAGACCACAGGCGCGGAATTCTCGCCGATCGTCTCGTCGACATAATACTGGCCATGGTCGGCACGGCGCACCGTCCATTTGAAGCGGATCGCCGCCATCGGACCAGGACCGAACTTGCAATAGCCGTCGGCATCGCTGCGCTCGGGAGCGAGCGGCGTGGTTTCAGCCACAGTCTTTTCGGCCCCGCGCTGGGGCTCCGGATGATCGAGGATGCTGGCGATCGCAGCCAGCGCATGATCGGTCGGGTCGCTTTGGGTCAAGATTTCAAGCTCCAGAAATGGATCAGTCGGCAGCAAAACGTCCCCGCTGCGCCGATACGCCAACCTTGCGCCCGAATGAGGCTGAGTTTTGTCGCTTTACGCACAAACTGGTGGCAATTTACCTTTCCAGGGGCGCTCCTGCTCGAGTTGGGACGCCAACCGCAACAACGTTGCCTCCTCGCCGAAGCGGGCCGAGAACATCATGCCGAGCGGCAGTCCTGCGGCGTTCCAGGCCAGCGGCACCGACATCGCGGGCTGGCCGGACATGTTGAACATTGCGGTTGCGGGCATGTAGCGCCGCAGGATCGGCGCGATATGCGACAGATCCTTCGCCATGGTGTCGAGTTCCCCGATCCGCAGCGGCGGCGAGCAAAGCGTCGGGCACAGGAACACGTCGCAGGTTTCGAAGAAATCAGCGAGCGCCCGCGATATCTGGAAGGCGGCGAGCTGGGCTGCGACGTAATCGGTCGCGGTTGCCTTTTCCGCGTTGTGGGCGCTCGCCAGCGTCAGGGTCTCGAAATCGCGGTCCGTCATGGCGCGGCCGAAGCGCCGCTCAATGAGACGCACGGTCAGCGCGGTGTTGGCGGCCACGATGGTCGCCATCACCGCGGCCGGGTCGGCGGCAAGGCGAGGTGCGCGTTCCTCGACATGGTGGCCAAGCCCGGAAAGCAGCGCCGCGGTCTCCCGCGTCGCTGCCGCGATTTCGGGATCGATGGCGTCGCCATAGGGCGATTGGTCGGTAAAGGCGATCCGCAGGCGACCGGGATCGCGGCCGACCTCCGCCAGGAAGGGTCGCTCCGGCGGCGGCGCTACATAGGGGCTCGACGGCTCGGCGCCGTGGACGGCATCGAGCATCGCCGCACTGTCCCGTACGCTGATGCTGACGACATGGCCGCAGGAGAATCCGCCCCAGCCTTCGCCGCGATCCGGCCCCAGCGGATTGCGCGCGCGGCTCGGCTTCAACCCGAACACGCCGGAGGCGGAGGCGGGGATGCGGATCGAACCGCCGCCGTCGCTGGCATGCGCAACGGGGAGAACGCGCGCGGCCACCGCCGCGGCGGCGCCGCCGGACGATCCGCCCGACGAGTGTGCGAGGTTCCAGGGATTGCGGGTCGGGCCGTGCAGGCGCGACTCCGTGGTCGGCATCAATCCGAATTCCGGGCTGGCGCTCTTTCCAAAGATGGTGACGCCGGATTTGAGGAAGCGCTGGGCCAGCGTACCGCTGTGGTCGGCGACATCGTCCTTGAAGATGCTGGCGCCGAAGGTCGTCCGCGTGCCCTGCAGAAGATCGAGATCCTTCAGGAGAAACGGTACGCCCGTGAAGGGGCCCTCGGGGAGTCCCTGGTCGATCTGCTGCTGCGCGTAGTCGTAATGCTTCACCACCACGGCATTGATCTGCGGGTCGACCTTGGCGGTGCGGGCGATCGCTTCGTCGAGCAATTCCGCGGCCGAGACCTGCTTGTCGCGGACGAGTTCGGCAAGTCCCAGCCCGTCATAGCTGCTGTATTCCCTGAAGGCCATGTCGATATCCGCGATGATGAAACAAGGGTCCCTGAAGTCGCCGGCGGGAAAATCCGGACGCAATCAGCCGAGCACGTCCTGATTGATGACGTTCTGGCGGATCGGATCGCCGTCGAGCGCGCTCAGGATGTTACGCGCGGTCTGCACGCTCATGCGGTCGACCGCCTCCCGTGTGACGCCGGCGACGTGCGGGGCCATGATGACGTTGGACAGCTCGAACAGCGAATGGCCCGAGGGTGGCGGCTCCTGCGCGAAAACATCGAGGCCGGCGCCCGCCAGCTTGCCGGACACCAGCGCCCGGTATAGCGCGGCCTCGTCGACGATGCCGCCACGTGCGGTGTTGATCAGATAGGCCGTCGGTTTCATGCGCTGCAGTCGCTCCGCATCGAACATCCCGACCGTCTCCGGTGTCTTCGGGCAGTGGATGCTGACGAAATCGGCGCGCGGCAGCGCCGCGTCGAGATCGCCGACCGCTTCGCAACCTGCCGCGGCGATGTCAGCCGCCGGCTTGTAGGGATCATAGACCAGAACATTCATTTCCATGGCGAGGCAGCGCTTGGCGGTGCGCGTGCCGATGCGGCCGAAGCCGACGATCAGGACCGTCTTGCCGAAGAGATCGTAGGGCAGCATGCCCAGCCGATCGGCCCATTTGCCGTCCT
>Ga0302320_10020677_pt1 | contig 13104 bp, 9 predicted proteins | sample Bog_T0_3_FD_202130 | JGI IMG/M metagenome (GOLD analysis project Ga0302320, IMG submission 202130) | Peat permafrost microbial communities from Stordalen Mire near Abisko, Sweden - Bog_T0_3 | ecosystem: Environmental > Terrestrial > Soil > Wetlands > Peat | place: Sweden: Abisko, Stordalen Mire...
CGCCCTTCCCAAACAGACGCTACCCTACGCTCTTTATACGGCCAAAGGCCTGAAAAAAGAGCCTTGACAAAGCCGACGCTGTCATACATGGGGCACAGCGTTTCAAAACTTCTGGGCCAGATCAATAAAACTTGTGGGTCAGATCAATAAAAACTTCTGAGTCAGGCCAACAATTGACGGAATATAGCTCATGAAGCCAAGGAGATTTGCCGATTTCAACAGATAGTGAACCGCAAGTCCAACACGTGTATTCTCGCCCTGCTACTGGTACTGCTGGCGATGGGCGGATTGCTGCGCGCCCAAGAGTACAGTTTTCGTACATTTGGGAACGCGGAAGGACTTGAAAATCTGGCGGTGCGGCGGATCTTCCAGGACCGTGTGGGTTTTTTGTGGGTGAGCACGGAAAATGGGATCTTCCGCTACGATGGGGAGCGGTTTGAGGCCATTGGACCGGCGCAGGGGATGCCGCCCAACTCCGGCGTGGCCCTGGGCGACGCACCGGATGGATCATTGCTGGTGGGGGGAAGTTTCGGCCTCTATCACCTGCGCGGCAACCGCTTTGAAAAAATTACAACCACTTTCAAGACCATCAATTGGGCTCAGGGCATTCAGGCGGACGGGAAGGGGCACACCTATCTCGGGACCGAGTCCGGCCTGGTGGAGCTATCTTCACAGCCGGGGCGGGATGGATTCTCGATGCGCAACATTGCCCCGCCGCCTGGAGTATCGGGACCGGAGGCCTATGGCATCTTCTTTGAAGGCGATGTCCTGTGGTATGGATGCGGACTGGAACTGTGCCGCATGGACCATGGCCAGACCGAGGTTCTGGGACGCGACCGAGGGCTACCTCCCCGGCAGGTGACCACGATCCGGAAAGACAGTATAGGCAATCTCTGGGTGCGGGTAAGGAATGACGGCGTGTATGTGATGCCGGCGGGCCAGGCGCGGTTTAGCAGGCCGGATCTGCCCATTCGAGGCAGAGTGACGGTCGGAGTTCCAGCCATGGATACGGCTGGACGGATACTGCTGCCGTCGGCGGACGGGTTGCTGATTCACGACGAGAAGGGCTGGCGCAAGATCGGCTTCGCCAACGGCCTGCGCGGCGATGTGTACGCAGTCATGGAGGACCGGCAACATTCTCTATGGATCGGAATGGCGGGCCGTGGACTTGTGCAGTGGCGTGGATATGAGGAGTGGGAAAGCTACTCGACGGTCAGCGGGCTGGCCAGCGATGTGGTGTACGAGATACTGCTTCAGCCCGGCGGGGTAGTGTGGGCGGGCACCGAGGGAGGGCTGATGCGCGGGGAGCGGCTGCCTTCCGGCATGAGGTGGAACAAGGTTGCGGGGCTTGAAGGGCTTGCAGTGCACGCCGTACGCGCAGCACCCAACGGGGATTTGTGGGTAGGCACAGAAACGCAGGGCGTGGGGCGCATCGATCCGCGAACGGGACGCGTGCAGTGGCTAGGCGAGGCGCAGGGATTGGTGGGCAAGGCGGCGTACGTGGTGCGCTTCGATCATCAGCAGCGGCTGTGGGCGGCAAACGAAGCGGGATTGTTTATGGCCGCGGCTCCCTATAAGCGCTTTTCGCGTGTGGGCGATGTGCCGTCAACGCGCATATGGGCGATTGCCGAGGGAAGCGATGGCACGCTCTGGGCGGGCGGCGCTGACGGGCTGTTCGCTTTTGCCGGCGGGCGCTGGAGAAATTTCAAGAAGACAGACGGGTTGAGCAATCTGGAAGTGCTCTCGCTGGGCTCGGGCGCGGACGGAACCATGTGGGTGGGTTATCGCTATGGGGGAGGGATCGACCACGTCCACTTGAAGCCGGGCGGATTGGCAATCGAAAAAAGTGTGCAGAGACCGGGCACGGATGGGCTTGTTTATTTTCTGGAGTACGACGCCACGGGGAAGTTATGGGCTGGCACTGAGCATGGAGTGGACGTGTGGGACGGCTCCCACTGGAGCCACTACGACATGAGCGACGGGCTGGCCTGGAACGACTGCAACCTGAGCGGCTTTGCCGCGGAGCTGGACGGCACGGTGTGGATAGGCACCAGCGGCGGATTGTCGCGCTTCAGGCCGCATCCGCAGGATGGAGCAGGCGCGCCGCTGGAGGTCGCTTTTACCCGGCTCATCCTGGGCCAGAAAGATGTGTCCGGGCAGAGCAACCCATCATCGGGAATTCACGACAACTCTCTGTTCGCGCACTACTCGGCGCTGAATGCCTCCCGGGAGAATGGTGTTTTGTTCCGCTATCGGCTGGAAGGCGCCGATTCCGCATGGACGGAGACCGCGCAGAGAGAATTGCAGTTTGCGCAGTTGGCGCCGGGAAGCTACCGGCTGGAGATCGAAGCACGGGACAGCGGTGGCGTATGGAGCGGTCGCAGGGCGGAGTTCGCCTTCAGAATCCTCGCGCCGTGGTACGGCTCGTGGCAGTTTTACCTGCTCTGCGGGCTGATTCCGCTGCTGGCGGCGGCGGCGGCGGTTCGCTCGCGGATGGCAGAGTTAAAAAGACGGGAGCGCGAACTCCGGCTGCTGATGCAGGCGCAGGATGAGATCACGAATCTTGCCTTCTACGATCCGCTGACCGGGCTTCCTAACCGCAGGTTGTTGCTGGACCGGCTGCGCAAGACCCTGGCCGTCAGCGCTCGGAGCCGCCGCCTGCGGGCGCTGCTGTTTGCCGATCTGGATAATTTCAAGACGTTGAACGACACACTGGGCCATCAGACCGGAGACCTTCTGCTTCAGCAGGTGGCTCGACGGCTTGAATCCTGCGTACGCGAAACAGACACCGTATCGCACCTGGGCGGAGATGAGTTCGTGGTGATGCTGGAAGATCTCAACGAGTACCCGGAATTTGCGGCGACCGAGGCAGAGATCATCGCCGAGAAGCTGCTTGCCGCCATCAATGAGCCGTACGCGCTGGACGGACGGGAGTGTGTGAGTACGGCGAGCATCGGGATTACGGTCTTCGGCAACGGCAAGGAAGGCACAAGTGAGGTATTGCAGCAGGCCGAAATCGCCATGTATCAGGCCAAGAGCGCGGGCCGCAACACGGTGCGTTTTTTCGCTCCCGGCTTGCAGGAGGCGGTGAATTCCCGCGCAACGATGGAAGAAGAGATGCGCCTGGGGATCAAGACCAGCCAGTTCGTACTCTACTATCAGCCGCAAGTGAATCGAGGCGTGCCGGTCGGCGCCGAGGCGTTGATTCGCTGGAACCATCCTGAGCGAGGTCTTATACAGCCGGATAAGTTCATTCCCCTGGCCGAGGAGTCGGGGCTGATTCTATCCCTGGGAGACTGGGTGCTGGATGCTGCGTGCCGTCAGATTGCGGCCTGGGCAGACCGCGAGGAGACGGCCCGCCTGACGGTAGCCGTCAATATCAGCGCGCGGCAATTCCGCCAACCGGATTTCGTGGAGCGGGTGTTGACGGCGATTGAAAACGCCGGAGCCAATCCTAAAAACCTTACACTGGAACTTACCGAGAGCATGCTGGTGGACGATGTGGAGGAAGTGATCGACAAAATGACAGAGCTCAAGCGGCATGGCTTGAAATTTTCCCTGGACGACTTCGGCACGGGCTACTCTTCGCTCTCCTTCCTGAGGCGCTTGCCCCTGGACGAACTGAAGATCGACCGGTCGTTCGTGCGGGACGCTCTGACGGATGCCAGCGGCGGCGCAATCGTGCAAGCTATCATCTCCCTGGGCCGGGCGATGCACATGCCGGTGGTGGCCGAAGGGGTGGAAACTGAGGAGCAGCGGGAATTCCTGGCCGGGCTGGGTTGCCACGCCTACCAGGGTTACCTGTTCAGCCGGCCGCTACCGGTGGATGAGTTTGAAGCGCTGCAGCGGCGCTCAGCAAGATGAGCGGTGTGATGGAATCAGGCCGAGACTTATAAATATGCAACCGGCGCGGAAGGTGAGTCTTCCGCGCCGGTTGAGACGAGCATCGATTAGTTAGAGCCGCCAACGATGGTAACCAGGCTCTGCAAGAGTATGCTTACCCAACTTACGCTGGAGTTAGAGCCGCCAACGATGCTGGAGTTAGAGCCGCCAACGATGTCGGAGTTGGAGCCGCCAACGATGTTGGAGGCGTGAGCAAGAGTGGCAACGGGGAGAACAACCGATAGCGTAAGAACGAATAATAGCTTTTTCATGTGAATATCTCCGTAATCTACAGTTAGGGGGTGGCGTTGCAAGCGATATCAACGTCTCGCGCCTGCGGACAGTGCGCCCGCGAGCAATAGTAACGTGACCCCTAAAGTAACATGACCAAAGGATAAGAAGCCATGAGAATCTAACAACCAAATGAATGTTATTTATCAGGAGAGCAACGAAGTTAGGCTGGTTTTATAAGAAGTTAATGAAGGTATATATAAGTATCCCGAAGTACTTAGGCCAACTAAGATAATTATAAGAAGAAAAAGTGTCTCAGGAAGTTATCAAACCTCGTTGACCCTATCAAACTGATTATCATGTGAGTGTCCTAAATGAGACAGTAATTCGGCGATTGAACTCCGATTTAACGAACCTCTGATCAAGTACTTCTATTGAGTTTGCATTCCCTCAGGGGCTAAAGCCCACATTGATTATGCTGGATTTATGTACGGGCTAAAGCCCGTACCCTTCAAATTCTCGACTTAATCAGAGTCTCCTTAACGAACCTAGCACAGGGAAGCTACCTTTTTCAGCATGATCTTCACGCTTCGCAAACGGCGCGATTGCTCAAGCCGTGCACTTTCAAACCAGGTTATGAAACAGCCTCCAGACTATTTTTCCTTCGCTACGCGAGGAGGCGCATCCACCGGCTTGTCGTAGCGCCCGCGGAAGGCATTCCAGCGGACGATGGTGATCTCCTGGAGCATCTTGAAGCCGTCTTTCAGGTAGCTCATGCGCGATCGTGCGTCGTGTGCCCAGCTAACCGGCACCTCGATGATCCAGAAATCGCGCTTGAGGGCGATAAACAAAATCTCCGGGTCGAAGCCCCAGCGCTCGATGGTCTGGAGTTGGAAGACGGTCTGGGCGGCCTGACGGGTGAAAGCTTTGAAGCCGCATTGGGTGTCGGCGTAGGGCAGGCGCATGATGGCGCGGGTGACGGCGTTGAAGCAGCGGCCGAAGAACTGGCGATAGAGGGGCTGGCGCTGGGTTTGGCGGTCTTTCTCCAGCCAGCGGGAGCCGATGGCGATGTCCGCGCCTTGCTTGATGGCGGCAAAGAGGTGTTCGGCCTCCTCGATGGGCGCCGAGAGGTCGGCATCGGTGAACAGCGCCACATCGCCCCGCGCCATGAGCATTCCGGCTCGCACGCTGTAGCCTTTGCCGCGGTTGCCGGGATTCTCAATGAGCCGGACCTCGGGCGCGGTATGGGCAAAGGCGCGCACCACCTCGGCAGTCGAGTCAGTGGAGCCGTCGTTGACCACCAGGACCTCGGCATTCCAGCCGCGGGCGCGAATGCAGCCGACCACCGAGTTGAGCGCTGTCAGGATGCGGGCGCTCTCGTTGTAAACCGGAATCACGATGCTGTACTTTGGCCGGGCGCTGTTACCGGTGTTGTGCTTGGAATCGTCTGTCACGTCTCCGCCCTCTTCCCGCGCTCTTTCAACCCTATCACTACAGCAGTAGTTAAATGAGTTTCGGAAAAAAGCAAAGGCCCGGGCCTGAAGGCCCTTCAAATTTGCTCTTCTCAGGGGCCTAAAGGCCCCTGCTCCCTCCGTTACCTTCCATCTACAACTGCTCTTCTCAGGGGCCTAAAGGCCCCTGCTCCCTCCGTTACCTTCCATCTACAACTGTAGTACTATGCCGGGGTGGAAAGGCTCAGGAAATATCACTGGACATCATATACGCTGCGGGGCGAAGTTGGCAGGCGACTTCTCCGGCGCAGGGCATTTCCGGCAAACTATTGAGGGGAAAAGGCTAAAATTCACAGGGGAGCTTTGTTTTTCGCGCCAGAATGGGTAGAATCCGTTTATGCTGTGTGAGGGGGGGCTAGAGGACATGACAAAGGCAGACCTGGTGGAAAAGGTGACCGCGGCAGGCGAGTTGACGCGGCGCGACGGCGAAGTCATCGTCGAGACCATCTTCGATGCGGTGATTGGGGCGCTCAAGAGCGGAGACAAGATTGAGATTCGCGGCTTCGGGTCCTTCCGCACCCGCCAGCGCAACTCCCGCATCGGACGCAACCCCAAGACCGGGGAGCGCGTCGAGGTTCCGGCCAAGAAGGTGCCCTTCTTCAAGCCATCCAAGGAGCTGCGCGACCTGGTGAATCCCCAGGAAGCCAAGGCCTCCTGAGCACAGGTTATTCCTCTGAACTACACGCGTGGCACGGTTGTGCGGCAATGGGAGAGCACAATCGAGGCATATCCGGAGTAAGGAGACTCGCCGCTATGCCCAAAGCAGGATTTTCGTTCACAAGAAAATCGTGCTGGTTTTCGCTGACGATTTTGCTGCTGATGCTTCTTGGTGCAGGGTTCCGGTTGATCCCTCTGGGGCATGAGGCTTTGGGCGGAGACGAGTTGTTTTCTCGCCGTGTAGCGTTGCTACCCCTTTCTGTGGGCTATGCGGCTGTGCGCGACGATCTGGTGCATCCCCCGCTCTATTACCTGCTGTTGAAGGCCGGAATGTCGATTTTGGGAGCGGGTGCTCTTGGGCTTCGTGCCCTTTCGTTGCTTTGCGGAATTGCATCGATTGGCTTGATTGCGATCCTGGGAAGGCGGCTGCCGGGCGCCCGTTGGTGTGGCTTACTGGCTGCGGCCGGACTGGCGGTGGGGCACAATCAGGTGTATTACAGCCAGGAGGCCCGCTCGTACGCTCTCTACACAATGCTGGTCATTCTCCTCGCCCTGTGGGTCGAAGCGATCTCCCGGCGGCAGCGCGACCCGCGGTTGTGGATGGCGGGCGTATTCCTGATGACTCTGCTGGCGTACACGCACTATGTCGGCTCGCTGTATGTGATGGCAGCGGTGCTGGCGCTGCTCGTGTGCAAGCTGGAACCGCGAACGAAGGTGCTGGCTGTGGCTTCAGCGACAGCCGCGGCTCTTCTCTTTATGCCCTGGCTGATGGCCGTTGCGGGCGTTTACAAGAGTAAGCACGGCGTCGGCGAAAACCTGGACTGGGAGGGTCTTCCGAGCCTGTATGACCTGAGAATGGTGTGGGCGTCGTCGGTGGGGATCATGGATTTCCCTGGTGCAACCACGGTGGCTCTCTTCTTGATTCTGGTGCTCGGAGTGGCCGCGCTGGTTCTGGTTTCCAGAAAGCAAACCCTGCGCCAAAGCCCCGCGGTTGTAGCCTTGGCGGCGATGGCTGTGCTGCCGCCGTTGATCATCTTTATCCTGTCCACCTCTCCATTTAATCTCCCGCTGTTCGGGCTTCGACACTTATTGCCTTCCACGGCGATTTTGCTGCTGCTTTGCTGCTATGGCCTGGAGCGGCTCTCCCAGGCCTCGGCGCGATGGGCTCCGCTTGTCGCAGCAGGCGGCGCGGCATTGTTGCTTACCCTGGGCACGGTCCCCATGATCAAGGTGTTGCAAGCTGGATCGACACGTTATCCATACGACATGGTGGAGCAGCAGGTGGAGGCTTCGGAGCGCAGCGGAACTCAGGCGTTCACGACCTCGTTCTACATGGAGGGTGAGGCGGTCAACTTCTATTGCAAGAGCACCTGCGTGCAACCGCTTCCACAAGACGAATCTGCGCTTCCGCCCCGCCTGCTATTGCTTTACCGCTCGCGGGTTACAGAGGAAGAGAAAAGTTACCGCCAACTCATACAGAGCGGGTATGCGGATGTGGGTCATGTTCTCTACACGAATGGCCAAGGCGGTTCCTGGGGAACGACCGCGGCAAGCCTCGAACGGCGGAAATAAGCAGTAAGGCGGCTCTTATCGGCTTTGCCTGCCGTGGAGTTCCGCCGGTAATTCGCCTGGACGCCGCTCCCGCTGCCCTAGCCAGTCCAGAAAGAAGATACCCGCCAAAAGCGGCACCAGCCAGATCACGCGGCACTGATAGCGATCATCGACGACCGACAGGACGCCCGTGACACCTGCGTTGGCGACGACCGTGGCGGCAACGACCAGGGTGAGGCCGGCCAGCCGGGGGGAGTGGCGGCGCCAGAGGAAGGGAATCAGGACGGCAATCGCCGCCAGCGAGGCGACGATGGTCCACCACTGAATTTCCGTGAACAGGTCGAGAGGCAAAGCGTCGTGCTCCTGTTTGCTGCCAAGATAACTCGCTTTCGCCCTGGGCAGCACTTCATCGAATTGTTGATGCATCCATTCATTCTCATTGAAGCCATAGATGCCGTAGTGGAAGAACTGGTCCCAGAAGTTTGCGGCTGATTGGGAAAGCTGCTGCAAGGGATAGGCGCGCACCGTGGCCAACACCAGAGGCATCTCCTCCTGCTCAATCTGCGTTTTTTCCTCGTCGGAGGCGCTCTCGTAGGCTCCATTCGTCTCCCAGAGAAACGTGTCCGGATCGCCGGTGAATTGGCTGATATGGTTGCAAATTGCCCATTGCAATTGGGGGCAATTTTTCTCCAGATACCAGCGTCCGGGGCCGTCGGCGACGATGCGAGCCATCAGATAGGGCGGCCGAATGCCGTTCAAGGTGGGCTTGCCGTAGAGATAGCCGTGCAGCGCCATCTGGGCCGCCATGGCCACCACAAGGATTGCCGCCAACTCGCCCAGGCTCAGCACGCGACGCAGAAAGGGCTTACGCTCGAAGGCGGCGAACAGGACCAGCAGCACAAACAGGCCCGCAGCCAGCAACAGGTGCGAGGCGTGGGCGGTGATTCCCCACACGGCGATGAGATAGAGGCCCCACCGTTCGGCGCGGCTGAGCGAGTCGCGCGCAAAGGCCAGCAGATAGAAGCAGAGATAGAGGAGCGGGCCGAGAATGTCGGGCATGATGAAGCAGGCATACCAACTGACGCTGGTCAGCAGGCTGAGAAAGAGAATGAGGAGGAGATACGGCGCCACCATGCGCCGCGGGGAAACGGAAGGGGACAGAAAGGAGCGGGCTTGAAATGCACGTACCAGCAGCCAGATGACCCAGGCAACCAGCAGGCTTTGCAGGGCGACGATGGGCCAGGGCGAGATGTTCCAGTGAAAGGGAAGAATGCCCAGGCTATAGAAGAAGGAGCGGACGCCGTAGTAATCCGCAAGCTTATGCAGGAACAGCGCTCGCGCCACCACGCGGCCATCCCAGAGATAGGTCATTGAATCCGGGTAAAGCAGCGGAAAGCCGTTCAAGAAGGCGGGCCAGGATAGCAGGAGCGCGCCCAGCAACACCGCTCCGCCGCGCCAAGCGCAAAACCTGCCTTTCCCGTTTTGCGCGAGTTTCTGTCCCTCAGCTTTGGCAACTGTCATGGAATAAGCCTTCTGATGATTTTATGGAGAACGCACCCATCGTATCACCTTGAAGGCACTACGATTGTTTTGCTGGATCGGGCCGGATGCCGATGACGCTCATCATGCGGCCCGCGTGGCCCTCAGAGCCGCGATGAGAGAAGAACAGCTCTCGATTGCAGCTTGTGCAGCCGCCGATCAACTTGACGGAGCTGGGTTTCAGGCCAGCGGCAAGCAGTTGGCGGCGGTTGGCTTCAACTAAATTCAAGTGCAGGCTGGGGCCGATCTCCGAGTGGCCCGGAGCGCGCTGCGTCATGAAGAGCATTGGGTACTTGATCCGCACCGGGTCCGAGTCGTAGACTTCGCGGAAGAGTTCGCGGGCGTATGCGAATTGGGATTCGAAGCTGGAGAGGACCTCTTCGCCCACGGCATAGCAGCAGGGGCCGATGCCGGGACCAATGGCGGCCACCAAATCCTCAGGCCGGGAGCCGAATTGGAGCCTCATGCGGCCAATGCCGGACTCGACGATGCGCTGGACGGTACCCCGCCAGCCGGCATGGAAGGCGGCTACGGCGCGCCGCTTGCGGTCGGCTACCAGAATCGGGATGCAATCGGCGGTGCGGATGCCCACGAGCAGGCCGGGCTCATCGGTCATCAGGCCGTCGGCTCTCCACCCCAGCGACGAAGACCTGTCGCTGGGGACCCCGGCGCTCCTCGGCTTCTTCAGGCTGGCGTCCGCCGCGTGCGCCATGAGCACCAGGTTGGAATGAATCTGGTGAAGATCGACCAGCGGCGTGGCCTGGTCACCGGTGACTGCCTGGGTAAAAAGCCGGAGATTGCTGGCTACAGTTTCGCGGTCGTCCTCAGGCGTAAATCCTAGATTCAACTCGCCTTGTGCGTCGTCGTCGCAGTAGGCGCGGCTGCGGCCTCCGCGACGGGTGCTGAAGCCATGCCAGAGCCAGGTCATCTTTTCCCAGGTAGGAACCGCCAGCCATTGAACGCCGTTGGGAGCGATACGGGGAATCGGCGCGGCGGGAATCAGCTCCTGCTGCGTCGTGCGCTCCAGACGCAACCGGGCGGTTATGCCGGCTTTGCCGCGCAGATTGCGCTGCAGGCCTGCTCGCCGGAAAAGCACGTCAATCTGCTGAATTTCCTGCTCGGGATATGTCTCTGGAGTAAAGGGGGCCATCAGATTTCCATTTTAAGCGGTACACACATAGGGCCGCCTTCCGGCAGGCCCTTTCGAGAGGCATTGTAGGAGGGGGTCCAAGGGGGTTTGTGGGGAAGAGGTTCTTACTGAACCTTCAAGAAGGAGGGAAGTCCTTTCTTGGGCGGGTGGTATTTCGGGGAAGCCTCTGTAGTTGTCATTATAGATGCGGATAAATGAAAAAGGTTTCACAGCCAGCAAGAATTTTTATTCACAAATTACTGTGGATTTCTCCTATCTGCGAAAAATGCCTCAACTTTTTCCCCCATTTGCCGACAACATCGAATAAGGGAGCCTTTCCCTGCTCCCGGAAAAGGGGTCACGATGACGGTAGCCGCTCTTTCCACCGCGGGGTTTTCACAGTACATTGCCGCCTCCAGCAACGTTTCCGCCTCGCAGCAGGCCTGGCAGTCGCTTGCGCAGAGCCTGACCCAGGGCAACCTGAGCGCCGCGGCAAACGCCTTCAAAACCTACAGCCAACTCAACCCGGCGCAAACGTCCACGAGCGGCAGCAGCTCGACGGCTTCCTCGCAGCTCTCCACAGACATGACGGCGCTGGGCAGCGCCATCAGCTCGGGCAATCTCTCCACGGCCCAATCCGCATTTACAACGGTCCAGACCGACCAGAAGTCCACCCCATCCCAGGCCGTCACCAACGCGGAGAGTGCCGCGACGCAGACAGTGCAATGGGTGGACGACCTGCTCAGCCTTTCCGATTCGAGCAGCTCCTCCTCCTCGACCCCGGTTGACCCTACCGCCTCCATTCTGGATAGCGCCTACGGCCTGAATTCATCTTCCAGCACAACCAACCCGATGGTCGCACAGCTGGAAAGCGAGTACGGCGACGGCAGCACGGCGAGTACAAGCAGCGCCTCCAGTTCCGGCGCCGCGGCTGCCAGCACGGCCGCCTATTCAGCCGGCGCCAGCAGTACGGCCAGCGCTTATAGCGTCGTCAGCAGCGGCAACGCCGGCAGCAGCGCCAGCGTCAACGTCTACGCATGATGGTTGTCTAGCGGTCGAATACGAGCATGGAAGCCGGATGAGGCAATTTTCTTGCCGCCGCTCAAAGGTGGCCAAGGACCTATAGAATAACTGTGTTATGTCCGACGGCGACGCAGGCAAAGTTTCGGGAGATTCTCCTCCCGACGGCTCCAATAGAGCCGCCCGCCAGCCGTCTATCAAGGACATTGCGCGGCTGGCCCACGTATCCCATCCCACGGTCTCCCGCGCCCTGCAGAACAGCCCTCTGGTGAATCCCCGCACAGCCGAGAGAATCCGCAAAATCGCCGACCAGGCGGGTTATCACGCCAGCGCCGTGGCGCGAGGGTTGGTGACCCGGCGCTCGCGGACCATCGGGCTGGTGGTGACCACCGCCGCCGACCCGTTTACCAGCGAAGTCTTCAGCGGCATTGAGCAGGAGGCACACAACCGGGGGTACTGCGTCTTTTTGGCCGAATCGAATGCCGATCCCGAGAGTGAGCGGGAAGTGGTTCGGACCTTCGCCGAGCGGCGGGTGGACGGCATCATCGTCACCTCGTCGCGTGTGGGCGCGCTGTATCTTCCGCTGCTGTCGGAGATGATGGTCCCCATTGTTCTGGTCAATAATCAGCATCCCGGAGCGTTCGTACATTCGGTGATGATTCGCAACCAGGAGGGCAGCCGGGCCGCGGCCAACCACTTGATCGAGCTGGGGCACCGGCGGATTGCTTACCTGGGCGACCATACCGGTTATCAGTCTGACGCGGAACGCTGCGCGGGCTACCGGGAGGCACAGGACGCAGCGGGAATCGGGTTCGCTTCGGAACTTGTGGTTCTTGGCGATGGCAAACCGGAAGGCGGCCAGAGCGCCATGGATCTGTTGCTGGCGCTGGCCCATCCGCCGACCGCGGTCTGCTGTTACAACGATATGACGGCCCTGGGAGCGATGCGCGCGATTCGCCTGTGCGGTCTGAGAGTGCCGGAAGACATTTCCGTGGTGGGCTTTGACGATTTGTTTTTCGCTTCCTATACGCAGCCGCCGCTGACCACGGTGCGCCAGCCGATGCGGCGCATGGGGCAACTGGCAATGGAGAGCCTCATCAAGTTGATGTCCGGGGACGAGTCGGAGATCCGCATCAAGGTTGAGGCCGAGCTGATTGTGCGGGAGTCAACGGCGCGGGTCAGGACGGGGTGAGTGGGATTCCCACCCTAGCCGCAAAAACAAGAACAAGGCGAGTGTGGGGGATACAACTGCTCGCCGAATTCCAAAATTCCATGGAAACTGATATATTTTCCACCATGAATGCGAACATCAATCAAATCAATTTCGGGTTCGGGATCGCCATGCTGTTTATGACAGCTTGGTGGAATATGCAACCGCAAAGATTCATGAGATTCTGGCTCAGACCGCCATACAAGCCCTTGACTATCCTATTATTCCGATTGTTCTTTGCCGCAAACCTAGGGAACCTCTGAAAATCGCCCCTTTCCACAGCCTTCGCGGTTAATGTGGATTGAGGAGATCGATCACGGATGAAGCAGCTTACCTTGGCCCATCAGGCGGAGTTTCAACGCTACTCGAAGAAG
>Ga0302320_10020681_pt1 | contig 13103 bp, 14 predicted proteins | sample Bog_T0_3_FD_202130 | JGI IMG/M metagenome (GOLD analysis project Ga0302320, IMG submission 202130) | Peat permafrost microbial communities from Stordalen Mire near Abisko, Sweden - Bog_T0_3 | ecosystem: Environmental > Terrestrial > Soil > Wetlands > Peat | place: Sweden: Abisko, Stordalen Mire...
GAGAGGACGGGTGTGCGGCGGTCCGGATAGAGCAGCGACCAGTTCTTGAGGTGCATGTCGGCGTTGCCGATCAGCACGGAGAACACGAGGCGCCGCAAAAAATCATAGGTGCCGGCTTCCCCGGTTTCCGCCCACAGCACGGCCGCAATATTCGCGTAGCTGCGCTCGCGGTATTTGTCGTCGGGAAAGAGTCCAAACACTTGCGCGAAATCCTCCATGTGCACGGATTCGCCGCCGGAGCGCCGGTCGAAGCGCTGCACCGCGAGAGCTTGGCCCTTCATCGCGCCGGCGTCCTGCGGCAAACCGCTTATGGAGCCGACGTCGATAAGACGGTTCGCCGGAACCTCGATGCCGACGGCGCGAGCGAGGGCAAGCATGGCGTATTCGTTCTCGGGAACGGAGGGAAAGCGGGCCGAGGGCAGCTTGACGATCCATGAACCGCCCATGCCTCCGGCCGGAATGGTCAGGCCTCCGGATGCTTCCATCACGGCCGAGAATTTGAGTTGGACGCCGGCCAGCGAGAATCTCAGAGCGGTCTCGCCGGCGCGTTGTTCCTCATGCTTATCTTCGTCCTCATGAGCGGCGGCGTTTCCTTCCATCGGCTCGACCACGAGCGCGCCGGGCAAGTCGGCGCCCAGCACGGCGAGAAGAAAGAATTCGCGCTGCGGCTTGACGCCCGCGCGCGCGGCCAGGTAGTCGCGCAGATGCCCTTCCGGCAGCAGGTTCGAAAAGAAGGTGGGCAGGCGGGTATTGACGGCCCGCGTCGGTACAACGAGTCCGCCCGACTGGCCTTTGTAGGAAAGGCTGAGGGTCGGCTTGTCCGGATCGTCGATATAACTCTGTTCGAAAGAAAACAGGTGGCGGTCGCCGCCCAACCGGTTGATGACGCCGATCCGGCGGCCATGCAGTTTCACGGCGAGCGCATTCATGGTTTTAGGATCGAACATCATCGGGCCCCCTTCCCTTCTCCACCGGCTTCCTCATCGCCGCCGGCATAGAGGGACCGCTCTTCGGCCCCTTCCGGCTCCTGTTGCGCGCGGATGAGGGACAGCACGGCGGGCACGAGCGCGCGCGGGACGAGCAGCAGGTCCAGGCTGAGAACGCGGACGAGGTCGAGCAGTGTGTCGAAGCGGGGCACGACTTCCCCGGATTCGATCGCGGAGATATGCGGCTGCGGCAGGCCGATCTGCGCGCCGAGCTCCCGCTGCCCCCAACCCCGCTTTGCCCGCGCATCCTTTATCTGTTGGCGCAGATCAGCAGGCAGTCCTTTGAGCCGCAGGGGTTTGATATGTTGTGATATATTGTTTCTCACTTTTATATGCTATCACATATCAGAGCCCTCCCATGTGATATATTTTCACATATCACATGACTCGATTTATATACTTACACATATCTGATCACTGATTGATTGTCCAGTAATGGAAGGCACGCCTCCAGATTATGGGCGAAAATGGAACGCCCAACAACACTGCACCAACGATTTCCACTCCAATCTGTCGGCCACAGCATGGTCTCGCTCTATCACTCAAGCGAGTGTTTCCAAACCGTCAGTGCGCTCCAGCGTGGAGATCCACCTTGCCGCGAAACTTGGCATACACGAAGACAATGTAGCCGATGGCCAGCACCATGCCAAAGCCCCACCAGACCAGGCCAACGGCTAACGTGTATGGGCCCGAGATGGCGCGGCTAAGGGTGATGTCGCGGTCCGCACCGGTGGTCGCCGGTAGGAGCATAGGATACAGTCCCCAGCACGCTCCGGACAGCATGAAAAATAGATAGAGGCAGGAAGAGAGGAACGCCTTGACTGGCTGGGCGTTTCGATTGAGGAGCCATATGCCGGCCAAGGAAGCGATGACTCCGACGGGAACGACGAAGGTGAAGGGATAATTGAAGTAGTTGTTCAGACTGACCGGACGGACGATGATGGTAGCGGCGAGACTGACGGCGGTGAGGGCCGCCAGCGCAAGCCAGAGTGGAGTCGCGCAAACTCGCCAAGCAGACTGGGCAACACGTACTGGGCGATGGTAGTGGAGGCGCCAAGTGCCAGTTGCCCGGCATGCTCTCCGCTCAGCGCGGCAATTTCATGTTCAGCCTGGATGAAGAGCGCATTCGCTTGCTGCGAATATCCCAGAAGAACCTTTCCCGCCTCCGTCAACGCGATCTGAGAGCCGGTGCGATCGAAGAGCTGGACGCCAAGATCTTCCTCCAGCGCCTTGATCTGGAGACTCACCGCGGGTTGCGTCAGATACAACTCTTCCGCGGCCTTACGAAAGCTGCGCTGTTCCGCAACTGCCCGGAAGACTACCAGGCGGAAGTTGTCGAGACTCGCCATGAATAATCCTAACCTGCAACCAATTCGATCTTGATCTCGGGCGGTGACAACAGCGTGTTGTGCACCAGGCAGTGATGCACGGAGCGAATGAGGCCTGTGGTGTGGTCTTCGCTGAGGGCGACCGGGCAGATGACCTGGACGCGGAAGTTGCCCATCCGCGCCGGCTGCGTCAGCTTGTCGGCGGTCACGCTTACCTCCACACCGCTCTCCGCCAGCTTGCGTGACTTCAGATACTGCACAGCATAGAAGGCGGCGCAGGAGCCCAACGACGCAAGTAATAACTCGGGAGGCGTCATTCCGGAGTCTTCGCCTCCATTCTCGGCTGGCTGGTCGCAGAGGATTGTGTGCGATCGCGACTGGATGGATAACTTCACGCGGTCAAGATGCTTAATCGTCACTTCCATAATGGTCTTCACCTTTCAACAGAACAGAGACACATAGACGGCGGTTCGTTACAGCACGGCGGAGATTATTTCTGTGCGCTCGGAATCCCCAGCAATCGCAGGTACTCCTGGGTGAGGATGGAACGCAGGCTGGGCGCAATGGCAGGATCACAGGGAACCTCCAGCGAGCGGCAGCGGTCTATGGCAACGCGTAGATCACGGAGAAATACAACGCAGGCAGGGCAGGATTCGATATGACTACGCATCGCTTCGCAGGATTGTGGCTCCACTCGACCGTCTAAATACTCGGAGAGATTCGCAAACAATTCGCGGCACTCGGTGGGTCGCTGCCCGCCTTTGATATGGCCGCGCCTGGACTTCTTTGCGACCGGCTGGATTCCGGTTGGCTTGCCGCGGGGCGGCAGCTCGTGTGCGTCGTCCAGCGTTCTGTTCATCTCCTTGCGTACGGCAAGGCGCGCCCGATGGAGGCGGACCCGGACCGTCCCCGGCTGCAGGCCGAGGACCTGCGCGACCTGTTCAGTGGTCAACTCCTCCATGTCGTGCAGCACCAGAACGATGCGTAGCTGCGCTGGAATACGCAAGACCGCCTGGTGCAGCAAGTGGTGCTGCTCGGCGTGCAGCAGATTGGCCTCGGGTCCCGCTGCGGCATCCTGTAATAATCGTCCCAACTCCTCTTCGTCAGGCATCAACTCATCCAACGACTGGATGTGCTTCGGAGCAGAGGCTCCTTTGCGGCGCATGCGCCAGCAGCGGTTTCTGGTAACGGTGTACAGCCAGACCGCCAGTGCCTGCGGGTCCTGAATCTTCGCAAGGTGCCCCAGCGAACGATAGAGTACCTCCTGCATGGTGTCTTCCGCGTCTTCGGGATGCCCGCAGACCTTCATGCTGAAGGAGTAGACCGTGTTCTGCAGTAGGCCGATGGCCTCATCGACAGCTTCAGGAGTATTTCGGCGCAAGAGGCCGACAGCTTGGATCAGTTCGGGTCGCATCGATAGGGTACTGACGATCAAGCCCAGTATAGTATCCCGATTCCTATAACGAAGGCTCCATCGCGGCCTCATCTTCACCCACCCAGGCTTTAGACTCGGCTAACTCGCAGCGCAACAGGTACAACGCTGCACTTACTGGATACACGATTGATCGGAGTTGCTCGCTTTCTGTCTGGCTTCGATCATAAGCAAGCAGATGGGGCAGATCTTCTTGAGCCACTCGCGCAATTTGGACACTTCAGGCTCACAGTCTGCAGCGAGCCATCCGCGCAGCAAGGCAATTGCCAGCTCCAGTTCGGCGCCAGGACGACCTTCCTCCAGACGAAACATCTGGCGATAGACCTCATCCTTGAGCTGTTCGTCATGATTTCGGCGAGGAGGTCTCGACCGAATTGTATCTTTGCGTACAGTCATCGCTTCCTCTCACCTAGAACGAGCCATGAGTAGAGGCCAACGTTGGAGGTCGCAACCTTCTGAAATCCACTGGAGCGCAGCGCATCCACGGTATAGAACCAATCCAGGCGGTGCTCCAGAGGCGGGCCGTGTTCAGGCAGGACATCGGTCCGCCAATCGAGGATTGCGATCCGCCCGTCTGCCTTCAGAACGCGAGCGGACTCTAGCAGGACGGCAGCGTGGTCATCGAATTCATGCCAGACATTTGCTGCGAAAACGAGATCGCAACAGGATCCCGGTAGGCCCGTGTTGTCTGCTTCCGCGTGGATCAGTTCGACGATGGGGAGAGTGAACTCGTCCAATTTCTGTCGCAGAAGCGAGAGCATCTCCTTCTGGGCATCCACCGCATAGACCCTGCCTTGCGAACCCACAGCCTGCGCCAGTGGCAACGAGAAGTACCCCGTTCCGGCACCTACATCGGCAATGGTTTCGCCTGAGTGCAGGGCCATGGCGGCGAGTACCTCCGCAGCCGGAAGCCATGCTCTGCGCGAAGGATCGTCGAGCCGGTGCGCGTGTGCGGAGTTGAAGCGTCTTTCGTTCATTTCTGCCTCACTCGGCGGAGCAGTTGGCATCTTTCAATCCCATGACGCGCAGGATCGACATCGCCGGGCACCAGTTGGTGAACGCCGACTGTAGTAGGTTGAGCCCGACGAAGACCGCCAGCCACAGCCAATAGAGTGAAACATAGTGCGCCAGAGCAAGCGACAACAACACCATCACGCCTGCCATCAGGCGTACACCGCGTTCAACTGTCATAAGAGTTCTCCTTGATTTGTATTGGGTTCATATGTAATTCCAGATTCACTGCGCGCGTGGACCATGTAGTACAGCACTGGAATCGTGGGCCACGAGAGGAAGGTTGACGCAACCGCGCCGGCGATCAGCGAGAGCGCGAGCCCCTGGAAGATGGGATCGGAGAGTATCACGCTCGCGCCGACGACGACTGCGGCGGCGGTGAGCAGCATGGGCCGGAAACGAATCGCTCCGGCGTCAATCACTGCCTCGGCCAGCGGCATTCCCTGGCGGCGGCGAAGCTCAATAAAGTCGACCAGGATGATCGAGTTGCGAACGATGATTCCGGCCCCGGCGATGAAGCCGATCATCGAGGTCGCGGTGAAGAACGCGCCGAGGATTGCGTGCGCCGGCAGAATGCCCACCAGCGTCAGTGGGATCGGCGCCATGATGATCAGCGGCACAATGAAAGACCGGAACCAGCCGACCACAAGAACGTAGATAAGTATGAGGACCGCGGCAAACGCAAGCCCCAGATCGCGGAAGACCTCGATGGTAATGTGCCACTCCCCGTCCCACTTCATGGAGTAGTGATCGGTAGAATCCGGCATCACCGCGTTGTACCGGGCCAGTTTATATCCATCGGGAAGCGTAAGCCGGTCAAGGGCTTTGTTCATCTTCAGGATGGCGTAGATCGGGCTCTCTTCCGCTCCCGCCACGTCTCCCGTCACATACACCACGCGGCGCAGATTCTTGTGATAGATACTGGGCTGAATCGTAGTGTGCTCGACAGTCACCAACTCACGCAGCGAGACCATGCCGCCGTCCGCGCCGGGCAGGCGGACATTCTCCAACCCCTGCTCGGAGGAACGGTCCGCTCGGTCCAACTCAACGGTTGTGGGCACAGGCTCCCTCGCGTCCTGGTCGTGAACCAGCCCGACCTGCGCTCCCGAAAGCGCCAGCGCCAGCGCATGGGCTACATCGGAGACCGCGATGCCATGCTGCGCGGCTTTTACCTCATCGACGCGCATCACCAGCCGCGGCTGCGGGTCTTCGACGTACCAGTCGGTATCTACAACGCCCGGTGTGGTCTGAAAGATCGACTTGATCTGGTGCGCGATCTGCGTTTGACCGGCAAGGTCGGGGCCGTAGACCTCGGCCACCAGCGTCTGAATCACAGGAGGGCCGGGTGGGACCTCGCTGACCTGAATGCGCGCGCCGTACTGGTTGCCGATGGCATCCAGCAATGGACGGAGCCTCTTTGCGATCGCATGGCTCTGCACGCTGCGCTTGTCTGCGGGCAGCAGGTTCACCTGAATGTCCGCCTGATTCGGCTGGCGGCGCATGTAATAGTGGCGCACCAATCCGTTGAAGTTATACGGGCCGGAGGTCCCGGCGTAGGTCTGGTAGTTCAAGACTTCCGGCTGTTGCGCAAGTTCATCGCCGAGAGCCTGAGCCACCCGCGCCGTCTCTTCCAGAGGTGTGCCGTCGGGCATATTTATGATGACCTGTAACTCACTCTTGTTGTCGAAGGGCAACATCTTGACTCGCACCAGACCCAGTGGCACCAGCGCTATGGCGATCAGAAGCAGCACGGCCACGCCGATGAAAAACAGGGTACGATTGCGCACCGAGCGGATCAGCGGCGTCATAATACTTCGATACAGCCTGGTTCGCCAGTTCTCGGTCTCCGGTTCCAGTATCTTTGCCCCGGCAAGATTTCTGCCCAGCAGCCGCATTGCGGCCCACGGAGAGACCACAAAAGCCACTAGCAGCGAGAAGAGCATTGCAGCCGAGGCTCCAACCGGAATGGGACGCATGTACGGCCCCATCAAGCCTCGGACAAAGGCCATGGGCAGCACAGCCGCAATCACGGCGAAGGTGGCCAGGATGGTTGGGTTACCCACCTCGGCGACAGCCTCTACGGTAACTTCACTGCATGGACGTTCCCGGCTTTCCGGCAGCCGGAAGTGGCGCACCATGTTTTCTACGACGACGATGGCGTCGTCCACCAGGATGCCGATGCTGAAGATCAACGCGAACAGCGTGACGCGGTTGATGGTGTAGCCGAGGAGGTAGAAGACGGACATGGTGAGCGCAAGCGTGACCGGTATCGCCAGCAGCACAACCCCCGACTCGCGCCATCCCAGAAAGAGCGCCACCAGAAACGTCACCGACAGCGTGGCCAGTAGCAGGTGTTCCAGCAACTCGTCCGACTTGTCCTTGGCTGTCGCTCCGTAGTTGCGCGTGGTCGTCACCGTCACGTCGTTGGGTATGGTTACGCCCTGCATCTGGTGGACGCACTTGAGCACGGCGTTGGCAATGTCGGTTGCGTTGGTGCCCTTACGCTTGGCCACGGTAATCGTCACCGCCGGATACTGCCGTGGTGTTGATGCGCCTGCGGCGGTCGTGCCGTAGACCACATAGTCCGTCGGATCGGCAGGGCCGTCGACGATCTGATCAGCAACGTCTCGCAGATAGACCGGCTGCCCGCGCACTACGCCCACCACCACAGCCTCCAAATCCGTGCGGCTGGTGAAGATATTGCCGGCGTCCACGCGGACTTCCTGATTGTTCTCGGCGAAGCTGCCTGCCTGCACCGTTGCATTGGCGGCTTGCAGATGCCCGACGATGGCCATCGGCGAAAGGCCATACGCGTTGAGCTTCTCCGTGCTGAGCAACACCCGCATGGTGCGGGGAAGCCCGCCGATGATCGTCGTCTCCGAGACGTCGGTCACCTGCGCGATGTTGTGTTGCATCTCGGCCGCGATGGCGCGAAGTTGATATCCGTTGTAGTGTTCGCCCCACAGCGTGAGGGCCAGGATCGGCACATCGTCGATGGAGCGCGCCTTGATGATCGGCTGCGAGACTCCCAGCGGCATGCGATCAAAGTTCGAGTAGAGCTTGCTGTAGACCTTAATCAGCGCGTCTTCCTGCGGCGTGCCAACCAGAAAACGCACGATCACCAGGCTCTGACCGGGGCTCGATGTCGAATAGACATACTCGACGCCGGAGATCTGGTGCACCAGGTTCTCGATGGGCAGCGTCACGCGCTCTTCCACCTCTGCCGGAGACGCGCCCGGCATCGCGGTAGTGATGTCCAGCATCGGTACCAGGATCTGCGGTTCCTCCTCGCGAGGAATAATCGCAATGGCAAACGCACCAATGGCCAGCGAGGCCGCGATGAACAGCGGTGTCAGCTTGGAGTTGAGAAAGGTGTGGGCCAGTTTCCCGGCTATTCCAAGCTCCTGCTTCATTGCTGGACCTCAATGCGCTTTCCGGAAAGGTCGCGGTCGGAGGGCGCGTCCACCAGCCTTTCGCCAGGAGAGATACCCGACAGAACCTCTACGAGGTCGCCTTGTGTCGCGCCAAGTGTGAGGGAACGGAGCTGCGCAATCCCCTGGCTATCAAGAACATATGCACAGGCCAGAGATCCGCGGAAGACAACAGCGGAGCGCGGAATGACAATCGCCTGGCGGACGCCGTTGGCAAACTCCGCAGTTCCATACATGCCGGCGCGCAGTTGGCTCGACGGCGGCAGATCGATCTTCACCAGAAAGCTGTGACTGGTAGGATCGGCGGCTGGGTCGATCTCTGCGACGGTGCCCACGAGTTCCGCAGAAGACGCGCCATCGATCGCAACCTGCGCCTTCATTCCATGGTGGACCACGCTGATCGCCGACTCATCGACCGTGGCTTCGAGTTGCAGCGCTCCGGCCTGGTCCACCTGAAGCAAAGGCACGCCCGGCGAGGCCAGTGTTCCCGGATCGGCCATCCGTGCTGTCACCACGCCGGAAAATGGCGCCAGCAGACGCGAATAGCCGAGCATAGTGTGTGCGCCGCTCTCCTGGGAACGCGCCGCATCGGTCTGTGCTCGCACTGCTTCAAGCCTTGCCGCCGACGCCTCGGCCCGCTGTGCAACCTCATCCATCTCTTGTGGACTGACGCTCTTCTCGGCCTGTAACTGCCGGTATCGGTCCAGCGTGCTGGCCGCAAGTTTAGCGTCGGTCTGTGCGGCGGCCTGCTCGTCCTGCGCGGCCTTTACACCCGCCTGCGCTTGGTCCGCCGAGGCGCGCAGGGTCGCGTCGTCGAGCACCACCAGCGTCTGTCCTGCCCGCACGCTGTCTCCCGCGCGAACCAGCACCTGCTGTATGTGGCCCATAACCTGAGCGGAGACCACCGCCGTCTGTCGCGCGTGTACCGTCCCCGTGGCGCGCACGTTCAGCGGCACCTGTTGCTGTTGGCTCTCGACCACCCGCGCCTGCGCAGTCTGAACCACAGCCGGTGCAGCGGATTCGTTGCCGTGACATCCACCCATCATCGCCGCGGAAACGGCAAGCAAACAACTCGTGAACATTTTCTTCATTGCAAATCCTCCGCTGCATCGGGAGTCAGTGTCCCAGTTGTGTAAAGCAGTTCGGTATAAGCCATGGTGTTGCCGTAGATGGCCTTCCAGTACATCGATTGGCTCTGCCGCTCGGCGTCTTCGGCGCGCAGTAGATCGGTGATCGTCGCCAGTCCTGCGCCGTAGCGGTTCTTGAGGATGCGCAGGCTCTCGGCCGATTGGGCCATAGTGGCCTGCGCAGTATCGAGCGTGAGCGCCGCCGTCTGCCGATGGATGTGCGCCTGACTGACTTCCAGCCGCACATGCTGCTGCGAGGCGCTCAACTGCGCGTCGATCCGCTGCTTCGTTGCGCTCTCCTGGGCAAGCTGCGCGCGCTTGCTGGCGGGCAGTATGTCGACGCTGATCTGCACACCGGCCACCCAGTTGTTGCCTCCCGAACTGCCTAGCGAGCCCCGGTCTTCTTCCCAGTTCCCGTAGGCGCTCACCGATGGGCCAAACTGCGACCGCGCCGCGCCCACAGCCGATGCCTGCGCCGATTGCGTCTGTACCAACGCCATTAGATCGGGCCGCGTCTTCTCGGCACTCGCAATCTCCTCGTCCAAAGCAAGCTGCGCGAACACATGCGGCTCAATCGGCTTCAGCTCAGACGCCTTCAGCTCCGGCGCTCCCATCGCCTCCCGCAACTCCGCCCACGCCAGCTCCAGGTCACCTTGCGCCGCGATCAGTTCCTCTTTGCGCTCGGCCACGTTGACCTCGGCCGACATCTGGTCCGACTCCACAGCAAGTCCAGCCTTGACGTGCTCCGCAACTGAGTTCAGCAGTGCCGCCGCCGTCTCCTGTTCATGCTGCGCAACATCGATCTCCCGCTGCGCATAGAGCACAGCCTGGTACGATTCGACGACGTGCAACACAATCTGCTGGTCCACCGCCTTGGAGGAGGACGAGGCGCTGGCGCGGGAGAGATCGGCGCGACGAATCTCCCGCTGCATTTTGAACGAGTCGAATGCAGTCCACGAACCGGAGAAGCGCGTGGCGAAGTTGCCGATCGGCTGGGGGCGGTTCAGATCGTTCAGCGCGAAGTCGTCCTGCGTAAACTGGCGTTGCCGCAGCCGCGTCCCGAAGGCGTATACGGGGTCGTCACCGCGAGAGATGTCTTCCGTGAAGTTGAGATGTGGCAGCAGTTGGGTGCGCGCCATCGTGGCCGCGGACCTGGCCTCCTGGCCACCGGCGTTCGCCATCGCAGCCGCGGGATTCTGTCCCAATGCTTGATCGATAGCCTGGCGTAGCGTAAGCGGCTCTTGCCCGGTGGCGGCCAATCCCCCCATGCAAAGCAGAAGAGTGAGGCCCAGCGTTTGATAGAGGCGAGCAATCATTGGAGCAATCCCCTTGGATCGTGCATTCCAATGAATAAAGTCATGAAGGATGGAGTTCGTTACAAGGAATCCGAATTAATTTGCATGAGACCGTTACACCCGTTCCCCGACGGTCTTCAAAGTCACAGGCGAAAGAGGAAGAAGATTCCCAGGCAGGTCAACGCACGTCCATTCCAGCGCTCGAGCTTTGCCGTCCGCGTCTTGATCGCTAATGACCAGACAAGAGCGATTGCATCTGCCTCTCAATTTTGCTCAGGTCCGACTCACCTTGAAACTCCGCCTGAATCACGCCGTGACGGTCGATCAGAAACGTAATTGGCAGGCCAAGCACTCCGCCGTAGAGGTCGCCTAACTTCACATCTCCCATGGCTACGGGGTAATTCAACTTCAGTTTGCCATACATGATGCGCGCAAGCGTCGGATCGTCGTCCATGGAGATGCCAATGACCTGCAGGCCGCGCGGGCCATACTTCGTTTGCCAGGCCACAAAGCTCGGCATCTCAACCTGGCAGGGAGCGCACCATGTGGCCCAGAAGTTGAGCAAGACCACCTTGCCCCGATAGGCATTGAGGTCGAGCCTCTTGTGGTCGAGATCCGTGCGAACAAACTCCGGCGCTCGCTTGTGAACGAGTGAGGTTGCCGCGCGGGCAGAGCGTGTCCCTCCTGCCGCAAGGCAAGCAGCCACCAACAGGAGTGTCAACGCAAACCGGCGAAGTGCGAAGGTCCGCGCATGCCCTGTCTCCGGCCCAGGGGCAGCCTTCCGGGCGATGCGCTGACTAGTGGCTGCGTTCAACCGGATAGCCCTTGGCGACCCAATCGGCGCCCAGATTGTTAGCCAGATAGAGGACCTTCACGTTGCTGAAACCCATGTCGTGCAGTTGCTTGAATGCAGGGCCAAGGTTGGGGCAGCGATTCCACGGACAACAGCCGCAGTAGAGAACGATGAACTTCTTCTTGGAGAGCGAGGCCACCGTGCTCTGCAGTTGTTGCAGTCCGGCGGTTTGCGAACCTGCGCCGGCGTAGGCGGAGCCGGTGATATGGGCCTCATCGAAGAGAAGATGCGAACCCACCTGGAGCAACATCGGCTTGCCTGTTCCCGTGGCTTGCAGCATGTGAACCAGCTCCTCGGGCTGAATTAACTGAGCCTGGGGAATCAAGTTTGTGCTCCCCGGCCCTGTCGAGGGGGTAAATTGTGCGGGGCATTGCGCGCAAACGAAAAGAAGAATTAGTGTTGCCAGTCCCATAGCTACGGACGGTCGTGAAACGAAGGTAAATTTCATGAATACCCTCCGCAGCCAGTCTAATCCCCGATCGCGTGTGCGGAGCAAAGTGTCCATTGGTGGAGATACGCCACTTTTGCCTATGCTACCTCGATGGTCCCGCCTCTGGCGATATCCGCTGTGTCTGCTGTCACATATCCACCCGCTATCTGGGCCGCGACCGATCTCAGTCAAGAGGAGAGAAAAACCGTCCACCGGGTTATCCCGTCCTAAGTGGCTTATCTGGCGCTCACAATCCGTGCCGCTCGGCCATAGGGGCCAAGATTGAATGCGCTGGTATAACCCAGGCCCTTCAATTTTGCCTTGGCCGCGCCGCTGCGCATTCCGCTCTGGCAATGCAGTAGCAACACTTGATTCTTATCCTTCACGCGGCGTGGCAGCTCGGTTTCGATTTCCCCCAGCGGAAGGTTGATCGCGTTCGGTAGATGGCCGGAGTTGAACTCGGCCGGGCTGCGAACGTCAATCACGACTGCCCCACTTCTCAAGTACGCCAGGGCGCGCTTGGTCGAGATCTGGCTGGCGCGTTTCCAGATTGAATAGACGATCACGACGATTCCCAGGGCAATTACAAATGCTGTCATACTCATAGTTTTAACTTTCCTTAACGCGCTGACCACGCCGCTACTGATTCTCCCAGTTTCTCTCGTCGAACTGGTTCAGAAAAGACCGGGCACTGCATACCGTCCCGGAATATCTCTCCGTTTTAAGCCTACCTTGCTTCGGTCCTTGATCATAGACGCCTATAATAGAGGTGGCTTCGGAAAGAGGCATGCTCTGTTAAAGAACCCCTTACTTATCAGTTTCGTAGCTGCGTTGGCATTCTCTTTCCTTCCTGCTGCGAGGGCAGCAGGTGCAGCAACACCAGCAGATTCTAAGCCCTATCGGCTTCGTCTCTATCACCTTCATACGGGAGAACATCTGGATGTAGTCTACCGGGTAGGCGATCAATATCTTCCGGAAGGTGTGGCGGCGCTGGATCATTTTCTTCGTGACCACCGCACCGGCGACGAGAAGAACTACGACATCAGGGAATTCGACCTGTTGCATGACCTGTTGGCCAAACTTGGGCATCTCGACAGCGAGATCGATATCGTCTGCGGCTATCGTACTCCGTGGAGCAATAACTATCTCCGCGAACATAGCAATGGCGTTGCCCTGCACAGCCAGCACATGGAGGCAAAAGCAATCGACA
>Ga0302320_10020682_pt1 | contig 13103 bp, 10 predicted proteins | sample Bog_T0_3_FD_202130 | JGI IMG/M metagenome (GOLD analysis project Ga0302320, IMG submission 202130) | Peat permafrost microbial communities from Stordalen Mire near Abisko, Sweden - Bog_T0_3 | ecosystem: Environmental > Terrestrial > Soil > Wetlands > Peat | place: Sweden: Abisko, Stordalen Mire...
ACGTCCGCCAGGCCCTCCTCACCTCGTCTGAACCGGAACCGGCCCCGAAACGCCCATCCGCTTGTCCGGCTCGCTGTCTTTCCCGCCTCCAACTGTGACGGCCACGCCGCCCGGAAGATAGCGCGCGATCGCCTCCGGATTCTCCCATTCCAGGTCCCAACCGTCCTTGATGGCCACCGCCGTGTACTGTCCTGGCGCCACATTGAGCAGCGCAAAGCTCCCGTCGGAGTCCGATTGGTCGCGCCGAGCCAGTTCCGCAATCGTCCCCAGGTCTTTGGGAATCAGCAATACCAGCGCCCCGGCAAACCCCTTGCCGCCCTGCCGCGCAAAACCCTCCACCCGCGTCGGGTTCGCGCTCACCGTCACCCGCAGAGCAAGCGTCCGGTCCTCCACCGTCACGCGGTTGCCGGCCTGCCTGCGCCCGCCCGCCGTTATCGCCAGCACCGGCAACACCCCGCTCGAATTCATCACCCGCAGTTGCCATGCGCCCGGAACTGCCTGAAAACTGAATCCGCCCCGAACCAGCGTAGTCGACTGCGCATTGGCGCGCGCGTCCGCGCCCTCGCCCGGCGTCAGCGTCACCACGGCCTCACCCGCCAGCGCCTCCCCGGATGCGTTTTCGAGCGCTCCGCTTACAGCCACCGTGGCTGTCGCCGACGATGTATCCACCTGCCCGCTCACCGCCGCGTCCATCTCCATCACCCGCGGCGGATTTCCCACTGTCAGCTCGTAGTGGCCCGGCGCCACGCCGCTGAACTCGCCACTTCCCGTCTGTGCGTCATACTGCAAGCCCGCTCCAAGAAGAGGCGCATCCATGCCAAAAATTGGTTGCCGCAACTCCGGCCGTGAAATCGCTTCGTCCTGTTTGCTCGTCCCTTGGAACTCCATGCGCAGCGCCGGAACCGCGTGCAGGCTGAGATTCGCCTCCTCGCGGCTGCCTTCAGACAGTGCAATCGGCGTCGCCGAGCCCTCGTCCGTCGTGGAATCGAAAAACGTCACCGGATACGCCACATCCAGCGCCGCTTCCGCCTCGGTTTCCCGCCGTTGCTCCGAAGCGCTGGTCCGGCTCAGCGCATACCAGGGCTGCGCCCTCACCGCCAGCAGATATTCGCCCGCCGTCAGCCCCGTAAACTCATACGCCCCGGTGTCGTCCGTCTGCTCCGAGTTCATTTGGACGATCTTTCCGCCTGCCTCATGATTCCGCGGCTTCTTGAAGAGCATCACCGTTGCGCCCTCCGCGGGGTCGCCTCCATCGCCCGTCACCACCCCGCTCAGCAGCCCCTCCGGCGTCACCCGGAATACCAGGTCCCCGGTCCGCTGGTCCGCCCCGGTCACAATGGCCGTGTTATACCCATCGTGATCGTCGTAATATGCCGCGCAATAGCCGCGCTTTGACGCCCGCAGCGGGTATTTGGCGGCCGCCAGGTGCTCCAGCGTAAAATGCCCATCCTCGCCGGACTCCGTGCTGGCCACCACGTAGCTGCCTTCTTCGTTCAGCGCCTCCACCGTCGCGCCCCACACCGGGCCGCCCGTCTGCGCATTCACGACCGTCCCCGCAATCCGGTAGTTGCCGGCCGTCTGCGCATGCGCCGCCATAGTCAGCATCACGGCCGCCGAGATCGCGCCGCAAACCAACCGCCTTGTGAGCCGCTGCGTCATGGCTCCGGCGCCTCCACCACAAGATTTGTCGTTTCACTCGGAGATAGCGTCACCACCTGCCCCGCATCCGGCAGTGCCGCCAGCGCCGTGCGGTTCCTGTACTCCAGCCGCACCGGCCCCGCGAACGTATACACGTGATAGTTCCCCGGCGTCATATTGTTCAGCAACACCGTCCCGCCCGATGTAGGCCGCAACACCACCGGGTATAGCTCGCGCGTGAAATCGAAATCCGGAACCACCCACGCTGTGTAGTAGCGCTCCTCGCCCGCTGCCATCCCCGCCACATCTTCCGGCAGGCTGAGATTCAGTTGCGCGCAGTCGTCGCGCAGCGTCAGCTCCATCGGCGCGGTCGAGCCGCTCAGTCCGATCGCCACCGGCTCGCGCGCCAGGTTCGCCCCACCGGCCGTAAACGACCCCTCGCAAAGCCCCTGCTCCGCAAGTTGTACATCCGCCCAATACGCGCCCGGCAGGGTGTACGTCGCCGGCAGCGGAGCAGGCGGCGTGCCGCTCGCATACACGCTCGCCATTCCGTCGTCAATCCAACCTCCCGCCCTGTTCACCATCACCAGGACCTCGCCGATTTGACCCGCTCCCTTTCCTGCCCCGCTTCTCACCACGTTTACCTGTACGGAACTCGGCCTCGGCGTCGTCAACGGCACCCGCAGGTTGGTCACCGCATGCCCGGCCACGGAAAAATCCACCGTCCCCACCAGCACCCCGGCCCCGCCGCCGCGGCCCGCCTGGTCAAATTGCGGCGCCGACGAAACCAGCATCGAGTAGCTCCCATCCGGCAGCGCCGCCTGGATCGTATGCGAGTTCTGGTCGTACTGCGCTCCGTAGCGAAGCTGGCGCCCGGCCCCATCCATCACCAGCGCCGAGTAGTTCATCCCCGCCTGCGCCGGCACAACATTTGCGGTCACAGTCTGAAACGGCTCCCGCGTCAGCGTCAGGTTAGCCTGCGCCTCTTCGCCGCTCGCTACCGTAATCTTCGCCGCTCCCGACGGATCACGCGCGTCAGGATAGTACACGCTCGCGTAGCCCCACCGCTCGGCGGCCTTTGCGCCCGGCTGCACCAGGTTCGCCGCCGCTTCACTGTCCATCGACGGCTCTGTGTAGAGCGCATACGCCCCGTCCGCAAGCCCGCCAAACCGGTACTTCCCATCGCTCCGGGTGTGCGCAAATCCGCTCGCCTGCCAGATGGCTCGCCCGTTCGCCACCGTCCGCCGCGCCAACCCAACCTCGATCCCTTCCGCCGGGTCACCCGTCGAGAGTTCGATCTGGCCGCGAATCGTGCATGTCGGCGAAAGCGTAAACTCCACGTCCGCCATATCCGCGGCCAACAGCACATTGTGCGGCAGCCCGCTCGCGGTCGCGTCGTAAACCGCGGAGTTGGTCTGATCCAGAAAGCCTGGCTTGCGCACCTCTACCGCCTGCGGACCCACCGGCAATCCGGGAATCTCGAAGCGCCCGTCTCCATCCGTCAGCGCTCCCGCACTCGCATCTCCCTGGATCGACACCAGGGCCCGCGGCACTCCCTCGCCCGTGGCCGAGTTGCGCACCACTCCATGCAGTGTCGCCAGCGTGCGATCGATTGCCGGCAGCGACGGCAACTGCTCCCCCGGCAAGGGGTCCTGCGCCATCGCCGGCTGCATCGCCGCAATTCCCACACCCGTCAGAAACAGCGCCGCCATCGCGCCCCGGCAGGCAATCCCCGCCCCGCGTCTCCGGCCATTCCTGTTCTCTTTGGTTGGACTAGGGTGCACTCACCATTGTGACTGCTCACCACGCCTTTAGGAAAGCACGCACCCCGTCAAAATCCCGCTCACCGGCCGCCTTCCTGCCCCCGCGCAGCCTATTTCTCTTCCAGGTACCACGGAATATTGATCACAATAATGCGCCGGTTTCCGCGCACCAGCAGAATCACCTTCAGCAAATCCGCCCGCCGGTTGTGCAGCAGGTTCTCCCACCAGTGCCGCACCACCAGCTCCGGAACCAGCACGCAGATTTTATTGAAGTCCGACTCCTTCTCCACCTTCAGCACGTAGTCCACCACCGGCTGTATCACGTAGCGGAAAGGCGAATGCAGAATCTCGAGCTTCGGTACGCACTTGCCTGCCGCCCGCAGCGGCGCGGCCACGTCCTTCTCCCAGTCCTGGCAAATCGGGTCCAGTTCCTCGCCCACCTGCACATGCAGGCAGCGGATATCATTCGACATCGCCAGCGCGAACGAAAGTGCCTTCTCCGTGATCCGGCTCCAGCGGTCGATCGGCACCACCACGATCGGTTCCTTCACCTGCGCCGGTACGATCGGCCTATCCAGCGCCGTGGCCCGGTTCACGCGCACATAATGCCGCTTCACCGCGCGCATCATCACGATCATCACCACCACCAGCAATGCCGTAATCCACGCCCCGGCGGCAAACTTGGCCACCAGCACCACCACTGTCGTAATCCCCGTGGCCACCGCGCCCAGCCCGTTCACAAACATCCGCACCGGCACATTGCCCTGGCGCTTCCAGTGCATCACCATCCCTGCCTGCGACAGCGTAAAAGCCATGAATGCGCCGATGGCAAACAGCGGGATCAGCCGGTCCGTGACGCCGCCAAAAATGATCAGCAGCAGCGCCGTCAGCGCCACCAGCACATAAATGCCCCACGAGTAGAGCAGCCGCCGCCCGCGCAGCATGAACACGTGCGGCATGTAATCGTCGATCGCAATCGCCCGCGTCAACCGCGGAAAATCCGCAAACGCCGTGTTCGCTGACAGCGCCAGCACCAGCAGCACCGAGGTGATCGTCACGTAGTAGAACCAGCCGTGCCCCATCACCGCCCGCGTCAGCATCGACAGCACGCTCTCGTAGCCCGGCCCGTCGGGATTCGTCGCGGCAATTGTGTACGACCGGCACAGCAGCGCAATCCCCGACAGCAGCACGCCCAGCAGCACGATGATGATCGTCAGCGTGATCTTCGCGTTCTTCCGCGTATCGTCGCGGAACGCCATCACCCCGTTGCTCACCGCCTCCACGCCGGTCATCGCCGTGCACCCCGACGAAAACACCTTCAGCAGCAGCCACCAGCCCACCGCCATCGTAGCCGCCGGCACCACCGGCATCTGCATCACCGGTTGCGGATGCCCCCCGCTCGCCAGCACATGCCACGCCCCAACCCCGATCACGATCAGCAGCGTTCCCGTGAACAAATAGGTGGGAATCATGAACACCACGCCCGTGTCGTGCACCCCGCGCATGTTCACGATGGTCAGAATCGCCAGCACCAACAGGCAAAGTTTCAATGTATGCGGCTGCAGGCTGGGCACAGCCGAGATCAGCGCGCCCACCCCTGCCGAAATCCCCACTGCGGCCGTCAGCACGTAGTCGATCATCAGCGCCGCCGCCGCCAGCAGCCCCGCGCCCTCGCCCAGGTTCTGGCTGGCCACCGTGTACGAGCCCCCGCCATGCGGATAGGCTTCAATCGTCTGCCGGTAGCTGAAATACACAATCGTCAGCAGCGCCACAATCGCCGCGCTCACCGGCACGATGTAATGCACGCCCATCAGCCCCAGCGGGATCAGCAGCGTCAGCGCCGCCTCCGGCCCGTACGCAGCCGAGCTCAGCGCATCCAGCCCGAAGACCGGAATCCCCGCCAGGGGACCGATATGTTCGGCCCGCTCCTCGCTCGTAGCCAGCGGCCGTCCAAAAAGTAAATTCAATGCGCGTGCGGGAAATGCCATGAAGGATCATCCAACAGCCGAAGATTCAATGCGGGGAAGGCCGTCGAAGGCATTGTCTCATGCAAGGCGCCCATCAGTGATCCGTGGACCGTGATCACTGACCACTGACCACTGACCACTGATCCCTGACCACTGAAGGCAGGCGGCCCACTCATCACGGCATTGGGAACTGTGCCCCGTTCATCGCGGCACTATCGCGATGAGCGGGTCTTCGCCGGGCGCCCCAGATCTCGCTTCCGAGCCCCCGGAACTGACCACTGACCCCTGACCCCTGACCCCTGATCACTCCACCTTCCCCGCCTCGTTCTTCAGCACCACGTCCGACACCACCGCCGTATCCACCGTAGCCGGCAGATGCGAACAGAACCCGATCCCCACATAAAACGGCCCGTCGAAGTGCATCGTGATCGGCGGTCCGAACTGGTGCATCGGTTCGCCCGTGATGCTCACGAAAATCGCAATCTGGTCGCCGCGCTTTTCGATGCCCACCCGCTTGGCATGAAGCCCCGCCAGTCCGCCGCCAAACCGATATTGCATGTCCTTGAGGAACACCGCCTTGTCCGTCCGGTACGCCAGGTGAATCATCCCCGCGCCGTGCTCGCCCAGCATCGCCTCCTTCGAGTCGTCGTCGAGATTCTGACGGATCACCAGCACCACCTTGCGATCCCCATAGCCCTTCGGGTCGGGAAACGTCACGTCCCCAGCCAGCGAAACGTCTCCGCTCACCTTCTTCCACAAATAGCGAAACTCGTCCCGGTCGTACCAGATGTTGTATCCAGCCGAATTGATCGTGTACTGCTTCGTCGCCGGATCGTAACTCGCGCTCCCCGGAACCACCGCGCTGCCGATGTCCGACTGCCCGTCAAACACCCCGATCGGCGTATCGAAGTTCGTGCTTGCCCGGTGAAAATCAGCCGGCGGCGGCACTTGCGTGTGCGTCGCCGAACCCGGCTGCGCCCAATCCGGAACCGCTGGCGTAGCCTGCGCCGCCCCAGCAGTCTGCGCCTGCGCGTGAGTGAAATTCGCCCCAAAGCACAAAACCGCGGCAAGCAAAAACGCCTGCCACGATTTTCCGATCGCGAAACCAACCATCAAATTTTCCATAACAAGGAACTTTAGCAGATCGTGCAGAAGCTGATCCCGGGAACCTGATCGGGAAAAGCCGATTCGCCGCCCCTACGCCGCCTCGGCAAGCGGAGCCGCCGGAAGCGTGAACATGAAGCGGCTGCCCTTGCCCACTTCGCTCTCCGCCCAGATCCGCCCTCCGTGCTGCTCCACAATGCTGCGGCACAGCGCCAAACCCAGGCCCGTCCCGCCCAGCGTCCGCGAGTCCGATGCATCTCCCTGCTGGAAGCGCTCGAATATGCGCTCCAGCTTTTCCTGCGCGATGCCCCGGCCCTGGTCCTCCACGATGAAACACACCTCGTTCGCGCCCGAGCCCTTGGCCACCGCGCGCCGCGCTGACAGCCGGATCGTCGTATCCTGCTTTGAAAATTTGATGGCGTTCGTCACCAGCTCGTTCAGCACCTGCATGATCCGTTCCTCGTCGGCAAGCACCATCGCCGGCGCAGCGTTGATGAGAAAGTCGATGCGCGCCGTGCCGGCCGTGCTGTGGGCCACGTCCGCAGCCCGCCGCAGCAGGTCGACCGCCTCTACTGACTGGCGCTGCAAACTCAGCCTGCCCTTTTCCACGCTGTCGAAGTCCAGAATGTCGTTCACCAGCCGAACCAGCCGGTCGCAGTTGCCGATCGCCATCTCCACCATCTGCCGCTGCTTCTCCGGCCGCTTGTCCAGCGCGCCCGATGAAACCAGCCCCAACGCCGCGCGCAGTGACGTCAGCGGCGTCCTCAGCTCGTGGCTCACCGTCGATATAAACTCGTCCTTCATCCTGTCCAGCCGCCGCCGCTCTGAAACATCCTGGAATGCCACCACCATGCCCGAAACGCTGCCCTCTTCCATCAGCGGGTTGGCGCTGTATTCCACCGGAATCGCCGTTCCGTCCCGCCGCCAGAACACATCGTTGTTCATGCGGATTGGCTCGCAGCGCCGCAGCGCCTGCAATATCGGGCTTGTCGAGGTCGAGCTCGGCGTCCCGTCCGCGTGGCTGTGCTGGATCGCCAAATGCATGTCCCGACCCGCCAGTTGCTCCCGCGTGTAGCCCAGCGCGTGCGCTCCCGCCTCGTTGATAAACGTCAGCCGCCCCTCAAGGTCGATTCCATAGATCCCGTCGGCCACTGACTCCAGAATCAACTCCCGCTGCCGCGTCGCCAGGTGAAGCGCCTCTTCGGCCTCGTGCTGTTCCGTCACGTCCATGCCGTGGTTCAACACAAACGTCCGCTCGCCCGGCAATTGCATCCGCCGGCTGCGCAACGCGATCCGGCGATACACCCCGTCGCTGCGCCGAATCGGCAATGCCCCCTGCCACTCCTCCTGCGTCTCCAGCGTCCGCAGGCATTCCTGGAACCTCGCCGCTCCCATCGCGTCCATCAGCTCCGTCGCCGTCCGCCCCACCAGCGCATCCGCACGATAGCCCAGCGTCTCGGCGGTAAATGAGTTCATCGCCGTCACTCGCCCTTCCATCGAGCAGGTGAATACAAATCCCAGGCTGCTCTCCACCATCTCCCGGTAGCGCCCTTCGCTCGACAGCAGCGCTCCCTCCGTCGCCCGCTGTTCGGTCACATCCTGGCCGCTCACAATCACGTACTGAATCTCTCCATTCGGTCCCTGCAACGGCCTCAGCGTCCAGCTCACTCGCCTGCCCGCCGCGCCCTTCCCTTTGCCCTTGGCGCCCTGTTTCGTTTGCGCCTCGCCCGCCGCCGTCTTCCACACCGTCTCCAGAGGTCCGGAAACCTGACCGCCCGCCGCTTCGCGCAGCTTCGCTGCCGCCCAACCCCGGTCGCCCGCTTCCAGAAACTCCTCCACAAATGGCCGCCCTACCACGCTGGTCAGGCTCAATCCCGTCATCTGCAGGCAGGGATCGTTCATCCGTACCACCCGCCCCGCCGTGTCCAGAACTGCCACCAGCGCCGGAATCGAATCCAGCGTCGCCGTCACAAAGCAACGCTCGATGGCCAGCACCCGCTCCGTCCGCTGCCGCATTCGCTGCGCCTGTTCCTGCAGCAGGATTCGCCCATACAACTCCAGCCGCGTCACCGCCTGGCGTCCCAGTTTCTCCATCAATGAAATTTGTTGCGGCGTGAATCGGCCCGGCTCCCGCGCCAGCACCGCCAGCGTTCCAATCACCTGCTGCGAACTTGAGATCAGAGGCGTTCCAAGATACGAGCGGCACGCCGCTCCTTCGCTCAGCAGAATTCCATCCGCAGTAAATCGCGGGTCGTCGCCGGCATCGCTGATCAACAGCGGTGCGCCCTTTTCGAGCACCCACTGGCACGCCGCTGCCTCGCGCGGCTGCTCGAATCCTTCGAATCCGTAACGCGACTTGAACCACAGGCGGCTCGAATCCATCCAGCCCACATACGCAAAGTCCGCGCCGCACAACTGGGCCGCAAGCTCGACAAGCTCATCCAGGGCGGGGTCCCGGTTGCGGTCGAACAAGTTGAACTCCGGTCGTAGAACTCCGTCCTGGTCCTCACCGAGTTGGGAACCAAGCATCGCACTCATTGGCGTACGCACCCGACTGTAAGTATCCGAGATATTTTTTGGGTTGACTCTGGCACAAAAGGGGCAAAACAGCCCCTTCCCACCTACAACTCAAGTAACGTATCTTTTGCGAATATTGGAGTTGCTTTTGTGTTACTAAAGATACCTATCCGTCGTTGACTCCACCCAACCCACCACAGATCTGGGTGCCCCATCCATTCCGCAGTTTCATCGCGGAATGGGTGGGAAACGCAGGTGGCCCACTCATCACGGCATTGGGAACTGTGCCCCGTTCATCGCGGCATTATGCGATGAGCGGGTCTTCGGCGGGTGGCCCACTCATCACGGCATTGGGAACTGTGCCCCGTTCATCGCGGCACTATGCGATGAGCGGGTCTTCGCACAAGGCCGCAACGGCGAAAAACCCAAACCCCTCAATGTCCCGGCAGCTTGCAGCAATCTCCGGCCGCGGCCGCATCGTTGGCCCCCGCGTCCAGCGCCACCTTCCAGCTCCCGTCCGGCTCCCTCCGCCAGATGGTGATAAACCGCCCGCTGGTCAGCACCGGATTCCCGTTCGCGTCCTTGCTCCGGCCCTCGTAGTGGCTCCAGGTATACCCGATGTCTCCCGACGGCCCCATCACCGCCTCAGTCGGAGTCCACGTCAACTGGTAGTCCTTCGCCAGCCAGTTGGCGGTTTTCGCAATCGCCACTTTGCCCACCAGCGGAGCGGCGCCATTGCCCAGCAGCACTCCATCCTCGGCAAACCACGAAACAAATCCCGCCCCGCCACGCTCCGCCACATCCTTCGCAAATTTCGCTTCCAGGCTGAACAGCAGCACCTTGCCCGGCTTGACCGTCGTATCGGTCAGCGGATTGGGCGTCGCCTGGTCCGTGTTGCCCGCCGGAAACGTCAACTGTCCCCACCCCGCAACCGAACCCGCGCCCGCCATTCCCGCAACCAGCATAAAGCCGCAAACAATCTTCCTCATTCCCATCGCGTTCCCCGCCCTCCCAAAATCAAAAGGCCTACGCGCCCATCCTACAACGCTCGGTTGCCGGCTGCGGCGGAACCCTGTCACGCGTTCCCTCATACCAGGCCGCTATACTTCCACCATGATTCCCATCGGTTCTCATCCAGCGTGGCATCCGGTGTTTGAGACCCTGGCTTACGCGGCGGGATATGCGGTCTTTCGCCGGCTTCGCGCCCGCCACGGCGACGTGGTCGAAGAGCCGCAGCGCTGGACCGTGCTGGCCGCCGCAGCGGTCGGAGCTTTGCTGGGATGCCGCTTGCTCGGCCTCGCCGAACAATGGCCCACCGTCATCCAGGCCTGGCACGCCGGCAGAATGTGGGCCCTGATGTTCTCACCCGGTGGCAAGACCATTGTCGGCGGCCTGCTCGGCGGATGGCTGGGCGTCGAGATTGCCAAGAAACTGAGCGGGATCAAGCGCCGCACCGGAGATCTGTTCGCGCTGCCGCTCTGCGTCGGCATTGCCGTGGGACGCGTCGGATGCCTGCTGGCCGGCCTCGCCGACGATACCTATGGCAAGCCGTCGAGCCTGCCCTGGGCGGTGAATCTCGGCGACGGCATCGGGCGTCATCCCGTGCAGGTCTACGAGATACTATTCCTGATTCTGCTCGGATTCGTTGTAAGCACAAAAGCAAAACTCCCTGAGGGAGCGCGGTTCAGACTCTTTCTGGGAAGCTATCTCGCCTGGAGAGTGGCGATCGACTTCCTTAAACCCCAGCCATTGGTTGCCGGAATGAATTTGATTCAATGGGCCTGCCTGGCCGGGATCGTTGTTCTGGTCGTGGACGGGGTGCGAATGAGAGAGGAGCTTCATGAGCGGGCGTACTAAAGGCTTTCCATTTGCCAAGATCGTTTGGGTGCTCGCATTGGCCTTCATCGCGGGGGTTGGCCTGTGCGGGTTGGACTTCTTCCTCGCTAACAAGGGCATCGGCAAAAGCACCGAGGAACTTGGCGTCGGCCCCCTCGATAACATTTCGCTCATCGTCATGCTTCTTTCCCTGGTTGGCCTCGTGATCGCGTTGCTTGCGTGGGCGGTGAACGGAATCATCCGAGCCTTCCGGCGCGGGGACAACGGCGCGCAAAAGCTGTTAGACAAGAAGGATGAGAAGGACAAGTTGAGTTAAGCTGCTTGTGGCGCGGACAGGGTTCCGATGACGACTCCGGGATGGTGGAAGCGACAGAGCGGTTATGCCAGGACGGTTGTGGTGCTGGCCGTCTTGCTGGTCTTGCAATTCAGCTTATGCGCCGTTTTGCCTTCCAATGGGGGGTTCGGGGGAAGCGCGATCCAGACAATCCTTGTTCTTGTCACGCTTGCGTTATTGATTGTGGTTTTTGTGGCACGGTTGCTTAAAGCCCTGTTCCTGTAACCAGAGGATGAACACGTGAGGTTCCAATGACTGACAAACTTCGCCCCTATCTGTTCTATGACGTGGCCATCTCCATCTGCTCCACCTGTTACCGCCGGGTCGACGCGAAAATCGTCTTCGAGAACGACAAAGTCTGGATGCTGAAACGGTGTCCACAGCACGGTCACGAGCGTGTGCTGGTGGCCGACGACGTTGACTACTACCGCCGCTCGCGAGAGGTGTTCATCAAGACTCCCGAGCAGCCCATGGTCTACAACACCCCGGTCAAATGGGGATGTCCCTATGACTGCGGCCTCTGCCCGGATCACGAGCAGCACAGTTGCCTGACGCTGGTGGAGATTTGCGATGCGTGCAATCTCACCTGCCCCATTTGCTATGCCGGAAGCGGCCAGCACCGGACCGAATACCGCACCCTGGAACAGATTGAGGCCATGCTCGACTGCGTCGTCCGCAACGAGAAGCAGCCGGACGTGGTCCAGATCTCCGGCGGAGAGCCCACGCTGCATCCGGATTTCTTTCGCGTGCTCGAAATGTGCAAGGAGCGGCCCATCCGGCACCTCATGGTCAACACCAACGGCATCAGGATTGCCCAGGACGAGGAGTTTGCCAGGCGTCTGGCGGGATTCATGCCCCAGTTTGAGGTGTACCTGCAATTCGACTCCCTCGAGCGCGATCCATTGATGCAGTTGCGAGGCGCGGATCTGAGAGGAATTCGCGAAAAGGCGCTGGAGCGCTTGAACAGGCTCGGCGTTTCTACCACCCTGGTTGTAACGGTCGAGCGCGGCGTAAACGACGGCGAGTTGGGCGCGATTGTGGACTTCGCGCTCACCCAGCCGGTCGTCCGCGGAGTTACCTTCCAGCCCGTGCAGCAGGCGGGCCGCATGATGGGGTTTGAGAGCGCGCAGCACCGGCTCACGCTGACCGAGGTCAGGCGGCGCATCCTGGAGCAGACAAATGTGTTCCGGCCGGAGGATTTGATTCCTGTGCCTTGTCACCCGGATGCGTTGGCCATGGCCTACGCCCTGAAGATGGGCGGCAAAACTGTTCCGCTCACCGGTATGGTGCCTCCGGAGGTGCTGATCGACGGCGCGAAAAATACCATCGTGTATGAGCAGGAGGCGGGCCTGCGCGATCACCTGTTCAAACTGTTTGCCACCAATCTTTCCCCCAGTTCCCAGGCTTCCACCCTGCGCGAACTATTGTGCTGCCTGCCCAGGGTGCTCATGCCCAAAGAGCTGGGATACAAAAACCTGTTCCGCGTCCTGATCGTGCAATTCATTGATGCCCAGGCCTTCGATGTGCGCAGCGTCAAAAAGAGTTGCATTCACATCGCCCATCCCGACGGAAAACGGCTCATCCCCTTCGATACCTTCAATATGTTCTATCGCGGGGAGTTGGAAACCACGCGGCTGGCAGGGCTGCGCCAGGCGATAGCCGCGCCCCTTGAGGCCCTGGCGCAGGACTGATTCTCCAAACGGTCGGTCGCGCACCCGGCAGCCCCATCCGCCGCCCGCATTTCGCCCGATACGCCCCGATTTGCGCGCCTGCCCCCCACCCCGCAATTCCCGCATCCGTCTAACCCGCATTTCTCACAGGCGGCGAAAAATCGTAGCGCCGGCCTCCTGGCCCCCAGAGACTTCGCCAGACACTGAATTCTCGGTTCCCGAGAAGACTGTGACAGATGCCGACTAATCCCCCGCAGCCTCGAATCCGTCGAGC
>Ga0302320_10020686_pt1 | contig 13100 bp, 7 predicted proteins | sample Bog_T0_3_FD_202130 | JGI IMG/M metagenome (GOLD analysis project Ga0302320, IMG submission 202130) | Peat permafrost microbial communities from Stordalen Mire near Abisko, Sweden - Bog_T0_3 | ecosystem: Environmental > Terrestrial > Soil > Wetlands > Peat | place: Sweden: Abisko, Stordalen Mire...
GCTGCGCCCTCCACATCTTCAGTTCAGCAACTGCCCACTGTTCAGGAGAACATGGAGAATGGCATTCGCGCCATCCATCAGAACGAGTCGGCGAAGGCCGAGCAGTTCTTCAAGGAAGCGCTCGCCGCCAGCCCCGATCTTCCGGAAGCGTATCTAGGTCTGGGCATGGCCGCGCTGCGCGAAGGCAAGCCGGAGAACGCCGAAGAGGCGCTGGCGCACGCCATCAAGCTGAACGAAAACCTGCCCGGGGCGCACATGTTCCTGGGAATAGCCCAATATCAGGCGAACGAACTTCCTGCCGCCGTAGAATCGCTTCAGGCGGAGATCAAGCTGCAGCCGCAAAATGTGGAAGCACTGACATGGCTGGGAATCGTGGAACTGGCCGCAGGTCATCCTGAACTGGCCACAAACCCGCTCGATCAGGCGGCGGCACTTAGCCCGAAGAATCCCGAGATCCTCGACTACCGCGGCCGCGCACACACCCAGGTGGCACAACAGAATTTCCAGCAGCTCTACGCGCTGGACCCAAACTCATGGCATGTCCACCGGGCGCTGGCCGAGACTCTCTCTGAAGCGCATGAGCCGGAACAGGCGGTGACAGAGTACAAGGCCGCAATCGATGGACAGCCGAAGAACCCAGACCTCTATGAAGCACTCGGCAATGAATATCAGCGCCTGAGCCGAACGCCGGATGCGATTGAAGCCTATCAGTCGGAACTGAAGCTCAACCCTCGCAGCGCGATTGCGCTTTTTGAGTTGGGGAAGTTGAAGGTGGAATCAGCACATCCGGCAGACGGCATTCCGCTGCTTCGGCAGGCACTGGAGGCGCATGTGCCGCAGGCCCCCGCCTACTACTACCTGGGGATGGCGCTCTCTGATACGGCCGACAACAAAGGCGCCGCGGAAGCGCTGGAGACCTGCCTGGCCAACAAGCCGGTTCCCCAAGTGGAAACCAATGCGTGGTACGCCTTGGCGCGCGTCTATACAAAGCTCAATCGAACCTCCGATGCGCAACACGCGCTGGAAGAATTCAAAAGAATGAAAGCCGCGGCCGCACCGCCGCAACCGGGCACATCCGCAAACAAATAATTGTGCTACTTTGCCGGCTCATCCACCGTCAGTATCTGGTCGGCGGCGACTTGCTTCAGCACTTGCACCCGCCCACTCGGCCACTGAATTTCGATTGAGTCTGCATGCGTGTGGGTGCTCAATCCGAAATGCGCGCGCGGATCGCTTGCCGACAGATAGCCGCTGCTGGTTGTCACCGTCACCCACTGCGACTGGTCGTCCGCGGTTACCTTCACCACCGACCCGATTCCGTCGCGATTGCTGGCATGTCCAATGAGCTTGAGCGTGAGCCAGTGGTTTGAGGTTGGCGTTTCATTGTGAAGCAGGTGTGCCGCACCACCATTCGTGGTCACCACAGCATCTATCCGGCCATCGCTATCAATGTCGCCGATGGCCATGCCACGGCCCACCCAGGCCTGACGAAATACATCTCCCGACATTGCGGAAACATCCGTGAAGCCGTTGCCCGTGTTGCGGAGCAACATCATCGGCTCGCGGTAGTGCAGTTGTGGATAGCTCTTCTCTACAGTATCCAGATCGTGCCCCTGGGCAATCAGAATGTCCTTGTGCCCATCGTTGTCATAGTCAAGGAACCGCAGGCTCCAGCCGGAGTGCATGAGAGTCATCTCTGCCAGACGGGCCGAATAGCTGGCGTAGTCGAATGTGCCGTCCCGTTGGTTGTGAAACAGCGCATATTTCTGGTTGGCCAGGTCGGTCACCACCAGGTCCGGATAGCCGTCGTTGTCATAGTCGGCAAAGTCGACGCCCATGCCCGCGAAGGTGCGTCCGTCGCCATCGACTGCCACGCCGCTCTCTAGCCCCACTTCTTCATAGGTTCCATCCTTCTTCTGATGAAAAAGGAACTCCGGCATGGAATCGTTGGCAACAAAAATGTCCGGACGGCCGTCGCGATCGTAGTCCGCAATGGCGATGCCCAGCGCCTTCGCGGGTCGATCGAGGCCGAGTTTATGGGATACCTCGGTGAAGTGGCCGTTTCCGTCGTTATGGTAGACAAGCATGGTGATTGGCTGAAAAACATCCGGGTGGCAGTAGCCGCGATTCTCCGGCTGCCCGCACCATTTGTCATCCCAGTCCCAGGTCACATAGCGATCGACCACGAGATCGAGCAGGCCGTCGCGGTCCAGATCGACCCAGGCCGCGCTGGTCGACCAGCCTCCAGCTCCAACGCCGGCTTTCTCGGTGACATCGGTAAACGTGCAGTTGCCGTTGTTGTGATACAGATGATTGCTGCCGTAGCCGGTGACATAGATGTCCTCATAACCATCGTTGTCATAGTCGGCAATTGCAACCCCCATGCCATATCCCACGCCTTGCAGCCCGGCCTTCTCGGTAATGTCCTCGAACGTGCCGTCCTTCTTCTGGTGGTAGAGCCGGTTCCAGTACTCGGGCCCGGTCTTTTGCGGAATGGTGCCTGGAGGCGTGGGGTCGGGATAGGGGGCGCCATTCACAAAGAAAATGTCGAGCCGGCCATCCTTGTCGCAGTCGAAGAGGCCGACGCCCGATCCCATGGTCTCAATGAGGTATTTGCGAGACGTGTGCGGAGCCTGGTGCAGAAAGTGAATGCCGGCTTTCTCCGCGATATCGACAAAACGGCCCGGTGTCTGGGGGCTGACGGCTGTGCTCGGCGGTTCGCTCTGCGCGTGGCCGGCAGCGCAGATGGCAGAGCAAGCCACGAGGAGTGCGCAGGCAAATCGAGAGGGTTGGTGGGGAACTGGTTTCACTTAGTTTGCCAGGCTTCTCGATTGATTTTGGCAGGGGTCAAGGGCGCCGCATGTTTCCACAGTATCAGGACTTGCAGGGCCATCTGAAATGGCATGGTGGGGCGGTTGGAAATGCCAATTCCCTCGGGGGCTGAAGCCCATGCCGTTTTAGGCTTGTTGATGTACGGGCTGAAGAGGCTGCGGAAAAAGTCGGGTTTTGAGTCAAGATTCACAAAGAACATCCCTCGGGGGCTAAAGCCCAGCGTTTATTTTCAGCCACTTGCGGCACGGCTGAAGCCGTGCCCTTTCAAAACTTCGGCCATTTGGTAGTTTTTCCGCAGCCTGTGAAGCCCATGCCGTTCAATCTGAAGCCCGTACCCTTCAAATTGACTCGATACTTAGGAAGGCGTCACTTGGCCTCTCCCACGGTGCCGAGGGCGGCATGGGGCCAACCGCCTTCCCAGGTCAAGGGGGAAATCTGGAGGGCGGGTTTCCCGGTGGTCGCATCGTAGGCATGGAAGACAATGACGTCACCTTCCGAGCGCTGGAGAATGGATGCGCCGCCGGGACCAAGCCAGCGTTCATTCGCCCACAACAACTGCGTTCCTCCGCCTTCGAGCATCGGTGTTCCCGTCGCATCCACATAGGGGCCGGTCAGTGCTTTCGAACGCCCCACCATGGTCTTGTAGTTGCTGTGTACTCCGCGGCAGCACTGGTCATAGGCCACAAACAAGTAGTAGAAGCCGTCGTGATGGACAATGAACGGCGCCTCAATTGCCTGCCAATCCCCGGTCGTCCCGGGCTTGAAGGGCTCAACCCCTTCCGGCCGTTTGCGCGTAGCCAGGGCGTACAACTTGGAATCCGACGCAGAAAGTTTACCGGTCTCCGCATCAAGCCGGCGCAATTTGATTCCGGACCAGAAGCTTCCAAATGCCAGCCAGGTCTGCCCCTTGCCGTCAAGGATGAAGTTGGGATCGATAGCGTTGAAGTCGTCGCTGCTCACAGACCGCAGCACCAGCCCTTGATCTTTCCATTGGTACTTTGCACTCTTCGGGTCCAACGTCTGGTTTGTAGCCAGCGCAATGCCTGACTCATTGGATCCAAAGATTGAATAGGTGTAGTAGAGGTGATACTGGCCGTGAAAAAACGAGATGTCGGGCGCCCACAGGTCGTGCGTTTTGGGGCTGGCCTCGCGAATCCACTCTGGAATACTGTCGAAGACATGCCCGCACAGCTTCCAGTCGGTCAGGTTGTCAGAACAACGGATCGCCAACTGGCCTCCGTCGGGAGCGTGTCCGGTGGCAAAGACGTAGTAGTGGCGACCCTGTTCGGCAATGGAGGGGTCGTGCGTACCGGCGTAATCTCCCGTGAGTTTGAGCGGGCGGGGGGCTTGCGCGAATGCCGAAAGGCAGACCGAGACAGCAAGTGCGAGCAGGAGCGAATGGCGAGCAATCATGATGAATCTCCCTGGTGCTGAGGGGCGGAACTCTGGCAAAGTCGCGAGCAATCGTTTACTGGATTCGTCTTCTCCGGGGCACGTTCGATGTTCGCGAAATCAATCGGAGGCAGCAGAGTTGGTTTCCGGGTCAGTTGACCGAAGTCCCGGCATGCGAGCTATACTACTTCTCTTCATAGGCAGAAGGCAAACTCTGTCACAAAAACCAAACAGGATGCTTACGGGCGTCGTTCTCGAAAGACCACTTTGCAGCCGGACGAGTAAAGGTTTTCTCGAAAGTCGTCCTTTTTGCCTTGAGCTGCCGGGCCGGGGCCCACGTAATGTCGAAAGGATGGATACCCTGAGATTCCCCGCATACTTGATCGCATCCTGCTTTGCCGCATCGACTCTGATCGGCTGTGGCAGTTCCGGAACCAATCCCGGTGGAGGCGGCGGCGGTACAACCACCCCTGACTTGGGAACCCTCACGCCTGTCGGCGATGCAAACCAGTACATGCTCAAGAACATCCAAAGCGGGCTCTTTCTGGGAATCTCCGGCCAAAGCCAGAATGCGGGGGCGAGCGTGGTGGCGGAAACGGCCAATGGAACGACCGACAGCTTCTGGCATTTTATGCCCATGGGCAACCAGCAATTCAACATTGAAAACATGCTCACCCACCAGGTGATGGGCGTTTCAAACGCCTCTACCGCCGCGGGAGCTACAGTGCTGCAATGGGCGGATAACGGGACAAAAGATCATCTTTGGGCGTTCTACCTGCTGAGCGACGGCAATTACCTGGTCCAAAACGTCAATAGCGGGCTCTATCTTGAGAGCGGCACGGCCATCGATCAGGGCACGCGAGGCGGTTCCGGTTCAGGATGCACCTGCCAGGAATGGGCGGTGACCAACACCGGCAATGCTGCCTATCCGGCGCCCATGGCCGTCAGCGGAACCGGTATTTACGTACATGATCCGTTCATGCTGCAGGACCCGGGGACGCACATCTATTGGCTCTATGGCACCCACCAGACCTTGGCCTACTCGACGGATGGGAAGACCTTCACGTATACAAGTGCGAACTCCGCCGAAGGCGCTTGTACCGCGGTGGAGGGGACCGCGTGGCTGACAAGCGATAACCGCTGTCCAATCATTGGCCCGGACTTTTCCAGTTGGGCCGGACTTCAGACTCCCCTGGCCGCAAACAATGGCGCGGATACCGACGTTTGGGCGCCAAGCCTGCTCTACGCCACCGGTGTTTACTACCAGTACTACGCCATCCCTTACGAACCTTCGACCGGCGCCGAAGCTGTGATTGGCCTGGCAGCCAGCACCACACCCAACGGCCCGTGGACCGACAAGGGTTACGTCGTCACTTCGTGGACAGCCGCGACAACGCAGCCACCTGCCGGCAATCCCTGGGGATTCTCAAGCTCGACAACATGGAATGCCATCGATCCAGCCCCGTTCGTCGATGCAAACGGCAACTGGTGGCTGGTGTTCGGCTCCTGGCAGGATGGCGCCCACCTGGTTCAACTGGACCCCGCCACCGGATTGCGGATCGATAGCAAGATGTACGGCATCGCCTCCCGTTCGGCAGGGGAAGAAGGCCCGTTCATTTACTACTGGAATGGGTATTACTACTATTTCGCACCCATCAACGTGTGCTGCAACGGCGTCAGCAGCACGTATCGCACCATTGTGGGGCGATCGAGCTCGGTTGCAGGGCCCTACTACGACCGCGGCGGTCTCGACCTGGCGTCCGGTGGGGGCACGATCCTGGTCAGCTCCCATGGAAACATTTTTGGGCCTGGGGGAGGCAGCGTGTTTACCGACACGGGCACCGATGGCAGCCAGTCTCTGCCAACATTTGTTTACCATTACTACGACGGCGATAATAACGGCACACCTACCCTGGGGATCAACCGCCTTGTGTTTGATAGTGATGGCTCGCCATCGATAGAGTAGGGAAGACTTGAACCGGGCTATGCCAAGGCGATTCCGGAAATCAAGGCTGTTGTAGCCGTTCCCAGGTGAGCAATGTGATCAAGTGTCTTCGCATCGGAGTGGCCGGGTTCCTTGCATGCTGCATGATTGCTGCTGTTGCGCAGGAACAGAACGCGGACAAGGGTGTGGCTGCAAGGCAGAGCCAGACCTTTGCCCTCGAGAGTTCGCCAATTCCATCATCGGTGGCTGCGACCGAGGCGGAACTGCGAAAGAAGTTGGAGCAGCAGCCCGGCTCGGCCGACATTCTCTATCGGCTTGCTCTCGTGCTTCGCCTGGAACAAAAGTACAGAGAGTCTCTTGACCTCTACACGCGTGCGGCTGGACTTGAGAAACCCGATGCGGCAGAATTGCGCTCGGTCGCCATGGACTATGTCCAACTCAACGACTATGACGACGCCATTCGCTGGCTGCGCGTAGCGTTGGGGCTGGACCCAACCGACGTGGACGTCCTCTACAGTCTTGGCCGATGCTTTTATACCGAGAGCGACTTGTTGAAGGCCGAGGCCGCTTTCACGCGCGTGCTTCAGCTTCAGCCGGATCACCTGAAGGCGGAAGAGAATCTGGGTCTGACCTACAATAACGAAAACAAACCCGATCTCGCCGAGAAAGCATTGCGGACCGCAGCCGACTGGGCAAATCAACGTCACCTCAAAGACGAGTGGCCATACATCGATCTCGGCTCTCTGCTGCTGGACCAGAAACGCACTGCGGAGGCTCTTCCGCTGCTTCAAAAAGCCGTTGCAATCAATGCGGCGTCGGCCATTGCGCATGAGAAACTGGGCCGCGCATTGCTGGGAACAGGAAAGCCAGCGGATGCGGTCGCGGAGCTTGAGAAAGCTGTCGAGCTTGACCCGCAAAATGCGCGGGTGCACTTCGAACTCGGGCGCGCATATCGCGATGCGGGTCAGCCCGACAAGGCTCGCGCGGAGTTCGATATCAGCAAGACCCTCTACGGCACACACAATCAGGACTGAAAGGCCTCCGCGAAGATGCATTCGAGTTCAATCCGGAGCAAGACCAGACTGTGCACTTCTCAGAGCCTCCCCGCTGGCCGTCGCCTGCTGCGCGTCTTTTTTCGCGCGGTTTTTGCCTTTGCCCTCGTCGTTGCGCTCTGGGGCACAGGCGATTGCAATGCCCAGTCGCCTGAGCCCCCCATGGCGCAGCAAATCGGGATGGCTGCGGGAACTGCTCAGAAACCTGATTTCGACTCAAGCCACCGCCCCATTACTGCCGGAGGGTTCGTCAAAACCGGGCCGGTCGTGTTCAAGGACATTACCCAGAGCGCCGGGCTTGCCACTTGGAAGAACACGACAGGATCTCCCGAGAAAAAGATCATCATTGAGGCCAAGGGTTCAGGGGTCTGCTTGATCGATTACGACAACGATGGCTGGCTGGATATCTACCTGGTAAACGGGTCGACTTTCGATGCAATTGTGGGCAAGGCCGAGTCCCCCCATGCAGCGCTCTTCCACAACAATCATGACGGAACCTTCACAGATGTCACCGCAAAGGCCGGCGTCGCCAACGATCGCTGGGGCCTGGGCTGCGCGGTGGGCGATTACGACAACGACGGATATCCTGACCTGTTTGTCACCAACATCGGCGCCAACCGGCTCTACCACAACAATCGCAACGGCACGTTTAGCGATGTTGCGCCAAAGGCCGGCGTTGCGCTCGGCGGCGGTTCGCCTGAAGGCACAGTCGACCACACCGGCGTAACCTTCGGCGACTATGACGGAGATGGCCTCCTCGATATTTTTGTAGCCGGCTACATTCGCTATGACTTCGCCAATTCGCCGGCAAAGGAGTCGCAGACCGCGAACAGCGCCTTGTGCCGGTACCGGGGAGTGAGTGTGATGTGCGGCCCTCGCGGACTCACAGGAGCCGCAGATCACCTCTTTCACAACAACGGAAACGGCACCTTTAGAGACGTAAGCCAGAGGGCCGGCGTCAGTGATCCGCACAACTTCTTTGGACTCGGTGCTGCGTTTGTGGATGTGAACAATGACGGCAAGGTCGACCTCGTCGTTGCCAATGACTCTACGCCCAACTTCCTCTATATCAACAAGGGCGACGGCACCTTTGACGATCAAAGCTTCCCCAGCGGATTCGCGTTGAATGGCGAGGGCCGCGAGGTCTCAAACATGGGGCTCGCCATTGGGGATTACGAGAACAAAGGCAGCGTCTCGATTGCAAGCAGCGTTTTCTCCGACGACTACAAGATTCTCTTTCAGAACGACGGGCACGGCAACTTCAACGACGTCAGTTTCGATGCCGGCATCGCACAGCCAAGCTTCCCATTTGTCGGATTCGGCGATGCCTTTCTCGACTATGACAACGATGGCTGGAAAGACCTGATGTTTATCAACGGCCACGTTTATCCGGATGCGGACAAAAATCCCGACTGGGGCATGAGTTACGCGCAAAGGCCGCTGCTGTTCAGGAATCTCGGCAACGGCAAGTTCGACCTGGTGCCCGCTGTCGAGGGCACGGGACTGGCAATCACCACAGTGGGCCGCGGGGCAGCCTTCGGCGATCTTTTCAATGACGGCAAGATCGATGTCGTCATCAACGGCCTGGACAGCACTCCGCACCTGCTGCGCAACGTGAATCCGGACACGCATCATTGGGTCGAACTCAAACTCATTGGTGGGCCCAAGAGCCCTCGCGACGCCGTAGGAGCGACCATTTATCTCAGCGCGGGCGGCATGCGCCAGCGAGAAGACGTAATCAGCGGCGCCAGCTACCTGTCAAACAACGACATGCGAGCTCATTTCGGATTGGGTGACAACGCGACCGTCGACCAGGTCGAGATTCACTGGCCCAGCGGCGCGGTTGAGAAGCTTCGTCTCCCTTCGACCGATCGCATCTTCACCGTGGAAGAAGGCAAGGGCATCATCGGCGAACTCTGCGCCCTGTGCCCCAGGCACGACCACTTGCGATAGAGCATTTCCCAAACGACCCATGCGCAATCAAGACGAAAGATAACTGCCAACTCAATCGGATTTGGATTGAATGACGATTGAGCGAATAGCAGGTGCGCTGTCCGATGTCCGTCGCGGCAAGTTCGATGCTGTTCTGGTCGGGGCTTCGGACCGGTTGGCGCGGTCGGTCAACCACTTCCTGAATGTTCTGGATGAACTCAATCCCCTGGGGGTTGAGTTCATCCGCTTCAGGGAAAATGTCGATCCGACCGTGCCAAAAGGGGTTGGTTTGGTCACGACGCAACCAGTTCGGCTTACTGGCCGGTTCCGCTTAGCGCGATGTTTTGCGGTGAGCCCATAGCACTGTCGGTGATGGTAACCGCAGCCTTCAGCGCCCCGGTTGCGGTGGGTGCGAAATGCCCGTGGATGGTGCAGCTGTCCCCCACGGCCAGGCTCGCTCCGCAGGTGTTGGCGAAGACGAACGAGGATGCATTTGTCCCCGTGACAGCAATGCTGGTGATCGTCAATGCCGCCGTTCCAGTGTTGGTCATGGTCACCGACTGCGAAGCGCTTGAGGACCCAACCTTTGTTGCCGGGAACGAGAGGCTGGCGGCTGAAAGTGTGACTGGAACCGCCGGCGCAACGCCCGTCCCGCTCAATGCGATACTTTGCGGTGAGCCGGTGGCGCTGTCAGTGATGGTGATGGCGGCCTTCCATGCGCCGGCGGTTGTGGGAGCAAAATGCCCGTGGATGCTGCAACTCACCCCGACTGCCAGGCTTGTCCCGCAGGAATTGGCGAAGACGAACGAAGATGCGTTCGCGCCAGTTACCGCGATGCCGGTAATCGACAAGGCCGCGGTCCCGGTGTTGGTCATGGTAACTGACTGCGAATTGCTCGACTTGCCGACATCGACCGAACCAAACGCCAGGCTGGCGGCCGAAAGAGTCACCGGAGGCTTCACCCCGGTACCGCTCAGCGCGATACTTTGCGGAGAGTTGCTTGCGTTGTCGGTGATGGTTATGGCTGCGGTCAATGCGCCGGCAGTCGTGGGTGCGAAGTGGCCATGGATGGTGCAACTGGCCCCGGCAGCCAGACTGGTTCCGCAGCTGTTGGCGAAGACGAACGAAGTCGCGTTTGTGCCTGCTACGGCAATGCTGGTGATCGACAAGGCCGCGGTCCCGGTGTTGGTCAGCGTAACCAATTGCGAATTGCTTGAAGTTGCGACCGTGGTTGCAGGGTAAGTCAAGCTGGTGGCCGAGAGCGACGCAGTGTGCAAGCTCAATCCGGTTCCACTGACGGCGATGGATTGGGTTGCGCCGGTCGCGTTGAGGGTGTTGTCAGTGAGCACAACGCTTCCGTTAATCGCACCGGCTGAGACTGGTGTGAAGTCGACAGCGATGGTGCAGCTTGAACCAGGGGCAAGTTGGAAGGCGTCAGCCGAGCTCGCGTCGGTCTGTTGGCAGGTGGATGCGTTGTCCCAGGCAAAATTTGCACTCACGCTCGGGTTATAGCCTGTATTCGTCAATCCGAAGGTGAGCGGAGCATTCCCGCTGTTGGCGATGGTAATGGTGCGCACTCCATCGGCGGTGTCCACTTTGCCAGCCGCTGTGGGAGTGGGAAACGTCACCGGGGCCGTCTGGGCAAGCTGCAGTTCCGTGACAGTATTGGCCACAGCGTCCGTCACGTAGAGATTTCCGCTTGCGTCGAAGGCCAGCCCGAACGGGTCTAGAAAACCCCCGGCGATGGTTACCACAGGAGAACTGGTATTGACTTCCCCGTTGGAGGCTATCACTTCCTTGATGCTCCCATCTCCCGAATTCGCAATGAACAGGTCTCCGGCCGCATCCACGGCAATGCCTTGAGGCTGGTTGAAATCGGCGGCGACAGTTGTGACGGTTGAGTTGCCATTCACGCGTCCGTTCACCGCTGAGAACTCCTGCACGGAGCCTGTAGCGCCGCTCGCGAAAAATACGTTTCCGTTTGCGTCGACAGCCAGAGCGGCGGAGCCTTGGGTTGTCAAGGTAAGAGGGAGTCCGAACCCTCCGCCTCCAAAAGGCTGGCCATAGGGCGCCCCGAACTCGTAGACAGCTCCGCAGACCACAAAGCCGCACCCGCCCCATGCATAAACAAACGCATTTCCATCCCCGTCAAGCGCCAGAGCCGGCTGCGAGGATCCAAGCGACCGAGTCAGGAGCGGGGAAACGGACTGTCCAGCCTGTGCATTGGAAAGCGGAATCTCATAGGCGGCACCGTCGCCGGAGTCTATGACGTAGACGTTGCCGTCTCCATCCACTGCGATTGCCTGGGGCGCGTCGAAGCCCGTGCCAACCGTAACAAGATAAGAGTAGGAGGAGACAGCGCCTCCTGTTGCGACGATCTCTTTCACGGAGTTGTCGCCGGAATCAGCGAAAAAGATGTTGCCATTTGCATCCACAGCAATTCCTTGCGGCTGATTCAAGCCGCTCCACAGTGGGACGGTTGCGAACCCGCCTGAAAAAGAAACTTGCGGCGCGATGCCTGTCCCTCTCAAAGGAACCGGGATGACCGACATGGGCGTATCCCGCAGAACGGTCGAACCCTCGACATCGAAGAGCACGGCCCCGGCGCGCGCTCCTGGCCGCTGCGGGGTGAACTGGACCGCCACCGAGCAGGTGTCCCCTGCGACGTAAGCGGCTGAGGTAGAGCAGGTGGTGCTTGATTGAACTTCCTGAAAATCCAGTCCCGCAGCCCCTTCCGTGACGACCTTCCAGCCCTTCAGCGATCCAGGAAGCCCGAAGCGGTATGGGATCATCATGACCTGGCCCTGCTGGCCGACAGCAAACGAGCCGAAGTTGGCTGCCGGATGGGTGACTTCCGCCAGCCCAACTGCCCCGTCAGCCACCAGGACGTTCCCGTTCGGCTCCAGTGCCACGCCGGTCGAGGAGGAGAGGTCCTGGGCGATGGATATCGCGGGCGATGCAGGACCGGCCGAGCCATTGACCGCGGCAATTTCCACCATCGAAGTTGAGTAGATTGGTCCGTCAAACGATTGCGGGCAAGTTTGGCCCGTGCAGGTAGTTTGGACGATGACATTCCCCATGCCGTCGACGGCCAGGAAGCCCGGTTCGGCAAGGCTCGGCCCAACCTGCGTAACTGGCGAGCTGGTGGAAAACGCACCGCTGACCGGCGTCACCTTCTTGACAGTCGCTGAGCCTACGTCAGAAACATAGAGATTGCCGGTGCCGTCAAGGGCTAGCCCAAATGGATTTTGGAATCCGCTCCCAACGGCGTGGCTCTCCAATATTTTCAAGTGACCAAACGCCCCGTACGAAACCCACGAGAACTCTTCCACCGTTCCAGCCTGGTAGTCAGCGACAAAGACATCTCCGCTTGCATCTACGGCGACTCCGGCGGGCCATTTCCAGCTACTACCCAGCGTAGTTATGGTGGAGGTTGCGGAAATCTGGCCATTGGTTTCCTCTATCTCATATACCGCGCTCTGGGTGCTACCGGGGACTGTAACAAACACGTTGCCATAGGGGTCGACTGCGAGTGCTGCCGATCCGAAGGTGGCGACATTCAGGTTCACGGTGACGACCTGGGAACTAGAGTCGATCAGACCACTCACCGCAACCACTTCGTACACCAGCAGGTTCGATGAGCCTTGTTGAGAAACGGGAGTGGATACCAAATATACATCTCCACGGGAATCGACTGCGGCGGCCAGAAACGGGTACGAGCCGTAGGAAGGGGTAATGGCGCTTGGCAAGTCGGTCACTGCCGCGCTGCCTTGGCTGTAGTCCCAGGTCTGTGCTGCGGCCGCGGCAATGCCGATGCAGGCGACTAATACGGCTAAGGCGAAGCGCTGGACGCGCCTTGCGGTTGCAAAGCCCGAATTCTCGTAGATCGAAACTGATTTGCAGTTCATTGGGATTCTCCTCATCGATGCGACCCCGTGCTGTTGAAT
>Ga0302320_10020689_pt1 | contig 13098 bp, 9 predicted proteins | sample Bog_T0_3_FD_202130 | JGI IMG/M metagenome (GOLD analysis project Ga0302320, IMG submission 202130) | Peat permafrost microbial communities from Stordalen Mire near Abisko, Sweden - Bog_T0_3 | ecosystem: Environmental > Terrestrial > Soil > Wetlands > Peat | place: Sweden: Abisko, Stordalen Mire...
GCGTAACCGCGCATGTGCCAGTTCCCGAGCAACCACCGCCGCTCCATCCACCGAAACTCGACCCTGAATTGGGGGTTGCGGTTAGAGTGACGACCGCGCCGCCTGTGAATGTGGCGCTGCAAGTCGCGCCGCAAGCAATTCCGGTGGGTGAGCTTGTGACGATGCCGGTTCCGGTTCCGGCGGGCGTGACGGTGAGCGATGCGACGCCCGTGCCGGACAACGCGACGGTCTGCGTGCTGCCGGTCGTGGGAGCGTCGTCGGTCACCGTGAATGTGCCGGTGCGATTGCCGAATGCCGACGGCGTGAACGTAACGGCGACCGTGCAACTCGCGCCGACGGCGAGCGACGTGCCGCAGCTATTGGTGCCGATCGCAAAATCGCCGGATGCAGTTACGTCTGAAATCGCGAGCGGCGCATCGCCGGAATCCGTAAGTGTAATGGTCTGCGCAGCGCTGATGGCGCCGAGCGCCTGATTGCCGAATGCGAGGGTTGCGGGGGTGAGTGTCGCTCCGGCATTTAACAAAATCAATCGCACGCGGTTGTTAAACAAGTCTCCGACGTAGAGGTCGCCCGAATTGGTGACGACGACACCGGTAGGGCTCGCGAAGCTCGCCGAAAGCGCTGGGCCACCGTCGCCGGCGAACGCAAAGTTGGTATTTCCAGCGAAGGTCTCGATCTTCCCGGTAATGGCGTCCACGCGACGGATCACTTCGTTGTTTGTGTCGGAGATAAAAAGATTTCCCGCCGCATTTACCGACACGCGATCCGCATAACTCAACGTCGCAGATGTCGCCAGGCCGCCGTCGCCTGTGTATCCCGCTACACCCGGTGTGCCCGCGACCGTCGTGATTATGTGCGTGGCGCCGTCCACGCGGCGGATCACAAAGTTGTAATAATCGGAGATAAATAGATCCCCCGCCGCATCGACATCGAGGCCGATGGGGCAGTTCAGAGTTGCGTTTGTCGCCAGGCCGCCATCGCCCGAGTAGCCGCCGTTGCCACAGCCGGTCGCACCGCTGCCGGCGACCGTCGAGATATTTCCGGTGGTCGCGTCAATTCTGCGGACGCGGTTGTTGAAGGCATCGAGAATGTAGATGTTTCCGGCGGAGTCGACGCCTCCGGCCCACGGGTAGCTCAAGAGCGCTTGCGTGGCAGGGCCGCCATCACCCGAAAAACCATAGTTTCCGTTTCCGGCGATCGTATTGATGACTCCGTTTTTGACTTCTCGAACGCGGCTGTCGTAGGTGTCGAAGACGATGAGATTGCCGGAATTATCGAAAGCGATTCCGCGCGGGACAAAAAAGGACGCGCTGGTTGCGGGCCCGCCGTCGCCGCAGGGAACGGTGGGGTAAGAGCACGGGACTTGGGTTCCCGCAACGACGTGGATGTTCCCAGAAGAATCAATTTCGCGGATCACATTGTTTTGCGTATCCGTGACGTATAAGTTTCCACTCGGGTCGAGCTTCGGAGCGCGCGGAAAATGCAGGCTGGCCTGCGTGGCGGGCCCACCGTCGTAGATCGATCCGTTTCCCACGACCGTGTTGAGCGTCAGGTAGTTCGGGCTGTCCGAGTTTGCGTCGTAAAAACGAATCCGGCCATTCCAATAATCGGTGGTCCATACGTCGCCAGCCGCGTCGACCCAGATTTGATAGGGATTCGTCATGGTGGCCTGCAGAGCCGGGCCGCCGTCGCCGGCAAAACCGTAATCGTTGTTCCCGATGATCGTGTTGATGATTCCGGTGGCTTGATCCACTTTACGGACAACCGCGTTCACGGTGTCCGCGACGTAGAGATTTAGGCTACCGTCGAGCGCGACACCTTCCGGCGTTCGCAGGGTGGCTTGGGTGGCAAGCCCGCTGTCGCCCGAGTAGCCGAACGTGCCGGTTCCCACGACGGTGGAAACCGTCCGTGTGGTGGCGTCCACGTAGCGGATCACGTTGTTGCCGGAATCTGCGATGTAAAGATCGCCCGCGGTATCCGCGGCGATTCCTTCGGGACAATTGAACGTGGCTTGATTCGCGGCAACGTTGTCGTTGTATCCTTGCGCTCCCGTGCCCGCGTAGGTGGTGATCGTTCCCGCAGTCACTTTCCGAATTACATTCGCGACGCAGTCGGCGATATAGAAATTTCCGACGCCGTCGAAGGCGACGCCTTGAGGGTTTTGGAACGTCGCGTTTGTGGCAGGGCCGTTGTCACCGGTGTAGTTGCAGCGTCCATTCCCAGCAAACGTGGAGATCACTTGCGCGGTGGTAATTTCGCGAATGACGCAGTTGCCGGCATCGGAAAAATACAGGTTGCCATTCGCATCGAAAGTTCCCATGAACGGCTGATCGAGCAGCGCCGAGCTTGCCTGACCACCATCACCCGAGTAGCCTGCGGTGATTTTCCCGGCATAGACGGACATGGCGCTGGGAGCGACCGTGCCCGGTGTGACCTTGTAAATGATTCCCTGGTCGGTGAAAACGAATAGGTTTCCACCCGCGTCGCGAACGACGCCGTAGGGGCCCTCAATGCCCGTTCCGGTGGGGCTCGTCCCATTGAGCGGAGCGCCGCCGGCCACTGTGGTGATCGTGTTCTGCGCTCGCGATCCTGCCGCCATCAGAAGAAATGTGAGTACCAGGGCAATTCGCTTCATGACGAACCTCCAAACCCGCACATGCCGCCACGCAAGCAAATGATCGGCAATCGAAGTGGCCTGGGAACGAACCAGCCGACGCGCTGCGCTACCAAAGACGTGACGTCATCTGCCGTGGTTCATTGCGGTGGATCAGAAGGCGGAATCACAGAACAGATGGGGGCGGGAGTAAGGATAGTCACTTCAACATACAAGCGCAAGGAATTGCGTATGGGCACAAAAAAGAACAGGGACAAATTGCGGCGCGGGCGTTCGGCGGAATGTGAAGCCAAAAAATGAAAAGCGCGAGTGGGAATCCACTCGCGCATCATAATTTCGAAAACAGATCAGGTTTACGAAACCAGCAGTCTGCGTCGAGCGACGAGCGCCAATCCAGCCAGACCGCATACGAGTAGTACGAGCGTTGCAGGCTCGGGCACCGCCGTTTCATTTACGTAAACAAAATCAACGTCCGATATGAAACCGCTCGGGCTGCCGCTTAATCCGAACCCATCAACGTGTGCCTCGTGAAAGTAGTATTTGGTTCCGTGGGTGATGAGCTCGAGGTTGTTAAGATCCGCACCGGTGAACTGATCGACAAAAAAGAACCAGTCTCCGAGGACGCCAGAGTTTACGTCTGCGTCCAGATGGTTCGACGTAAGGGTGTAGGAATTGACGGTGAAATCGGTGTTGTCCACGACAAGCGTTCCGCCGTCCGCAGAAGCGATAGGAGCGACTGCGGCAAGGACGATCAGGGCAAATAGTGCGAAGGGGGCTGACTTCATTAGTACTCCGCGATACGAAGAACTGAGCGACTGACAGCTGGCTCGTTCAGCTTGTGACACCCTAATTTATACGAGAAGTTAACGAAGGCGTCAATAAGAATCAGCGTACTATAACTAACATTTTCTTCGACTTACAGCGTTTATGGTATGAACCTGTGACATGTTTTACCATTTAGTGCCCGATTCGGTCTCGAACGAGGACATTTGGTTGACCATGAGCGGCCCGGACGGTAGGTCTCGCGTCCGTAACGACACACTAGGCCAGCATGGCGGCAGGCAGCAAATCCTCGATTTTGACCGGTAGCTCACGGACGCGGACACCCGTGGCGTGGTGAACGGCAGCGGTAATGGCGGGAGCAACGCCGGCCAAACCGATTTCCCCGACCCCGCGAGCGCCGAATTCGTTGAGAACTTTGTCGGGGTAGTCAAGGAAGACGACGTCGATTTCCGGGCAATCGGCGCTGGTAGTCACGACGTAGTCGGCGAGATTGCAATTCAGCGGACGGCCGTTGCGCTGATCGTAGTGCGTTTCCTCGAACAGGCCCATGCCGATTCCCATCACCACGGCGCCTTCTACTTGATTTCGCGCTGGGCGCGGATTCATGATTTTGCCGACGTCAATCACCGAGACGACGCGGCTGACGCGCAGGCGCGCGATGCCCGGATCCCATTCGACTTCGACGAACTGCGCGCCGTAGGAGTGCAGCGAGTATTTGTTTGCGTTCGCGTCCATGAAGCTGGCCATTGAATCGCCGTCGCCCTGGATGAAGCGGAGATTGCCCTTTTGGAGGATTTGTTCGAAGGCGACGCCGCTCGACGGTGGTTCGGCTTTCAGATGAATCTTCCCGTCGGAGAATTGCAAATCCTTCGGATCTTTTCCGTGGAACGGCGAGAGGGTTCCGTTCACTGCTACCTCAAGCATTTGCTTGATGGCGTTGTCGGCGGCGTTTGAGATCGAAGGGATCACGGAACCTGTGACCCACGAGCCGCCGGAGACCGGGCCGGGCGGAAGCGAGCTATCGCCGAGGACGACTTTGATTTTGTCGATCGCGATGCCCGTCTTGGCGTTCACGACCTGGGCGAAAATGGTGTAGGTGCCGGTCCCGATGTCTTGCGTGGCGCAGCTGATTCGTGCCGAACCATCGTCGTTGAGCGCGAGGGCGGTCTTGCAAGGCATGCGCATGGCAATCCATGACGCGGAGGCGACGCCCCAACCGAGCGTCACATCACCGCGCTTCATTGAACCAACGGCGGGATTTCGTTTCGACCAGCCGAACTTTTCCGCGCCGCTCGTGAGGCATTCTTTCAAATGGCGCGAAGAAAACGGCAGGCCGTTGCTTTCGTCGAGCGCAGGCTCGTTCATGAGACGAAGTTCAACGGGATCGATCTTGAGCTCGATGGCGAGTTCGTCCATCGCCGATTCAAGCGCGTAGAGTCCAGGGACCGCGCCGGGGCCGCGCATCGCGGTGGGAGTGCCGAGATTGCGAGCGACCATCGCGCCGCGAATTCGCAGATTCGGAGTGCTGTAGAGATACGGAGTGGCTTCGCCGCAATCTTCGGACACTTCGTCGAGAATCGAGGTATCGCTGACGTAGTCATGCTGCAGGCAGGTCAGCTTCCCTTCCACAGTTGCGCCCAGGCGAATCCGCTGCTGGGTCCGCGGGCGATGACCGACGTTTGAGAACATCATCTTCCGGTCGATGACCAGCTTCACGGGACGGTTCAAATCCTTCGAGCCAGCGGCCGCGAGCACGTCGTGGGTCCATGGCCAGAGCTTGCCGCCAAAACCGGAGCCTAGAAACTTCATGATGATCTGGACGTTTTCTTTCGGGACGCCGAGCATCTGGGCCATCGCGGCCTGATGATTCATCAGCGATTGCGTTGTTTCGTAGAGTTTGTAGTTGTCGCCGTCCCAGACGGCGACGGTGGAATGAAGTTCGATGGGATTGTGGGTTTCGACCGGCGTGACGTAGGTCTGGTCGAGCTTTACGGCGGCGTTTGTGAATCCAGCGTCCACGTCGCCGCGCTTGCTGATTTCCTTCATCTTGTCGTTGAAGCCGTCGCTGAGGTCCGTCGTTAGGTTCGGCTTGTCTTCGGTGTACTCCACGCGAATCGCGCGGGCAGCGGCGCGCGCTTGCTCCACGGTTTCGGCGAATACAGCAGCGACATATTGGCCATTGTAATAAATCACTTCGTCTTCGAAGGGAGGGCGTGTTTCGTCCACGTGAGCGTTTTCGTCGGCACCGTTGGGACGGTAAAGGCGAGGCACGTGGCCGTTGCGGTAGATGCGCAATACGCCGCGCATTTTTTCGGCGGCGGAGACGTCCATCGATTTGATCTTGCCTTTACCGATCGTGCTGCACACTGGGACGGCGAAGACCATGTTCGGGAAATTGTGGTCGGAGGAATACATGGCGGTGCCGCTGGTCTTGAGCGGACCGTCGATGCGGGCGACTGAGGTGCCGATCAAATTGGGGGATGCAGATTGCGGCATGTTGACGCTCCTAAGCCTGCGCCGCGGCGACGTTGAGCGCACGGACAATACACAATTTCGCAAGCTGAATTTTGTAGGCGTTACCGGATTGCGGCTTGGCCCCGCGCAACGCTGTGTCGGCCGCGGCGCGGAACTGAGCCTCTCTAGGTGGCTTGCCTTCGAGTGCATGTTCGGCTTCGAGCGAGCGCCAGGGCCGCGTGGCGACTCCGCCCAACGCGACGCGCGCTTTGCGGATTTTGCCGCCTTCGATTTGTATGACAACGGCAGCGGAGGCTAACGCGAATTCGTACGAAGCGCGGTCGCGAAGTTTTAGGTAGTGCGATTTTGCGCCGGACAGTGGCGTAGGCAGCGTTACGTAGGTGATGAGGTCGCCGGGTTTCAGTACGTTCTCGTTCTGCGGCGTAGATCCTGGCAGTAGGTAAAACTCGCCGATGGGAACGTCGCGCTCGCCGCTCGCGCCTTTCACGTGGATCACCGCTTCCAGAGCCATCATCGCGACCGCCATGTCCGAAGGGTGAGTGGCGATGCAGCTCTCACTGGTGCCGAGGACCGCGTGAATGCGATTGAATCCGCCGATCGCGGCGCAGCCCGAGCCTGGAGTGCGCTTGTTGCATTCCGAATACGCGAGATCGCGGAAGTACGGGCAGCGAGTGCGCTGGAGCAAGTTGCCGCCGGTGGTCGCCATGTTGCGCAATTGGGCGGACGCTCCCGAGAGCAATGCTTCGGAAAGAACGGGATAGCCGCCGGTGATAGCGGGGTCGTGAGCGAGATCGGAATTGCGAACCAGGGCGCCGATGCGCACCGAGCCGTCGGCTTGTTTTTCTACTTTGGCCAGGTCGAGGCGGTTGATATCGACGACCTGTTTGGGATTTTCGACGTCGAGCTTCATCAGGTCGATGAGCGTCGTGCCACCGGCGATGAAGCGGACGTCCGCGCCTTGCTGAGCAGTTTGCGACGCGGCAGCAAGTTGGCTCGCCTCTGACGGAGTGGACGCGGTTATCAGTTGGAAGTCGATCATCGGTTGCTCCTTCCGTTGCCGCGAACCTGTTGAACGGCAGCGACGATATTCGGATAAGCGCCACAGCGGCAGATGTTGCCGGCCATCGCTTCTTTCACATGTTTGTCTTCAGGACCCCACGGTTCTTTCACCATGGCGACGGCGGACATAATCTGGCCCGAGGTACAATAGCCGCACTGAAAGCCATCATGTTCGACGAATGCAGCTTGCATGGCGTGAAGATTTCCAGGCTGACCGATGCCTTCGATGGTGGTGATTTCATCGCCTTCGTGCATGGCGGCAAAGCTGAGACAGGAATTCACGCGGCGGCCGTTGATGTGGACAGTGCAAGCGCCGCACTGTCCGTGGTCGCAGCCTTTCTTCGTACCGGTGAGATCGAGATTTTCGCGTAGGCAATCGAGAAGCGTGACGCGCGGTTCGATTTGCAGAGCGTGTTTTTTGCCGTTGATCGTGAGCGTGACCAAAATCGTTCCGGGACGCGGCGTGGCGGCCGGCGCGTCTTGCCTTGTGGCAATCACGGCCGTCGCGGCAAGCACGGGACTTGCGGTGGCGGCTATGCCGGCGGCGCCGATGGAAGTGAGCATGCTGCGGCGCGTGAAACCTGTGTTCGATGCGGCCTTTTCTTTGGCTGGCTCGCTTGCTGACGGAGGAGGAATTTCTTCGTGAGGCTTGCGGTTGCTCATGAGGTCTCCTGACGCGACGGCGTGCGTGGCTGTTTCACACTGCCGCTGCGTGCATTTCGCAAAGCGAATAGCTAATCGCGAGATTCAGCTTTGGTCCAAGCCCGATGATACGGCTGAACGCATGATTTGTCGAAGTACGCGCGGCGTGAGCGAAAGACAGAACACGCTGAAGCAAAACGACGGATTGATTATACTGAACATTATCAAGTTCGATGCACGAACGGATGGGAAGGGACACGGGACGCGCGACCCGATTGGCGCGTGGGCACCATAGATAGGATGGAACCAATCCAAGCGATGCTTTGCGAATCGGAACAGCAACTAGCGCTGTGGAAGACGGCGCAGGCGCGCGGTGAAGAGGTGCGCCTGGCGACGACGGTGCGTGTGGATGGTTCGTCGTACCGCAAACCGGGGGCGCGGATGCTCGTGACGCGCAGCGGAATGCACGCCGGCATGGTGAGTGGCGGGTGCCTGGAAGCGGAGATCTGCCGGAAGATCTGGTGGCTGACCGAACGCGGCGCCCACGTGGAGCGTTACGTAACGACCTACGATAGAGAGAACCGCGTGGCGGCGGGATTGGGCTGCGGCGGGAGCATCGATGTTTTGTTTGAACGGGACCGAGCCGCATCGATGGCGATGAAAGCCGTGCGTGCGAGTATTGAAGAGCGGCGTGCTTCGGTGATATTGAGCGTGGTCGAATCCGAGCATCCGGCATTGCGGGTTGGAATTTACGGAGTGGTTCACGATGGTTCGCGCGAAGAATTTCAGACTGCGGTGGTGCGGCAACAGCGAATGCATGAACGCGCGGAAGCCGATCTCGGACGTATTGCGCTGGACGCGCTTGCGCAACGAGCTTCTTCGAATCGAACAGTTTTGATCAATGGGCACGAGGCGCAGGTGTTCGTGGAATATCTGGGGCGGCCGCCGGCGCTGGTTGTGTTCGGCGCGGGTGACGATGCGAAGCCGGTCGTTGCACTTGGTCGAATGATGGGATGGCATGTGATCGTTGCCGATCTCCGATCGCAGCTAACGACGCGTGAACGGTTTCCCGGCGCAAGTCTGCTGGTGACACTGAAGAAGAATGAACTGCTCGGCGACGTTGGCATCTCGGAATGCGACGCAGCGGTGCTTATGACGCACAGCTACGAACAAGATCGCGAGCTGCTGCGCGAGCTGTTGCAGGAAGGCACGGAGCGAAGTCTGAAGTACATCGGGATTCTGGGTGCTCGACGAAGAACCAAGCAGCTTGTGGAGGAAGCAGCCGCCTCGCTCAGTCTCGGATTCGAGGATTGCATGGCGCGGCTGCATTCGCCGGTGGGATTGAGTTTGGGCGCGACGGCTCCAGAGACAATTGCGCTGTCGATTGTGGCGGAAATTCAAGGCGCAATCGGTGCGGACCCGGCCACTTCTACCCAAACAGATCGGTTGCGACGTGGCGAACGATTGAGCGCGGATTCGGCTGCGGCTCGAGCGGCGGCAAACGCGGCGGCGCGTGGATAAGTTTTCTTGCGCGGCATTGGTGCTGGCTGCAGGCGGTTCGACGCGGCTCGGCCAACCCAAACAACTACTAAAACTCGACGGTGAAACGTTGGTGCGGCGAACGGCGCGAATGACGATCGAAGCTGGATGCTCGCCGGTGCATGTGGCCCTGGGCGCTGATGCAGAACGGATCGCGCCCGAGCTTGATGGAGTTGCGGCGCAGTCAATTGTGAATCCGGAGTGGAAGGAAGGGATTGCGTCGTCGATTCGCGCCGGAGTCTCTTCGCTTGCGGGGTCGAATCCGTCGCCGAAGAACTTACTGATCACAGTCTGCGACCAGCCGAGATTGAGCGTTGAGGTGCTGCGGGCGTTGATCGCGGCGCACAGAAGTTCGGGTGCGAAGATTACGGCTTCGAGTTATGCGGAAACGATCGGAGTCCCGGCTATTTTCTCGGCGGAAATGTACCAGGAACTATTGGGGCCTACGCGCGATCAAGGAGCGAAGTCGGTGATTGCTCGACACGCGAAGGACGTGAGGATTGTTGAATTTCCCGGCGGTGAAATCGATATCGATACACCGGAAGAACTGGCGCGGCTCCAAGCGGAAGATCGCTGAGCCGCGAATTTGAATCGCAGCTCCCTGCCTCGAAAAAATCCAACGAAAAATTATTGCTTTCGAGCTGCTGCTACCGGAGTGCAGAAGCGGTCGAAGGCGCTGGTCAAATCGGCGGCGATGGTTTGTGCGTCGCGGCCTTCGATCTGATGGCGCTCGAGCATGAAGGCGACTTTGCCGTCGCGGAGCAGCGCGATCGAGGGCGACGAGGGGCGGTATCCGGTGAAGTAGCTGCGGGCGCGATCGGTGGCTTCGACGTCTTGCCCAGCAAAAACCGTGGTGAGTACTTCGGGACGCGCTTGATTGCGGAGCGCGAGAGCGATCGCAGGGCGGGCTTTCCCGGCGGCGCAACCGCAGATGGAATTGACGACGACCAGGGTGGTGCGCTTTTCGTCTTTGAGGGCGTTATCGACTTCCTGAACGGTTTGCAACTGGCGGAAACCGATGTTGGTTAGCTCGGCTCGCATGGGTCGGACGAATTCTTCAGGGTACATATGTGTCTCCTCTAGACAATGATTGGATGATGAAGAAAGGTTACGGGATTCTTGCACGGCGGGAATTTTATTTTTGCGGTTTGCGGGATTTGCATTTCGGGACTGCAGCGAAGTGGTTTGATTTTTCGAGTTAGGCCGAGGAGCCTTTGCTTCCGCAAAGGCTCCTCGCGGAACGTTTAGAGAGCTGTTACGTTCGACGCCTGCAGGCCCTTGGGACCCTTCGTCACTTCGAATTCAACGGCCTGACCTTCGTTCAAGGACTTGTAACCGTCTCCCTGAATGGCGGAAAAATGGACGAAAACGTCCTCGCCGGACTGGCGTTGAATGAAGCCGAATCCCTTGCTCGCGTTAAACCACTTCACTGTTCCTTGTTCTCTCATGAATGTTTGTACTTCCTCTTTGTAAGCTATTTGTCCTTCTCGACCGCCGTCAGGACGAAAAAGGTGAAAACTGCTGAAACCCTTCTTGAGAACCTAATGGTGTTGCAAGACCGACAAACGCAGGCGGAGTGTAACACGGATAGGAGCGGCAAAGTGGGAATACGGGGGTTGGGAGGAAGTTCGTCGATCGGAGGATCGGCATGGTGGGGTTCGAATCGCAACAAGTGTGTCGATTAGCGTGTGCGTCGGGTGATTGTTTTCTATGGTTTACGATGAATTCTAATTTCAGAGAAGGAATTTCTGCGGTGAATACCGATGCAGCTTGTGGGAAGTGCGTAGGCGGTTTTGCGGGGCATGGATTAGCTCGGTTGATCCGGCTGAGAGCCGGCAGCCTCAAAGGTTCAAACACCGAGGGCACAGAGGACAGGCCGAGAGAGGTTACGGAGGCGGCACGGAGGAAGTCGAACGGGTGGGCCGCAGGTATCGAGCGCGTGCCGCGCACTTACTTGTAGGCCGGAACCCAGTCCAGCACGCGATCGATCCCGGCTTTGTACTCGTCCCATGTGGGGATAATTTCCTGATCCGGCCGAATCGCGTTTTCAGAGCCATCGACGAATTTGTAGTACTTGATGGAGTAATGCAGCGTCAGGTGCGAATTCGGGAGCATCGTGGAGTCGGCTTCCTGATAGCTGTTCGGCTTCTCACCGATTTCCTGGCCAACGAGGATGGCGGCGGTCTGCTGCCGGAACTGCGCGGCATTGTTCATCGCCGCCGAAAACGTGTCCGGTCCAATCAACACGAAGAGATGGCCTCGCGAGTTGATGCTCGGTAAATCGCGGATGGGATGAATCATCTCCGATTCACCCTCCGTGTAATCGCCGCCACGGTTGCGTCGCAGATCGATAGCGAGCCTTGCCGGGTGATGCTGCTCGATCAGCTTCATCATCTCGGCCACTCCGGGCTTCCGTTCGCGGATCGCACGCACATTGCAGTAGAGTGTCTGTCCTTGCTCCAGGTATTGGCAGTCGAATTTATTGTCGGAGTCCTTGAGGTAGAGAGGTGGGTCTTTATAGGAATTCACTAACTTCGCCGCGCTTCCGATTTCGGCGTGAACCTCGGCGGTGAACTCCTTTGCCGAATCGTCGCGAACGGTGTACGTCGCTGAATTTCTGTCGACGGTAATTCCCAGGCCGTGGAGCGCGGCGCCCGTAGTGAGGCAGTCCGCGATGAAAGTATCGGAGAGCGGAGGATTTTCATCGCGCGAGAACAGCTCCTTGCAGCTCGAGGCGGCCTGTTCGACTGTAGCGTTTCCAATCTTGAGCACGCGGGTTCCGAGCATGCCCGCGTACGCCGGATCTGCATCAACGACGCGATACTCGTCACCGAAGCGAGCGATGTCGAGAGCAAAGCCCGCTGCATCGTGCGGCGTTTGCAAGTAGGTGTGCGCGTCGTCGATCAGGCTCACGAGCCGCTGCATTCCGATCCAGGTTTCGTCCGCGTTGAGTTGCGGGAGCTTCGCGTCGAGATCCGCCGCAGCTTTCTCGAATGCCGCTTGTGAAGTGAAATGAAACGCATTGGCGTGGCGCTTGGGAAGCTCGCGCACAAGGAAGCGCAGATCCGCCCGCCACTGATCCGTCGTCAGGTGAAGCCTCTGAGGCGCAGGCGGCCTTGAAAACCACCAGACGCCGAGACCCGCAGCGGAGAGGACTGCCACGCCGAGGACTATCAGCAGGGTCTTTCCCAAGATGATTCTCCTCGTATCGCTCACTGCTGCCGCAGCGCGACCACCGGATTGACGCGCGTGGCTTGATACGGGGGCTCGTAGGCGGGTGGCGCACCCATTAGAACGGGTGCTGGTTTAGGGATTGAAATTGGCCGGTGCATGGAGAAGGCGGATGATACCACTGCAGCGGGTACCGTTGGGGTTCATCGGTTTTGCAGCTGTCGTGGCTCTTGAATTTTAGGATGCCGCGCTCTTTGCGGTTTTGGCAAAGGGTGCCCGCCAACACCGAAAGACGGCTACGGCGTGCCTTGGCGTAGCGTGTACTCCATGGCAATGTGGAACAAACTGGAGAGAAGGTTCGCGACTCCGCCGTCTGAATTCAGTGAAGGATATTCGATTCCGCTCGCGGGCGGTAAATCCGGACCGCGCCCTGAAAAGGTGAAATCTACACCCGCACCCTTTCTCTGACGACAAAGAGTGCCGGACCCTAAAAATCAAAAGGCGTCCGCCTACGCCGAAATGTGGCTACGGCGCGACGGGCCTGCCCCGGGCTAAAGAACGGCTTCGGGCGCAGAGGTGGAGGCGGGTGGCGCGACGGGAGGACGGAGGTACACTAACGGCGGGGGCGTTCCGATGAGCAGAGTGGCGGGAGTTGGCGCGGGCGTTTGCGCGGCGGTCATGGCTGTGATGGGTTTGTGCGGGACGGCGCTGGGGCAGCAAGCGCAGTTGGATGTGTTGGCGAAGCAGGTGGCGGGATCGCTGGCTGGCGCGAAGGCTGAACGGGTGGTGGTGCTGGACTTTATAGGCGATGCCGA
>Ga0302320_10020691_pt1 | contig 13098 bp, 10 predicted proteins | sample Bog_T0_3_FD_202130 | JGI IMG/M metagenome (GOLD analysis project Ga0302320, IMG submission 202130) | Peat permafrost microbial communities from Stordalen Mire near Abisko, Sweden - Bog_T0_3 | ecosystem: Environmental > Terrestrial > Soil > Wetlands > Peat | place: Sweden: Abisko, Stordalen Mire...
TGGATGGCGTGAATCTCAGCCGCATGTCGGATCGAGAAATCCCCCTCCTTCGACGTCGGATGGGGATTGTGCCCCAAGACTTTGCGCTACTTCCGCGCAAGCGCGTCTGGGAGAACGTGGCCTATGCGATGCGAGCAGTGGGCGCCACCAGAAGGCAGGTGCGACGGAGAGTGCCCGACATCTTGGAAATGGTCAACATCGGCCACCGTGCCGATGCCTTTCCCCATCAGCTTAGCGGCGGCGAACAGCAGCGGGTGGCGATCGCAAGGGCCCTCATCAACGATCCACCCCTCTTGCTTGCCGATGAGCCGACCGGCAACCTTGATCCACAGCACTCCTGGGAGATCATGGAGATTCTCCTCCGGCTCAATGCGCACGGAGCTACCGTGCTTGTCGCCAGTCATGACCTCGTCGTGGTTGAGCGCACTGCCAAGCGGGTGGTGACCCTTGACCAGGGCCAGATAAAGTCCGATATACCCCCCTGGATCCCGACCGAGACGCCCACCGATATCGCGTCAACTAACGGTGACACCGATGAGCCTACTCCGGGGAGCAGCGATGTTTGATTGGCTTGAGTTCATGTTAACCGAGGCCATCGTGGCCCTGCGGCGCAATCCACTGATGACGTTCGCCGCCATCACGACAACCGCCGTCTCCCTGTTCTTGATCGGGGGCCTCGGCTACGTGTACCTCACGATCGACAATTACGCGAAAACGATTCCCAGTAAGTTTGAGATGCGGGTCTTTCTGAAAGACTCGTACCGGGGCGAAGCTGCGGTGAACCCGATTGCAGGGAAACTGAGGGCCGTTCCGGACGTCGCGAAGGTGACTTGGATTCCGCGGGATAAGTATTGGGCGCTCATCAAGGAGCAAGACCCCGATCTGACAGCGGGCATCGAGGATCCCTATCCCGAATCTTTCAAGCTGCAAGTCAAGGATCTGGCGCAATCCGATGCAGTAGCGGCAGCTATTCGAAACATGCCGGAGGTCGAGCCGGAAGGCGGCGTTTCCTACTTGAAGGATGAGCAGACATTTATCGAACGGGCGCTCTTCTTCATTCGCTGGCTGGGCGGCGTCTTTGGCGGATTGCTGTTTCTGACTGGGGGCATTCTCATTTACAACGCGATCCGACTGACGGTGCTGTCCCGCCGGATCGAAATTCGGATCATGCGCCTTGTCGGTGCATCGCCAGTGACGATTCGGGTGCCGTTTCTCATTGAGGGCGTCGTACAAGGCACCCTCGGAGGTGTCTTGGCCGCCACGGCGGTGCTCGGGGCGAACAACTTCGTGTGCGGCTTCCTAAGGGTGATTGCCCCCCAGACGGTCTTTCCGATCTTTCCCCTCGAGCAGACGATGCTTCTGCTGAGCGGCATCGGCGCCATTTACGGGCTGCTATGTTCGATGATCGCCGTTCGGACGCCCTTGAGGGGTCAATGAGGGCGCCGGGCCTAGCCGTATTATTTTTCCTGGCGTCAGCTGGCTTGGCGATGGGCCCCAAGAAGCCACCGGCACCCAAGAAGAACATTCATGACCTTCGGCGACAGCTTCAGACGGTTCGGGCGCAAAGCCACCAAATCCGCGCCGAGTTGCGCCAAACCAAGCGGGCGGTCAAAGATGTGCTCCACGACATTCATGATGTTGACACCCGTCTCAATTCACTCGAGGTGACCCTAAGCGGCACCGAGGCTCATCTTGAGTCGAGTCGTGCCCAGGCGGCCCAGGACACCCGCGACCTTGCTGCTGCCAACTTGCGTCTGGCCGAGGAGAAGGTGGTCATCGGTCGGCGGTTACGGCATATCTATATGGAAGGCAAGCCCACGTTTCTCAGCGCCCTCATCGGCGCGCGCGACGTCGGCGAAATTGCCCAGCGAGAAACCCTGATACGCCATATCGAGGAGAAGGATCGGACCGACTTTACCGACTACCGACAAACTCAGGCCTACATCGTCGACAAGAAGCGCGAAGCCGATGCGTTGGTCGATCGAATCAAGGCGCTCATTGCTGATCAGCGCTCGCAGCAAGCGTCGCTCCAATCCAATCGGGCCCAGAAGGACCACTATCTGGGCGAACTCAACAGCCATGTCGGTGAGCTTACGGAGCTGGCGAACCAGTTCCAGGAGGACGAGGAGCAGATTACGGGGCAGATTGAGACCTACATGCGTGAAGTAGCGGCGGCAAATAGTCATCCGACTCGCCGGGGGCGTGGAAGCGTTGCCCCGTTCGCGGGCCACTTTACCGGTCGATTCTCCTATCCCATACCTGGAGCGCCCATCACCAGCGGCTTTGGCATGCGTTATCACCCGATTCTCCACTACACTCGCATGCACACGGGAGTCGATTTCGGGGCCGGCTACGGTACGCCGATTCATGCGGCCGCGGCTGGGGTTGTGATCGCATCGGAGCGGATGGGAGGATACGGCAACGTCGTCATTGTGGATCACGGGGGTGGATTCGCCACTGTCTACGGTCACTGCTCACGTTTGCTAGTTTCCGACGGTGAACGGGTCGGGCGAGGTCAAGTCATCGCCCGGGTTGGGGCCACCGGCCTTGCCACTGGCCCACATCTCCACTTTGAGGTGCGAATCAACGGTCATCCGGTAAATCCCCTTCGCTATTTGTAGGCAGGAGTGCTTATAATCTTGGAGTATCCGTTGCCTTGAAACGGATTGACCTTGGTCTTCGCTTATACTGTGGAACCATCCCAACTTCGATGACTCTTAAAGAACGAGAGGAACCGCTGAAGACCCAACTTCTGACCCGCACTCCCCTATTGAGGCGCCCGGATGTGCGGAGCCTGGTTACGGTGGCCCTTTTGGCCGAGATCGGCTACGCGGTGATGAACCTCTCGGCGATGGGGCCATACCTCCAGTTCGATCGAGGAATGGGCGTTGACATCTATGGCGTGGTTGTCGCCGCCTTTTTGCTGAGCGAGGCCCTCTTTAAGAGTCCGATGGGCCATTTGGCCGATCGATACGGGCGCCGCTTATTCATGACTATCGGCCCCCTGCTTAGCATTGGAACAGCCGTCGTGACCATCTTTCTGCCTCATAACCTTGGCGCGCTTGAGGTGTTGGTGTTCGTGCTGCTTCGCGTCATCGACGGCATGGGACTCGCGATGATCCAACCGGCGGTTTACGCGACGATGAGCGATCTCGTCACTCCCGACGAGCGACAGGAGGGCCTGTCGTACCTCAACCTCTGCTACCTGATGGGCGTGGCACTGGCGATGCCCATCGGCGGCGCGATCAATGATGCCACTCACCACAAAACGGCGAGCTTTTGGCTTTCCGCATTTATGTTTGCCTGCGTTTCCTTTGCCGCCTACCGGCTTAAATCTTTGGGCCCGGCCAACAGAGATCGTGCACCCAAGGAGTCCAGCGGAGAGGAGGGCTTCGGATTCAGCGAACTCAAGAAGGCGGCCAAGCGAAACCCGATATATGTGGGCTTGGCATTTCTCACCTTCATGGGAGTGGGCGCACCGATGCCGATCTTCAAGGTTTTCCCCATGTTGGAGTTCCACCTCACCGAGACGCAGGTCGGATTCCTGGTCTTTCCCGTTGTCATCGCGATGATGTTGGCAAACGGATTCGTTTCCAAAATGGGCCAGAAGATCGGTAGGGCCCGCTCGGTTCACTGGGGCATCGGGCTTTGCGCGCTTGGGATGGCTACTCTTGCCAGCGGAATGGTGCTTCCGTTCATGCGGAACATTCCAGTAGTCACCCTGTCCCTAGTGCCGGTTGGGATCGGATTTCTCCTGGCGATCCCCGCCTGGTATGCCAGCGTGAGCGATCTTGATCCCGAGAATCGCGGTATCAATATTGGATTGATCATGACCGGCCAGGGGTTGGGAGCGATCACCGGTGACTTGGCTGGCGGCTTCCTCAGTAAGCACCTTGAGCCGGTAGGGGACCGACTTGGCCTGGGGGCCACCTTCGGCAACTATATGCCCTTCGCCTGCAGTTGCCTGTTCATCACCATCGGCTGGGTGCTGAGCCTGCGTGTCCTAAAAGACGAGGGTCCTAATCCCCCTGCCCTACCCTCCGAGCCTGCGGTCCAATAGGATGAAGGAGAGCCGCCAAGGGCTCTCCTATCATGAAGGTCAATCTGCTTTAGGCAGGTAGTTCGGCGTAGGCCTTGGTGAGGATCTCAGCCGACTTTATGAGCAACTCGCGCTCCTTCGGATCAACGGCGGGTTCAAGAACCTCGTGAACCCCGCGGCGACCGACCTTGGAGGGAAGGGAGATGCTGATATCGAAGATGCCGAGTTTCCCGGTCTGATGGGAACTGACGGGAAGGATCGCCTCTCGGTCAAGGGCAATCGACTCCACAACTTCCTTGATGGCCACCCCGACCGCTCGGCCCGCGCCACCCTTCAACCGGATGACTTCGGCGCCCGACTTCTTGGTGAACTCAAACACTTCTTGCACGGCTTCCGGTGTGTAACCCGGGATGCTCGCGATGGGGACGCCTCCCACGCAGGCCGACGAAAGGATGGGCACCATCGAGTCGCCATGCTCGCCCAGAATGAGCGCGTTGAGATCGCGTGCGCCAACCTTGAAGTGATCGGCGAGCAGTGATCGGAAGCGACATGTGTCAAGGACGGTACCAAGTCCCAAGGCACTGTGCCTGGGAACGATGCCGCTCTGCACGGTTAACTCGGTCAGAAGGTCGACTGGGTTGGAAACGACAAGAACCGTGGCGCCATCGTTCAATTTGCACCCCTTTAGGCTGCTAAGGATGCCCTTGAACAACGCGACATTGCGATTGACGAGCTCCAAACGGCTCTCGTCAGGCCGCCTGCGCAATCCGGCGGTAATGACCACGCAATCGCTTCCATCGACGACGCTGTAATCGCCGCTGGTGATGACCTGGCTGGAGGTGAATGCGCTACCGTGGCGGAGATCCAAGGCTTCGCCGGCCGCGGTTTCCTGGTTCATGTCCATGAGGGCGATCTCACGCACGATTCCACCAAGCTGAAGCGCGAAGGCCGCGTCCGATCCGACCCGTCCGCCCCCGCCTATGATGCTGACTTTCATTTAAACGACTGCTCCTTTTTGACCCCGAGTTGAGTTCGGCTCGAACGAATGGTACCCGCCCCAAGACCATTCTTCCGGCGAGGCCATGAGTAATCACGACACGCGATTTTAGCGCTCGCCGGGGAGAACCATGCCCTTGAGAATCACTTGCTGAGAGAAGAGGAAGACGAGCAAGGTGGGTACCGCAGCCAAGGTGAGGGCGGCCATCATGACCGATTCCGGGGCAGAGCGACTCTGCAGCTCATAGATGTACACCATGATCGTCCAAATGCGCCGGTCTTGGGCTACGAGGAACGCGTACATGAAGGCGCCATAGGCGCCCATAAAGGCCAGGAGGGCCAAGTAGCCAAGCACGGGTCGAGTCAGGGGAAGCGCAACCTTGACCATAAGCCGGGTCTCGGAAGCGCCGTCGATTTGGCCAGCCTCAAACAGCTCAGCGGGCAGCGAATCAAAAAAGCCCTTTAGGAGGTAAATCATGTAACCCGATGCAGCGCCCGGAAGGACCAGGGCGGCAAACGTGTTGAGCAGGCCCAGATCTTTGAGGAGCAGAAACGATGGGATCATCGCCACCTCCGCCGGAAAGGCCATGGTGGCGAGAAGAAAGACCAAAATCTTGTAGCTTCCTCGAATCGGGTAGCGAGATAAGGCGTAGGCGGCAAGCGGATTGACCGTGAGTTGGGCGAGAACGGCCAGCCCACAGTAAGTCACCGTGTTGAGAAGGACACCGCCGTCCCGAAGCAGATAGTCAAGCACGAATCGATAGTTGCGCACGGCAAAGTCTTGCCGTAGTTCGGTGGCATGCGAGACCACGTAGGCACTCTCGGACGCGGCAATCGGCATTGGCCGACCGGGAGCGGTGCGGTTCCAACGATCCTCGACCGTTTCTTTTTGATATCTGAGGGGCATCCGCGCCGCATCGAAGGCAGCGCGCCAAGCCCCGGTTGCGGGAAGCGCCATGTCATCGAAACCGGTCGCGCCCTTTGCCAGTGCAGGAGGCACGTTGGCAAATTGCCCCTCGGTTTTGAAGTTCCAATACTGCTGAAAGATTCTCTGGGCTCGTACCGGCAGCCGATAGTCGGTGGGCAGAGACTGCTTGAACTGCAGCCATTCACTCCACTTCAGGGTCGGCTCAGGTTTCCAGTCTCGTTCCGAGAAGCGTTCGGCAGGAGGCGCCACTTGTTGGAAGGAGGTGTTCTGCTCTCCATAGGCGCGGTTTAGGTCTTGAATGTCGCGGTAGCGAGTTTGGAGCCAGGATTCGTAGCGCTGCGAAAGTTGACTGGTAAGTTGAGGCGGGACCGTGCGATAACCCGCGACCCAATCATCAAGGGGCAAATTCTCAAGAAAGCTCTCGTAGGCGGTCACAAGAGCCGCATTTGCCGAGGCGCCCGAGCGAGTACTTGCGATCAGGTCCTTGTCCCCCGAATACTTGTCGTCGAGGTACTTGCCCATCAGGCTCTCCTTGTCAGGAACGGCAACCGATGCTCCCGTCTCTTGAAAGTAGCGGGGCGCGAGGCGGGTGTCGTCCTGATCCGTAGCCCCCTTCAGGGAATACGAGATCATCAGCAGGAACGGGTAGAGGGTGGTGATGGCGCCAGCGGTGAGGATCGCGTAGAGGGCGAGCATCGCCAAGCGGGCCTTCCAGGTCCTTCGACCGACCTTGTTGACCAACGCCATAGCTTGCAAGCCTAGCAGGTTTTGCCGATTCAGAGAACCTGTGTGCCTTGCCTCCAAATCTCCAGGCATCTTTACTAGCTGTTAAATATGCCTGAATCCCAGTAAATTTACCAGGGTTTCCCCGCAGTAATACCTGGAACAAGCCTAGTGAAGTTAACAGGTTGCCCACCGGTGGATCCCAGAGAGCAATGGGACCCGGACGGCGACAAAGATGGCAAACAACGGAGGAAACGCGATGTCATTTACAATCAACACAAACTTGGCGGCAATGAACGCCTTGTTCAATGTCAACAATACCGACAATTCATTGCAGACGGCTATTCAACGGTTGTCAACGGGTGAGCAGATCAACTCGGCGGCCGACAATCCCAGTGGCCTGATCATCTCCCAACAGTACACCGCTGAAATTGGCGGTCTCACCCAGGCAGTCCAGAACTCTCAGGACGGCGTCAACTATGCCAAAACCGCCGATGGCGCACTCGCTGAAGTCAGCACGCTCCTCGACACCGCCCGCAGCTTGGCGGTGGCGTCGGCCAACACCGGCACCCTTAGCACCTCGGCCCTTCAGGCCAACCAAGCCCAGCTCGAGTCGATCGCTGCCTCGATCACCCAGATCTCCCAGCAGACGCAGTTCGGCACCAAGTATCTATTGAACGGAAGTTCAGGCGTCACGTCCACCGTCACCAACGCGGCCGACGTGAGCACGATTGACATTGGCGGCACTTTCAACGGTTCTGCCGTGACCGCGAGCAGCGGTGTGACCCTTACCGTGACCCAGGCCGCTACGCAGGCTGCGTTGGTCTCGAAATCCTACGCCTTCGCTACCACCACCGCCGGTAGCAACGACACAATCAACCTGAACGGCGTTAATCTTTCGATCAACGCCAGCGATTCGGCCTCCACCATCGTCGGCAACATCAACGGCATTGAGGCGCAGACCGGCGTTCATGCCACCTACGATTCGACCAACGGCAAGATCGATTTGGCCACGGATACTTTTGGATCGGCGGCGCACATCGACCTAACCGATGCCAGTGGCGTTTTTGCGAGTTCGGCAGGGTATTCGACGGCATCGGGCACCGATGCGGTGGCTCAAGTCGCGGTCGGAGGCCATACCGTCCTCTTTACCGGTGGCTTGAACGGAAACTCGGGTCTAACTCTCACCGATGCCGACGGCAACACCATGCTGTTGACGACAGCTGGCAACAGCACCGCCACCGCCGATGCAACTGTCGGCCAGGTGACTGCTGGTTCGGCCCAGTTTCAGATTGGTGCCTTCAGCGGTCAAACAGCAGACCTTTCGATCGGCAACATGGCGGCTTCCCAGTTGGGAACCGGAGTTGCCAGCGGCGTCAACCTCAGCAACCTTAATCTGACGACCGCCGCCGGCGCTAGTCAGGCCATCCAAGTCATCGACGCTGCGATCAACCAGGTGGCGACCACCCGGGGCAATATCGGAAACTTCGAGGCGAACGTCCTTCAGGCCAACGTCCAGTCATTGGGCGTCGCCCAACAGAACCTTTCTTCGGCGAACGCATCAATCGTCGACACCAATGTGGCCGCTGAGACCACGACCTATACGCAGCTTCAAATCCTTGAACAGGCCGGCATCTCCGTCCTCGCACAGGCCAACCAGTTGCCCCAGGCCGTACTTAAACTGCTCGGCGGCTAATCACGTCTTCTATCCGGAAGCGTAACCTCCTCCGGGTCGTCGGCTCTGCCGGCGGCCCGATAACCCCTTTTTGGGGTTGGCCGCTATTCGGCGAGGGTGGCGTACAGGTCGTACGGCTCTGCGTGAGTCACCTTCGCACGGGCCCACTCGCCGGGCGCTGTAGGTCCGTCAACGTAGACAAGACCGTCAATCTCCGGTGCGTCGCGGTGAGATCGGCAGATCGCGTACTGGTCCTTCCGATCCTCGACCAGCACCGACAGTTCACGTCCGATCCAGCCTCGGTTCACTTCAAGGGAGATACGTTGCTGAAGTTTCATCAACCGATCATAGCGGTCCCGTTTCGTGCGAAAAGGAACCTGGTCCGGCATTTCACTGCTCGGAGTGCCTTTCTCGCGGCTGAACACAAACGCCCCAACCCTGTCAAGACGACTCTTCTTAACGAATTCCAGCAAGTAGTCAAACTCGCTATCCGTTTCGCCGGGAAAGCCCACGATAAAAGTCGTGCGAATGGCCACCTCCGGCATCGCAGACCTCACCTTGTCAAAAAGGGCGAGGTAGCGCTCACCATCCCATGGCCGCTTCATCCGACGGAGAACCTCAGGGTGGGCATGTTGAAGGGGAATGTCCACGTAGGGAAGCACCTTGGGCAAGGTCGCCATCGCCTCGATCACCTCATCGGTGAGTCGGTTGGGATAGAAGTAAAGGAGCCGAATCCACTCGATTCCCTCGACCTCATTCAACTCGTGCAGCAACCTCGGCAGGGTGAATTTGCGGTAGAGATCGTATCCATACTGAGTGACGTCTTGGGCGATCAGGTTCAATTCCTTCGCGCCGGTGGCCGCCAAATGGCGAGCCTCTTCCAAGACGCGCTCTATCGATTTGCTTTGGTGACCCCCTCGAAAGCTCGGAATCGTGCAGAACGTGCATTGGTGGTCGCACCCCTCACTGATCTTGAGGTAAGCCGACCATGGGCGCCCCGTTCTGGCTCGCGTTCCAACATCGGCCCAACGATGATGGGGTGGCGATACGTCGAGCCGTTGCTCGTTTGAGCCCAAGGTTTCACCGAGAATCTCGCCAAATCGAGACATTTGCCCGACTCCGATGTAAGCGTCGGCCCCAGGGGCAGCTACCATCATTTCGGAGGCCATCCGCTGAACTAAGCATCCCGCAACAATGACTTTGCCAGTGCGACCTTCTGCCTTGGCGTTGACCGCTTCGCGAATCGCTGCGAGGGATTCTTTCTTTGCTGCTTCGAGGAAGCCGCACGTGTTGATGACGGTCACATCCGAACGTCCGCTGGCTCCATTCACATCGTAGCCATGAGCGGAGAGCACACCGGCAATTTCCTCGCTGTCCACGTCATTCTTGGCGCAACCGAGGGTAACCACTCTAACGATGGGTTTTGGATCTGGCATCAGCGGTGAGACGAACTAGTGAATGGACCAAGCGTAGGCCGCCCGGTCTTCGATGAGGCCAGCCCAGTTGGGTGCGAAGTTGCATCCTTCCGAGAGGCGCCCCACGCTCATCCCGGCACCGTGGCCATCTGCATAGAGAACATTGATCTTTTGGCTGTGCCATGGCCAAGCGCCGCCATACCACTGCCCGTCGAAGTCGGCGGGCGCGGTGGACCCTGTGCCTGGCTGACTCCAGCCGTCAAACGGGCTGAACACCAGAACTTGCGACATGGAATCGATAAACGTATCTTGAAGGCCCTGCTCCGTCAAAGCGAAGCGGCAGGGTGGAACAACGAGGTAGTTGCCGCCGCCAATTGGGCGTCCGTCCCGGATGTCGTGGACGGTATCCACGAATTGAAGGGTATCGCTCGGCGCCGACATCTCCGTCGAAGCTCGTGGAAGCGCCATCCATTGATTCGGAGTCTTGAGAATCGGAGCGAGGTACTGGCTGTTGTAGCCGATGTTGGACAGCTGAGAAAGCTGATAATAGCGGCTGATGGTGTCTCCTGGGACGAGGTCTTCATCGAACAGCGCTTCCGTTTTCGGTCGCTGCGAGAAGTCTCCGGGGCACTTAAACACGTCAATCGAAGACCCATAGGGGAGCAGTAGTTGAACCCAGGTTCGATCGTAGCGGGAGTTCATGTTTTGCGGGTCCGTGTCCGCCAGCATAAATCGGTCGTCGTAGTCGGCAATGTAGAGGCCGCTTGATTGCCAGGCGCTCCGAAAGTTTGCCAGACACGCTTGCTGCTGCGCCGATTTCTTTGCCGCGGCAATGACAGGCAGGCCAATAGAGGCGATCACGAAAAGGATCGCTATCACCATCAGCAACTCAATCAAACTAAAAGCGCGTCGATTCACTTGGCCTACGTCGCCCAATCTATTATAGCCGTCTAAGGCCCTTGTTCCAAACCAAACACGTCAACAAATCCACTTGGTTCAAATCCTTGCTTGGCGTACCACTCTTCAAGCGCGGCTTCGCACTGCAAGACGAGCGGTTTGCCCATCTGCAAGGCCCGGCGTTGAACTGCGTGAACGATTTCCTGCCCCCAGCCGCGATTACGTTGGGCGGCGGCCACGCATAAATTGTAGATGCCCATGGTCTCGACCTGTTCGCAAAGCATGACCGCGCCAACCAGCTTTCCTCGCTCAACAATGCCATAAAGTTCCAGAGAGGTTGCGAGCGATGTCGCCTCGGCGACCCTTCTTCGGAAAGATCCGCTTTGGCATGAGAAGAATTGCTCGGTCATGAACGCCGATATCGCTTGGCGAAGCCGGTGAGAGTCCGCTGCCCGCAAGGATAACGTAGGAAAGGGACCGAGGTCGAAATCTGGGCGCCACACCATCTGGGTGAGACGATGACCGAGCTGAAAGCCCGCGCGGCGGAGGAGATCGGCGCAGTGGCGAGTTTCACCGGGGACTCGGTACACATGGAAGGTCGTACGATCGGCCGCCAATTGGGCCAGCCGTGCGGCCGCATTGGGGTGAAGGTCGAGGTCGGCGGCAAAGTTGCAGATCGGATGGTCCACCGAGCTCAGACACAGGCGATAGCCGTCTTCATGGGTGATTCTGGCATGACCGGATGCCGCACCAAGTGCGAAGTAGGTCTCCATCAGGTTGAGAGAAGCGCTCCGCTGCAGGTCAACGACGGTCATAGCACGATGCTCCAGAGGACCGCCGCCCGCACATGGTTCGGAGTGACCAACACTCCAATTCCCAGCGCACGATCAATACCCTGACCTAAGAATACACGCGGTCCGCGCGGAGTGAGCAAAAATGTGCCGATAGGCGAACGCAAATCTCGTCGCGGAATAAAATCGACTCCAACGCCGATATCAAATCCTTCGTAGAGTCCGAAATCTGCTCCGATCCGAATGGTCGGGGCGAGTATGCGGCGAGGCGGGGCATAGGCCTCTCCTCCAAAGCTCGCCGCAAAGTATTTGGACACTTCGCGAAGTAGACGATTTTGGACGAAGACCCCCCCGTAGTGGCCGGTGTCGATCCACAGGGTTTGCACATGCGGCAACGCCGCGATGAGATCCTCAGTCGACTCGCGTGGTACGACGGTGTCAAACTTCGCACCGACGACCAAAGCATTTCCCTCGGCTGTCCGCGATTTCAACAGCGTCAACGGCTCTACGGGGGCGAGATCATCGGCGAGCGTCGACTCCGTATAGCCATTCTTACGAAGGATCTCCCGCTCGGGAACGACACGGGCGCTGCTCCAAAGGATATGCGCCAGGTCCACGCCCCCGAGCATGAAGGCAGCCCGTGAAATTCGACCATCCGCTCCATAGACCGCAGACCCGATGATCGAGCCGAGGCTAATCCCGGCTAGTCCAACTTGCTTCGGGTCGAATTCTGGACGCGAAGCCAGGAAATCGATTGATCGCCGAGCGTCCATCACCGCCTCAACAATCGTGAACTTGATGCTTTCAGGGTCGCCGGTTACCGCCATTGACCCGCTACGATGGCCCTCGGGAGTTCTTTGAAGGTGGAAGGGGAGGGTCATGATCGCCGAGCCCAGTCCACGTTCCGCCAGGTCGTCGGCAAGGGCGCGCTCTACCTTCAGGTCCGAGGCGCCCCAATAGTGGAGTATGAGAACCACCGGGACTGGTCCTCGCGAATCAGGTACGAAAACCTCCAGGGGCACGAGGTTGTTCTCGGGATAGGGAGAAGGCAGAGGGCTCGGAAACGACGCTCCATACTCAGTTGCGTGGTCGGTGGTCCCCACCCGGGTCCAATTTGAGAAGGCGTAAGGCGGGGGGGCTTGCGTGATCGGCGGGAGCTGGGCAAACGCAGAGCCGTGCAGAAGGCAACCAAGGGCTATCGGAAGTCCGCAAAATGCCTTCACAGCCAACGGTTTACCTGGTTTCAGGCACTTCCTTGACGGCTACATCCCAAATCCGAATGAGCTTGTCCTGCCCACCTGCGGCAAAGTACGATCCGTCAGGGCTGAAGGACACGCAAGAAATGGGTCGGCTGCTGACGTCGATGCGGACGTTGCCGATCCCCTTGGTGGCATTCCAAAGTCCTACCGATCCGTCGCGAGACCCGCTGGCAAACAGCCAGCCATTGGGATGAAATGCCAACGCCTCAATGGGCTTGGTATGCCCAAACATGACCTTGGCCAGCACCCCGGTTGAGAGGTCGAACACGCGGATCGAATAATCCACCGATGCGACCGCCAAAAAGTTGTTGTCCGGACTGATTGCCAGGGCGGTTACCGTGGAGCGAATGTTCGAAATGGTCTCTAACTGCTCTC